>JADHEE010000518.1_pt1 | contig 14711 bp, 15 predicted proteins | sample 8952401 | NCBI WGS metagenome assembly JADHEE01 (sample SAMN16124438, study PRJNA663242) | bioreactor sludge metagenome | isolation source: sludge (ammonium) | place: India:Bengaluru | collected 2019-02-28
CCCGGCCGGCGGCCGGCCAAGCGCCGGCCTGGACGCCGCCGCGCCAGGCCTCGCTGCGCGTCGCCGAGCCGGCCACCGCGGCCTACTACGCCTTCAACCGCGCGGCCTTCGCCGCGCCCGCCCCGCAGTCCGCGATGGCAGCGCCCGAGGAGGCGCCCGCCGCCGCCGACGCGCCGCCGCTCGGCTACGCCGTGGCGCAGCTGCACGGCATCTACATCCTGGCCCAGAACGCGCAGGGGCTGGTGCTCGTCGACATGCACGCCGCGCACGAGCGCATCCTCTACGAAAAGCTCAAGAACGCGCTCGACGCCCGGCGGATCGCCACCCAGGCGCTGCTCATCCCCGCCGTCTTCGCGGCCGATCCCCTGGACGTCGCCGCCGCCGAGGAACACGCCCAGGCGCTGCGCGATCTCGGTTTCGACGTCGCGCCGATGGGTCCGGCGCAGCTCGCCGTGCGCGGCGTGCCCGCGCTGCTGCAGGCCGCCGACCCGGCGCTCCTGGCGCGCAGCCTGCTCGCCGAGCTGCGCGAGCACGGCGTCAGCCAGCTGCTCACGGCGCGGCGCAACGAACTCCTCGCCACCATGGCCTGCCACGGCGCCGTGCGCGCCCGGCGCCAGCTCTCCATTCCGGAAATGAACGCCCTGCTGCGCCAGATGGAAGAAACCGAGCGCGCCGACCAATGCAACCACGGCCGGCCGACCTGGACCCGGCTCTCGCTGCAGGAGCTCGACGCCCTGTTCCTGCGCGGCCGATGACGGCGCATCCTCCCGCCATCCTGCTGATGGGCCCCACCGCGTCGGGCAAGACCGCGGCTGCCCTGTGGCTGGCCGAGCGCTTCCCGGTCGAACTGGTCAGCGTCGACTCGGCGCAGGTTTTCCGCGACATGGACGTCGGTACGGCCAAGCCCGACGCCGCGACGCTGGCGCGCTTCCCGCATCGCCTGATCGACCTGATCAGCCCCGAGGAAGCCTATTCCGCCGCCCGCTTCCGCGCCGACGCGCTGGCCGCGCTGCGGGAGATCGCCGCGCGCGGCCGGATTCCCCTGCTGGTCGGCGGCACCATGCTCTACTACAAGGCGCTGCTCGACGGCCTCGCCGAACTGCCGCAGGCCGATCCCGCCGTGCGCGCCGCGATCGACGCGCAGGCCGCCGCGCACGGCTGGCCGGCCGTGCACGCCGAACTGGCCCGCGTCGACCCGGCCACCGCCGCCCGCCTGCACGCCACCGACGCCCAGCGCCTCCAGCGCGCGCTGGAAGTCTTCCGGATAGCGGGCCGCCCGATGTCGGAACTGCTCGCCGCGGGGCGGCGGCACCGGCCGCCCTACGACTTCCTTTCGCTGGGCCTGCTGCCCGCCGACCGCGCCGCGCTGCACGAACGCATCGCGCGGCGCTTCGACGCCATGCTGCTGGCCGGGCTGGAAGACGAAGTGGCGCGCCTGCGCGGCAAGTACGCACTCTCGCCGGAACTGCCGTCGATGCGCTGCGTCGGCTACCGGCAGGTCTGGGAGGCGCAGGACGGCCTCATTCCGCGCGGCGAGATGCGCGACCGCGGCGTCTACGCCACGCGCCAGCTGGCCAAGCGCCAGATCACCTGGATGACCAACACGCTCCGGCCGGAAACCTTCGACTGCCTGGCCGGCGACGTGTGCGAGCGGATCGGCAGGCGGGTCGAGGCACTGCTCGCCGCGCCATGAAAAAAGCCCATGCTGTTGATGCATGGGCTTTCTGGGACTTCATCCCCGGCACACCCGGCCGGAGTATTCGGCGTGACGCCGTCTGGGTGCTACATAATCATCTTTAGGTTTGGCCTGCAATGATTTCCCGTCAAGTCTCCAGCGAACACGGCGGACACTGCCACTTCATGCCGGACTTGCCGCAGATCACGACACGGTTTCAATATACCCCCGGCCGATCCGAAAAACCAGCCCGCCGGAAAATTTCCCGCAGACCTCAAGAGGCGCCGTTTCGATCCGTTATTTCCGGTAGATCGACGAACCGAGGAACGTCCGTGAAGATCACGAAAGACACTCCGCGCCGGTTTTTCGCCTCCGGGCTGCCGGCGTCGCTGTCGTCGCGCGGCGAGGACACGGGCACCGAGCCCGTGCACACGATCGTCGGCGATCGCGACGCGGCGGCGCGGGCGCTGCCCGAAGAGGCGTCCCGGCAACGGGCGGCCGGGCAGGCCGTCCCGCCCGCGGGCGAGGAGCGCCGCAAGCACGACCGCCGCAAGCACCAAATCGACGTCGTGCTCGACACGCGCGTCACGCCCAGCCGGCGGCAGCGCGCGTCCATCGACGTCAAAGTGTGATCAGCGCGCCACGATCATCCGCACGCCGAGCGCCACGAAGATCGTTCCCGCCAGCCGGTCGAGCCACGTGCCCGCGCGCGTGTGCCGCTGCAGCCATTGCCCGACGCTGCCGGAAAAATAACCGAGCAGGCCGAACAGCAGCGCCGCCTGGACGGTGAACACGAGGCCCAGCTGCGCGGTCTGCCAGCCGACGTGGCCGCGCCCGGCGACGATGAACTGCGGCAGGAAGGACAGGAAAAAAAGCACCACCTTGGGATTGATGGCGTTGGCCAGCAGGCCCCGGGCGAACAGGCGGGAAAGCGGCTCGTCCGCGCCGCGCGTGGCCGCCACCCGCACCTGGCCGTTGCTGCGCAGCGCGCGGATGCCGAGCCAGACGAGGTACAGCCCACCGCCGATCCTGAGCGCCAGGAACGCCATCGGCGACGCGGCGATCAGCGCGCTGACGCCGAGCGCCGCCAGCAGGGTGTGGCTCAGGCAGCCGAAGCCGCAGCCCAGGCCGAAGGCGATGCCCTGGGCGCGCCCGCGCGACATGCCGAAGCCCAGCACCATCAGGTTGTCCGGCCCCGGCGAGACGGTGATCAGCACCGCCGCCGCAAGGAAGCCGAGAAACTGCTCAGGCGCCAGCAGCATCCGTCCGCGCCCCGCCGGTCAGACGACGACGGTGCGCGCCTCGCCGTCCCGGCGCGTTTCAATGCGGCCGATCTCGAGCGCCGGCTCGCCGGCGGCGCGCAGCAGCGCCAGCGCCCGTTCGGCGTTTTCCCTGGCCACCACGACGCACATGCCGATGCCGCAGTTGAAGACGCGGTGCATCTCGCTCTCGGCCACGTTGCCGGCGCTCTGCAGCCATTGGAACAGCGCCGGCCGCCGCCACGCCGAGGACTCGATCACCGCCTTGACGTTTTCCGGCAGCACGCGCGGCACGTTCTCGGTCAGGCCGCCGCCGGTGATGTGCGCCATGCCCTTGACCGGCAGTTCGGCCATCAGCGCCTGTATCGGCTTCACGTAGATGCGCGTCGGCTCCATGATCGCGTCGGCCAGCGTGCGCCCGCCGTCGAACGGCGCGGCGAGGTCGGGCTTGGCGACGGCGAGGATCTTGCGCACCAGCGAGTAGCCGTTCGAATGCGCGCCCGACGAAGGCAGACCGAGCACCGCGTCGCCCGGCACGATGTCCTGGCCGGTGATGATCTGCGACTTCTCCACCACGCCGACGGCGAAGCCGGCCAGGTCGTATTCGCCTTCCGGATACATGCCCGGCATTTCCGCCGTCTCGCCGCCGATCAGCGCGCAGCCGCCCTGTTCGCAGCCCTTGGCGATGCCCTGGATGACGCTCGCCGCGATGTCCACGTCGAGCCGGCCGCAGGCGAAGTAGTCGAGGAAGAACAACGGTTCGGCGCCCTGCACCAGCACGTCGTTGACGCTCATCGCCACGAGGTCGATGCCGACCGTGTCGTGGCGCTTGAGCTCGAACGCGAGCTTCAACTTGGTGCCGACACCGTCGGTTCCCGACACCAGCACCGGCTCGCGATAACGCTTGGGCACCTCGAACAGCGCCCCGAAGCCGCCGAGACCGCCTAGCACGCCCTCGCGCAGGGTTTTCTTGGCGAACGGCTTGATGCGTTCGACGAGGGCGTCGCCGGCATCGATGTCGACGCCGGCGTCACGGTAGGAAAGGGAAGGCTGCGCAGGTGGCTGAGTCATCTTGGAGTCCCGAACGAGGCTTGTACGCACGGCGGTGGTAGAATCCGTGTCCTGTTGCGAAAATGTTGAATTTTATCTGAAATCCCGGTCCCGCGTGCGCCGGCCCGCCGGCCTTTCCGACCTTCCGATGCGCCAACTGATCCTCGATCTGCTGCCGGAAAATCCGCCCAGCCTCGACAACTTCGTCCCCGGCGGCAACGCCGAGGCGGTGGCCGCGCTCGCCGCCTGGACGGCGCCGGACAGCCGCGAAACGTCGCTGCTGCTCTACGGCGAATCCGGCTCGGGCAAGACGCATCTGCTGCGCGCCGGCGCGGACGTCTACCACGACGCGGCCGCCGCGCCCGACCTGGAGGCGGCGGCGTCATCGGGCGATGCGCCGGCGCGCGTCGCCGTCGACAACGTCGAGGCGCTTTCCGGCGCCGGGCAGATCGCCCTGTTCAACCTGTTCAACCGGCTGCGCGCCGCCGGCGGGCGCCTGCTCACCGCGGCCGGCCAGCCGCCGCAGCGCCTGCCGCTGCGCGAGGACCTGCGCACCCGGCTCGGCTCGGGCCTGGTCTACCGCCTGCTGCCGCTGGCCGACGAGGAGAAGCAGGCCGCCCTGGCGGCGCAGGCCGCGGCGCGCGCGCTGCCGCTGCCGGCCGGCGCGCTCGATTACCTGCTGGCCCGCGCGACGCGCGACATGCGCCATCTGATGGCCATCCTCGTCGCGCTCGACCGGTATTCCCTGGAACACAAGCGGCCGATCACGCTGCCGCTGCTGCGCGAGGTGCTGCAGCATGCCCCGCCCCATTCCCTTCGGTGACCCTCTGCCATGAATCTTGCCTTGTTTGACCTCGACAACACGCTGCTGCCCTGCGACAGCGATTTCGAATGGGCGCAATTCCTGATCGAGAAAGGCGTGCTCGATCCGGAAGTCCATGCCGCGAAGAACGACCATTTCTATGCCCAATACCGCGCCGGCACGCTGGACATTCACGAGTTCCTGGATTTCCAGCTGCATCCGCTGTCCCGCCATCCGCGCGCGCAACTCGACGCATGGCACCGGGAGTTCATGGCCACGCGCATCCTGCCGGCGATCGGCGACGGGGCCCGCGCGCTGGTCCGGCGGCATCTCGACGGCGGCGACCTGTGCGCGCTGGTCACCGCCACCAACAGCTTCGTCACCGGCCCGATCTGCCTGGAGTTCGGCATCGCCAACCTGATCGCCACCGTCCCGGCGCAGGAGGACGGCCAATTCACCGGGCAGGTGCGCGGCGCGCCGTCCTTCCGCGAGGGCAAGATTGCGCGCGTCGAAGCCTGGCTCGAAGCGCTGGGCTTCTGGTGGAGCAGCTTCGCACGGACGTGGTTCTACAGCGATTCGCTGAACGACCTGCCGCTCCTGGCGCGCGTCAGCGACCCGGTCGCCGTCGATCCGGACGCCACCCTGCTCGCCCACGCGCGGCAGGCCGGCTGGACGGTGCTCAACCTGCACGGATGACGATGCCGCGCTTCCTTCCGTCCCGCGCCCTGCCGCGCCAACCCCTCGTCCGCCTTCCAAAAGCAAGAACGATCCAGCGATGATCCGCAAACTCATTTCCCGCGTCTTCGGCCGCAAGTCGCCAGGACGCGCCGGGGAACCCGCCGTGATTCCCCACAACACGCACGGCATCCGCCGCGAAGCCATCAGCAGCGGCAGCCGGCGCACCGTCGAAACCCTGCAGGAGAATGGCTACAAGGCCTTCGTCGTCGGCGGTGCCGTGCGCGACCTGCTGGCCGGCATCAAGCCCAAGGACTTCGACGTCGCCACCGACGCCACGCCCGAGCAGGTGCGCCAGTGCTTCCGGCGCTCGCGCGTGATCGGCCGGCGCTTCCAGATCGTGCACGTGATGATGGGCCAGGAGACCATCGAGGTGACCACCTTCCGCGGCCACCACGGCCAGCAGGACGGTCCCCGCGCGCAGACCGACGAGCAGGGCCGCGTGCTGCGCGACAACGTCTTCGGCTCGCAGAAGGAGGACGCCGCGCGGCGCGACTTCACTATCAACGCCCTGTACTACGACCCGGTGGCGGAAACGGTGATCGACTACCACCATGGCATGGACGATCTCGAGCACAAGACGCTGCGCATGATCGGCAACCCGGTCACGCGCTACCGCGAGGACCCGGTTCGCATGCTGCGCGCCGTGCGCCTGGCGGCCAAGCTGGATTTTGCCATCGACGACGAGACCCGCCGGCCGATCGGCGAGCTCGCCGACCTGATCGAGAACGTGCCGCCGTCGCGCCTGTTCGACGAGATGCTCAAACTGCTCACCTCCGGCCACTCGGTCAGATGCCTGCAGCGCCTGCGCGCCGAGGGGCTGCACCACGGCCTGCTGCCGCTGCTCGACGTGATCCTCGAACAGCCGCAGGGCAAGCGTTTCGTGACGCTGGCGCTGGAGAATACCGACCGGCGCGTGCGCGAAGGCCGGCCGATCTCGCCGGGCTTCCTGTTCGCCACGCTGTTGTGGAACGAAGTCCTGGCCCGGTGGGATGCACTCAAGGCGGACGGCGAACGCCCGATCCCCGCGCTGTTCCGGGCCATGGACGACGTGCTCGACGTGCAGGCGGAAAAACTGGCGATCACCCGGCGCGTCGCCGGCGACATCAAGGACATCTGGTCGATCCAGCCGCGCTTCGAGCAGCGTTCCGGCAAGCGCCCCTACGGCCTGCTGGAACAGCCGCGCTTCAAGGCCGGTCTCGATTTCCTGCTGATGCGCGCCGAATCGGGCGAGGTGGACGCCGAACTGGGCCAATGGTGGTCGGACTTCCTCGACGCCGACGGCGCCACGCGCGCCGCCATGCTGCTGCCGCCGGCGCCCGACGCGCCGAAGAAGCGCCGGCGCCGCAAGCGCAAGCCGGCGGCGGACGCCGCGGCCGACGAGCCGGCGGCACCCGCGCCCTCTCCCGAACCGGCCGCATGAGCCGGACCGCCGCATGCCGCTAGCCTTCGTCGCCCTCGGCGCCAACCTCGCCGAGCCGGCCGTCCAGGTCCGCGCGGCGCTCGACGCGCTCTCCCGCCTGCCCGGCTCGCGTCTGCTGCGCGCTTCCTCGCTCTACCGCACCGCGCCGGTGGGCATCCGCAACCAGCCGGACTTCGTCAACGCGGTGGCGGCGCTGGACACGGAACTCACGCCGCACGCGCTGCTCGCCGCCCTGTTCGGCATCGAGGCGCAATTCGGCCGCCGCCGCGACTTCCGCCACGCCCCGCGCACGCTCGACCTCGACCTGCTGCTCTACGACGACGCCACGCTCGACATGCCGGAACTGCGCCTGCCGCACCCGCGCATGCATCTGCGCGCCTTCGTCCTCGCGCCGCTCGTCGAAATCGCCCCGGACTGCCGCATCCCGGGGCGCGGCAGCGCCGCCGCGTGGCTGCCGGCCGTGCGCATGCAGCGCATCGAGAAACTCGCCGATTGACCATGCGCGCCCTTTCGCCACCTGCCGGAACTCGGGGGACTCGCTCCGGAGCTTGACCATTTCCGCGCCGCCCTGTGTATCCTAGGCGCGGTTCGTCCCGTCATCCGCCCATGAAAAAGAGTCCGCTCGAATCCGCCCGCCACATCGTCGTCGAAGGCCCGATCGGCGTCGGCAAGACCAGCCTGGCCCGGCGCCTGGCCGAACACCTGGACGCCGACCTGCTGCTCGAACAGCCCGAGGCGAACCCCTTCCTCGCCCGCTTCTACCAGAACCCGCAGCGCTACGCCCTGCAGACGCAGCTGTGCTTCCTCTTCCAGCGCCTCGACCAGATGCGCGAACTGGCCCAGCCCGAGCTGTTCACGCGCACGGTGATCGGCGACTACCTGATGGAGAAGGAACTGCTGTTCGCCGGCCTCACGCTCGGCGACGACGAATACGGCCTCTACCGGCAGATCTACGACCGCGTCTCGCCGCAGGCCGGCCCCGCGCCCGACCTGGTGATCTACCTGCAGGCCAGCCCGGAGACGCTGATCTCGCGCGTGCGCCGGCGCGGCGTCGAAATGGAACGCAAGATCAGCGACGATTACCTGATCCTGCTCGGCGAAAGCTACACCCGCTTCTTCCACGACTACGCGGCCGCGCCGGTGATGGTGGTCAACTCCGAACGCCTCAATTTCGTCGACGACTCCGACGACTTCCTGCTTCTCGTCCAGCGCATCGAAACCATGCGCGGACCCCGCGAATACTTCAACAGAGGAAACTGAACGATGTCCGCACATACCGTCACCCGACGGCTCACCCATTTCGATCTCGCCGGCATGAAGGCCGCCGGCGAGAAGATCGCCATGCTCACCTGCTACGACGCGAGTTTCGCGCAGGCCTGCGACGCCGCCGGCGTCGATTCGATCCTGGTCGGCGACTCGCTCGGCAACGTCGTGCAGGGGCATGAAACCACGCTGCCCGTCACCGTCGAGCACATCGCCTACCACACGGCCTGCGTCGTGCGCGGCTGCCGCCGGCCGCTGATCATCGCCGACCTGCCCTTCGGCAGCTTCCAGGAAAGCCCGCAGATGGCCTACCGCAACGCCGTCGCGCTGATGGCCGCCGGCGCCCAGATGGTCAAGCTCGAAGGCGGCCTGGACCTGGCCGAGACCACGCGCTTCCTGACTGCGCGCGGCATTCCCGTGTGCGCCCACATCGGCCTGACGCCGCAGTCGGTGCACCAGTTGGGCGGCTTCCGCGTGCAGGGCCGCGACGAAGCGGGCGCCACCCGGCTGCTGGCCGACGCGCTGGCCCAGCAGGAAGCCGGCGCCACCCTGATCGTGCTGGAAGCCATTCCCGCGCTGCTGGCCGCCGAGGTCACGGACGGGCTGGCCATCCCGACCATCGGCATCGGCGCGGGCAAGGACTGCGCCGGCCAGGTGCTGGTGATGCACGACGCGCTCGACGTCGCCCCCGGCCGCAAGCCGCGCTTCGTGCGCAACTTCATGGCCGGCCAGGATTCCATCACCGGCGCCTTCGCCGCCTACGTCGCCGCGGTCAAGGACGGCAGCTTCCCGGCGTCCGAACATTGCTACTGAAAACCATGCAGATACACGCTTCCATCCCCGACACCCGCGCCGCGCTGCGCGACAGCGGCCGCATCGTCTTCGTCCCGACCATGGGCAACCTGCACGACGGCCACATTTCACTGATGCGGCAGGCGCATGCGCACGGCGACACGGTAGTCTTCGTCAACCGCCTGCAGTTCGGCCCGCACGAGGATTTCGACAAGTACCCGCGCACCTTCGCGGCCGACTGCGACAAGCTGCGCGCGGCCGGCGTCGCCCACCTGTTCGCGCCGACCGAGGCCGACCTGTACCCGGAACCGCAGCAGTACCTGGTCGACCCGCCGGACATCCAGAACCTGCTCGAAGGCGAGTTCCGGCCGGGGCATTTCCGCGGCGTCGCCACCGTCGTGCTCAAGCTGTTCAACATCGTCCAGCCGCAGGTCGCCATCCTGGGCAAGAAGGACTACCAGCAGCTGATGATCCTGCGCAACATGACGCGGCAATTGGCGCTGCCGGTCGAAATCGTCGGCGGCGAGACGGTGCGCGCCGAGGACGGCCTGGCGCTCTCCTCGCGCAACGCCTACCTGACGCCGGCGGAGCGCGCCGAAGCGCCGCGCCTGCACCGCGTGCTGGAGGGCATTTGCGCCGCGATACGCGGCGGCGACCGGGAATTCACCCGCCTGGAGCGCGACGCGGCGGACGAACTCGACCGGAATGGCTGGAAGACCGACTACGTCGCCGTGCGCCGGCAGGCCGACCTGCAGGCGCCGTCGGGCGGCGACGAGGCCCTGGTGGTGCTCGGCGCCAGCCGGCTGGGGCAGCCGCGTCTGATCGACAACGTGGAGATCTGAGGCCGCTACTCTTCTCTGCCGTCTCCCCGCCTCACGCCCACGCCAGCCCCACCACCCCGGCGAGCATGATCGCCGCGCCGGCGATCTGCGACGGTTTCATCTCCTCGCGCAGCAGGCTGGCGCCGATGAAGGTGCCGACCAGCATCGAGATTTCGCGCACCGGCGCGACGTAGCTGACCGGCGCGCGCTGCACGGCGAACAGCACCAGGCTGTAGGCCGTCGGCGAGAGCAGGCCGACGGCGAGGATCGCGGCGCGGCGGGCCCGCCACTCGCGGCGCAGGTCGTCGATCCGGCGCAGGGCGAACGGCGCGAGCAGCAAGGTGCGCACGGCCAGACCGACCGCGTAGAAGAGGATGGGCACCATGCCCAGCGTCTTGATCGCCCAGCCGTCCAGAACCGTGTAGGCGGCGATGAACGCGCCGGTGGCGGCGCCCCACAGCGCGCCGAGGTGGCGCTTCTGCGCGCCGCCGCGCCACAGGCCGGCCACTCCCGCCGAGACGAACACGCCGGCCAGGATGGCGCCGACGGACACGCCGCCAACCAGGCTCGGCGCTTCCCCGAGCAGGAGGATGGCGACCACCACCGAGAGCATCGGCCCGGTGCCGCGCGCCACCGGGTAGACCACCGCGAAATCGGCTTCCCGGTAGGCTTTCTGCAGCACCAGCGAATACAGCACGTGGATCAGGCCGCTGCCGGCCGCCGCACACCACATCGTGGCGTCGAAGTGCTGCGGCAGCCGCGTCCACGTCCACGCCGCGACCGGAGCCGCCGCGACGACGCTGACCACGCCGAACAGGAAGACGAACGCCGCGCCGCCGCCGGCCTTCTTGGCGACGATGTTCCACACGGCATGGCAGAACGCGCCCGCCAGCACCAGCGCCAGGGCGGTGCCGCTCATCGCGCGCGCTCCGGCGGGAAGGAAGGCGGCGGCAGGATTCTGTGTGTTGTCATTCGGTAGTTCATCCGGCGCATTGCCCGGTCTGCTTTCGGAGGGTGAAACGGCATCCGCAATGATCGCCCGATTCGCCGGGACGCGCCGATGGAGACATGAGCTAAACTGGGTCCGATCATGAGCAAAACGGATACGAAAAAGGGTGCCCCGCCGCTCAACGCGGTCCGCGTCTTCGTCGCGGCGGCGCGCTGCCTGAGTTTCAGCCGGGCGGCGCGCGAGCTGGGCATGACGCAAAGCGGGGTCAGCCATCACGTCGCCGGGCTGGAACGCCACCTGGGCCATCGCCTGTTCGCGCGCCGGGGCGCCGCGCTGGCGCTGACCGACGCCGGCCGCCTGTACTTCGACACCGTCGGCGAAGCCGTCGCCACCATCGAGCTGGCCACCAGCCAGCTCGCCCCGGTGCCGCCGGGCGGCCTGGTCGTGCGCACCTCGCTGCCGACCTTCGCCATGGCCGTGCTGATTCCGGCGCTGCCGCACTTCACGCACGGACGCGCGCTCGCGGTGGAAGTCGTCACCTCGCTGTCGCCGCCCGCCGCCGAGGACGTTTACGACGTGCTGATCTCCCGCGACCTGGCGGTCGGCGACGACGGCGCGCACTGGATTCTGGCCGCCGAGGAACTGACCTGCGTGGCGACGCCGCAGGTCCTCCACGACAACACGGGAAAGCCGGTCGACGAGTGGCCGTTCATCATCGCCAAGTCGCGGCCGGACACGCTGGCGGCCTGGACCAACCGGCAGGCGATCGACCCGCACCGCATCCGCATCGCGGCCGCATTCGAGCATTATTTCCTGGCGATTCCCGCGGCCGTGGCCGGCATGGGCTTCCTCGTCGCGCCGCGCCTGCTGGTCGCCGGGGCGCTGGCCGAGGGCCGGCTGGCGGAAACCGACCGCCCCGCGCTGCGCGGCGACGCCCGCTACCAGGCCTGCATCAACCCGCGCTCGGCGGCGCCGGAGGCGGCGAAGGAGTTTTGCCGCTGGCTGGCCGCGCAGGTCAAGGACGCGCGCGGCAACGGCCGGGACGCCGCGCCGGAGCAGCGCCACCCGGCCTGAGCGCCCGCCGTTCCCCAAAGCTTTCCCGCTGCGCGGAGTCTTTCGCTAGAATGCTTTTTTAAATCCGCAGCAGCACGTTTTCATCCAACCGGCTTCGTTTTTCTTTTTCCCTACGAAAGGATCACACCATGGATCGAGTGTTCAATTTCAGCGCCGGCCCCGCCGCGCTGCCACTGGAAGTCCTGCAACAGGCCCAGGCCGAACTGGTGAACTGGCATGGCAGCGGCATGTCGGTCATGGAAATGTCGCACCGCGGCAAGGAATACATGGGCATCCAGGCCGAGGCCGAGGCGGACCTGCGCGAACTGATGGGCATCCCGGCCAGCTACAAGGTGCTGTTCCTGCAGGGCGGCGCCTCGCTGCAGTTCGCCATGGTGCCGATGAACCTGCTGCGCGGCAAAGCCTCCGCCGATTACCTGAACACCGGCGAATGGTCGAAGAAGGCGATCAAGGAGGCCAAGAAGTACGGCGCGGTCAACGTCGTTGCCTCGTCGGAGGACAAGAACTTCTCCTACGCCCCGGCGCAGTCGCAGTGGAAACTCGATCCGAACGCGGCCTACGTGCACATCACGCAGAACGAGACGATCGGCGGCGTGGAGATCTTCTGGACGCCGGAAACCGGCGGCGTGCCGCTGGTCTCGGACATGTCGTCCACCATCCTGTCGCGGCCGATCGACGTGTCGAAGTTCGGCCTGATCTACGCCGGCGCGCAGAAGAACATCGGCCCGGCCGGGCTGACCATCGTCATCGTGCGCGAGGACCTGCTCGGCCAGACCGTGGCCGGCACGCCGACGATGATGGACTACGCGATCCAGGCCGAGAACGACTCGATGTACAACACGCCGCCGACCTACGCGATCTACATCGCCGGGCTGGTGTTCAAGATGCTCAAGGCCAAGGGCGGCCTGGCGGCGATGGAGAAGCTCAACCGCGCCAAGGCGCAGATCCTCTACGACGTGCTCGACGCCTCCAGCTTCTTCGCTTCGCCGGTGGCCAGGGAAAACCGCTCGCTGATGAACATTCCGTTCACCCTGAAGAACGCGGAACTCGACGAGGAATTCCTCAAGGGCGCCAAGGCGCGCGGCATGATCCAGCTGAAGGGCCACCGTTCCGTGGGCGGCATGCGCGCCTCGATCTACAACGCCATGCCGGTCGAGGGCGTGCAGGCGCTGGCCGACTACATGAAGGAATTCGAGAAGACCAAGGCCTGAGCGTCCGCACGCGATAGAGGGAACCATGACGCGCAGAATCAAGACGCTCAACGCCATCTCGAAGCAGGGCCTGTCGCGCCTGCCGGACACCTACGTGGTCGGCAACGACGTGACCGAGCCCGACGCCATCCTGGTGCGCTCGACCGACATGCACAAGCTGGAGATTCCGGCCAGCCTGCTGGCCGTCGGGCGCGCCGGCGCGGGCACCAACAACATCCCGATCAAGGCCATGAGCGAGAAGGGCATCGTCGTGTTCAACACGCCGGGAGCCAACGCCAACGCGGTCAAGGAACTGGTCATCGCGGGCATGCTGATGGGCGTGCGCAACGTGGTGCCGGCGCTCAACTTCGCCGCCGGCCTGCAGGGCGACGACGAGTACCTGCACAAGCAGGTCGAGGCCGAGAAGAAGCAGTTCGTCGGCCGCGAGCTGCGCGGCAGCACGCTGGGCATCGTCGGCCTCGGCGCGATCGGCTCGATCCTGGCTGAAGCCGCGCTGTCGCTCGGCATGAAGGTCATCGGCATCGACCCCGAAATCACCGTCGAGGCCGCCTGGCGGCTGCCGTCGCAGGTCAGGAAGGCGGCCAGCGTCGAGGAACTGCTCAAGCATGCGGACTTCGTCAGCCTGCACATCCCGCTGCTGCCGACGACCAAGAACCTGATCAACGCCGAGCGCGTGAAGATCATGAAGAAGGGCAGCGTGCTGCTCAACTTCTCGCGCGAGGGCATCGTCGACACGCAGGCGGTGATCGACGGCCTCAACGCCGGCCGCCTGCAGTCCTACCTCTGCGACTTTCCGACCAACCTGCTGCGCCAGCATCCGCGCGCGGTGGCCATCCCGCACCTCGGCGCCTCGACCGAGGAGGCGGAGGAAAACTGCGCGATCATGGTCGCCGAGCAACTGGCCGACTACCTGCAGAACGGCAACATCCTCAACTCGGTCAATTTCCCGAACATCGCCATGCCGCGCGGCTCGCGCTACCGGCTGGCGATCGCCAACGCCAACGTGCCGAACATGCTCGGGCAGATATCGACCGCGCTGGCCTGCGCCGGCCTGAACATCAACAACATGATGAACAAGTCGCGCGGCGAGCTGGCGTTCACGCTGGTGGACGTGGAGACCGAGATTCCGCGGCCGGTGATCGACCAGTTGGCGGCCATCCAGGGCGTGCTGCGCGTGCGCTACCTGCCGGGCTGAACCGGATTCACGCGGGCCAGCCCCCGGCGGAGCGATCCGCCGGGGGTTTTTCTTTGGGGACCGCCCCGACCCCATCCTTTTCCGGAGGACTACAATGCCCCGTGCGATGTCCCCGCCGCCACTCCATCCCTTTTCCGGCGTTCCCGCCGCATGGAGGACAACATGGTCCGCAACAGCGCCCTCCTCGCCGCACTGCTCGTCCTGATCCCGTCCGCCGGTCCGGCGCAGACGGGCCTGCCCGAAACCTCCGAATACAAGGGAGACATCCGCCGCGGGCCGGACGGCCGCCTGACCGTCGTCGCGCCCGAGCGGGCCCCGGTCGACGCCGCCGACGCCGCGCGGCCGGCCACGCTGAAGGTCGGGCCGCAGGAGCGGGTGCGCACGATCAGCGAGGCCGCCCGGCTGGCGCGCAACGGCGACGTCGTCGAAATCCTGCCCGGCGAATATCGCGGCCAGACCGCG
>JADHEE010000520.1_pt1 | contig 14701 bp, 12 predicted proteins | sample 8952401 | NCBI WGS metagenome assembly JADHEE01 (sample SAMN16124438, study PRJNA663242) | bioreactor sludge metagenome | isolation source: sludge (ammonium) | place: India:Bengaluru | collected 2019-02-28
TTCACCTTGTCGCCGAAGTGCTTCTCGACCGCGAGGCGGCCCTGGTCGTGCTGGTAGGAATAGCCATGGTCGCCGATCGGCCCGACGTAGACGAACCCGACCTTGAGGGGTTCGGCGGCCTGCGCCGTCATCCCGCCGAACAGGCCCGCCGTCATTGCCAGGACCAGCCCAAGCCCGGTCCGCCGAGTCATCTTCATCGTGGGTCTCCTTAACGACCGTGGATCATCGTCCCGAATGGAATACTTTCCCCAAACACGCGGGGGCGTTCAACTTGATCTTGGTTTCGTCGCGCGAAATCAGCACCAGCACGACGATGGTGGCGAGGTAGGGGAGCATCGCGAGGATTTGCGACGACACCGGCAGTCCCCAGTTCTGCGCGTGGAGCTGGAGAATCGTGACGCCGCCGAAGAGATACGCGCCGAGGAGCGCGCGCACCGGAACCCAGGTGGCGAAGACGACGAGGGCGAGCGCGATCCAGCCGCGCCCCGAGCTCATGTTCTCGACCCACATCGGGGTGTAGGCGAGGGAGAGGTACGACCCCGCCAGGCCCGCCATCGCGCCGCCGAACATGATCGCGAACACCCGCACCTTGAGCACCGAATAGCCGATGTCGTGCGCCGCGTCGTGGTTTTCGCCGATGGCGCGGAGGATCAGCCCGGGCCGGGTGCGGAACAGGAACCACGAGATCGCGGGAACGGCGAGGACCGAGACGTAGACCAGGATGTCCTGGCTGAACAGCGCGCGCCCGAGCACCGGGATCTCGGACAGCAGCGGCAACGGCAGCGCGGGCAACGCCTCGATCGGCGTGCCGACGAGGGACTTTCCGATGAACGCCGAGAGCCCGACGCCGAAGATCGAGAGCGCGAGGCCGCAGGCGACCTGGTTGGCGCGCAGGCCGAGGGCGAGGAAGGCGAACAGCAGCGACATGCCGACGCCCGCGCCAGCGCCCACCGCCATCGCGGCGGCGTAGCCCGCGCCTGCGTGGGCGGTGCCGAAGGCGGCGACCGCGCCCATCAGCATCATTCCCTCGAGGCCGAGGTTGAGCACGCCCGCGCGCTCGGTGACGAGTTCGCCCAGCGCCGCGAACACCAGCGGCGTCGCGGCGCGGATCATCGCGGCGAGGATCGCGGCGAGGGTGGCGAGTTCGGCTTCGCTCATGCTGCGCCTCCGAGGCTGGGGCGGGCGGCGAGGCGCACGCGGTAGCGGATCAGCACGTCGCAGGCGAGGAGGAAGAACAGGATCATCCCCTGGAACACCTGGGTGACGGCGAGCGGCACGCCGAGCGAAATCTGCGCCGCGTCGCCGCCGATGTAGGTGAGGGCGAGGAGCAACGCGGCCAAGAGAATCCCGAACGGGTGCAGCCGCCCGAGGAACGCCGCGATGATCGCGGTGTAGCCGTAGCCCGGCGAGACGGTGGGGACGAGCTGGCCGATCGGACCGCAGACCTCCATCGCCCCCGCGAGGCCCGCCATGCCGCCGCCGAACATCAGGGTGAAGGCGATCACCCGCTTCGGCCCGAAGCCGGCGTAGCTGCCCGCCGCCGGGGTCATGCCGATCACCTTGATCTGGAAGCCCAAAAAGCTGCGCGACAGGATCACCCAGGCGACCAGCGCCACCGCCGGCGCGAGCAGCGCGCCGACGTGCAGCCGCGTGCCTTCGAGCAGCATCGGCATCAGCGCGCTGTCGGTGAACATCCGCGATTCGGGGAAGTTGTAGCCTTCCGGCGAGCGCCACGGCCCATGCACCAGCCAGGCGAGAGCCAGCGTCGCGACGTAGTTGAGCATCAGGCTGGTGAGGATTTCGTTGGCGTGGAAGCGGATGCGCAGCAGCGCCGGAATCCCGGCATAGAGCGCGCCGCCCGCGATTCCCGACAGCAGCACCACCGGCAACACCCAATAGCCCGAGACGTCGTAGAGCGCGAGCGCGACGCCGCCCGCCGCCACCGCGCCCATGATCAGTTGGCCTTCCGCACCGATGTTCCAGACGTTGCCGCGGAAGCCGAGCGCCAGCGCCACCGCGATGATCGCCAAGGGCGTCGCCTTGAGCAGCAGTTCGCTGATGCCGTAGAGGTCGCCGAGCGGCGAGAGGAAGAACACCTCGAGCGCGGGCAAGGGCGAGAACCCGAGCGCCGCGAACAGCAGGCCGCCGGTCGCCACGGTGAGGCCGATGGCGAGCAGCGGCGCGACGAACAGCATCGCGCGCGAGGGCTCGGGGCGGAGTTCCAGGCGGAGCGCCATGATTCACGCCTCTCCTTCGTTGAGGTGGAACACGCCGCCCATAAGCATGCCGATCTGCTCGACGTCGGTGGTGCGCACCGATTGGGCCTCGGAGAGACGGCCATGGCACATCACCGCGATGCGGTCGCAGATCGCGAAGAGTTCGTCCAGGTCCTGGGAGACCACCAGTACCGCCGCGCCGCCTTCGGCGAGGGAAATCAGGTCGCGGTGGATCGCCGCCGCCGCGCCCGCGTCGACGCCCCAGGTCGGCTGCGCGACGATCAACAGGCGCGGGTTCTGCAGGATTTCGCGCCCGACGATGAACTTCTGCAAGTTGCCGCCGGAGAGGCTGCGCGCCGCCGCCTGCGGACCGGATGTGGCGACGTGGAAGGTGGAGATCACCTTTTCGGCGAAGGCGCGGGTGCGGGAGAAGCGAATCAGGCCGCGCTTCAGCATTCCCGGCGTGCGGTGCGCCGAGAGCAGGGCGTTGTCGGCGAGCGACATGTCGGGCACCGCGCCGCGCCCCAGGCGTTCCTCGGGCACGAAGCCCATGCCGCGCTCGCGGCGGCGGCGCGGCCCCATGTGGCCGACCGCCTCGCCGTCGATCTTGACCGCGTCCGGCACCGCCACCAGGGTTTCGCCCGAGAGCGCGCCGAGGAGCTCCGCCTGGCCGTTGCCCGCCACGCCCGCGATGCCGAAGATTTCGCCCGCCCGCACCGAGAAGCTGATGTCGGTAAGCGGCGTCGCGAACGGCACCAGCGGCGCGAGCGACAGCCGCTCGACGGTGAGCCGCGCCGCGCCCGCACGCTCCACCTCCTGCGCCGCGCGCACCGGGGGGGCGAAGTCCGCGCCGATCATCAGGCGCGCGAGAGACGCCGCGGTTTCCTCGCGCGGGTCGCAGCGCCCGGCCAGGCGTCCGCCGCGCAGCACCGTCGCCGCTTCGCACAGCACGCGGATCTCGGCGAGCTTGTGGCTGATGTAGAGAATGCTGCGGCCCTCGGCGACGAGGCGGCGGAGGGTCTCGAACAGGGCGTCGGCCTCCTGCGGCGTCAGCACCGAGGTCGGCTCGTCCATGATCAGGAGCTTGGGGTCCTGGAGCAGGCAGCGGACGATCTCGACGCGCTGCCGCTCGCCGACCGAGAGATCGGAAATCCGCCGCTCCGGGTCGAGGGCGAGGCCGTAGCGCTGCGACACCTCGGCGATGCGCGCGCCCAATTCGGGCAGCGGCGAGGCGTCGCCGGTGCCGAGCGCGACGTTCTCCGTCACCGTCATCGATTCGAACAGCGAGAAGTGCTGGAACACCATGCCGATGCCGAGCTTGCGCGCCGCCGCCGGGCTGTCGATTCGCACGCGCTCGCCCTCCCACAGGATCTCGCCCGCGTCGGCCTGGAGCACGCCGTAGACGATCTTCACCAGGGTCGACTTGCCCGCGCCGTTCTCGCCCAGCAACGCATGGCATTCGCCGGGCATCACCGAGAGGTCGACGCCGTCGTTGGCGAGGCATCCGGGATAGCGCTTGGTGATGCCGCGCAAAGCCAGGCGCGGCACGGGAAGCGGGGCTGCGGTCGGTGCGGTCACGAAGGTCCTTTCAGCGTCCGGATGTTTGCGGTTGCCGGACCGCGCGGTTCGGCGGAAGATCGAGACCCGTCGCGGCAAGGCCCAGGTATTACACCATGCGTACTCTGGTTTTCCAGCATATCAATGTCGAACATCCCGGCTCCTTCCGCGCGATGATGGAAGAAGACGGCATAACCTGGGATACGGTCGAGTGGGACGAAGGCGAATTGCCGCCCGATCCCGCGGGTTACGACCTCCTGATGGCGATGGGCGGCCCGATGGACGTCTGGGAGGACGACCGCCTGCCCTGGCTCGCCACCGAGAAGGCCTACATCCGCCGTTGGGTGCGGGATCTCGGCAAGCCCTATCTCGGCCTCTGCCTCGGCCACCAGCTCCTCGCCGCCGCGCTCGGCTGCAAGGTCGGCCCGATGGCGACCCCCGAGGTCGGCCTCACCGCCGTCACCGCCACGCCCGAGGCCGCGCGCGACCCGCTGATGCGCAAGATCGCCTCGCCGATCGTCTGCCTCCAGTGGCACGGCTCGGAGGTCAAGGAGATCCCCGCCGACGCGGTGACGCTCGCCACCAACCCCGCCTGCCGGATCCAGGCGATGCGCGTCGGGGAACGCGCCTACAGCTTCCAGTACCACGTCGAGGTGACGCCGGACACCGTGCCGGAGTGGAGCTGCGTGCCCGCCTACGCCCAATCCCTCGAAGCCGTGCTCGGGCCCGACGGCGCGGCCGAGTTCGCCGCCGCCACCGAGGCGGCGCTGCCCGAACTCGCCGCGGGCGCGCGCACCTTCTGGCGCGCCTTCACCGAGGCCGTCGCGCTGCGCTGACCTTCCGTTCCGTTCAAAAAAAGCGGCGGCTCCTGGTGAGGAAGCCGCCGTTGAGTTTGGCTGAAGCTTTGGGACCCCGACGGCCGAACTGTTGTCGGGCGCCCCGGCTCCGCCGTCTAGAAGACAGGGGAAACCCCGTCGCGGTCGCCCGCGCCGGGAACCACTTGGCAAAAGGCACACGATGCGCAGCGCACGCCAAACGCGCCGCGCAGCTCGCGGGTATACCGGAATCCAATACGGGGATAAGGAACGCGCATCGGGACCGTCCGCAATCGTGACCACACACACCAGCGTCACAAACGGTGTCCCGCGCCATGGGCAACTCCCGACCCACGGACATGACGCATGCGACGGCAGGTCTCCTGACTCGCGGGTCAATGCCTTCGATCCTCCTTCCCAGGGGTCGCCCCCCCAGTGGTTCGTGGATCGCGGCTCGCCGCTTACAGTTGCGGGAACAGCGCCGGAATCGCACCGGCTTCCCTTTTGGACCCCTGATTGGGGACCGCCACATGCCAAAGAGTTTAGCCACGCGCCGCCCCGCGTGCAAGCGGCTTTGCGAAATACCCGAGCCTGGCGCTCTGCAATTTGCAAAGCATTCCGCGTTCCCACCACTCCCGGCTCGCGAAACGGGAGCCCCGAGCGCAAAATACAGCGCCCGGAATGTGAAATCATTAGTATGGGTTATCAATACCTTAGGAAGGTATTTCCGGCGGATTGCAACGTCGGCACGAGGCTTGCGTTAGTATTGGCATAAAAACCCAACACCCCCAGGAGGACACCATGTCGCATCGCCTCAACGCCCAGTTCGCCCAGGTCGTCACCGCTCTCGACGGCGTCGTGGCGGACGCCCGGACCACCCAGGCGCTGCGCGCCCGCGCCGCCGAAATCAACGCCAACCTCGGCAAGAGCTCCCAGGGGTTCGCCAGCAGTTCCACCCGCATGGCCAACGCCCTCGCGCGGATGGCGGAAAGCGGCACCGAGCTGCGCGCCGCTGAAGCCCGTCTCGCCTTCCAGGGCGCGCGGCTGAAGCGCTCGACCAAGGCGATCCGCACCTCCCTCGGCCAGCTCAGGGCTGCGAGCGACGTCCTCGAACAGCGCGCCCGCGAAGCCCGCGCCGTCGCCGAGACCGCCGACCGCACCGCCACCCTGATCGACGCGATCCAGTCCGCCGCCGCGCGGGGCGAAAGCTTCGACCATCTTCTCGGCGCGGCACACGAAATCGTTGCGCGTACAACCCTGCGTCGAGCAAACTGAGCCGCACCGGGTCAGAAAGATCCGCCCCGAGGAGGAGAAACGCACAATGTCCCTGAGCACCCGCTTCAACAACCTGCCGATCGCCAAGAAACTCGCCCTGATCCTGGGGGTGAGCTGCATCGGCCTCACCGCCGTGATCGGCAAGAGCCTGTGGGACTACCGCGCCACCCTGCTCGAGGAACGGCGGAACGAACTCCACAGCATGGTCGACATCGCCCTGTCCTCCATCGACCGCAACGCCGGACTCTGGAAAAAGGGCGAACTCACCGAGGAGCAGGCGCACAAGGAAGCGATGGCCGACCTCGCCGCGCTGCGCTACGGCACCGACGGCTACTTCTGGGTGCAGGACCGCGCCGCGAAGATGCTGATGCACCCGATCAAGCCCGCCCTCGACAACACCGACCTGTCGAACGCCACCGACGCCAACGGCAAGCGGATCTTCGTGGAATTCGGCAAGGCGGTCGACAACGCCTCGGGCACCGGCTACGTCGACTACGTCTGGCCGCTGCCGGGCAAGGACAAGCCCGCGCCCAAGCTCTCCTACGTCGCCGCCTCCAAGCACTGGAACATGATCGTCGGCTCGGGCATCTACATCGACCGCATCGACGGCATGGTGCTCTACAAGGGACTCGAGATCGGCGGCTTCGGCCTTGCCGCGATCGCCGCCGTCGCCGCCCTCACCCTGGCGATCAGTCGCGCCGTCGCCAACCCGGTCAAGGACCTCACCCGCACCACCACTACGCTGGCCGAGGGCCGCCTCGAAATCGCCGTCGCCGGAACCGAACGCCACGACGAGGTCGGCGCGATGGCCCGCGCCCTCGAAATCTTCAAGACCAACCTGATCTCCGCCCATGCGCGCGAGGCCGAGACCCACGAAACCCTGGAGCAGGCCCGCCGCCAGACCCTGCACGAACTCGCCGACGCGCTCGAACTCGAAATGCGCGGCATCGTCGACGGCGTCAGCCACTCCGCCGAAACCCTGCGCGCCTCCGCCGACACCGTCTCCCTCGCGGTCGCCGAAACCTCGGAACAGACCTCGGTGGTCGCCCGCGCCGCCACCCAGGCTTCGGAAAACGTCCAGGCGGTCGCCGCCGCGTCGGAAGAACTCTACGCCGCGATCGCCGAGATCGCCCGCCAAGTCTCCCAGTCCTCCCAGGCGTCGCGCCAGGCGGTGAAGCGGGTCGAGGAAACCCGCGAGAAGGTCCAGGGCCTGAACGCCGCCGCCGCGCAGATCGGCGAGGTCGTCACCCTGATCACCGACATCGCCGACCGCACCAACCTCCTTGCGCTCAACGCCACCATCGAGGCGGCGCGCGCCGGGGAGGCGGGCAAGGGCTTCGCCGTCGTCGCCGGGGAGGTCAAGAACCTCGCCCACCAGACCGCCCGCGCCACCGAAGAAATCGGCAGCCAGATCGCCAAGGTGCAAAAGGAAACCCAGAGCGCGGTCACCGCCATCACCTCGATCAACCAGGTGATCCAGGACCTCGACGCGATCTCCGCCACGATCTCGGCCTCGATCGAACAACAAGGCGCGGCCACCCAGGAAATCGCCCGCAACGTCCAGGAAGCCTCCAACGGCACCGACGAAGTCACCCGCAGCATCGCCACCGTCGACGCGGTCGCCCAGGGCACCGGCAACTCCGCCCGCGACGTGCTCGCCGCGTCGGAACAAATGTCCCGGCAGGCGGCGCAACTCCGCAACGTCGTCGACGGCTTCGTCGCCAAGATCCGCGCCGCGTAACGTCTCCTCGTGAACCCACCAGTCCGGACGGCGGCCCCCAGGCTGCCGTCCGTGTACGTTTGAGGGTTAAGGCCAGGGCTCTGCCCTGGACCCGCAAAGGGCCTTGGGCCCTTTGATTCCGTTAGTTTTTGCGCGCAGCGCGATAAAATCATCACGCGGCGTGACGGGTGATTGCGCTAACGCGCGAAAAACTAAAGGGGTCTGGGGCCCGAGGCCCCAGCGGGCCCGGGCAGAGCCCGGACCTTAAGCGGTCTCCAGCAAGTTCTCCAAAGCCGCGACGTTGGTGACGGTGACGCGGCTGCGCTGGAGGTCGATCCAGCCCTGTTGCGACCAGGATTGGAGCTGTTTGTTCACGCTTTCGCGGGTGGTGGCCATCATGTGGGCGAGCTCCTGCTGCGAGAGGCGGAGGCCGATCTCGATGCCGCCCGCGACCGGTTGGCCGTAGGTTCCGACGAGGCGGAGCAGGTGCTTGGCGAGGCGGAGTTCGAGGGGGAGGAAGGCCGCGTCTTCCAGCATTTCGGAGGCGTTGCGCACCCGCTGGCAGAGCAGGTGGATGATGTGCATGGCGAGCTTGCCCTCGGATTCGACCACCGGGATGAAGTCGCGGCGGTGGATCACCATGAGTTCGCAGGGCGCCATCGCCATCGCGTCGGCGGTGCGCGGCAGTTCGTCGAGGAGCGCGATCTCGCCGAAGAACTGGCCCTCCTTGAACAGGTTGAGGGTGACGTCCTTGCCGTCGGGCGAGGTGGTGTGGACCTTGACCCGGCCCGAGAGCACGCCGAACAGGCGGTCGCCGGGGTCGCCTTTCTGGAACAGGGTCTCGCCGCGCGCGAGGCGGCGGGTGACGGCGACGCTGAGGATGCGGTCGAGAATCGCGCCGTCCAGCCCGGCGAACAGCGGGCTGCGTTGCAGGAACTCCTGCCGGTTGTCGCCTTTCATCCCCTTGGTCTCCCAGTGCGCGCGACCGGGGCTCCCACCCCGCCCGCGCCGCGTCACGCCCCGGCCAGCGCCATGCCGTCGATGCGCAACGTCGGCGCATCCATGCCGTATTTGTATTCCCAGTCGTCGGCGGCGATCATCCGCGCGAACATGTCCTTGAGGTTTCCGGCGATGGTGACCTCGTTGACCGGGCGGGTGAGTTCGCCGTTCTCGATCCAGAAGCCCGCCGCGCCGCGCGAGTAGTCGCCGGTGACGCCGTTGACGCCCGAGCCAATCATCTCGGTGACGTAGAGGCCTTGTTTGATGTCGGCCATCAGCGCCTTGGGCGTATCCTTGCCGGGCAGTAGCGCGACGTTGGCCGCGCTCGGCGAAGGCGCGGAGCCGATGCCGCGTGCCGCATGCCCGGTGGGGTCGAGGGCGAGTTGCCGCGCCGAGCGCAAATCGAGCAGCCAGGTGGTGAGGCGTCCGTCGTCGACGAGGTTGCGGCGATGGGTTTCGAGCCCTTCCGCGTCCACCGGGCGGGAGCGCAGGCCGCGCGCGAGGTGCGGGTCTTCGACCACGAAAATGCCGGGGGCGAACACCAGTTCGCCCATCCGGTCGCCGAGGAAGCTGGTGCCGCGCGCCACCGACGCGCCGTTGATCGCGCCGATCAGGTGGCCGAGCAGCGAGCGCGAGACGCGCGGGTCGAAGATCACCGGCACGGTGGCGGACTTCGGCTTGGTCGCGCCGATGCGTTCGACCGCGCGGCGGCCCGCGTTGGCCCCGAGAGTTTCCGGCGCGGGAAGGTCGGCGCGGTAGACCGCGACGGCGGAATCGTAGTCGCGTTCGAGGCCGTCCGCGCCGCCCGCCAACACCGAGACCGAAATCGAGGAATGGCTGCTGGAATAGCCGCGCGCGAAGCCGTTGGTGGCCGCGATGGCGATGGAAGAGCGCGAGAACGCCGCCTCCGCGCCTTCCGAGTTGACCACGCCCTGCACCGCCACCGCCGCGTCCTCGGCGCGATGCGCGGCCTCGATCAGGCTGTCGTCGGAGGGCTCGCCGGGGTCGCAGAGGTCGCAATCCGGCAACGCGCCGCCGAACATCTGCCCGGGGTCGGCCAAGCCCGCGTAGGGATCTTCCGGCATCACCTTGGCCATCGCCACGGCGCGCTCGGCCAGGGCCTCGAGGGACGCGGCGGAGAGGTCGGAGGTGGAGACCATGGCGGCGCGGCGGCCCACGAACACCCGCAGGCCCAGCTCCGCGCCCTCGGCGCGTTCGAGCTTTTCGAGAGCGCCCTTGCGCACCGCGAGCGAGACCGCCTGGCCGTCGGTCATCGCCGCGTCCGCCGCGTCGGCGCCCTTGGCCTTGGCGAGGCGCAGAAGGTCGTTCAGGCGGTTCAGGGCGTCGTCGCTCATGCTTTGGGATCCTTCCGGTTTTTCCAGATCGGCGTGCCCGAGCCGGGCAGGCGGTAGTCCTTCCACTTGCGGCTCACCCGGTCGACGATGTCGGCGTCCATGGCGAGCGGGCGGCCCCATTCGCGGTGCACCTCGGGGGCCATCTTGTTGGTCGCGTCGAGGCCCATCTTGCCGCCCAGGCCGGATTCGGGGGAGGCGAAGTCGAGATAGTCGATGGGGGTGTTTTCCACTAGGAGGGTGTCGCGCACCGGGTCCATGCGGGTCGAGATCGCCCACATCACGTCCTTCCAGTCGCGCACGTCGATGTCGTCGTCCACCACGATCACGAACTTGGTGTAGAGGAACTGGCGCAGGAACGACCACACCCCCATCATCACCCGCTTGGCGTGGCCGGGGTAGCCCTTCTTGATCGAGACCACCGCGATGCGGTACGAGCACCCCTCGGGCGGCAGCCAGAAGTCGACGATCTCGGGGAACTGCTGGATCAACAGCGGCACGAACACCTCGTTGAGCGCCTCGCCCAAAATGCTCGGCTCGTCCGGCGGGCGTCCGGTGAAGGTGGAGAGGTAGATCGGGTCCTTGCGCCGCGTGATCGCGGAAATCTTGAACACCGGGAAGCGCTCGACGCCGTTGTAGTAGCCGGTGTGGTCGCCGTACGGCCCTTCGTCGCCGTATTCGTCGAGCAGCACGTGGCCTTCCAGCACGATCTCGGCCTCCGCCGGGACCTTGAGCGGCACGGTCTTGCACGCCACGAGGTCCACCGGCTTGCCGCGCAGCAGGCCCGCGAACTGGTATTCGGACAGGGTCTCCGGCACCGGCGTCACCGCCGCGACGATGGTGCCCGGGTCCGCGCCGATCACCACCGCCACCGGCATCGGCTCGGGCCGCCCGGTTTCCTTCCACTTGCGGAAGTGCTGCGCGCCGCCGCGATGCTTGAGCCAGCGCATCAGGGTGGTATCGCGCCCGGTCACCTGCATGCGGTAGATGCCGAGGTTGAACACCTCGCGGCCTTCCTTCGGCCCGCCGGTGACGACCAGCGGCCAGGTGATCAGGGGCGCGGGCTCGCCCGGCCAGCAGTTCTGGATCGGCAGTTGGGAGAGGTCGATGTCGTCGCCGGTGAGCACCACCTCCTGGCACGGCGCGCGGGAGACCTCCTTCGGCTTCATCGCGAACACCGTCTTCGCCAGCGGCAGCATCGAGAGCGCCTCGCGCAGGCCGCCGGGCGGCTCGGGCTGCTTGAGGAACGCAAGAGTCTCGCCGACTTCGCGGAGCTGCTCCGGCCTGCGCCCCATCGCCATCGCCACCCGGTCCACGGTGCCAAACAGGTTGACCAGCACCGGCACGCCGTAGGGGCTGCCGTCGGCGCGCACCGGGTTTTCGAACAGCACCGCCGGGCCGCCCTCGGCGAGCAGGCGGGTCTGGATTTCGGTGATTTCGAGATCGGGCGAGACCGGCGCCGCGACCCGCACCAACTTGTTCTCCGCTTCCAACCGGCGGATGAAATCCCTGAGCGAGGCGAACGGCATGCGGTTTTCCTTCGGCTATTCCGGGCGCACGAAGCCCCGCCCCATAAGGACGGTTTCGCGCATCGGCGTCAAGCCTTGGAGGTGTGTGGAAAGTCGTGGCGCGGCAAGGTGAAACATGGTGTCATCGGAGACATTCCGCTTCCTCTCTCAAGGCGAACCGACGTGACCCTCGACTGCGGACGGCGCTGCGCCGAGTCTCTCGATTTTCCCATCGTCATGGCGTTCCAGCCGATCGTGGACGCGCGGCTGCGGCGAATCCACGGCTACGAGGCGCTGGTGCGCGGCAGCGGGGGCGAATCCGCCGCCGCGGTGATCGGCAGGATCGACGCCAAGTCCCTCTACGGCTTCGACCAGGCCTGCCGCGTCATCGCGATCCGCTCGGCGATGCAGCTCGGCCTCGACCGGCGGCTGACGATCAACTTCTTCCCCCAGGCGATCTACCACCCCGAATCCTGCCTGCGCCTCACTCTCGAAGCCGCGGCGAAATACGGCCTGCCGCTCGACCGGATCACCTTCGAGTTCACCGAGAACCAGCAGGTGGTGGACCATGGCCACCTCAAGGCGATCGTCGACACCTACCGCCACCACGGCTTCCAGACCGCGCTCGACGACTTCGGCGCGGGGTTCGCCGGGCTGTCCATGCTCGCCAACTTCCAGCCCGACGTGCTGAAGCTCGACCGCGCGCTGATCCGCCGGATCGACGAAAGCCCGGCGCGCCAGGCGATCCTCGCCGGATTGCTGGTGGTCGCCGAGCGCCTCGGCCTCACGCTGATGGCCGAAGGCGTGGAGCGCGCCGAAGAGTTCCGCCTGCTGGAGGGGTTGGGAATCCGCTATTTCCAGGGATACCTGTTCGCCCGGCCCGAGGTCGGTCGGCTGTTCCGCGACGACGAGATCCCCTGGCCGTTGCCGTGATCCTAGGCGAGGTGCTCGCCGAGGATCGACGCCCCGAGCACGATCAGGGCGACGCCGCCGAAGCCGCCCGCCCAGCGCCCGAAGCGCTGGCCGATCAAGCTGCCGAAGATCATTCCGCCGGTCGACATCACGAACGTCGTCGCGCCGATGGCGGCGGCGATCACCACGATGTCCACGTCGAGCATCGCGAGCGACACCCCCACCGCCATCGCGTCGATGCTGGTGCCGAACGCGGTCGCCAGCAGCGCGAGAAACGACCCCCGGCCTTCCGGAGCCGCTTCGTCCGCATCCGCCCGCACCGCCTGGAGCAGCATGTGCCCGCCCACCGCGCCGAGCAGGGCGAAGGCGATCCAGTGGTCGACGGCGGCGACGTAACGCGCCGCGGCCATCCCCGCGAGCCAGCCGAGCAGGGGCGTGGTCGCCTCCACCGCGCCGAAGACGAACCCGGCGCGCACCGCCTCGCCGAAGCAGGGCGTGCGCACCGCGCCGCGCCCGACCGAAACGATCAAGGCGTCGATCGACATGCCGAACGCAAGCACGGCGATGGCAACTGGAGTCATGGAAAAAACACCGCAGGGACGATAAGCCGGGCAACCGCACCGCGTTGCCCAAAGCGCGGTGGCGCCACGGTCTTGCCGGACCGACTGCGCGTCGGTTGGCCGCACCACGCGAATTCCGCGAGCATGTTGATGCGGTCCCGCTGGATCAGCGGTGGCTACTCCCCGATGCGGGCTAGGTAAGCCAAATCGCCGGAGAGGTCAATCCTGGAAAATCAACGCGTTAATAATGCTTATTAGTCGCATTCCGGCTTATTCCCGACCCGCTTCACCTGCCGAAGCGTTCCCGCCACGACGGAAACCGGCCCGCGCTTTGCGCATGCACCACCGCCCGCCCGATGGACCGCGCGACGCAGTCCGCCGCCATCGCGCCGATGCGCGCCACCCCGGCGGCGCGCGCCTCGCCGAGCGGGCGGCGTCCGTTGGCGAGCACGAACACGGTGTCGCCGTCGAACGGCGTGTGCACCGGGCGGATCGCCCGCGCGTAGCCGTCGTGCGCCATGGTCGCGACGCGCAAGGCCTCGTCGCGGGAGAGGTCGGCGTCGGTCGCGACCACCGCAAGGGTGGTGTTGGCTCCCGGCTCCAGCCGCGCCAGCAGCGGCATCTCGGGCTCCAGCCCCACCGGGCCGCGCGGCGGAACCTGACAGCCCATTTCGCCCGCCTGCTCTAGGTCCCACGCCCACAGCGTCGACTGGCCGGGATACGTCACCGCGCCGATGGGATTGGCCACCACCAGCGCCCCCACCGCCGGACCGCCTTCGTCCATCGCCGAAGCCGATCCCAGCCCGCCCTTCAAATCCCCCGCCTTCGCCCCCATCCCCGCGCCGACGTTGCCGAGCACAAATTCCGCCGCAGCCCCCTCGCACGCCGCCGCCGCCAAGCCGCGATACGGCGGCTCGGCCCACGCCTTGTCGCCACCGTTGGCCAAGTCGAAAATCACCGCCCCCGGCACGATCGGCACCACCGCGCCACCCACCGCATAGCCCCGCCCGCGCGCCGCCAGCCACAGCATCGCCGCATCCGCCGCCGCCAAGCCGAACGCCGACCCGCCGCTCAACACCACCGCGTCGATCCGCTCCACCAGACACCCGGGCGCAAGCGCATCCGTCTCCCGCGTTCCCGGCCCGCCGCCGCGCACGTCCACCGCCGCCACCACCCGATCCTCGGGCAACACCACCGTCACGCCGGTGATCGCCGCAGTGTCGTGCGCGTTGCCGACGCGGAAGCCGGGGACGTCGGTGATCAGGTTCCTGGGGCCGGGGTGGATCATGTCGGGGCTCCGAAAAAACGCGCGGGCTCTGCCCGCACCCGCAAAGGGGCTTGGCCCCTTTGATCCCATGAGTTTTCTGGTTTTACGCGCGAAGCGCTATCCAAACCCGAATTTACTCCGCTTCGCGGGAAAACAAAAACTCTCGGGTTCCAAGGGGCTGGCCCCTTGGCAGGGGTGTCGGGGGCGGAGCCCCTGACGCCTCAGAGGTGCGCCGCCAAAGCCGCCAGCGTCACCAGAAGCCCGAAATCGCGGTTGGATTTGAACCGGGCGAGGCAGTTGGGTTGGTTGTCGATGTCGACGGTGGCGACCTGCCAGCCGAGGTGGGCGGCGGCGAGGGCGAGCAGCGGCCACGCCCAGGGGCCGGAGCCCGCGACGACGAAACTGGCGGCGAGGAAAGCGAGGGTGAGGCCGTAGATGACGACGAGGAAGGGGCGGGTGCGAGTGCCGAGGGCGAGGGCGGAGGAGCGCACGCCGATCTTGACGTCGTCGGCCTTGTCCT
>JADHEE010000522.1_pt1 | contig 14618 bp, 10 predicted proteins | sample 8952401 | NCBI WGS metagenome assembly JADHEE01 (sample SAMN16124438, study PRJNA663242) | bioreactor sludge metagenome | isolation source: sludge (ammonium) | place: India:Bengaluru | collected 2019-02-28
GAAGGTTCGTCCGTCCTCATCCAGTGGACACGCGACAGCGCCTATCGGTTCTTTCCCCTCGTCGAGCACCCCGAGCTCGGCCTCGCCCTTCACCCGTTCGACCTCGCGACGAACAAGGTCCTCGCCCTCGTGGGCCGACTGGAGGTCCGGGACTGGGTCGACACGATCCTCTGTCACGAGAGGCTCCAGCGGCTCGGTTTCCTCGCGTGGGCCGCCTGCGGAAAGGACCCCGGATTCAGCCCCGCGGCGATCCTCCAGTTCGCCGCCCGCTCGAGCCGCTACAGCTCCGAGGAGGTCTCCGAGCTCGCTTTCGAGGGCGCTCCCCCGTCGGCGGCCCGACTCTCGCGCGAATGGAAGGAGATGCTCGCCGAGGCGGACGAGATCGTCGCGGCGCTCCCGCCGGAGAAGGCAGGCACGTGCGTCCTCCGCGCGAGCGGCGAGCTGCTCTCCGTTCCGCCGTCAGGCATTCCCGAGCTTCTCGACCGGGGAGAGGTCCGCTTCCACGAAGGACGGCTCTTCGGCGCTTTTCCCCAGCCCGTCGTCAGATGACGACTTCAGAACGAAGGACCCGGACCTGACGCCGGGCTAGTTCACCGGCTCGTCGTCGTCCGCGTCGAGCGTCGGGTCGGCGGCGAGGCGCGGCCTCTCGGGGGCCGGGGGAAGCGTCGCGCCGACGGACTCGTCGAGGACCCAGCGCTCGTAGAGCGTCGCGTCGAGCTCGCGGAGGAACTGGCTCGGCTCGGTGACGACGACGACGCCGTAGCGGTCGAAGGCGGTCAGGGGATGGACGAGCGTCAGCTCGTCCTTCGCGCGCGTCGCCGCGACGTAGAAGAGCCGCCGCTCCTCCTCGAGCCCCTCGGGAGTCCTGCAGGCGCGCAGGTTCGGGAAGCGGTCTTCCTGGAGGCCGATGACGAAGACCGCCTTCCACTCGAGCCCCTTGGCCTGGTGGACGGAGGAGAGGACGAGCCGCTCGTCGTCCTCCTCGCCCGCGACGTTGTCCTCGCCCGCGGGGTCGCCGTAGAGCGTCACCTCCTCGAGGAAGCGGCCGACGTCGTCGTAGGCGAGCGCGAACTGCGCGAGCGCCTCGAGGTCGTCGAGCCGCGCCGAGTGGTTCGGGAACTTCCCCTTCGCGACGTCGGAGTAGCCCCCCTCCTCGACGACGTAGCGGATCGCCTCGGCGGGAGAGGAGACGTACGACGGCTTCCGGAGCGTCTTCATCGTCTCGCGGAAGCGGAGGAGGCCCGCCCGCGCGCCGGGGGGCGCCTTCCCGAGCTCCAGCGCGAGGAACGCCGCGAGCGGCTCGTGGGAGTCGGAGACGGCCTCCCAGAGGACGGCCGCCGTCCTCTCCCCCACCTTCGGCAGGAGCTTGAGCGCCCGCTTGAACGACATCTCGTCCTTCGGGTTCGCGAGGAGGCGCAGGTGCGCGAGGACGTCCTTGACGTGCGCCTGCTCGAAGAAGCGAAGTCCCGAGCGGACCTCGTACGGGATGCCGCGACGGGTCAGCTCGATCTGGAGCTCCAGCGCCTGGAAGTGGGCCCGGTAGAGGACGCCGATCTCGGCGAGGGCGGTCCCCTCGTCGCGCAGCTCGAGGACCCGCTGCGCGACGAACTCGGCCTGCTGCAGGAGGTCCTTCGCGCCGACGACGGCGACCGGGACGCCGCTCTCGCGCGTCGGGACGAGGGTCTTCTCGTAGCGGCGCGAGTTGAACGCGATCGAGGCTTCGGCGAGCCGGAGGATCTCCGGCGTCGAGCGGTAGTTCGTCTCGAGGCGGTAGACCGCGGCGCCCGGATAGCGGTCGGGGAAGCCGAGGAGCGCCTCGGCGTCGGCGCCGCGAAAGGAGTAGATCGACTGGGCGTCGTCGCCGACGACCATGACGTTCTTCGCCTCCGAGTCCTGCGCGAGGAGGTCGACGATCTCCGACTGGAGGCGGTTCACGTCCTGGAACTCGTCGACGAGGACGGCGCGGAAGCGGAACGCGAGCGCCTTCCTCACCTCCGGGTGCGTCTCGAGGAGCCTCCTCCAGTTCAGGAGGAGGTCGTCGTAGTCCATCGCGTTCGCGAGGACCTTCCGCTCGAGGTAGCGGCGGACGACGGCCTTCACCGGCTCGAGCTGCGAGAGGAGGTGCGGGTAGTCGCGCCCGATCACGGCGTCGAGCTTCTGCCCCGTGTTCGCCGCGAACGAGACGATCCCGCGAAGGAGGTCCCCCTTCGGGAAGCGTCGCTCGGTGATCGGGATGCCGAGGTCCGACGTGGCCGACTCGAGGAGGTCCTTGCTGTCCTCGGCGTCGAGGATCGAGAAATTCGGCCGGTAGCCGAGGAGCTCGGCGTGGGGACGCAGGAGCCGCGCCCCGACGGAGTGGAACGTCCCGGCCGTCATCCGGGCGAGGTCGGCTCCGAGGAGCCCCTCGACCCGCCGGGTCATCTCCCGGGCGGCCCGGTTCGTGAAGGTCAGGAGGAGGATCGCCTCCGGAGCCGTCCCGTCCTCGACGAGGCGGGAGACCCGGTAGACGAGCGTCCGGGTCTTCCCCGAGCCGGCCCCCGCGACGACGACCGTGGGCCCGTCCGGGGCGAAGACGACCGCCTGCTGCTCGGCGTTCAGCTCCCGCCGGTAGTCGATCCGGTAGCTCCTCGCCGGCGCCACCTTCCGGAGGACGTAGCGCTTCGGGGCGGGGGGCGGGGCCTCGGCCGGCATCGGGGCGGAGTATCTCGCGCCCGGGACGGGCGGCGACGCGGACCCCTCCGGCCGTCCGCCTCCCGGCGATTCTGGTAGCGTTGCCGCATGAGCAAGCCGATCCCCGAGGGCCTCTGGGAGCTCCTCCCGCTCCTCTTCCGGCCCCACCCCTGGCACGGGATCTCGGTGGGCGACGAAGCCCCCGACAAGGTGACCGCCTACATCGAGATCGTCCCGACGGACCCGGTCAAGTACGAGCTCGACAAGACGACCGGCTACCTGAAGATCGACCGCCCGCAGAAGTTCTCGAACGTCTACCCGTCGCTCTACGGCTTCATCCCGCAGACGTTCTGCGCCGAGGAGAACGCGGCGTTCTGCGCGGCGAAGACGAAGCGCGAGGGGATCGTCGGCGACGGCGACCCGCTCGACATCTGCGTCCTCTCCGAGAAGGACATCTCCCACGGCGACGTCCTGATGGACGTGATCCCGATCGGAGGCCTCCGGATGATCGACAACAACGAGGCCGACGACAAGATCGTCGCCGTCCTCGAGGGGGACGCCGTCTTCGGCCAGCTGCGGGAGATCTACCAGCTTCCGCCGGCGCTCGTCGACCGCCTCAAGCACTATTTCCTCACCTACAAGCAGGCGCCCGACTCGCTCCAGCCGCACCGCGTGGAGATCACGCACGTCTACGGCCGCGAGGAGGCGCACGAGGTGATCCGACGCAGCCGGGCCGACTACGACAAGAGGTACGGCCGGCTCCGGGAGCTCCTGACCGCCGCGCTCAGGGCCTGACGCGCCCGCGCGCCCCGCTCGCATGGAGAGAGACCTCGAGAGCCTCCGCGCGCTCCTCGCCGACCGATACCGGATCGACGGCGAGCTCGGCCGGGGGGGCTACGCGGTCGTCTACCGGGCCCGGAACCTCCGGCTCGAGCGCGCGGAGGCGCTGAAGGTCCTCTCGCCGAAGCGGGGGGACGACGACGACTTCGCCCCGCGCTTCATGCAGGAGGTCCGCCTCGCGGCGGGCCTCGAGCACCCGTCGATCGTCAAGGTCTACGACTACGGCGAATCGGGAGGGGCGATCTGGTACTCGATGCAGCTCGTCGACGGGCAGTCGCTCGCCGTGCGCCTTCGCAGCTCGGGAGTCCTCTCCGAGCCCGAGGCGGCGCGGCTCGCCGTGCCCCTCCTCGACGCGCTCGCGTACAGCCACGGGCGCGGAATCGTCCACCGCGACATCAAGCCCGAGAACGTCCTCCTCGACGGGGACGGCCGCCCGTACCTGACCGACTTCGGCATCGCGAAGTCGGCCGGGTCGCTTGTCAAGACCCAGACCGGCTTCCTGATGGGGACGCCCGCCTACGTCTCGCCCGAGCAGGCGCAGGCGAAGCCGCTCGACGGCCGCACCGACCTCTACGCCCTCGGCGTCACGCTCTATCGGATCGTCTCGGGTCGCTACCCGTTCGAGGCGCCCGACCCGCTCGGGGCCGTCGTCCTCCGGCTGACGGAACCCCCTCGCCCCCTCGCCGACGTCCTTCCCGCGGCCGACCCCGGGTTCGCGGCGATCGTCATGCGGGCGCTCGAGCGCGACCCCGCCCTGCGGTGGGCGTCGGCCCGCGCGATGGGGGACGCCTTCGCCGACTACCTTTCCGGGAAGCCCGTGGCGAGCGGCCGGCTCCGCGCCCCGCAGGTGGCCGCGGGGTCGGAATCCCCCGCGGCGGAAATGCCGGGCGACGCGCCGTCCGAGGCGACTCGCCTGGCCCCGGTCCGCAAGCCCGACCTCCCCTCTGCCGCTCCGGCGCCCGAGGTCCCCTCCGCGAAGCCCCGCCGTCGACCCCGAAGGCTCGGCGTCCTCGGGCTCGCCGGTGCCGTCGTCGGGCTCATCGTCCTCCTCGGGGTCGTGACACTCCTCGTCGGCCCCCGGCGCGACCGCGAGAAAGCCCCTTCCGGAACGGCCCCGTCGCCGCGGACGACGCCCTCCGCTCCGGACCGGGCCGTCCCGTCGCCCGCCGTCGCGGATCGGACTGTCCTCGAGAGCCCGCCCGTTCAGGCGTCGCCGACCGCAGCGAGGGCCGCCGAACCGGCTCCCGCGGCACGTCCCCGGCGGCAGGCGCCGGCCGATCCCCTTCCGGAGCCGCCTCCGATCCGTCGCCCCGTCACGCTTCCGGAGCGCCTCACTCCGGAGCCGCCGTTCCCGGGGCCGCCCCCCGCCGGCTGCTCGGGGGCCGCGGTGAGAGTCGGCTTCGCGGTGGACGAGTCGGGAGAGATCACCGCGCCGCGCCTCTTCCCCTCCGAGGCGCCGCCGGAGTGCGGCCGCTTCGTCCTCAACGCGCTCCCGGCGTGGAAGTGGAGACCCGCGAAGGACGCTTCCGGCGCCCCCGTCGCGTCGGCGCGGCTCGTCGTTCTCGTTCCGCTGCCCTGACCTCGGGCGATTATCATCGGCTGACCTCGATCGGAAGGGGGACGACCTCATGAACCGGTTCCGGCTCCTTTTCCTTCTCGCCGCTTCGGCGGCTCTGCTTCCGGCCTGCACCCCGAAGAACGCGCTGAAGATGGCGGTCGAGGTCGTCTCCGAGCCGGAGGCGGCCATCGTCTCGTTCAAGGGGATGGACGTCGGCACGACGCCCGCCGCTCTCCGCGTGAAGACGTTCGACGAGCTCATGACGATCGCGGCCCGAAAGGACGACGCCCCCGTTGCCGAGAAGAGGATCCGAATCCTCTCGCCCGATCACGCCCAGCTCGTCTTCCGCTTCGGCGCGGAGCCTTCCGAGGTCGCGAAGCGCCTCGGCCTGACCCGCGTCGTCGTCTTCGACTACTCGGAGAAGGTCTCCTTCGACGTCAGCAAGAGCGAGCTGAAGCCGGAAGGGCTACCGATCCTCGACCGCCAGGCCGAGATCCTCGCCCGCTATTTCCCGGACATCGACGTCTACGTCTGCGGCCACACCGACGCGACCGGCGGCGACGACCTCAACCTGCAGCTCTCCGTCGACCGCGCGCGCGTCGTCGCCGACCGCCTCTCCGGCCAGGGCGTTCCTCCCGAGCGCCTGAAGGTCCAGGGCTTCGGGAAGGAGTTCCCGAACGACACGAACGAGACGCCCGCGGGACGCGCGAACAACCGGCGGACGGAGCTGATCCTGCCGCAGTAGATGAAGCGCGGGACGGACGGCTCGTCCGTCGCTCCCTCCACGGCCCCCTGTGAGAGACTGGCCGGTGGAGGAGTCCGATCATGAGCATCGAAGCGATCCGTCTTTTCGGTGAAGCGGTCCGCAAGGACCCGGCTCTGCTCGAGAAGGTCAAGGCCGTCGGCTCGGACGTCGCCGGCATGGTCGCTCTCGCGCGCGAGAGCGGCTTCACGTTCACGGCCGAGGAGCTCCAGGAGGCCGCCGGCGCCGGCAAGGGCGAGCTCACCGAGGAGCAGCTCCAGAAGCTCAGCGGCGGGGGCTCGTGGGTCCAGGTCCAGACCGTCGCGGTCCACGTGGCGGTGGTCGGCTAGTCGAACGAACCCCGATGCGGGGGGACGGCCGCGAGGGGCTGTCCTCCCGGACGACAACGACCCTGGACACCGAAACGGAGGAGGAATCCCGATGAGCAAAGAAGCCATTACGAAGTTCCAGGAAGCCGTTCGGACGCAGCCGGCCCTTCTCGAGAAGGTCAAGGCGGTCGGGTCCGACGTCGACGCGCTCGTCGCGCTCGCCGGGCAGGCCGGCTTCGTCTTCACGAGGGACGAGCTGATGGACGCCGCCCAGGCGAAGAAGGGCGAGCTCTCCGAAGAGGAGCTCCAGAAGGTGGCGGGCGGCACGGCCGTCGGTGTCCTGACGGTGGCGGTCGCCGTGGTCGCGGTCGCCGCGACCTGACGGCCCGATCCCGATGCCGGGCCGCGGGGCGGCGGGGCCGGAGCTGCCGGAATCCCCGGCATGCTCCGGTGACCCCGTCGCCGTTCCGGCGGGGCCGTCGACGGACGTCTCCCCGTTCGATTTCTACCGTCGACACGTCGGCCGCTTCAGCGCCGCCGAGCGGGCGGAGCTGGCGCACACGAAGCGGTTCCTCGAGTGCGTGCTCGGAGACGAGGAGTTCCGCGCCGCGCTCGCCGCCGGCGGGGACGCGGCCCGGCAGGCCTGCCTCGGTCGCGGCCTGAAGGCGAACCCGGCCGACCTCGAGCCCATCTGGCGCCACGGCACCGTGTTCGAGGTCCCGACCGAGGAGGCCGGGCGCTACCCGGCGGTGGCGCTCTGGATCGAGTGGCTCGGCGGCCTGCTGCGCTTCCGCGACCTCCTCCGCGAGCACGGGAGGACGCCCGCGTGCAACCCGGCGTTCGACGCCTGGCGCCTCCGCCAGATCGCCCGGGGCCGGCGGGAGCTGGGCCACGCGAGCGCGGCGATCACGCACCCCGTGATCGCGTTCGAGCTCTCGAAGGGGTGCACGTTCGGCTGCTGGTTCTGCGGCATCTCGGCCGCGGGCTACGAGGGCCACTTCCCGTACGACGGCGGGGGCCGCGCGCTCTGGCGCGACGTCCTCGCGTCCGCGGCCACGCTTCTCGGACCGGCGATGCAGACCGGGACCTGCTACTGGGCCACGGACCCCTCGGACAACCCCGACTACACCCGGTTCCTCGACGACTACCGCGAGATCACCGGCGCCCTGCCGCAGACGACGACCGCCGGCGCGATCCGCGACGTGCGCTGGACGCGCGAGGTGCTCGCGCAGGCGGCCTCCGGCGCCGCCACGCCGACCCGCTTCTCGGTCCTGTCGAACGGGATGCTCCGCCGCATCCACGAGACGTTCACGGCCGAGGAGCTCCTCTGCGTCGAGCTGGTCCTCCACAACCCGGAGTCGGCCCTGGGCGTGGCCCGCTCCGGCCGGGCGCTCGGGCGCGAGGCGCGCCGCGTGAGCGACACGCAGGGGACGATCGCGTGCCTCTCGGGGTACCTCGTCAACATGGTCGACCGCAGCGTCGCGCTCCTCAGCCCCTGCAACGCCTCCGAGCGGTGGCCGCTCGGCTACAGGGTCCACGCGCGGGGCCGCTTCGCGTCCGCGGCCGGGTTTCGCACGTTCCTGGAGGAGACCGCCGCTGCCTGCATGCCCCTCCACCTGCGCGGAGAGGACCCGCTCGCGTTCCGTCCCGGGATCGAGCACGCCTCGACCGGCGAAGGCCTCGCGCTGTCGTCCCGCTTCACCCGCCAGGAGTTCTCGGGAGGTGCGACGGCGCGCCGCCTCGGCCAGCTCGTCGCGGCCGGAGGCTCGACCGTCGGAGAGGCGATCGGCACGCTGGCCGGCGAGGGCCTCGACGTCCTCGCGGCGACGGCGCTCCTCCAGAGCCTCTACGACTGCGGCGTCCTCCACGACGAGCTCTCGGGCCGCTGGGGCTGAACGGTGGACGTCCTCCTCGTAAACATGCCCCTGATCGGCCTGGCGCGTCCGTCGATCGCCCTCGGCACGCTCAAGTCCGTCCTCTCGGCCGGCGGGGTGCGCTCGGAGGTCGTGTACGCGAACCTCCTCTTCGCGTCCGAGATCGGGGTCGAGGCCCACCAGGCCGTGTCGCTGGTCTACGCGAACCACCTCCTCGGGGAATGGCTCTTCTCTTCCGTCGCGTTCCCGGGCGCGTCGACCGACTCCGACGCCTACCTCGATCGCGTCCTCTCCCGCGACATCTTTCACAAGGCGTACTGGAAGCCGGAGCGCGTCCGCGAGCTCGTCCTCGCAGCCCGCGCCCGCGCGGAGCCGTTCGTCTCGCGCCTCGCCGAGGACCTCGTCGCCCGTCGACCCCGGATCGTCGCGTGCAGCTCGACGTTCCAGCAGCACGTCGCCTCCCTCGCCCTGCTCCGGAGGGTGAAGGAGCTCCAGCCCGGGATCGTGACGCTCCTCGGGGGAGCCAACTGCGAGACGGTCATGGGGCGGACGACCCACCGCCTGTTCGACCAGGTGGACTTCGTCGTCTCCGGCGAGGCGGACGACGTCCTCGTGCCGCTGGTCCGCGCCATCGAACGCGACGGCCGGGACGTCCCGCCCGAGGACCTCCCCGCGGGCGTCCTCGGGCCGGTCCACCGCCGGAGCGGCTACCCCCGGGTCGAGGATGCCGAGGGCGCGGACGACACCCCACGGGCCTTCGCCCGCGACCTGGAGACGATCCCGCCGCCCGACTACACGGAGTACTTCGAGACGCTCCGCTCGCTCGACGCGCTCGCCCCCGCCGTCACGCCGACGCTCCTCGTCGAGACCTCCCGCGGGTGCTGGTGGGGAGAGAAGCACACCTGCTCGTTCTGCGGCCTCAACGGGCGGGAGAACGCCTATCGAAAGCGGACTCCCGGGCGGGTCCTCGCCGAGCTCGACGACCTCTCGCGACGCTACTCTCTCGCGACGTTCGAGACGGTCGACAACATCCTGCCGATGTCGGCTTTCGAGGACCTCCTGCCGGCGCTCGTCGCGGCGGGCCGCCCTTACGACCTCTTCTTCGAAACCAAGGCGAACCTGACGCGGGACCAGGTCCGGCTGCTCGCCGAGGCCGGCGTGCGGTGGACGCAGCCCGGGATCGAGAGCCTCAGCACGGAGCTCCTCCGCCTCCTCGGGAAGGGGTGCGAGGCCTGGCAGAACATCCAGCTCCTCAAGTGGTCGCGGCAGTTCGGGATCCGGCTCAGCTGGAACCTCCTCTCCGAGGTCCCGGGGGACCGCGACGAGTGGTACGGGGCGATGGCCGAGCTCCTGCCGCTGCTCGAGCACCTCCAGCCGCCGTCCGGCGTGGCGCCGATCCAGTACCACCGCTTCAGCTCCTATCACCGCGACCCCGCGCGCTTCGGCCTGCGGCTCCGCCCCGCTCCCGGGTACTCCGCCGTCTACCCTCTGCCCGAGGAAGACCTCGCCGACCTCGTCTACCTCTTCGAGGACGGGTGGCGGGACACCGTCCGGAGGAGCCCGGTGCTGAAGATGCTCCTCGACGGCCCCGGCCTCCCCCGGCTGCGCCAGCGGTTCCTCGCCTGGGCCGGCCGCTGGGTCGAGGGCCCGGTCCCGGATCTCGTCGCGACGCACGCGGAGGGCGCGATGCACGTGAGGGACACGCGCTCCGTCGCGCCGCAGCCCGGGCGGACCGTGACCGGACTGGATCGCCTCGTCCTCCTCGAGGCCGACCGCGCCCCGCTCGAAAAAGGCCTCGTCGCCCGACTCGCCGCCGAAGGACACGAGGAAGGAGCGGTCGCGGAGTCCGTCGAGAGGCTCCTCGAGCAGAAGCTCGCCCTGCGCATCGACGGCCGCCTCGTCGGCCTCGTCCTGCAGGACCCCGTCGACTCGATCCCCGCGCTGGAGTCGGGCCCGTTCGGACGGGAGCTCCCTCGCGCGACGCCGGCCGAAACGTGATCGTCGCTCCCCGGACGGCGACGCTCCCCGGCCCCTTCCGCCTCGACGGCGGCGGCGTCCTCGGGAACGTCGAGGTGGCGTACGAGGAGTACGGTCCTGCGGACGCCGAGCGCCGCGGCACGGTGCTCGTCTGCCACGGGCTAACGACCGACGCCCACGCGGCCGGACGCCACACGTGGATCGACCGCAGCGCGGGGTGGTGGGACGCGGCGATCGGGCCGGGGAAGGCCGTCGACACCGACCGCTACCGGGTCCTCTGCGCGAACGTCCTCGGCGGCGCCGGCGGAACGACCGGGCCGGGATCGCGCGACCCGCGGACGGGCCGGCCTTTCGGCCTCCGCTTCCCGGTCGTGACGGTCGGCGACATGGTCGCGGTCCAGGCGGCCCTCGCGGACCACCTCGGGATCGGGCGTTTCCACGCCGTCGTGGGCGGGTGCCTCGGCGGGTTCCAGGCCCTCGAATGGATGGCGCGCTTCCCCGAGCGCCTCGAGCGCGCCGTCGTCATCAGCGCCACCCCGCGGACCTCCGCGCACAACCTCGCGTTCTTCGAGGTGCTCCGGCAGGCGATCACGCGGGACCCGCGCTTTGCCGGCGGCGACTACTACGGCGGCGAGCTTCCCGCCGACGGCCTCGCCCTGGCCGCGATGTTCGGCGCCGTCGTCTGGCTCGGCCGCGAGACGATGGAGCGGAAGTTCGGCGTCACCCTGCTCGAAGGGACGAAGCCCCGCTACACGCACGGGCCGGAGTTCACGGCCCAGGCGTTCCTCGCGCAGGTCGCCGAGAACGCCCCCGCCCGCCTCGACCCCAACTCCTTCATCTACCTGACCCGGGCGACCGACTACTTCGACCTCGCGCGCGACGCGGGGAGCCTTGCCGCCGCGCTGGCCGGCTTCCGGGGACGGACCCTCCTCGTGAGCTACGCCTCCGACTGGCGCTATCCGCCCGCCGAGATCGACGAGGTCCGCGTCGCGCTGGAGGCGAACGGCGCCTCCGTCCGGCACGCGACGCTCGAGAGCGACTTCGGCCACGGCGCGTTCGTCTACGACGTCGACGGCGTCGGCGACCTGCTGAAGCGATTTCTGGCCGACTGACCCCGGGCCTCTCAGGCCGGCCGGAAGTGGTCGATCGTCAGGAGCGGCCGGCCCACGGCCGCGGTGTCGAGGTCCAGGGAGAACGCGGAGGCGAGGCCCGCGGCGCGGGCCGCGGCGCGGAAGACACGGGCCTCGACGAGGAGCTGGCCCGAGAACGCGTGGCAGGCGTCGACGAGCGTGAGCGGCGCGCGCCCGATCGCGGCGGCAATCGCCTCCGGCGGCACCGCGTGGGCTTCGACGACGACCATCCCGTGACGCGCCACCCACGGACGGAAACGGCGGAACGTCTGCACGAGGTCGAGATCGAGCCTTCGCGCGCCGATCCGCTCGCCGTCGGCGTCGACGAAGACGCCGTCGGGGTCTCCGAACGGCGGGAGCCCGTCGTCTTCGCCGGGGGGCGCGAAGCGGCGGTTGTGGATCACGGACTTGCTGACGTGCAGGACGTCGCGAGGGTCGAGGCCGTGCTCCTTGAGCGTCGCGGCGATCCCGTCGGGGTCGGCGATGTCGCCGCGCGCGGACCATCCGGGAACGCCCTCGGCCCGAAGGCGGCGCTCGGTCTGGCGGCGAGCGACCTCGTTGAACTCGACGCCGACCATCCGGAGCGGAGCGGCGTCGAGCCGGCGACCGCGCACCGTCCGCTCCCGAATCGCGCGGTAGAGCTCGACGAGGAGCGCGCCGTCGCCCGAGCCGGTATCGACGATCGCGGCGGGCTGCGACTCGAGCGGCTCCCGCTCGAACAGGGGAAGCACGGCGGAGAGGAGCGGCTCGAGGCAGGCCCGCCGGAAGACGACGCCGGAGAACGCGATGTCGAGCGCGCGGTCGACGTGGTGCTCGACGCCCTCGTGGTCGTCGACGCCGTCGATACTTCCGTCGAGACCGTCCTCGCCGCTCGACCGCGCCCGTTGCGCGGCGAAGATCCGCCGGCCCGCCCGACCGAGCGTCGGAAGGTAGCTCGCCGCGTACCAGTACTGCGGGGCCACCTCCGAAACGATGCGCCCCTCGAACGTGAGCGTCGTCCGCCCGGCCTCTCTCTTCAGCCATCCCTGCGCAGCCAGGACCGCGAGCGCCGCGGCGACCGCGTGACCGGGCCCGGGCAGCTCCTCGTCCGGGCAGCCCCGCGCGCCGGCCTCTGCGAGCCGGGCCAGCGCGCCGCAGCGGTCGAGCCCGGTCGCGGCGGCCGCGACGAGAGGCCCGTCCCGATGGGCACGCGCGCGCCTCTCGATCAGGTCTCCATGTCCGAGCAGGTCGCCCTTCGATTCGCCCGCGAGAACGTCGACGGCCGGGTCCGTCCGGGCCGGTGCGTCGTTCGCGAACGAGAGCAGCAGCGCCCGCGCGCTCTCGGTCCGCGCCGCCGCGCCGCGGTACGTCTCGAGCGTGCGCAGCCAGTCGCGGCCGGTCGGCGTCAAGCGGACCCGGCCGCGCCCGGACTCGCCCCCGCCCTCGCGGGAGACGAAGCCCTGGTCGGCGAGAAGGCGCATCGCGACGTTCAGGAGACCGGGTCGAGCCCCCAACCGCGAGGCCAGGTCGTCGACCTCGAGAGGTGCCGAGGCCTCGCGGAGCGCCTCGAAGGCCCCGTGCCTCGCGAGGGCCTCGACGCTGCTGCCGATGGCCGCGCCGTCGAGGTGCCAGCAGACCGTCCGCCAGACCGAGGCGCAGAGGCCGGCGAGGAGCGGGTCGCCCGCGCCCGTCACGTCGGCGGGCCCGCCGAGCCGTTCCGGGCGCCGCGGGCCGCCGTCACGCGATCTGCCTCCGGGCCAGGCTCGCGAACTCGCGCCCCGAGGCCAGGAGCTCGTCGAAGGTCCCCTCCTCGACGACCCTCCCGTTCACCAGGACGACGATGCGGTCGGCGTTCCGGATCGTCGACAACCGGTGCGCGATCACGATGCGCGTGGCGCGGAGCTGCTCGAGCGTCCGGCTCACGACGGCCTGCGTGTGGTTGTCGAGCGCGCTCGTCGCCTCGTCGAAGAGGAGGATCCGCGGGCGCCGGGCGATCGCCCGGGCGATGAGGATGCGCTGGCGCTGCCCGCCCGACAGCCCGGAGCCGCCGACGCCGACCATCGTGTGAAGGCCCATCGGCATCGCCTTGACGTCGTCCTCGAGTCCGCACAGCCGCGCCGCTTCCATCGCCTCGTCCATCGTCATCCGGGAAGTGCCGGCGATGTTGTCGTAGACGGTGCCGTTGAGGAGCTGGCTGTTCTGGAGGACCGCCCCGAGCTGCCGGCGCACCGCCGCCAGGTCGAGACCCGCGAGGTCGAGCCCGTCGTAGAGGACGGCGCCGGCCTCCGGCGACTCGAACCCCAGGAGCATCCGGTAGAGCGTCGACTTGCCGGAGCCCGACGGCCCGACGAGCGCCACGAACTCTCCCGGCTCCGCCCGGAACGACACGTCGTCGAGGACGAGCGGGCCGTCGGCGTGGTACCGGAAGCGGACGCGGCTGACCTCGACGGCGCCGGAGAGCTCGCCCGGGTCCGCCCGGCGCGACGAGGGTTCCGTCGGCGTCTCGAGGATCGGCCGCGAACGCTTCCAGACCGGGACGACGTCCAGCACCGGGAAGAGGAGCGAGAGCGTCATCGTGAGCGACGAGACGACCGCGCCCAGCGCGGCGAGGAACGCCACGAACGTCCCGAGGGAGAGCCCCGCGAGGCTCCGGTCCGAGGAGAGGCCGACGGACGCGAAGACGAACCCCGTGGCCAGCGGCGGCAGCACGGCCCCGAGGACGACCACTCCGGCGAGCACCTTGCGGACGCCGAGGTCGAGCCGCTTCTGCTCGGCGAAGGCGCGCGCCCAGCGGTTGAAGGCGCGTTCCTCGGCGCCCGCCACCCGGAGCTTCGCGATCCCTTCCGTCAGCTGGAGCGTCAGCCCCTGGATGCGCCCGGCGACCTCGTAAAGAGGCACCTGGTGGCGCATCAGGAGCCGGAAGAGGACCGCGGCGACGGCCCCCGCGAGGGCGATCGGCAGCATCGCGAACCAGGCCAGCCTCGCGCTGTACCAGAAGAGGAGGCCGACGTTGAAGAGGCCGAAGAGCGCCGAGAGGACGCTCATCGACGCCGCGCCGGCGAGGCGGTCCTGGACGAAGCTGACCGCGAGGGCGCGGTTCGCGAGGTCGCCCGTCGCGAAGCGGCGGAAGAAGGAGGGAGGCAGGGCGAGCAGCCGGTCCACCAGGCCGGCCTGCACGGCCCCGCCGGCCCGGCCGCTGACGCGCAGCTGGGCGAACGACTGGACGACCTGGAGCCCCGCCACCGCGAACCCCGCCGCCAGCAGCGCCGCCACCAGGTAGGCCAGCTGGCTCCGCGAGTCGCTCGGGATGACGGAGCCGAACAGGAGGCCGGTGCCGATCGGCGTCAGGAGGGCCAGGACTCCCGCGACGGCGCCCAGGACGAAGAGCCTCGCGAGGTCCGGCCCGGAGCCGAACCCGAGGAAGCGGAGCAGCGCGCGGCGGTGCGGCGTCCCCGGCGGGAGAGGGCGATAGAAGACGTGCGCCTGCGGCTCGAGCGTCGCGGCGACGCCGGCGTCCAC
>JADHEE010000524.1_pt1 | contig 14568 bp, 11 predicted proteins | sample 8952401 | NCBI WGS metagenome assembly JADHEE01 (sample SAMN16124438, study PRJNA663242) | bioreactor sludge metagenome | isolation source: sludge (ammonium) | place: India:Bengaluru | collected 2019-02-28
ACCGGCTGCGTCATCCTCCTCGCCCTCATCCTCAACCACGGCGTATCTCTCCCCAGACTCTTCAGAAAGTGGGTTTCGCGACCCGGCACGGCCGAAGCGCTCAAATAACAAAAACGACGCGGTGATGGCATAGAATCCCGGGCTGGTCCCGGGATTTTTTTTCAACCGACACGCCGCCCACATCATGAGCATCGCCGACTTCACCTTCGCCCGCCTCCCCGAGATTCATTTCGGTCCCGGAAAACTCTCGCTGTTGCCGCGGCTGATCGCCCGCTACGGGAAAAGCGTCCTGCTGGTCACCGGCTCCGCCTCCTTCGCGCGTTCGGCCGGCTACGCGCGCCTGACCGGGGAGCTCGCCCGCAGCGGCATCCAGCTCCTGCACTGCTCGGTGGCGGGAGAGCCGTCGCCCGGGTTCGTCGACGCCACGGTCGCGCGGCATCGCGGCGCGGGCATCGGCTGCGTCGCCGGCATCGGCGGCGGCAGCGTGCTCGACGCGGGCAAGGCCATCTCCGCGATGCTGCCGCAGGAGGGTTCGGTCGAGCCCTTCCTGGAGTGCGTGGACACCCGCAAGCACGACGGCCGCAAGGTGCCCTACATCGCCGTGCCCACCTCCGCCGGCACCGGCGCCGAGGCCACCAAGAACGCGGTGCTCAGCAGCATCGGCCCGGACGGCTACAAAAGCTCGCTGCGCCACGACAACTTCGTGCCGGACGTGGCGCTGGTCGATCCCGAACTGGCGCTCAGCTGCCCGCCGGAGGTCACCGCCGCCTGCGGCCTCGACGCGCTGACGCAGCTGCTCGAAGCCTACGTGTCGAGCAAGGCCTCGCCGATGACCGACGCGCTGGCCCTCGACGGCCTGGGCCACGTCGCGGCCGGCTTCCTGCGGGCGTACGAGAACGGCGGCGAGGATCTCGCCGCGCGCGGCCACATGGCCTACGCGGCCCTGCTCTCCGGCGTCGTCCTGGCCAACGCCGGACTCGGCGTGGTGCACGGCTTCGCCGGGCCGATCGGCGGCTTCTTCCCGATGCCGCACGGCGTCGTCTGCGGCACGCTGCTCGGCGTGGCGACGCGGCTCAACATCGAGGCGCTGCGCCGGGATGCGGCCGGCAATCGCGTCGCGCTGGAAAAATACGCGCGCGCCGGCGCGCTGCTTGCCGGCGAACCGGCAGCCGGCACGGACGCCGGCTGCGACCTGCTGGTGCAAACGCTCGACCGCTGGATCGCCGCCACCGGCATCGCCCGGCTGTCCGCCTACGGCGTCACCCGCGACGATTTCCCGCGCCTCCTCGACCGCGCGAACAACAAGAACAGCCCGGTCACGCTCGATCGCGAGGAGATGCAGGCCATCCTCGCAGCGCGCCTGTGAGCGCCTCGGCCCGGCCGCCCGAAGGAGGCGTTCTTCCCCCTGCGTAGCGACAGGAAGGTAGTCCGGTAAGCTAGAATCCGGCCCCACGCACCGGAAACGCGAACAAGGAGAAAAACCATGGAAGGGTGGCTGGCCTACGTCGGTCTGGGACTGTTCACCGGCTTTTCCGCCGGCCTGCTGGGCATCGGCGGCGGGCTGGTGATGGTGCCGGCGCTGACCATGATCTTCACCGCCCAGGGCGGATTTTCGCCCGACGTGGCGCTGCACGCGGCGCTCGGCACGTCGATGGCCGTCATCCTGTTCACCTCGCTCTCCAGCCTGCGCGCCCACCACCGGCACGAGGCCGTGCTCTGGCGCGTGGTCTTCCAGATCGCGCCGGGCATCCTGTTCGGCACGCTGCTCGGCACCCTGATCGCCTCGCGCATTCCGGCCAGGCCGCTGGCGCTCATCTTCGCGCTGTTCGTCTGCATCGTGGCCGTGCAGATGGCCTTCAACCTGAAGCCCAAGGCGGCGCGCGAGCTTCCCGGCGCGCTCGGCGTGTTCGGCGTCGGCACCGGCATCGGCGCGGTGTCCGCGCTGGTGGCCATCGGCGGCGGCGCGATGACCGTGCCCTTCCTCACCTGGTGCAACGTCAAGGTGCAGAAAGCCATCGGCACCTCGGCCGCGGTGGGCTTCCCCATCGCCGTCGGCGGCACGCTCGGCTACATCTACAACGGCTGGGGCAACGCCGCGCTGCCGGCCGGCAGCCTGGGCTACGTCTTCCTGCCCGCGCTGCTGTGGATGATCCCCTTCAGCATGCTGGCCGCGCCGCTCGGCGCCCGGACCACCCACCGCCTGCCGGTCGCCACCCTGAAGCGCATTTTCGCCGGGCTGCTGATCGTGCTGGCCGCGCGCATGCTCTGGAAACTTTTCGCCTGACGCGCCGGTCAACCCGCACCTCGCAGACATCAGGCACGCATCCCCGTAGAAAACCCGCCCGCTTTCCACGCAACCGGCATTTCGGATTTCCGCAGTTGACCTCCGAAGGCCTTGTTTCGCCTTGCCGAGCCCCACCCGGTGGGGTAGCATTGCGGGCTCACGGCGAGGTTTCAACCGCATTTCGGTGCCTGCTGCATCCTGCTGCATTCCATTGACGACCGCATTTTCGGTTGAAAAAACGCCTCGAGTTTTTCTTCCTGAAAGGTAAAGTCATGTCCACCGAGAACAAGCCTGTCTTTCCGGATTCTTCGAATCTGGACGCCTGGAAAAAAGCCGCCACCAAATCCGCCCCCGGCGGCGACGTTGAGAAGCTGAACTGGCACACTTCCGAAGGCATCGTCGTCAAGCCCCTGTACACCAAGGCCGACGTCGCCGACCTGCCCTACACCGACACGCTGCCGGGCCTGGCGCCCTACATCCGCGGCCCGCAGGCCACCATGTACGCCGTCCGCCCCTGGACGATCCGCCAATATGCCGGCTTCTCCACCGCCGAAGAATCCAATGCGTTCTACCGCAAGGCGCTGGCCGCCGGCGGCCAGGGCGTCTCCGTGGCCTTCGACCTGGCCACGCACCGCGGCTATGACTCGGACAATCCCCGCGTCGTCGGCGACGTCGGCAAGGCCGGCGTGGCGATCGACTCGGTCGAGGACATGAAGATCCTGTTCGACGGCATTCCGCTGGAAAAGATCTCGGTCTCGATGACCATGAACGGCGCGGTGCTGCCGGTGCTGGCCGGCTACATCGTGGCCGCCGAAGAACAGGGCGTGCCGCAGGACAAGCTGTCCGGAACCATCCAGAACGACATCCTCAAGGAGTTCATGGTTCGCAACACCTACATCTACCCGCCGAAGCCGTCGATGAAGATCATCGCCGACATCTTCGGCTACACCGCGCAGCACATGCCGAAGTTCAACTCGATCTCGATCTCCGGCTACCACATCTCCGAAGCCGGCGCCAACCAGGCCATCGAGCTGGCCTTCACGCTGGCCGACGGCAAGGAATACGTGCGTACCGGCATCGAATCGGGCCTGGACGTCGACGATTTCGCCGGCCGCCTGTCCTTCTTCTGGGCGGTGGGCATGAACTTCTACCTCGAAATCGCCAAGATGCGCGCCGCGCGCCTGCTGTGGCACCGCATCATGAGCGGCTTCGGCGCCAAGAGCCCGAAGTCGATGATGCTGCGCACGCACAGCCAGACCTCCGGTTGGTCGCTGACCGAGCAGGACCCGTACAACAACGTGATCCGCACCACCATCGAAGCCATGGCGGCCGTATTCGGCGGCACCCAGTCGCTGCACACCAACGCGCTCGACGAAGCCATCGCCCTGCCGACCGCGTTCTCCTCGCGCATCGCCCGCAACACGCAGATCGTCATCCAGGAAGAAACCAAGATCTGCAACGTCGTCGATCCGTGGGCCGGCTCCTACATGATGGAAAAGCTGACCCAGGACATGGCCGACAAGGCCTGGGCGATCATCGAGGAAATCGACCAGATGGGCGGCATGACCAAGGCCGTCGAATCCGGCTGGGCCAAGATGGAAGTCGAGAAGTGCGCGGCCGAGACGCAGGCGCAGATCGACTCCGGCAAGAAGGTCATCGTCGGCGTCAACAAGTACAAGCTGGCCAAGGAAGACCCGATCGAGATCCTCGACATCGACAACATGGCCGTGCGCGAGTCGCAGATCACCCGCCTGAAGCAGATCCGCGCCACGCGCGACGCCGCCGCCGTGCAGGCCGCGCTCGACGCGCTCACCGAATGCGCCAAGACCGGCCAGGGCAACCTGCTCGACCTCACCGTCAAGGCCATGCGCCTGCGCGCCACGGTCGGCGAGGTCTCGGACGCACTGGAAAAGATCTTCGGCCGCTTCCGCGCCAACAACCAGACCATTTCGGGTGTTTACGGAGGTGTCGTGCAAGGTATCGAAACGTGGGAATCGATCAAGGCGGACGTCGAGAAATTCGCCGCCGAACACGGGCGCCGTCCGCGCATCATGATCGCCAAGCTCGGCCAGGACGGCCATGACCGCGGCGCCAAGGTGGTGGCCACGGCCTACGCCGACCTCGGCTTCGACATCGACGTCGGCCCGCTCTTCCAGACGCCGGAGGAAGCCGCCCGCCAGGCCATCGAGAACGACGTGCACGCCATCGGCTGCTCGTCGCTCGCCGCCGGCCACAAGACGCTCGTGCCGCAGCTGGTCGAATCGCTGAAGGCGCAGGGCGCCAACGACATCATCGTCTTCGCCGGCGGCGTCATCCCGGCCCAGGACTACGATGCGCTGTTCGCCGCGGGCGCCAAGGCCGTCTTCGGTCCGGGCACGCGCATCGAGGATTCGGCGCGCAAGGTGCTGGAAGAGATCAAGAAGGCCGCCAAGGCCTAAGACGTACGTTTGTTTGTTTAGCAGGAGTCAGTAGCAGATGGATGCGAGTGTCTCGTCCGCAACTCATCTCGATGCCGTCGACCAGCAGTTGGTGGACGGCGTCCTGGAAAAACAGCGGCGAGCGCTCGCCAAGACCATCACGCTGATCGAATCGACCCGCGCGGATCACCAGCAGCGCGCCCAGAAAGTCATCGGGGCGCTGCTGCCGCACACGGGCAAGGCCATCCGCGTCGGTATTTCCGGCGTGCCTGGCGCGGGCAAATCGACCTTCATCGAGGCGCTCGGCAATTACCTGATCGACCAGGGCCACCATCTCGCGGTGCTCGCGGTCGATCCCTCATCCTCGGTTTCCGGGGGCTCGATCCTCGGCGACAAGACACGCATGGAATCGCTGTGCCAGCGCGTCGAAGCCTTCATCCGGCCGAGCCCCTCGGCGGGATCGCTGGGCGGCGTCGCGGCCAAGACCCGGGAAGCCATGCTGGCCTGCGAAGCGGCCGGCTACGACGTGATCATCGTCGAGACCGTCGGCGTCGGGCAGAGCGAAACCACCGTCGCCGGCATGGTCGACATCTTCACCCTGGTGCAGCTGCCCAACGCGGGCGACGACCTGCAGGCGATCAAGAAAGGCATCGTCGAGATCGCCGACCTGGTGGCCATCAACAAGAGCGACATCGATCCGAAAGCGGCGGCCGTCGCCCGCGCGCAATGGGGGCAGGCGCTGCACATGCTGCGCCCGACCTCGCCCAACTGGCGCCCGCCGGTGATCAACGTCAGCGCGCTCAGGAAGGAAGGCGTGGCCGAGTTCTGGAAGGAGATCGAACGCTACCGCGAGGTCACCACGCAGTCCGGCGAATTCGAGGCCAAGCGCAAGAAGCAGGCGCTCGACTGGATGTGGAGCCTGATCGAGGCCGGCCTGCACCAGCTGTTCCGCAATCATCCCCAGGTGCATGCCACCCTGCCGCGCCTGACGCAGCAGGTCGCCAGCGGCCAGACTACGCCGAACGCGGCGGCGCAGCACCTGCTGTCCTACCTCGAACCCGGCGACAGCGCGGCGAACATCTGACGCGCGCCGGCGTTCAGAGCACGCCGCGCATCCTGAGCAGGCCGAACGCCGCGACGCTCGTGGCGTCCCTGATCACGCCGTCCGCGATCATCCTCTCGAACTCGGCAAGCGGGAAAGCCCGGGCGATCAGCCCCTGCTCCTCGACGCCGAGCGCCTGGCTGCCCGCGCTGAGGCCCGTCGCCAGGAAAATGTCGTACCCCTGCGCCGAGTAGCCCGGCGCCAGGGCCAGATGGCCGACGTGGGTCAGCGTCCGGGCGGTGAGGCCCGTCTCCTCCCGCAGTTCGGTTCTCGCCACCTCCAGGGGCGTGGCGTCCGCGTCGTTTTCGAGGCTGCCCTGGGGCAGTTCCCAGTAGCGGCCGCCCAACGGGTAGCGGTACTGTTCGACGAGATGGATGGCGCCGTTCTCGATAGCGGCGATCACGGCGAAATTCGGCTTTTCCACCACGCTGTACAGGGCTTCCGAGCCGTCCCGCCGGCGAATATGGTCTTCCCGCAGCCGCATCCAGCGATTCTCGTAAACGAGCCGGCTGGCGATGCATTCGATTTCCTTGACAGGCGCAGTCATGGCGGACCTCCTTCCTCGCGCACGAGCGGGGATATTGCCACGATTGCCGGGAACGGCCCCGCTCATTTTCCGCCGCGCCGGACGATCCTTGCCGCCAGGCGGGCGGCGACCCTGGCGGTCAGGCCGTCGCGGTCGAACTCCGGGTTGAGCTCGGCGATGTCCGCCGCGACCAGCTTGCCGCAGCCGGCCGCCTCGTCGATCAGCGCCTCGACGCCGGCCAGCGGCACGCCGAGCGGCGCCGGGGCGGAGACGCCGGGGGCGACGCCGCCGGGCAGCACGTCGAGGCAGATGGTCAGGTAGACGGCGTCGCAGGCGCGTATTTCCTCGGCCAGTTGCTCGCAGGCCGAACGCAGCCCGCTTTCGCTTTGCAGCGCCTCGTCGAGCCAGTACCTGACGCCGAGCCCGTCGGCCCGGTCGAACAGGGCGCGGGTGTTGGCGAAGCGGCTGATGCCGAAGACGCGGTAGTTGAACGGCCGGCCGCGCGCCGCGCTCCATTCCTGCATCTGCCGGAACGGCGTGCCGGAGTTGGCCTGCGCGGCGACGCGCAGGTCGAAGTGGGCGTCGAGGTTCACGATCAGCAGGCGCAGGATGCCGGGCCGGGCGCGCATGATGCCCTGGAAGGTGCCCCAGGCGACTTCGTGCCCGCCGCCGAGCACGACGGGCAGGCAGTCCTGCCGGAGGGCCGCGGCCACCCGCTCGGCCAGTGCCTCCTGCGCCGCTTCCAGCGCGTGCGCGCCGAGGCCGGCGTCGCCCAGGTCGAAGACGGCCGGCTCGTCGAGGACCGGCAGGTTGCCGAGCGCCGTTGCGGCGCACGCCCTCGTCGACCGGAAAGCCGATCAGCGCGCAGCCGCCGCGGCTGTCGGCGGTGAAGTCCCGCACGTGCTGGTGCCAGCGGGTGCTGACGCCGGATTCCTGCGTGTCGACCCGGCCGGCCCATTTGAAGGAGGTCTGCTTCTTCATCATGAAAGCTCCTGTCCCGCGACGATGAGGCGGCTGCATGGCCGATGCCCGAACCAGTAGGCCAGTTCACGCGGATGGTCGAGCTGCCAGACGGCCAGGTCCGCGCGCAGGCCGGGAGCGAGCTGCCCGCGATCGGGCAGCCCCAGCGCCCGTGCGGCGTTGACGGTGACGCCCCGGACCGCCTCCAGCGGGGTCAGGCGGAACAGGGTGCAGGCCATGTTGATCGTCAGCAGCAGCGACGAACCCGGCGAGGTGCCGGGATTGTGGTCGGTGGACACGGCGATCGGCACGCCCGCCGCGCGCAGCGCGGCGACCGGCGGCAGCCTGGTTTCGCGCAGGAAGTAGTAGGCGCCGGGCAGCAGCACGGCCACGGTGCCGGCGGCGCGCATGGCGGCGATGCCCGCCTCGCCGAGGTGTTCGAGGTGGTCGCACGAGAGCGCGGAGAACTCGGCGGCCAGCGCCGCGCCGCCCTGGTCGGACAGCTGCTCGGCGTGCAGCTTGACAGGCAGGCCGAGCTGCCGGGCCGCCGTGAACACGCGCCGCACCTGCGCCGGGCTGAAGGCGATGCTTTCGCAGAAGGCGTCGACGGCGTCCACCAGCCCCTGCGCGTGCAGCTCCCGCAGCCAGGCGCAGAGGGCGTCGACGTAGTCGTCGGCGCGGCCGGCGAACTCCGGCGGCAACGAATGCGCGCCCAGGAAGGTGGCGCGGATGCTGAGGCCCGTCCGCTCCTGCAGGCGCCGCGCCACGCGCAGGCAGCGCGCTTCGTCCGTGAGCGTCAGGCCGTAGCCGGACTTGATCTCCAGCGTGCCGACGCCCTCGCCCAGCCAGTTGCGCAGGCGCCGCCCGGCGGCGTCGAGCAGTTGCGCCTCGTCCGCCGCGCGGGTGGCCGAGACGGAGGACAGGATGCCGCCGCCCGCCTGGGCGATCTCGGCGTAGCTGGCCCCTTCCAGGCGCAGCTCGAACTCGTTGGCGCGCTGGCCGCCGTAGACCAGGTGGGTATGGCAGTCGATCAGCGCCGGCGTCAGCAGCGCGCCCTGCAGCACGTGCTCGGCCTGTGCCTCGCGCGCCAGTGCAATGGGCAGCTGCGCCTCCGGCCCGAGCCAGGCGATCCTGCCGTCGCGGCTGAACAGTGCGCCGTGTTCGATGAGTCCCCAGTCGCCGCCGGCCAGGGTGCAGAGGGTGGCATTCCGGTACAGCGTGGGTAAGGTTTTCATGCGTGTGCCTCGTCCTGCAGGTAGTAAAGCCACCAGCCCACGGTCTCGGAGCCGGTGGCGAGGTCGTCGGGTTCGAACCACCAGCGCGCTGGCCGCGCGCGCTCCTGCCACAGCAGCGCGCAGGCCGGCAGGCGTGCCTCGCGGTCGTCGGCGATCCAGCGCCCGGCGGTCAGCGTAAGCAGGCCCGCTTGCGCGTCCGCCGGGGGCATCCAGCACTGCGAGACGACCGCCGGCAGCATGCCCGCCTGCCCCTGCCGGGCCATCAGGTTCAGATCGCGCACCGGCCCGTCGAGCAGTTCGCAGAAGGGCGCCAGCGCGCCGTCGAACTCCACGCACGGGGCGCCGCGGCGCAGGACGGCCGGCGCGCCGGGCAGGGCGAGCCGGATGCCCGCGCCGTTCAGGATCGCCAGGCAGCGCGACACGCCGGGAAACGCGGAAAACACGCCGTCCCGCTCGACGTCCGCCATGCTGACGCGCAGCCGCCACTGCTCCGGGTCGGGCCACGCCAGCAGCTCGCGCGTGACGCCGCCGCCGTTGCGCCAGATCTGCAGGGGCCGCTCCTGCGCCAGGACGACCCGGACCTCGGATGCGGCGTTCATGATTTGCCGGGCGCCAGCGCCTTGACCAGCGCGGGATTTTCATCGGCCGGCTTGTCCGGCGCCGCGAACGGGATGGTCCGCTCGGGCACGCTCGTGGTGCGGCGGGCCCACGGATAGTAGACCAGCGCGGTGAACACCAGGCTGACGATCCACGAGATGTCGGCGCCGTCCAGCCAGATGGCGACGGGTCCCTTGTACAGCTTCTGGTTGAGGAACGGGATCTGGATCAGCACGCCCAGCGTGTAGCAGACCAGCGCGACCTGGTTGTAGGCGCCGTACCGGCCCTGCGACGTGTAGAGCGCCGGAATGTCCACCTTGCCCTTGGAAATGCAGTAGAAGTCGATCAGGTTGATGGCGCACCACGGCGTGAAGACCATCAGCAGCAGCAGGACGAAGTTCTTGAAGTTGTTCAGGAAGTCGGCGCTGGCGGCGAGCGCGACGACCATCGACAGCAGGACGAAGCCGACGACGTAGGTGGTGCGCACGCGCTGCGACACGGAGCTGCGGTTGTTGAAGGCGCTGACCGTGGCCAGGATGGACATGAAGCCGCCGTAGGCGTTCAGGCAGTTGACCGTCAGCTTGCCGCAGACGATGAAGACGTAGATCAGCGCGGCGAAGGCCGGCCCGGCCAGGTCGCCCATGAAGCCGACCTGATCCTTCAGGAAGTTGCCGCCGCAGGCGGCGACCAGCACGCCGAAGGTCATCGCGCATTGCGCGCCGATCACGGTGCCCAGGAAGGTTGCCCAGAAAATCGAGCGGGACGGCGTATCGGCGGGCAGGTAGCGCGAATAGTCCGCGGCGTAGGGCGCGAAGGTCAGCTGCCAGCCGGCCGACAGGGCGATGGTCAACACCAGCATGGCCAGGCTGAACGGCTTCTGCCCGAAGGCGCCGGGCATGTCGTAGTGGGTGCCGAGCTGGGTCGCCAGGTAGATGAAGCCGACGATGCTCAGGATGCTGGCGACGCGGCCGACCTGGTGGATGAGCTTGTAGCCGACCAGGGCGATCAGCGCGGTCATCAGGCCGAAGATGATGATGCCGGTCGAGGCCGACTCGAAGCCGAATATCTTGTTGATGGCCTGCCCGGAGAGCACGGTGCCCGTGGCGGCGAAGCCCAGGTACATGATGATCACCATGATCAGCGGCAGGGCCGCGCCCTTGACGCCGAAGCGGATGCGGCTGGAAATCATCTGCGGCAGGCCGAGCCGGGCGCCCTGCGACGAATGCAGCGCCATGACGGCGCCGCCGACCACGTTGCCGATGAACAGGCCGATGATCGCGGACAGCGCCTCCGAGCCGAAGACGATGGCCAGCGCGCCGTCGACCACCGCGGTGATCTGCAGGTTGGCGCTGAGCCACAGGGTGAACTGGCTGGACGGCTTGCCGTGGCGGGCCGATTCCGGAATCGCGTTGATCGTGTTCGATTCCAGCACGGCGGTTTTTTGCTTGGGGTGGTTACCTGAGTTCATGAAAGAGGCTCCTCCATAGTTGGTTTGATTCGTTCCTCTAAACGGCAGGCATTGCGGTGGATCGGGGCCGCGCCCCGACCGGTTTCATTTCCTTGGCATATTCCTTCGCGAAGCGCACTCGTCCGCGGGCAGGGAAATCCCTGCCCGAAGACGGTGCTACGGAATGGAACGGCGGCTAGGCCCGGGACGGAGTGGTCAGAGCGCCATCGGCAGCTTCAGGCCGAAGCGGCGGGCGCACTCCACGGCGCTCTCGTAGCCGGCGTCGGCGTGGCGCATCACCCCGGAAGCGCAGTCGTTGACCAGCACGCGCGCCAGGCGCTGCGCGGCGGCATCGGTGCCGTCGGCGACGATGACCATGCCGGCGTGCTGGGAGTAGCCCATGCCCACGCCGCCGCCGTGGTGCAGCGACACCCAGGTGGCACCGCCCGAGGTGTTGAGCAGCGCATTGAGCAGCGGCCAGTCGGACACCGCGTCGCTGCCGTCGCGCATGCTCTCGGTCTCGCGGTTGGGGCTGGCCACCGAGCCGGTGTCCAGGTGGTCCCGGCCGATGACGATCGGCGCCTTGAGCTCGCCGCGCTTGACCATCTCGTTGAAGGCCAGGCCGGCGAGGTGCCGCTCGCCCAGGCCGAGCCAGCAGATGCGCGCGGGCAGGCCCTGGAACGCGATGCGCTCGCGCGCCATGTCCAGCCAGCGGTGCGTCGGCGTGTTCTCCGGGAAAAGCTCCTTGATCTTGGCGTCCGTGCGGTAGATGTCCTCGGGATCGCCGGACAGCGCCACCCAGCGGAACGGCCCCTTGCCCTCGCAGAACATCGGGCGGATGTAGGCGGGCACGAAGCCGGGGAAGTCGAAGGCGTTGTTCACGCCTTCGTTGAAGGCGACCTGGCGGATGTTGTTGCCGTAGTCGACGGTCGGCACGCCCATCGCCAGGAAGTCGAGCATGGCCCGCACGTGCTCGGCGCAGCTCTGCGCGGCCTGCTGCTGCAGTTCGGCGTGGCGCTGCGGGTCGCGCCGCGCGTCCTGCCACTGCTCGACGGTCCAGCCCTTGGGCAGGTAGCCGTTGATCAGGTCGTGCGCCGAAGTCTGGTCGGTGACCAGATCGGGACGGATGCCGCCCGCCCGCGCGCGCTTGACCAGTTCCGGCAGGATTTCCGCCGCGTTGCCGCACAGGGCGATGGAGACCGCCTCCTTGCGCGCCGTGTGCTCCCGGATCATCGCCAGGGCTTCGTCGAGATCCCTGGCCTGCTTGTCCACGTAGCGGGTGCGCAGGCGGAAATCGATGCGGCTCTGCTGGCACTCGATGTTCAGCGAACAGGCGCCGGCCAGCGTCGCCGCCAGCGGCTGCGCGCCGCCCATGCCGCCCAGGCCGGCGGTGAGCACCCAGCGGCCGGCGAGGTTGCCGCCGTAGTGCTGGCGTCCCGCCTCGACGAAGGTTTCGAAGGTGCCCTGCACGATGCCCTGGCTGCCGATGTAGATCCACGAGCCGGCCGTCATCTGGCCGTACATGAACAGGCCCTTGCGGTCGAGCTCGTTGAAATGGTCCCAGTTCGCCCACTTGGGCACCAGGTTGGAATTGGCGATCAGCACGCGCGGCGCGTCGGGATGCGTCTTGAACACGCCGACCGGCTTGCCGGACTGGATCAGCAGCGATTCGTCGGCTTCCAGGTGCCGCAGGGCGTCGAGAATCCGGTCGAAGCATTCCCAGTTGCGCGCCGCGCGGCCGATGCCGCCGTACACCACCAGATGCTGCGGGTTCTCGGCGACGTCCGGATCGAGGTTGTTCTGGATCATGCGGTAGGCGGCCTCGATCAGCCAGTTCTTGCAGTGCAGCTGCGTGCCGCGCGGGGCGTGGATGACGCGGCTGGTGTCGATGCGTGGATCGGTAAGTGCGTTCATGCGACCTCCTCTGTTGGTCTTGGTGGGTGGTGAAATGTATATATGTTTATTGTTGTTTTTTTAATTGGTATATACATTTAAATCCTCTTTGAATATTGCTGTCAAGATAAAATTTCAGGTTTCATTCAGCGGGAGGCGGCAGCCCCATGTCCAAGCGGATCGTCGGCGACGATGCCCCGGCCTATCGGCGGATCAAGGCCTACGTGCTCGACAGCATCAATCAGGGCGCGCTGAAGGAAGGCGACCTGATCCCCTCGGAGAAGGCGCTGGGAGAGCGGTTCAAGGTCTCGCGCATGACGGTCAACCGGGCCATGCGGGAATTGAACGACGAGCAGGTGGTGGTGCGCGTGCAGGGTTCGGGCACCTTCGTCGCCCCGCAGAAGGTGCAGGCCACGGTGATCGAGCTGCGCAACATCGCCGACGAGATCGCCGCGCGCGGGCACGCGCACCAGAGCGAGCTGCAGCTGCTCGAACGGGTCAAGGCCGGCGAGGCGCTGGCCCGGAAGTTCGGGCTGCCGGCGCAGGCCACGCTGTTCCATTCCATCGTCGTGCATCTGGAGAACGGGCAGCCCATCCAGCTCGAAGACCGCTACGTCAATCCGGCGGTCGCTCCCGACTACATGCGGCAGGACTTCAGCCGCCTGACGCCCAACGCCTACCTGACCGAGGTCGCCCCGCTGCAGGGCGTGCAGTTCATGATCGAGGCCTGCCTGCCGCCGAAGCACGTGGGGGAACTGCTGCACATGGCGGAAAACGAACCCTGCCTGCTGATGCGCCGGGTGACCCGCGCGCACGGCCAGACGGCGACCCTGGTGGCCTTGTGGCACCCGGGATCGCGGTATCAGTTGACGGGCGGTTACTAGTCGCTGGTGCCTCTCCCTTCAAGGGGAGAGAGAAAGGCAAGGGCTTTTTAACCACAACGAGCACAACGGGCACGACGAAAGACAAAATCTTTAATTGACCACGGCGACACGGTGGGCACGGCGAAAAGAAAAATCTCGTTTCTCGTTTCTCGTTTCTCGTTGTGCCCGTTGTGCTCGTTGTGCTCGTTGTGGTTAAACGCCCTTTTTCAAAAACCTCCCACCAATATCCTACCGCTCCGCCCGCAGCCACACCGCCGTGTCGTGGTAGGCCGCGCCGCCGTTCGGGTAGCCCGGTTCTGCGCCGACCAGGACGTTGATCCCGATGCCGTCGACGAAGCACTCGTGCGGCCATTGGCTCTCGACCACCAGCGTTGCCGGCTGCACGCCGTCGAACAGGCGGGCGTGCAGGCGCACGCTGCCGCGCCGGTTGCCCAGGCGCACCAGTTCGCCCTCGCCGATGCCCAGGTCCGCCGCCGTGCGCGGGTGCACCAGCACGGTCGGCCGCACCTGGCCGGTGCGCGAGCTCGCCGTCTCGCTGAAGGTGGAATTGAGGAAATGGCGCGCCGGCGCGGGCACCAGACGGAACGGCGTCGCCGCGCACACGTCCTCGATCACCGCCAGATGATCGGGGAAGGCCGGCATCAGCGCGTGGTCCGGGCCGATGGCCGACCAGTCGGGCGCGAAGCGGAAGCGCCCGTCGGGATGGCCGAAGCCGTCGAGGAAATGCGCCTTATCGAACGGTGGCGCGCAGTCGAGCCAGCCGCGTTCCAGCAGCTCCGCGCGGCCGGGCTTGCCCGAATCGCGCAGCAGGCGGTCGACCAGCGCGCCGGCATCCAGGCCGAAGGCGGGATGTTCGACGCCCAGCCGGGCCGCCAGTCCGGCGATGAAATCGTGGTTGGAGCGGCACTCGCCGGGCGCGGCCAGCGCCGCCCGCGCGGCCTGCAGGAAGGTGTGGCCGGAAGCCTGGTAGAGGTCGTCGTGCTCGGCGAACATGGTCGCCGGCAGCACCACGTCGGCGAGGCGCGCGGTGTCGGTCATGAACTGCTCGTGCACGCAGACGAACAGGTCCTCGCGCAGCAGGCCGCGCCGCACCGCCGCGCTTTCGGGCGCGACCATCGCCGGGTTGGTGTTCTGGATGAGCATCGCCGTCACCGGGGGGCCGCCGCGCAGGGCGGCGGGTTCGCCGGCCAGCACGCGGCCCTGCGCGGCCATGTCGAGCTGGG
>JADHEE010000517.1_pt1 | contig 14548 bp, 18 predicted proteins | sample 8952401 | NCBI WGS metagenome assembly JADHEE01 (sample SAMN16124438, study PRJNA663242) | bioreactor sludge metagenome | isolation source: sludge (ammonium) | place: India:Bengaluru | collected 2019-02-28
ACCTCGCGGATGTTGGCGAGGAACTGGTTGCCGAGGCCTTCGCCCTTCGACGCGCCGCGCACCAGGCCCGCGATGTCGACGAACTCGAGCTGGGTCGGGATGGTCTTCTGCGACTTCGCCATTTCCGCGAGCTTGTCGAGGCGCGGGTCCGGCACCGCGACGCGGCCGACGTTGGGCTCGATGGTGCAGAACGGGAAGTTCGCCGCCTGCGCCGCCGCGGTGGCGGTAAGCGCGTTGAACAGCGTGGATTTGCCGACGTTGGGCAGGCCGACGATGCCGCAGTTGAAGCCCATGTGTAACTCTCCGTCAGATCAGGTGGCGGGGGCGGCTTCGCCCTTGCGCGGTTTCGGCGGTTGGGTGAGCAGCGCGACCTTGGTGGCGAAGCCGTTGGCGTCGCCTTTCACCAGGAGCGGCGCGGCTTCGGCGAGGGCGTCCAGCAGCGGCTCGAGCCAGCCGCTCTGCTCGGCCTTGGAGAAATCCCCGAGGACGTAGCCCTGGACGCGGTCCTTGTCGCCCGGATGGCCGATGCCGAGGCGCACCCGCTGGGTGTCGTTGGAGAACAATTCCGCCAGGCTGCGCAGGCCGTTGTGCCCGGCCATGCCGCCGCCGGTCTTGACCCGGACCTTGCCGGGGGCGAGGTCGAGCTCGTCGTGGATCACGATCACGTCGCCGGGCGCGATCTTGAAGAACCGCGCCGTGGGGCCGACGCACGCGCCGGATTTGTTCATGTAGGTTTGGGGTTTCAGCAGCATCACGCGTTCGCCGCCGATCTCGCCTTCCGCCGCCAGGCCCTGATTGCGGACCTTCCAGGCGGGGAAGCCATGGCGGTGGGCGATCGCGTCCACCGCCATGAAACCGATATTGTGCCGATTGCGGGCGTATTCCGCCCCGGGGTTGCCCAGTCCGACGATCAGTCGCATGGCGTTTCCGTCCCGCATTCGGCAGGCGGATTACGCCTTGGCTTCCGGAGCCGCCGCCGGGGCCGCTTCGGCTTCCTCGGGCTCGTCGCCGCGCTTCATGCCGCTCGGGGCGACCACGGTCGCGATGGTGAAGTCGCGGTCGGTGATCGTCGGCTTCACGCCTTCCGGCAGGGCGATCGCGCTGATGTGGATCGAGTCGCCGACGTCGAGGCCGGTCAGATCCGCGTAGAGGATTTCCGGGATCGCGCTGGCGGAGCAGTGGACCTCGACCTCGTGGCGGACGATGTTGAGCACGCCGCCGCGCTTCAGGCCCGGCGAGGCCTCTTCCTTGACGAACTTCACCGGCACTTCGACGGTGACGATCGAATCCGCGCGGATGCGCAGGAAGTCGACGTGGATCGGGCGATCGGTCACCGGGTGGACCTGGAGGTCCTGGCACATGGTGAGGGTCTTCGCGCCGTCGATCTCGATCTCGAACTGGTGGGTCCAGAAACCCGGACGGGCCATCTGCGCGAGCAGCTGGCGGGGATCGATCGCGAACATTGCCGGCGGCTGCTTGTCACCATAGATGACACCCGGAACCAAACCTTCGTTCCGAACCGCACGAGCTGCCCCCTTACCGGCCCGTTCCCGCTTCACAGCGGTCAAAGTCGTGGCTTTCATGACAGATATCTCCTTGGACGTCATGGGTGACGTCGGCCTCCAGGGGTGCCGACGCCGGATGCCGCCCGAGTTTCCCGGGCGGCGAAGTGCGAGTGTTTACGCCGTTTCCGCGCGGCGGTCAATCGAACAGGCTGGACACCGAGCGTTCTTCGCTGACGCGGGTGATCGCCTCGGCGAGGAGCGGCGCGATCGAGAGGACGCGCATCTTGTTCGAGGCCTTGACCGCGTCGGTCGGCTGGATGCTGTCGGTGATCACCATCTCCTCGAGCGGCGACTTCTCCACCCGGTCCACCGCGCCGCCCGAGAGCACGCCGTGGGTGACGTAGGCGTGCACCGAGTTGGCGCCGTCGGCGATCAGGGCGTGGGCGGCGTTGCAGAGGGTCCCGGCGGAGTCGACGATGTCGTCCACCATGATGCAGTCGCGGCCCGAGACGTCGCCGATGATGTTCATCACCTCCGACACGCCCGCGCGCTCGCGGCGCTTGTCGATGATCGCAAGGTCGGCGTCCAGCCGCCGCGCCAGGGCGCGCGCGCGGACCACGCCGCCGACGTCCGGTGAGACGATCATCGGGCGTTCCTTGCCGAGGCGCGCCTTGATGTCCTTCGAGAACACCGGAGCGGAATAGAGGTTGTCGAGCGGGATGTCGAAGAAGCCCTGGATCTGGCCGGAGTGGAGGTCGAGGTTGACGACGCGCGACGCCCCCGCCTCGGTGATCAGGTTGGCGACGAGCTTGGCCGAGATCGGCGTGCGGGGGCCGGTCTTGCGGTCCTGGCGGGCGTAGCCGAAGTAGGGCATCACCGCGGTGATGCGGCGCGCGGAACCGCGCTTCAACGCATCGAGGGTGATCAGCAGCTCCATCAGGTTGTCGTTGGCCGGATACGAGGTCGACTGGACGACGAAGACGTCCTCGCCACGCACGTTTTCCTGGATTTCGACGAAGATCTCCATGTCGGAGAAGCGGCGGATGCTGGCGTTCGTCAGCTCGATGTTCATGTAGGCGGCAATTGCCTCGGCGAGAGGACGATTGCTGTTACAGGTGACGACTTTCATGCCGGCGGCTCTCCATGGCGGGACCGCGCGGCGTTTGCTGCCCCGGGCAGAGCGGGCGGTCGGTCGGGAATCGGGGCGATTTTTAGCAGCGTCGCTCCGGGTTGTAAACCGAAACCACTGCCTTAAGGCTGGGGTGGGGGGAGGTCGGCGCGGGCGCGCATCACGGTGTCCGCGATTCCCGGCGCGGCGGCGGCGGCGATCAGATCCGCGGTCTTGCCCCAGGCGCGCGCGAGCGTCGCGGCGGGCATCGCGTTGGCCTGTTCGAGGGTGCCGAGGACCTTGCCCTTGGCGTCCTTCACCGTCCAGACGATTCGCACCTTGCGGACTTCCGTGGCGCCCTGCATCACCGGCTCGCTCACCGTCACGTCGCCCTTGACCGCGAAGCGGGCGGCCTCCTCCGCCTTGACCACCGGCTGGAACCCGGCGCGGCGCAAGTGGCCGATCATGGCGAAGCGCAGCAGGGTGTTGCCGTCGCCGCCCGCGCCGTCGACGAGTTCCACCAGGACCTTTTCCGCGCTCGGCGCCGGGGTGGCGGAGTCGGGCCTGGCGGCGGGCGGTGCGTTCAGGCGACCGAGGGAATCGAGCGGCGAGCGCGTCGAGGGGATGGCGGGGGTGCGGTAGCCGAGGCGGTCGGCGATCAGCATCGCCCAGCGCGCCGAGGCTTCCTGCCAGAGATCGGATTCGGGCACCGGCAAGGTCACGCCCACCGGCGGCACGCTCCGTCCGGCCTGGGGCGGACGGCTGAGCATCAGGGAGACGCTGCCGTCGGACGGCGGCGGCACTTCCCAGGCGAGGATGCGCGGCGTCGCGGGCGGGCAGGTGTCGGAGGCGACGGCCAGGACCTCGCGCCGCACCAGTTCGTCGGCGAGCGCGCTGCGCAGGGTCTGGGCGAGCTCGGGCGGCAGCGCGGGGAACGGCGCGACGCAGAGCAGCGGCGCGGCGGGGGCGGAGAGTTCGTCCTCGCCGGTGCTGGTGTGGTCGAACGGGCGCGGCATGCTGCAAGCGGCGGCCAGGAGCCCCGCCAGGATCGCCGGACCGACGCGCGCCGACAGTCTGCTCATCGCTCCAGGACGATCGCCGAAAGGCCGCGCCCGTAATCCGGTTCGCCATTCTGGCAGGCGCGGCGATAGCTGAAGAAGCGATCCGCCTCGCGGCAGGTGTCGCAGGGCGTGCGGATCACTTCGGACACGCCGAGGCGCGCGAGCTTGCGCGCGACGTAGGCCGGCAGGTCGAACATGAAATGATCGGACTTGCGCGCGGGCGCGAAGAACTGTTCGTTCTCGGCCTCTTCCTTGAGAAACGGCGCGGGGAACTCCGGCCCGACCTCGTAGGAGCGCTGCGAGATCGACGGCCCCACCGCGACCGAGAGCGCGCCCGGGCGCGCGCCGAGCGCGACCATCGCCTCCACCGTGGCTTCGAGCACGCCGCCGAGCGCACCCTTCCAGCCCGCGTGGGCCGCGCCGATGATCGGCCTCGCGGTGTCGGCGAGCAGCACCGGCACGCAATCGGCGGTGAGGATGCCGAGCGCGATGCCCGGAACGTCGGTGACCATGGCGTCGCCCACCGGTCCGGCGGCGGGTTCCCAGATCTTTTCCACCGTGATCACGGTATTGGTGTGCTGCTGGCTGAGGGTGACGAGCGCCGAGGCGGGCTGCTCCATCAGCTCCATCGCCAGCTCGCGGTTGCGGGTGACGTTCTCAGGCGCGTCGCCCGAGCCGTAGCCGCAGTTGAGCGAGGCGTAGAGGCCGGTGGAGACGCCGCGGTTGCGGGTGAAAAAGGCATGCCGAACGCGAGAGACGTCGTTCAGCGCGGAGACCGTGATCATGTCCCAACTCCAATCTTTCCGGGCAAAGCTGGATGGCGAATGCAACCAGAACCGTCCCCCACCACGTCCGAGAGTATAGGATTTGGCGGCGGGTTCAACGGAAATTCAGAACCCTTCGGGGGTCGGCGCGCCTTCCGGCAGCAGGGCCAGCGCCTTGAACAAACGCCCCATCGCCGGGGTCTCGCACAGCCGTGCCGCGCCCGAGGCGAGGGCCGCGGCCTGCGCCGGGGTGGCGGCGGCGGCGAGGCGCTCGGTGCGCTCGCGGATCCCCATGGCGAGCAGCCAGTGCCCTTGCGGGACCGGGCCGTAGACGGCGGCTCCGGCCTCCTGGGCGACGGCGGCGAGGCGACCGAAGTCGAGGTGGGCGCTGAGATCGACCTCGCCGGGAGCGGCGAGCGGGTCGGCGTAGGCGTGCCGCGCCACCGCCTGGAGGCTGTCGCCGTAGCCGCTCGCTCCCGGGCCGTAGTCGAACACCAGCGCTGCACCGCCCTGGCGCGCGAGGCGCGCCGCCAGATCGCGGGCGAAGGCGTCGGCGGCGGGGCGGTGCTCGATCACGTCGCCCTCCGCCGCTTCGGGCAGCCCGGCGAGGAGGCCGGAGGGCGGCGGCGCTTCCGGCCCGTCCACCAGGGCGAGGGCGTCTCCCTCCACCCCGACGCGGCGCTCGCGCCAAGTTGCGCCGCGCCGCACGAACTGGCGCACCGGCAGGGCGTCGAGGAACTCGTTGGCGACGAGATAGAGCGGCGCGTCGTCCGGCAGGTCCGTAAGATCGTCGTGCCAGCCCGCCGGGAAGCCTTGCAGGGCCTCCGCCTGGAGCGCGCGCAGGGCCGGGCTGGTCTCGACGAGGTGGAGTTCGATGGCGTCGCGGAAGCCGGGCACCGCTTTGGCCGCGCGCAAGGCGTCGGCGGCCAGGGTGCCCCGGCCCGGGCCGCACTCGGCGAGAACGGCGCGCGGCGGGCTGCCGTCGGCGAGCCAGCGCAACGCGCACCAGATGCCGACGAGTTCGCCGAATACCTGGGACACCTCGGGCGCGGTGATGAAGTCTCCTGTCGCGCCGAATACCCGGGGTCGGCGGTAGTAGGCCTGCGCCGTCAGGTCCATGAACGCGTCGAGGGGCAGCGGCCCCGCGGCGGCGATCCGCGCCCGGATCTCGGCGGCGAGCGCCGCGGTCATGACGGCTCGGGCAGGGGCGGGCGCTTGAGTGCCCGGGCGACGAGGGCGAGGCCGATCAGCACCATCGGCAGGGAGAGGATCTGCCCCATGGTGATGCCGCCCCAGAGGTAGCCGATCTGCGCGTCGGGCTGGCGGAACAGTTCGCCGACGATGCGCGCGCAGCCGTAGCCTGCGAGGAACAGGCCGAATTGCAGGCTCGGCCTGCGCCCGCCACCGAGCTTCCAGGCGACGATCAGCAGGACGAACAGGAGAATCCCCTCCATTCCCGCCTGGTAGAGCTGGCTCGGGTGGCGCGGCAGCGGCCCGCCGTTGGGGAACACCATGGCGAACGGCGCGTCGGGCGCGACCCGCCCGAACAGCTCGCCGTTGATGAAGTTGGCGATCCGCCCGAGGAACAGGCCGATCGGCGCGACGGTGACGCAGATGTCGCCCAGGACGAACGGGTTGAGACCGCGCGACCGGCAGAACAGCAGCACCGCCACCACCACGCCGAGGAAGCCGCCGTGGAACGACATGCCGCCCTTCCACACCATCAGCGCCTCGAGCGGATGGGCGGCGTAGTATTCGGGATTGTAGAACAGCACGTAGCCGATCCGCCCGCCGAGGATCACCCCGAGGGTCGCCCAGGTGAGGAAGTCGTCGACGTCCACCGGCCTGATCCCGCCGTAGCCGCGCCTCGCCAGCCGGGCGGCGAGCTGCCAGCCGCCGACGAGGCCGACGATGTAGGCGAGGGCGTACCAGCGCACCGCGAACGGCCCGATGGCGAACGCCACCGGGTCGATCGCCGGGAAAGTCAGATATGCGTGCATGAAACCAATCCGGTGGGGCGGTCAGACGTACGGGTCGTCGGTGTGGAGGTAGTTGACCACATACTGCTGGATGCCGCTTTCGAGCGAGGTGAACGGAGGGTCAGGCTGAAGTTGTTGGCGAGGATCTTGTCGGCGTCGGTCTCGGTGGTCGAGGAGATCGCCCCCATGTGAATCACCGCGTCGACCTTGCCCGCCTGGGATTCCAGGAATTCGAGGGTGCGGTCGGGGTGGACGATGTCGGCGAGGCAGCGCTTCGAGACGTTGCGCCACTTGTCGCCGTGGCGCAGGCGGTCGATCACGACGATATCGCCCACGCCCTTGCGTTCGAGCGCGGCGACGATGTTGGACCCGATGAATCCGGCGCCGCCGGTGACCACGTACATGAGCCGACCCCTTGTTGTGCTTCGCGAATTTTCCGGCGATCGCCGGACTTCCCGCCCCGGTGATATGGACAGGGCGGACTCGCGCCATCATAATGAGAAGAGGAAGGCGACGCCAGACCGAGCGCGCCGCATCAGGAGGATTCGCCATGCCGTCCCGGATATTCGACGACGTCACCCGCCTTGCCGGCGACGCCGCGACCGCACTCAACGGGCTCAAGAGCGAGGTGGAAACCGCGGTGAAGTCGCGCATCGAGCGCGCCCTCGCCGATCTCGACGTGGTGCCGCGCGAGGAGTTCGAAACCGTCCGCGCGATGGCGATTCTCGCCCGCGAGGAGCAGGAAAAGCTCTCCGACCGCGTCGCGGAGCTGGAGGCCCGGCTCGCCGAGACCTCCGCCCCCAAGCCCGCGAAAAAGCCCAAGGCCGAGCCCGCCGTCGACACCATGCCGCCGCCGCCCAAGGCGTAGCCGCGGGAACTCCGGGGCCGGGCGCGGGTTGACTCTGCGGTAGGCGGCGCATCGCGCGGGATTTGCGATTCGGACGCAATCCGCCCGGGGCCGCCCCGGGCAGGAGTGTCACGCGAGCGTCACCAAACCACCCTTGCATTGCCAAACCGGGTTTGGCACTCTAAATCTTGTGTCCAGAGGGGCCTCAAGCCCCGAGACCTTGAACTGACGCGGTCGCGCCGCTGGCGGACGACGTGCGTCGAAAAGAATCGCGTTGACCGGAGGGTGGTTCCGGTGCAAACGGTCCGGTTCAATGGCTCGTGCCGACGCGCGGGCCGAAAGTGTTGCGGAGGTGTCCCATGCAGACCTCGGATTCGGTTTTCGACGTCGAAACCCTCCATCCCCTCGAGCTTCTCGAACAGGTGATCACCGCGCGCGACTGGACGTTCGAGCGGCGCGGCGACGACGAGCTGGCGGTGGAAGTCCCCGGTCGCTGGTGCGACTACGGCGTGTTCTTCTCCCTGTCGCCGGAGCTGGAAACCCTCCACATCTCCTGCGCGCTCGACATGCGCGTGCCGGAGAACCGCCGCATCGCGGTGAGCGAGCTGCTCGCGGTGGCGAACGAAAAGCTCTGGATCGGCCACTTCGCCCTGTGGGCCGAGGAAGGCCTGCCGATGTTCCGCTATTCCCTGCTGCTCGGGCCGGAGCTCTCGCTCGGCGCGGAACGGCTCGAATCCCTGATCGACGTGGCGATCAGCGAGTGCGAGCGCTTCTATCCAGCGTTCCAGTATGTGATCTGGGGCGGCAAGTCGCCGTCCGAGGCCGTCGAGGCGGCGATGCTGGATACCGTCGGCGAGGCCTGAGCCGGGTTTTCTCCGATTTCGCCAACGCGCCGCGCCGGGCTTTGCCTCGCGCGGTCGAACCTGCTATGCCTGCGGTCCGGCAAAACCTGACTGACGAGGACGTGCGATGACCCACCCCAACCTCCTGCTTATCGGCTGCGGCAAGATGGGCGGCGCGCTGCTCTCCGGCTGGCTCGCGGACGGCTGGCCGAAAGCGCGCGTCTGCATCGTCGAGGCGCATGCCCCGACCCGCGAGGCCTGGGCCGAACAGGGCCTGACCGTGGTCGCCGACCCTCTCGACATTCCCGCCGGCTTCGTGCCCGGCGCGCTGCTGGTGGCGGTCAAGCCGCAGGGACTCGCCGCCGCGCTACCGCCGGTGGCGCGCCGCGTCGCCGCGCTCTGCGGCGCCAAGCCGCCGTTGGTGATCTCGATCGTCGCGGGCAAGCCGGTCGCCGCGTTCGAGGCGGCGTTCGGCCAGCACGCGCCGGTGCTGCGGGTGATGCCCAACACTCCGGCTGCGGTCGGACGCGGGATTTCCGGCCTGTTCGCCAACGCGAGCGTGACCCAGGCGCAGCGGACCCTGGGCGAGACCCTTCTCGGCGCGGTCGGGCAGGTGGTCTGGCTCGAGTCCGAGGAGCAGATGCACGCGGTCACCGCGCTGTCGGGCTCGGGCCCGGCCTATGTCTTCCATCTCGTCGAGGCGATGGCCAAGGGCGGCGTCGCGCTCGGCCTTTCGCCCGAGGTGGCGATGACCCTGGCGCGCGCCACCGTGGTCGGCGCGGGCGAGCTGATGCACCGGAGCGCGGAGGACGCGGCGACGCTGCGCGTCAACGTCACCAGCCCGGGCGGCACCACCGCCGCCGCGCTCGAGGTGCTGATGCACCCGGCGGAGGGATTCCCCGAGCTGTTGCCGCGCGCGCTGGCCGAGGCGGCGCGCCGCTCGCGCGAACTCGCGGGCTGACGATTGCGCTTCGCCGCCGCCGCCCAACATATCAAGGCGGACTGCTTGAGGACACGCCATGACGATCTCCTACGATGACTTCGCCAAGCTCGACGTGCGCGTCGGGCGGGTGATGCGCGCCGAGCTCAATCCCGAGGCGCGCAAGCCCGCCTACGTGCTGTCGGTGGACTTCGGTCCGGAGATCGGGGAGTTGACCTCGTCGGCGCAATTGGTCGACCATTACACGCCCGAATCCCTGGTCGGACGGCTGGTGCTGGGGGTGGTCAACTTCCCGCCCAAGCGCATCGCCGGGGTGAAAAGCGAATGCCTAGTGCTCGGCGTGCCCGACGCCGAGGGCGCGGTGGTCCTGTTGTCGCCGGAGCGTCACGTTCCTGTCGGCGGAAAGATGTTCTGATGGCTGAAAAACCTGCCAAGGGTACCTCGCTCGGCAAGCTGGTCCTGGAACTCGGGCCGCTCGGCGTGTTCTTCTTCGCCAACGCCGAGGGGGCGCGGCTCCAGGAGTGGTTTCCGGCGCTGAAGGCGCTGGGCGCGCCGATCTTCGTCGCCACCGCGCTGTTCATGGTGGCGATCGCCGCCGCGCTCGCGGTGTCGTTCGTGCGCGACCGCAAGCTGCCGGTGATGCCGCTGGTCTCGGGCGTGGTGGTGCTGGTGTTCGGCGGCCTCACCCTCTGGCTCAAGGACGAGACCTTCATCAAGATGAAGCCGACCCTGGTCAACGGCCTGTTCGCCGCGATCCTGCTGGGCGGGCTCGCCTTCGGCAAGCCGCTGCTCGGCCACGTCTTCGGCGCGGCGTTCTCGCTCACCGAGGCGGGCTGGATGATCCTGACGCGGCGCTGGGGGGTGTTCTTCCTCGGCCTTGCGGTCCTCAACGAAGTGATCTGGCGCAGCGTCTCCACCGACACCTGGGTCGACTTCAAGGTGTTCGGGATCATGCCGCTCACCTTCGCCTTCGCCATCGCGCAGGCGCCGCTGCTCGCCAAGTACGCCCCCGCGCCCGAAGACTCCTGATCCCCCGCCAAGGAGACCGCCATGCCGCGCCGCGCCAGACCCACGCTCCTGATCGTCGGCGGCGGCGCGAGCGGCACGCTGATGGCGCGCCAGGCGTGGGAACGCTTCCGCGCCGACCTCCGGATCGTGGTGGTGGAGCGCACCGGCGCGCTCGGGCGCGGCATCGCCTACGCCTCGCCCGAGGACGGCCACGTGCTCAACGTGCGCGCCGAGGCGATGGGCGGCTTCCCCGAGAAGCCCGGCGACTTCTGGGCCTGGCTCGAGGCCACCGGGCGCAGCGCCTTGCCGTCGGTCACCGGCCCGTCCGGCTTCGTGCCGCGCCACGTCTTCGGCGATTATCTCGAAACCCTGAGCCTGCCGCTGCGCGAGCAGGGCGTGCTCGAGGTGGTGCGCGGCGTCTGCACCGGGATCGTCCCCGAGGCGACGGGCGTGACCGTCCACCTGGCCGACGGGCGCGCGATCCGGGGCGACGCCCTGGTGCTCGCCACCGGCAACGAGGCGGCTCCCGCCGACGGCACGGCGGAAAGCGGCTGGGCGCGTCACCTCGCCCGGATCGCGCCCGACGCCGACGTGCTGATCAAGGGCGCGGGCCTGACGATGATCGACACCGTCGTCACCCTGAGCCGCTGCGGTCATCGCGGGCGGATCTTCGTGGTGTCGCGGCGCGGCCTGCTGCCCCGCGTCAACGACGACACCCTGCCGCTCAAGCGCGAGACGCCGCCGCCGATGGGCGAGCCGGTGAGCCGCACCCTCGCCTGGCTGCGGCGCGAGGTGGACGCGCACGTCGCGGCGGGCGGCAACTGGCGCGCGGTGGTGGACGGCCTGCGCCCCTACCTGCAACGAATCTGGCGCGCCTGGCCGATGCCGGCGCGGCAGCGCTTCGTCCGCCACCTCCGCCCGTACTGGGACGTGCACCGCCACCGCACCGCGCCCGCGCCGTTCGAGAGCGTGACGGCGGCGATGGCGGAGGGGCGGCTGAAGGCGATCGCGGCGCGGGTGCTCGAGACCCGCGAGGGCGACGCGGGCCTGAGCGTGACCCTGCGGCGGCGCGGCAAGGACGCCGCCGAGACCCTCACCGTCGACCACGTGATCGACTGCACCGGGGTGTCCTCCGACCCCCGCACCTGCCCCAATCCGGCGATCCGCGCGCTGCTCGGCGCGGGGCTGATCCGCCCGGACGCGAGCGGCATGGGGATCGAGGTCGCCGAGACCGGCCACCTCGTCGCCGCCGACGGCAGCCTAGACCCGCGCCTCTACGGCCTCGGCCCGGTGGCGCGGGCGGCGTTCTGGGAGATCATCGCGATCGCGGAGATCCGCCAGCAGGCCGCCGACATCGCGGCGCGCCTGCACGGCGAGCTTGGAGCCTAGAGCGGCAGGAGCATCCGCACCCGGAGGCCGCCCAGGGGCGAATCGTCGAGCTGGATGTCGCCGCCGTGGCTGCGCGCCACGTCCCGCGCGATGGTGAGGCCGAGGCCGACGCCGCCGGTCTCCGGGTTGCGCGAAGTCTCGATGCGCACGAACGCGCGGAACACGTCGTCGCGCTTCGCCGCCGGAATCCCCGGGCCGTCGTCGTCGATCAGGATCTCCACCGCGTCGGCGCGTTGCCCCACCCGCACCGCGACGTGCTGCGCATAGCGCACCGCGTTGCCGATCAGGTTCGACAGGCAGCGCTCCACCGCGTGGGGGCGGAGCGGCATGGTCAGGCCGCGCTCGATGTGCAGGTCGATGGGCGCGGCGTTGCGGGTGAAGCGCCCGACCACGGTCTCGACGAGTTCGGAGAGGTTGGCCGGGCGCATCGCCTCCCGTCCCTCGCCGCGCGCGAAGGCGAGGTAACCCTCCACCATCCGCTCCATCTCCGCCACGTCCTCCTTGAGGTCGACGGCGTTGGGGTCGGCGGGCATCATGGCGAGTTGCAGCTTCATCCGCGTCAGAGGCGTGCGCAAGTCGTGGGAGACGCCCGCCAGCATCTCGGTGCGCTGGTCGATCTGGCGCTTGATCCGGTCGCGCATCACCAAGAAGGCTTGCGCCGCCTGGCGCACCTCGGTCGCGCCCTCGGGCTTGAACCACGGCGCGTCGCGGCCCTTGCCGAAGCTCTCCGCCGCGATCGCGAGGCGGCGCACTGAGCGCACCTGGTTGCTCATGAAGATCGTCGCGACGCCGAACAGCAGCAACGACGTGCCCACCATCCACACCAGGAACAGGTAGACGGTGAACGACGACAGCCGCTTTTTCGGCGTGGTGATCGACAGCACGGAATCCGCCGTCTGCACCCGGATCGCCACCCGGTCGTCGTCCACCTCGCTCAACTGGAACGGCAGGGTGATCGCGGCCTTGATCGCGTCGGACAGCGCGGCGAGGGAAATGTCGGAGTCCTCGGCGGGCAGGTTGCGGAGGATCTCGCCGTCGGCGAAGCTCATGTCGAGCTGCATGTGGCTGTGCGCCTCGGCCACGATCCAGGCGCGCGCCGCCGGGCCGGGATGGTCGCGCAGGTAGGCGACGATCACCCCCACGTCGCCCGCCACCGAAGCCGCGAGCCGTTTGGTGATGGTGCCCCAATGGCGGTCGTAGAACACCGTGGCGGTGACCAGTTGCAGCAGGATCAGCGGCGTCAGGATGATCAGCAGCGAGCGCCCGAGCAGGCTCTTCGGCAGGAACGCCTTGAGCCGGAAGCGGGGCGCGCCGGGAGCGTCGGTCGGGGGTCGGGCGTGGTCCGCCATCGGGAAGGGTCCTCGCGTGCGGCTATTCGGGCATCAACATATAGCCCTTGCCGCGCACCGTCTGCAAATAGCGGGGCAGGCGCAGGTCGGATTCGATCTTCTTGCGCAACCGCGTCACCTGCACGTCGACGGTGCGGAGGTTGCGCGACACGCCGGTGGCCGCCGCCAGCTCCTCGCGCGACAAAATCTCGCCCGGATGCCGCGCCAGTTCCTTCAGCAGCGCCGCTTCCGCCGGGGTCAGACGCACCGCGTCCTCGCCCTTCAGCAGCGCGTCGCGGCGCATGTCGTAGACGCACGCGCCGAGGTTCAGAGCTGGCTCAAGACCCGCGATAAGCTCTGCTTGGTTATGCGCAAAGTCGATAGCAGGTCCGACACGCTGATCCCCGGCTGCCGCCCGACGAAGTAGATCACGCGGTGGTGGGCGCGCCCAAGCCCTTGATCGGCAAGGATTGCATCCGCCTCGTTGGTGAATTCGCGATAGGCGAAGTAGAGCAGCTCGATGCCCTGCCGCAGTTCCTCGTCGCGCAGGAAGAGCGGATTGATGCGCGCTGGTACGTCAGCCATGTTGACATATTCCGTGTTGGATGTTACGCAAAGCATCACCAAGTCGGAAACAAACGCAAACATAACGAGACTTCGCCATGTCACTTATTCCCTTCGACGACCGCGACGGCTTCATCTGGTACGACGGCCGCCTAGTTCCCTGGCGCGACGCCAAGATCCACGTGCTCGCCCATGGCTTTCATTATGCCTCGCTGGTGTTCGAAGGCGAACGCCTTTACGACGGCGTGATCTTCAAGGGCAAGGAACATACCGAACGCCTATTCAAGTCCGCGGAAACCATGGATTTCACCATCCCCTATTCCCAGGACGAAATCAACGCGGCGAAAGACGCCGCGATTGCCGCGAACAAGCTCACCAACGGCTACATCCGCCCGTTCGCCTGGCGCGGCTCGGAGCAGATGGGCGTCTCCGGCAAGCTCAACAAAATCCACGTCGCCATCGCCACCTGGGAATGGCCGTCCTACTTCACGCCGGAAGCGCGGATGGCGGGCCTCACCGTCCAGACCGGCAAGTGGCGCCGCCCGGCCCCGGATTCGATCCCCTGCCACGCCAAGTGCGCGGGCGTCTACATGATCTGCACGCTCAACAAGCACGCCGCCGAGGCCGCGGGCTTCAACGAGAGCCTGATGCTCGACCATAGGGGCCGGATCGCCGAAACCACCGGCGCGAACCTCCTGTTCGTTCGCGGCAACGAAATCCACGCGCCGATCCCGGAAACTTTCCTCAACGGCATCACCCGCCAGACCGTGCTCAAGCTCGCGGCGCGGCGCGGCTACAAGGTCGTCGAACGCGCCATCCTCCCCGAGGAAATGCCGCTGTTCAACGAAGCCTTCGTCACCGGCACCGCCGCCGAAGTCACGCCGGTCCAGTCGATCGACGCCCACCAGTTCCCCGGCCGCGAAGTCACCAAGGTCCTGATGCAGGACTACGACGACCTCGTCCACGGTCGCCTCAAACTCGACGCCGCCGCCTAAGGCTCCGGCCCCGGCCATACGAAAGGCGCGACCCTCCGGGGCCGCGCCTTTTTGCATGGGAAGACACTATAATAAATAAGGTCCGGATAATAAATAAGGTCCGGGCTCCGCCCGGGCCCGGGGGGGGGGGGGGGGGGCGCCCCCCCCCCACGAAGTATAGTGGGGAGGACTGTAAAAAACAAAAAACCCCGGGGGGGCGTTATGTGGAAGAGAGAAAA
>JADHEE010000527.1_pt1 | contig 14543 bp, 15 predicted proteins | sample 8952401 | NCBI WGS metagenome assembly JADHEE01 (sample SAMN16124438, study PRJNA663242) | bioreactor sludge metagenome | isolation source: sludge (ammonium) | place: India:Bengaluru | collected 2019-02-28
GTCTCCACTAAAAATTCAGTCAACATGTGGTTGTGTACCTGTAATAAGGGCAGAAGGTGCTTTTTCAACTGTCCAGATTTGAATTTTTTCAGGTCCACACACTGCGGTTGACTACAAGATGGGGTCGCAACGGCATCCATCAAGGGGGGAGGATAAAAAAATTTTTAATTTCACCCTGATTAGATCATAGACGGCGCTGATGCCGCCCATTATGATGCCGCGCCCCGCCAGGGAGAATTGGCGTGGGATTCACCATTTCACCATATTAATGATGATTTTTTTGAGGACTTATGGGCAAGCCAAAATTCATTTTGGCAAAGAAAATATCACGCCAGCGATAATAATAACCATTCTCAAATATAGAATTTCATGATAAAATAACCGAAGACAAGAAAAACACACAAAACAGGAGAAATATTGACCTCAACGCCCATGCTGCCAACATTTGCAGCCCCGACCGATACGGAACGCGCCACCCTCGCCGCGATCCTGAATGACACTGGCCTCCGTGCCACTAATCCCCGGATTAACGTCCTGCATTACCTGAGCGCAGCCGGTCTGCCTCCTGTAACCGCTGAAATGATCAGCCACTTCGTTGACCTGCCGCTATCAACTGCGTACAGAACGCTAACGGCGCTGGAAGTCACCCACCTCGCAGGGGTCACTTTCGGACGCGGAGACGTTACCAGATGGTTCCGGTTTACACCGGATACGCCGCAACATTGCCCGGCCTGCGGACAGAGCCTTTACGGCGAATACGCCTGACTATCTGAGACACAAACACTGACGAGATGACCGCATATTACGGTCACACCAAATGATGCTCACCAGAGAGTATCAGCGGGCTGCCACGCCCTTTATTCAACGATTACGGAGACAACTATGACTACAAAAAAACAGGCTCAGAGAGCCGCTGAGAGCGATTTACAGGCATTCCTGAACGAAGCCGCCGACCGGTTCAAACCGGATGCGGGAGTGCTTGCGCAACGGATAGAAACCGCCGTCCAACGGTACACAGCGACAAACACCACACAGCGTTTTTCTGCCTCGGCAGCACTGGCAATGCAGCAACTACAGGAACGGATTCTGGAGGGCTGGAGATATGACATCGGCATCCCGCAGTCGGTCTACCTCGCCGGTACGGGAAACATGAGTATCACTCTGCGCAAACCGGAATTGCTGGTGGAGAGGGAGATAGCTGACCTGAAAAGACAGGTGGAGGATGCATATCATAACGAGCTGGCCGCAGCGATGGAACGCGAGGTAGACAAGCTGACTCAGGAAGCCGCAGAGGAAGCACGACGCCGTGCAGAAGAAGCCGCCGTAGCAGAGCGTGACGCTATGCGCCAGCGTCTCCGCGATATGCTGCTGAATGGGGCGACTGTATGACGAAGACCAAGAGTGGGCCACCAGCGCCCGCCTATATAGACCCGGACGCGCTGGAGAGGGCTATTGCCGCCGCTCGCAAAATCAAGGAAGCCAACCCGGAGCGCTACAAATCGCTGCCTGTCCAGCCGGAGGTTAAACAATGAAAATTTACGATATCACCGTGACGGGAACAACCGCCGACTGGCTCACTGCCACGCGCGGGAATATGCCCTTGCCGGTGTTCGTCCGTAAGCTGCTGACTGAGATCGCCAGCCAGCCCGAGAAATACAGTGACCTGACCCAAACCCTTAACGACTCAGTGGAGTGCAAATGCCAAACCCGAACAACGAAAAAATAATTGATAACGCCGCCAATGATTCCGATGGGATCTACATCGACGAAAAAAACGGACATGAGCGACTGGCACACCAGTTTGCGGAATACCTGATTAACCAGGGATTCATCTATCTGTCCCGGAAAAATGGCGCAGACCTGTACAGCACATTGACAGGTAAGTTCCATCCGTTCCACGCGGAGACTAACCTCTATCAGCAGTGGCTGCGAAAACAGTCAGAGCACAGACGCAGCGGTCACAATCCCCTGTTACACGATATTCTCCGCCTGCGGATTAAATACGCATCGGCGCGTGAGTTTATCCCCGGAGGCGCTCGCCCTCTGGTGTACGAGGCGGACGGCGTACCCGTACTGAATACCTGGAAGCCATACGAACCACAGACAACCGCCGCAGCCGGTATTGATTTGTCACTCTGGACAGAATATCTGGAGCGCCTTTTCCCGGACGCTGACGAGCGGCACACCGTGGCTCAATGGCTTGCACACATGTTCCAGCACCCGGAGGTTAAACCCTCATGGCACCTCATGTTGACGAGTGCGACCGGCACAGGGAAGGGATTCCTGTTCGATCAGGTTCTCTCACCTCTGCTATGCGGGCAGGCATCGTTACTCAGTTCGTATGACAAACTGACTGGTCAGTTCAGTACTGTGATCGCCACTAATTTGCTGGTGTTTCTGGACGATTGCCGCAGTAGCTCAAAATCGCTGCATACCCGGTTAAAATCCCTGCTGACAGAGCGCCGCCAGCAGATCGAGGAGAAGCAGGAGCAGGCCCGGATGGTCTCAACCTATACCCGGTTTATCCTCGCCAGCAACGAGCGACGCCCGATCCGCTTTTCACCGAACGAGCGCGAGCGCCGTTGGTTCGTCGTCCGGTTCATGGAGCATCGCCATAACCCAGAGGAGACCGGCGAATTTATCGGTCGATTAGCACAATGGCTAACGCAGGATGGCAGCCTCGATGCCATTTACTGGTGGTTGATGGCCTATGACCTGACCGGATTCAATCCGCATCATTGCCGCACGACTGAGACACTGGCGGAGATGCAGGAGCAATCGCGATCCATGCTGGATATCGGGTTATCCGACTGGCTGGAGTCAAACCGGGTATTCAAAATGGGAACGGTACGCCTGCTGTTAGGTGAACCGGCAGACCTGATTAAGCACAGGCTGGAGGAACTTGGATATCGACACGCGCCAATCAATACCAATGGTGCTGGTGACCGTTCTCGCTACTGGTTCCCGGCAGACTGGAAGCCCAAACAGGCGGTGCAGTGGCTGGAAAATGCAGCCGACAATACGACAGAGCAATTCTGACAGGGAGCACACGCTCCCTTTTTTACGTCCATCAGTCGAATAAGCCCAAATAATCCCACCCATACAGCAAATAATCCCGTGACAATCCCAGCAATAAAATTAACAAAATACTTATAAATCAATATTTAAAGTAAATAATCCCATAATCCCAGAAATCCCACGACCTTATTTATATACAACGTAGTTACTGTGGCGCACGCCAGTAAGCAACGGAGACAGCCGGAGGCAAAGCGTAGCGCCGTGTGCAAATCCTAAAGCGGCGGCACTGTTCCTGGCTAAGGGACAGAGACGGTGCTGGTGGAGGAATGCAGATGCAACGCCGGATCGCTAAACAAGGTTCGACTCCACCGGGCCAGCCTTACGCACACGAAAAAATATATGAGGGTCATTTCCCATGACAAATTTGACGACAGCAAGCGTACCAATACCTACAGCGATCCACGTTTCACCGCTTTTCTCACATTAAACAGGCAATAAAAATCCCCGCACATGGCGAGGATCTCAATACGTCCGACCGTCTCAGGTCGGCACTCTGGATTGTGGAAGGCGGGTTAGCCCGTGATGCCGGTCTCTTTAAGACTCTTGCTCACTTTGGCAACCGTCGCACGGGAACAGTTCACCGTTCCCATGATGTCGGTGTATGACATGCCAGCATTCAGCAGTCTGGCGATCTTCTCGTTGCGCTGGGCGTCTTCCGGGCGGCCTTTAAACTTACCTGCCGCCTTTGCCTTGCTGATCCCCTGAGACTGACGGCGCTTACGGTCGGTGTAATCCTTACGCGCAATGGCGGCGAGCATATCCAGCATCATCCCATTCAATGCCTCCAGCATTCGATTAGTAAACTCATCGCCGGACTGGATTAGCTGGTGGCTGGTCGGTAAGTCTAACGCTACAACCCTGATCCCCTTGTTGCTGATGGTCTGCCGCAATACCTGCCAGTCATCCGCCTTTAAGCGGCTCAGGCGGTCTACCTGCTCCACCAGCAATACGTCATCCTTCTGTGCGATATCCAGCAACCGGAACAACTCAGGGCGCTGCAACGACGCTCCCGACTCGTTCTCTGTGAAATAGGTGGAAATAGTCATACCTTTAGAATTAGCGAACTCATCAAGCTGCTCTCTGGCGCGTGATGCGTCCTGCTCTTTGGTAGAGGCCCTGAGGTAGGCATAAACACGTGATGTCATGGCGGTGTCCTTTAAAAGTCTGTTTTTAGTGGTTCAATAATAACAGTCTGTTAAGAGTGGTACAATAAGTGTTTTTCCCGGCCTGACTGGTTCAATAAGTCGGTGCCTCTTTAGGTATACTTAAACCAGACTGCATGATAGTTAGTATATCGATCAACGTCCCGGCAGATATTTTGAAATAATGGTTGCAAGATGCGGGGGGGGATACTGCCAGGCCAAGCACATCAAACACAGAATCACCAGAAAGGAACGTATTGAAATGAAAAGAATTTCTTTGATTTTTTGCGGTTTACTGGTGTCATTCAACTCCGTCGCCGGACGGATCACCATGAATGCACCAGAGCAGTCAACTACAGAGAGCGGACAAACCTTATGTGTCTACAGTAATTCAATCTACACGTTTACATACGTCACGAAGTCAAAGCATTGTCCGTACAGCAAGACATTCGATACTGAGGACGCCGAGTAAATCAGATGTGAATGGTTACTGCGAGGCAACCAGCATATCAATCAATTTACCGGCAGGATATTTGCAGCCCGCCGGTTTACAGCATGGTGGGGATATCAGCGATCTTGCGCCGGGACGAGGGTCAATACGACCTGCCATATTCAGTTGGTCAGTTAAACAGGCAGCGGCTTCCAGATGGCGAACCAATAAGGAACATCATTTTTTCGCAAAGAATACTTACCGTCTGCCCTTTTCTCAAACTGGCGGCTTGGTTTTTTTCAGTTTCTTCCATACCAAATCGAGCAGGCATGAACTCATTACCACTTTGTAGTAAAACCACTACACTACCGGTGAAATCCTTATCAATACTCTGGACTACACCTTTAACCTCAACTTTTCGACCACCAATCTTATCATCCGCTGCAACTTCGTTTTCATCGTACATTGCCGTTAATGCTTTGGCCGTGGTTCGATAAATGCCGTCATCAGAGGTGACACTACTGTTTTCGGTCGCAGTAGATTGCTTCGGATCACTTAATCCAGTAGTAAACTGAGACATAAAACCCTTTTGCACTATATAACTCACGAATTCACTACAAGTATGAATTTCAGTCTTGTCTTGTGCGATAGTTTTCCCTTTCTTCTTAATATTCAGGCCTACGGCAGCCCCGAGCACAACGGTATCATGTATTGTCGAATAGGCAGAAGTGCCTTTCTCCATGCCCTGTGTGGCTTGAACTACCAATCCTTTTGTAGATTGCTCAACCGGCACGTTCGCATCGATCCCACCTTTCAATGCCATTTCACAGGTAGTGCTAAATAAAGTGCTAATGTACCCCTCGGCAGAATTACGATATGATTGCAGATTAACAGCAGAGCTGGGAGATGGTTGCTGGTCAGCTACAGAAGCGAAAGAAAAAACGATTAAAGACAGGGCGATAATTTTTTTCATATCCATTCCTGAGAAAAATAAAATTGAAATAATGTTCAGTTACTTGCTAACAAACCATGACGCTTTCAGCGGAGGAAAAGCGGATAACATCTCATCAACTTTGTCATGCTGCGCCTTTATCAACTCGCCGAACTTTGAAGACAGGTCAGACTCAATGCCATCATGCATATCAACATTCCGATCTTCGATATGTATGGAGTACCCTCGGGAAATCCTGCCTCTATCATCAGCCAGAATCTCCCCCTGGAAAATAAATCGCTGATGATCATAACCATCAAAGATTAACCTCAAGGCTTTATCTCCGCCTTTACTGATCGTGACGCGGCCTATAACAGCCCGGACAACCTCCCGGATATTCAATCGGTCTGGATCTGTTGTGTCCTCAAGCAACTCGGGGGTTATTAACTCCACCGTATCAACGATTTTTTCAATCTGCTGATCACGGGAACCTTGCAACAATTCGCGCTGACTTAACTTGTCCAGATCAACCAAAATGGCGGACTTTCTGGACTCCAACCCTTGAAGTAAAGCTACCAAAGAGCCAAGATTTCCGCCCATTGATATCGCGGTAGTGGTGTTATCGATCTGCGACTGTATAGCCTCCAATTCACCCCGTTTAGAATCTATCAGCCCGGAAATGGATTGCTCTGAATCCTGCTTATCCATCACCAGCGAGATATAACCGGTTATGAGCGGCTGTAACAAACATCGCTCAACCAATTCCCCCGAGACGCTCCATGCTTTGCAAGACGACATGCGCTTTTTACCTGACTCACACATATAGCGGATTTTTCCCTGTTTACTAAAGGAGGTCATAGCACCGCCACAGTGACCACAACGCAGAATCCCCATACCAGAAAGCAGTGTGATCACTTGCTTCTGCTCCCCTTGCGGCATCTTGTTGTTGCTGGCGACATCTTGAAGTCTTGCAAACTCAGCGGGTGTACAAACGGGCGGAAAATAGTTTTCCAGATGATGAGTAACGTTGTTCAGGGTTAAAACCTTCTCCCCCATCAACGCACGATTCAACCGCATCTTCTTAATATTCGGCACCGTCCAGCGCACTTCTTTTTTTTCGTTCTTACTCTTCTTACCTGCCGGTGGCGGATAAATCTTACAGTAATCGTTCAGATAGTTGGTCACCCGATAGTTACCCCAGCCAGACAGTAAGAGTCTAACGGCCTCTTTAGCAGCCTTGAAGTGTGTTGGGTGGGCCTTCACGGCTTCGTTATTCGGCCCGGAAGCATCGATCCACCAAGGAGAAGAACCCGCACTTTTTATGTTTACAGGAAGCCCGGAACGGTATCGTTCTATTAGTTTAAGCGTGGTTTCAAAAGCACGTTTTTGCTTGGTGAGGGATTCCTCATTGGCTCTCATGAATAGCAGTATGGACAACATCAGATCCGTGGGATTCTGATTCACGCTATCGCGGGTAAAGGTCTTCCCATCCATACCGGTGACCAGAGTCAGCCCCAGACGCAGGAGACGGAGGAATAATTCATTGGCGGTAGTGGCATCGGCACGACTCAGACGATCAAGATTTTCTACATACAGCCACGAATCAGAGGGAATAACCCCACTTTCTACAGCAGAAATAAATCCTGCCAATTTACCGCTTGTGCTATTCTTCGCGCGAAACGCTGAGACGCCCGCATCAAGGAGCTGGACGTACTCCAAACCATGAATAGCAGCGTACTGTTTCGCCTTTTCAGTCTGACGCTCCAGGGAGGTATTCCCTGTTTGTTTGTCAGTGGACCACCTCACATAGGAATAGAGTTTTTTCATGGCTCACACAGAAAATAAGAAAGATTCTGAGATTATCACCTTTTCGAACTTGGGCAACACTAAGTTGGCTAATCCGGCTCCGCTGGGCCTGATGGGTTTCGGCATGACCACCATTCTGCTGAACCTGCACAATATCGGGATGTTCCCGATGGACGGCATTATCCTGGCGATGGGCATTTTTTACGGCGGTATCGCACAGATCTTTGCGGGCCTGCTGGAATATAAGAAAGGCAATACCTTCGGTTTAACCGCATTCACCTCTTACGGCTCTTTCTGGCTGACCCTGGTCGCCATTCTGCTGATGCCGAAAATGGGTCTGGCCGATGCGGCGAATGCACAATTCCTGGGCGTCTATCTGGGCCTGTGGGGTGTCTTCACCCTGTTCATGTTCTTCGGTACGCTGCAAGGTAACCGTGCGCTGCAGTTTGTGTTCCTGAGCCTGACCGTGCTGTTTGCACTGCTGGCTGTAGGTCATCTGGTGGAAAACGGCGAATCTATTATTCACGTAGCGGGCTGGATTGGCCTGGTCTGCGGCGCCAGCGCCATCTACCTGGCAATGGGTGAAGTCCTGAACGAACAGTTCGGTCGCACCGTTCTGCCGATTGGTGAAAAACACTGATCCCCCTTCGTGCCCGCCCTGCGGGCACGATATCGCCTCCTCCGTGCATACCCTCTCTTGTTTCACTCCGCTCAATTTTCAGTCACAACAGAAACGATGATTAAACAGGATGGCAATAATCACCTCATACAATTGATAAGCATTATCATTGCGATTAGTGTGACCCGGCGCATCCCGGAGAATGGATATCAGGTAGCACCCGAAATGGAACCCAAGGGGATGAAATGATTTTGTTGTGTTGCATAAGGTTAACTGATGAATTCCAGCCTTGCTGCCAGCGATCACACTGGCGAATCCATTATCGCGTCACGATACCGTAAGGTTCTTGTCCGGCGCTTTGCCCTGGCAGGGGCGCTATTCTTCTTTATTATTTGCTCCCTGTTACTCGACTTCACGCTCGGCCCGTCAGGCATTTCCGTTTCCACCCTCTGGCATACCTTAATCAACGCCGCCGCGGCCGACGCCGGAACCCGGGTGATCGTCTGGGAACTGCGGTTACCGTTCGCGCTGATGGCCGTTGCCGTCGGCATGGCACTCGGGCTGGCCGGGGCGGAGATGCAAACCATCCTCAATAATCCGCTCGCCAGCCCGTTTACGTTGGGCGTGTCGTCTGCGGCCTCTTTCGGCGCCGCGCTGGCGATTGTGCTCGGTTTAGGCATTCCCGGCATTGCCGACAAGTGGTTCATTCCGGCAAACGCCTTTGTTTTTGCGCTGCTGGCCTGCTTTATTCTGGATGGCATCAGCCGCTGGACCCGTGTGGCCACCTCCGGCGTGGTGCTGTTTGGTATCGCCCTGGTCTTTACCTTTAACGCGTTGATTTCCATCCTGCAATTTGTGGCCAGCGAAGACACGCTGCAGGGGCTGGTCTTCTGGACGATGGGCAGCCTGGCGAGAGCCTCGTGGGATAAGCTGGCGATCCTGGCCGTGGCGCTGCTGATTATCGTGCCGCTGTCGTTGAAAAATGCCTGGAAGCTTACGGCGCTGCGTCTGGGTGAAGATCGTGCCGTCAGCTTTGGCATTAACGTGAAAAAGCTGCGTCTGGCGACGCTGTTACGCATCAGTATTATCTCGGCCCTGACGGTCGCCTTTGTCGGCCCCGTTGGCTTTATCGGCCTGGTGGCCCCGCATATCGCCCGCATGATGTTTGGCGAAGATCACCGGTTTTATCTGCCCGGCAGCATGCTGATTGGCGCGCTGGTGCTGTCGCTGGCCTCGGTATTTTCCAAGAACATCGTTCCCGGCGTCATTATTCCTGTGGGCATTGTCACCTCGCTGGTGGGCGTGCCGTTCTTCCTCAGCATCATTATTCGCAACCGGGGGAACGTATGACCGAAGGTCTGCGCGTCTGCGATCTGCACACCGGCTATCGCAAGAAAAAGATTATCAGTGGGCTGAACACCCCGCTTCTCCCTCGCGGGCAGATCACCGCTCTGCTGGGGCCGAATGGCTCGGGCAAATCCACCCTGCTGCGCGCCCTGGCTGACCTGAACCCCGCTCAAGGGGCATTGCAGCTTAACGGCGAAGATCTGATGACCCTTCCCTCTGCTACGCGGGCGCAAAAAGTGGTTTATCTGCCGCAATCCCTGCCGCAGGGCGTGCATCTGCACGCGCTGGAATCGATTATTGTTGCCCGCCGGGCCAGCGGCGGCACTTCGGGTCTGGATGTCGAACACGAAGCCTGGTCCATTCTGGACAAACTGGGGGTTGCCCATCTGGCGATGAGCTTTCTCGATCAACTCTCCGGCGGGCAAAAGCAGCTTATTGGCCTTGCCCAGTCCCTTATCCGCGAACCGGATCTGCTGTTGCTGGATGAACCCCTAAGCGCACTCGATCTTAACTACCAGTTCCATGTGATGGATATCGTTGCCCGCGAAACGCGTCTGCGCAATATCGTCACCGTCGTGGTGATCCACGACATCAACATTGCCCTGCGCCATGCGGATTTTGCACTGATGTTGAAAGGTGGAGAACTGATTGCCAGCGGCCTGCCGGGTGAGGTTGTTACTCCAGCCAACCTGGCAACGGTGTATGGCGTGGATGGCCGGGTTGAATACTGTTCCCGTGGGCTGCCGCATGTGGTGGTCGATGGGTTAACACCATAAGAAAAAGACGGGGAAAACATGACGCTGAAAAAACTCATTGCCGCCGCAGGCGGCCTGGCATTGCTACTTTCACCTTTGCTCGCCCAGGCGCAGAGCTGGCCGGTAACGGTTAAGGATCTGGATAACCGCACGGTCACCGTTGAACACGAACCGCAGCGTATCATCCTGCAGGACGGACGCGACATCTTCGCCCTGGCGCTGCTGGAGCGCGATAACCCGTTCGCTAAAGTGGTGGCGTGGAACAATCTGCCGAAAAAACAGGACACCGAAACCTGGAACGTGCTGAAGCGTAAATGGCCGGAAGCGGAGAAGATCCTCGACATGAAGTTTTCCGACCAGGGCAATGTCGATCTTGAAACGGTAATCTCCCGTCAGCCCGACCTGATGATTGCCCAGCTACGCGCTAAGCCGTCCCTGGTGCAGACCGGCGTACTGGCGAAGCTCGACGCCCTGCATATTCCGGTTATCTTCGTGGATTACGAATTGCACCCGGTGGAGAACACCCTGCCGAGTATTGCCCTGTTAGGTAAGGTGATGGGACAAACCGCGCGTGCGCAGGCCTACATGGATTTCTATCAGCAGCGGCTGGATAGGATCCACCAGCGTCTGGCAACGACCAGTAAAAAACCGCTGGTCTTTATCGAACCTATTGCTGGCGTCGGCGGGCTGGATAATGGCTGCTGCTTTACCCACGCGCGTAACGGCTGGGGTGGTCTGGTCGAAGCAGCAGGCGGCACCAACATCGGCTCGCAGCTGCTACCGGGGGCAACCGGGAATATCGCGGTAGAGAAAATTATCTCGCTGAACCCGGATTATTACCTGATGACCGGCTCCAGACGACCAGGTAAAGGTACGGCGATTATCCCGTTTGGCTACAACGTTCCGGCGGATGATGTCACCGCCGCCTTCAACGCTCTGCTGTCGCGTCAGGGTGTCAGCAGTATTCCGGCCGTCGCACAAGGCCACACCGGCGCGCTCTATCACCACTTCTATAACAATCCGTACAACATCGTCGCCATTGAGACACTGAGCAAAATTTTCTACCCGACGCTGTTTAACGATGTAGATCCGGTCGCGGATTACCATCGCATTATCAAAGACTTTACTCAGATCCCGGATGACAACATCATCCTGAGCTATACCCCATCGCACTAACGACAAGGCCGGGGGGCTTCGCCTCCCCGGCCAAAGCGTTAACCGGCCAGGACAGGCACTTCTACGGGCTTCTGGCGCAGCCAGAGACCTAATGCCAGCCCCATCAGCGAGAGCGCCAGCACGTACCAGGCAGGAGCCATTGGCGATACGCCCATCAGCAGGGTGACGGCAATCGGCGTCAGCCCACCGAAGATGGCGTAAGAAACGTTATACGAGAAGGAGATACCAGTGAAGCGCACTTCCGGCGGGAAGGCGCGCACCATGACGTACGGCACGGCCCCTACTACGCCAACACACAGCCCGACCATGCCGTACAGCAGGAACAGCTGTTCCGGGTGGCTACCCACCAGGTGATAGAACGCCCAGCTCGCCCCGGCCAGCAGCAGGCTACCGATGATAAAGGTCAGGCTGGAACCGATACGATCCACCACCAGCCCGGCAATCAGGCATCCAAAGCAGAGCATGATGGTCGCGATACTGTTGGCCTGCAAGGTTACCGCCGGGGCAAAGCCATACTGTTTTTGCAGCCAGACCGGCGACATCAAAATCACCACCACGATGCCCGCCGACAGCAGCCAGGTGAGCAGCATCGACACCACCACCGCTTTTTTGTGCCGCACTACCACCGCCTTGACCGGCAGCTCCTGCGCCAGCGCCTTGCGCTGCTGCATCTCGAGGAAGATCGGCGTCTCCTGCAACCAGCGACGCAGATACATCGCCACCAGCCCGAAAGCGCCGCCCAGCAGGAACGGAATACGCCAGCCCCAGTCGAGCACCGCCTGTTGGGTCATGCTGGTGTTCACCAACGTCGCCACCACCGAACCGAGCAGAATACCAACCGTCAGCCCTGCGGTAAGCGTCCCGCAGGCAATACCGATCCGCCGGGCCGGAACATGCTCCGCCACAAACACCCAGGCACCGGGCACTTCCCCGCCGATTGCCGCCCCCTGCAAAATGCGCATCAACAACAGCAATACCGGGGCGATAATCCCCATCGAGGCATAGGTAGGCAGCAGGCCGATAGCCAGCGTCGGTACGGCCATCAGCAGGATGCTGAGGGTGAACATCTTTTTGCGTCCCACCAGATCGCCGAAGTGCGCCATGATGATGCCCCCCAGCGGACGAGCCAGATACCCGGCGGCAAAGATGCCAAAAGTCTGTACCTGACGCAGCCATTCGGGGATGTCAGCCGGGAAGAACAACGCCCCGACGACCGCCGCAAAAAAGACGAAAATGATGAAGTCATAAAACTCCAGCGCGCCGCCGAGAGCGGCAAGCGTGAGGGTTTTATAATCCTGACGATTGAGAGGCCGGTTGTAATGTGGCATAGCGAACCATTTTGGGCTGAGTTGTTGAGTTATATTTACAGCGATCGTAAATAAAAAATTACTATACCGTAAATCAATTAGCACGCCACTGCCGTTACAGCTTATGTCACATTATTGTTAATTTCAGGAGATTATTTCACGCCTCGCGCTTTTCGGGCGAAAAGCTGCTACCACCTGCGGGTCCGTTTCAACGTAAGGCCCCTCAAGGAGCTGTACACAATAAGGTACACTTGCAAAGATACCCGCCACGACCACCTTACCGTCAGCCTCTTTCACCCCTTCCAGCGTCTCTTTAATGGACTTTGGCTGGCCCGGTAAATTGAGGATCAGCGCCTGCTTGCGGATCACCCCTACCTGGCGGGAGAGGATCGCCGTTGGCACAAAGTGTAGGCTGATCTGGCGCATCTGTTCGCCAAAGCCCGGCATTTCACGATCGGCAATGGCGAGGGTCGCATCCGGCGTCACGTCGCGACGCGCTGGCCCTGTGCCGCCTGTGGTCAGCACCAGGTGGCAGCTCATTTCATCAACCAGTTCACATAAGGTTTGCTCGATGATGGCCTGTTCATCCGGGATCAGGCGGGTTAGCACTTCAAAGGGGGTGGTCAGGGCAGACGCCAGCCAGGCTTCCAGTGCGGGGATGCCTTTATCTTCATAAACACCGCTGGAGGCGCGATCGGAGACGGAAACTAAGCCAATGCGTAAGGTATTCATATTCATTCCATTCAAACAATACAGATTGAGGGAATGATACACGCAGGCGGGGGATTCAGACAGGGAGCAAGCGAAGTCGCGTGACCGGAAGCCCGGTCACGCGGGAATGATTACAGCAGTTCGCCGATCATTTTTTCCAGTTTTTCCTGGTCGATAGCAAACTTACGGATACCGTCCGCCAGTTTGTCTACGGCCATTGGATCCTGGTTGTGCTGCCACAGGAATTCGGATTCAGTGATACGCTCAGGACGGGCTTTCACTTCGCCGCTGAAGCTCAGCTTACGCTCGATCGCGCCTTCGCTTTCTGCCAGCTCTTTCAGCAGCGCAGGTGCGATGGTCAGACGGTCACAGCCAGCCAGTTCCAGGATTTCGCCAACGTTACGGAAGCTTGCGCCCATCACCACGGTTTCATAGCCGTGCTGTTTGTAATACTCGTAGATTTCGGTAACGGAAACCACGCCCGGATCTTCAGACGCTGCGTACTCTTTCTTGTCGGTATTGGCTTTGTACCAGTCCAGAATACGGCCCACGAACGGGGAGATCAGGAACACGCCCGCTTCTGCACAAGCACGCGCCTGGGCAAAGGAGAACAGCAGGGTCAGGTTACAGTTGATGCCTTCTTTTTCCAGCTGCTCTGCAGCACGGATGCCCTGCCAGGTAGAGGCCAGTTTGATCAGGATACGGTCGTTGCTGATGCCAGCATCGTTGTACAGTTTGATCAGGCGTTTGGCTTTCGCGATAGACGCTTCGGTGTCGTAAGACAGACGCGCATCGACTTCTGTCGAGATACGGCCCGGAACCAGCTTCAGAATTTCCAGACCAATGTTAACAGCCAGTTTATCCGAGGCATCAACAATCTGCTGCTCGCGTGAGCTGCTCTGGGTTTTCGCCCAGGCAACGGCGTCGTCGATCAGTTTGCGGTATTCAGGGATCTGTGCAGCGTTAAGGATCAGAGAAGGGTTCGTTGTGGCATCCTGCGGCTGGTACAACTTCATTGCCGCGATATCTCCGGTGTCAGCGACAACAGTCGTGAACTGACGAAGGGAGGTTAATTTATCCGTCATGATAGTGTTTCTCTTTAACTTGCCCTGGATAATTCGCGTTACCAGCTGAAGGCCAGAAACGGAAAAATGACAGGTTTACTTGTTAGGGGGATGTAACCGGTCTGCCCTGATGATAACACGACGGAAGGTCAGCGCAACCGCAGACAATGCGCTGAA
>JADHEE010000528.1_pt1 | contig 14536 bp, 7 predicted proteins | sample 8952401 | NCBI WGS metagenome assembly JADHEE01 (sample SAMN16124438, study PRJNA663242) | bioreactor sludge metagenome | isolation source: sludge (ammonium) | place: India:Bengaluru | collected 2019-02-28
CCTACCTGACGGTGACCACGGTCATGATGAGCGTTTCCTCTCCGGCGATCTTCGTGCTGCCGCTCAAGTACGTGCCGAAGGATTTCGTCGGCACCACCACCGGCATCGCCAACTTCGGCCAGCAGACCGCCGGCATCCTGGCGCCGACGATCATGGGCTACATGATCACGTTTTTCCACGGCTCGTACGAGGCGGTCTTCTGGCTGGTCATTTCGATGAGCCTGCTGACTTTCCTGATCGCCCTGACGGTCGATACCAGGAGGATGGATTGAGGTCGGCAATCCCGCTTTCGGTTTACCGCACTTGTCAGCACGAGTAAAGCGACCTAGAATGCATCGCGTTTTGGGTGCCATGTTCCGCGACCGCGGGGCATGGTGAAACGGGAAGCCGGTGGCTCCGCTCGATTTGATCGGACATTCCGGCACAGCCCCCGCTGCTGTAGGCCTGACGACTCTGGACAATGCCACTGTGTTCGCACGGGAAGGTTTCCAGGGAAGGACGAAGGCGAGTCAGAAGACCGGCCCAGAATCGTGGTTTGGTGTGCCCCGGGGTGGGGTGAAGCCGGCCGTCCGGAGTGATTTTCGCATTGTACGTATTCCGGACCCCCGCAGCGTCGCGTGAAGCGGCGGCATTCCTCCCCAGAGCATCCCGCAGTGACTTTTTTGTCGTTCGCCCCGCGGACGACGGCAACACCGGTGCGCGCGCGCCCCGTCATGGGGTGCGTACGGACCAAACGAAGCAACAGGTGCCCGCTCAGCGTCGCTGACGGGTGAAACGGGAACGGGGTGCGCGGCGCGAGCCGCAATTCCCCGACTGCCCCCGCAACGGTAGGCGAGTGCAGATGTGCCGCGGTTCTTCCTCCCGGGAAGAGCCAGCCACTGGGCCGCAACGTGACGTCGTCAAGAACGGCGTGCGCGAACGGCCTGGGAAGGTGGTGCATCGGAATCCGGATGGCATCCGGCTTCTCCTCGCGAGTCCGGAGACCGGCCTGTCGCAGGAGCCGCCAGAGGCTTTGGCGGTCAATGGAATCGACCTCCTGTGGGGTGCGGGAGGCGGCCAGAGAGCGAACGGGCCGCGTACAGCATGGCGAGACCCGATCCAATCAGCCGCCGACCGGGCAGGAGGTCAGACGAAGGAGTCTGATCGTGCACCACCGGGGCGGATTTCCCGCCGTAACGTTTGGTCAGCCACCAGTCTGCGCGCTGCGGCCGCATACCGGCGGTGCGTTCCTGGCCATGCGTTGCGACGCGCTCCAGAACCGTGATTCCTCTCCTCATTCGATGCCGCATCGGGTACGGGTTGATGCCCGCGCGGCGATTCCGGTCAATGTCGCTGAAACCGCCAATGCTTCACTGGACATGACGGCGGCGGCGGTGGAGGCGGCGCCCATTGGGCGCCCGGCGAGGCAAGCAGCCCGCCGGGCGCCAAACGACGAATTTTGTTAACGGAAACCACCAGGAGAGCCAACCCATGGGTGAAAACGCCACGGTCGACATCACACGGATCGATGCCGATCACGGCTTTTTCGACGAGTTCGAGAAGCCGAGCAAAGAGAAGTGGAAGGAGGAAGCCACCACCGCGCTGAAAGGCGCGCCCTTCGACAAGGTCATGTTCACGAAGACCTACGAAGGATTGACCATCGAGCCGATCTATTGCGCCGAGGACATCGAAGGGCTGCCGCATCTGAAATCGAAGCCGGGCTTCCGCCCGTTCGTGCGCAGCACGCGTCCCAACGGATTCATCAAGGCGCCGTGGCGCATCAGCCAGGAGCTGACGCTGGCTTTCCCGAAAGAGTTCAACGCAGAAGCGCGCTTCGACATCGCGCGCGGCCAGACGGCGCTGAACATCGTGCTCGACCGGGCGACGCGCAACGGGCTCGACCCCGCGGATGCGCCGGAAGGCGACGTGGGGCAGGGCGGCGTTTCGCTGGCGGCCCTGGCCGACGTTTCGGAGCTTTTCCGCGAGATCGATCTCGACAAGGTGGCCGTGCAATGCCATGCCGGCGCGACGGCGCTGCCGCTCCTCGCCATGCTCGACGTGGCGCTGCAGGACAACGAGAAGGGCATCAACCCTATCCACGGCATCGACGCCTGCGTCGGCGCCGATCCGCTGGCCGTCCTGGCGACGGATGGACGATTGCCCGTGTCGCTCAAGACCGCTTACGACTGCCTGTACCAGACCACGGCGTGGGCGCTGAAGAAGTCCCCGAAGCTGCAGACGATCTTCGTGCAGGGCCATCCGTACCACGATGCGGGCGCGAGCTCGACGGAAGAAGTGGCCTTTGCCCTGGCGACGGCCACCGAATACCTGCGCGAGATGATCGGGCGCGGTTTGGCGGTCGACCACGTGGCGCCGCGCATCCGCTTCGGCTTTTCGCTCGGCGCGACCTTCTTCATGGAGATCGCCAAGCTGCGCGCCGCGCGTATCCTCTGGGCGCAGATCGTCGCCGCGTTCGGCGGTTCGGCCGACGCGCAGAAGATGACCATTCACGGCCGCACGTCCGCGTTCACCAAGACGGTGTTCGATCCCTACGTCAACATGCTGCGCGTGACCAGCGAAGGGTTTTCGGGCGCCGTGGGCGGCGTCGATAGCATGCACCTCTCGCCGTTCGACGAGCCGATCCGCACGCCGGACCGCTTCTCGCGCCGCATCGCGCGCAATGTGCAGGTGATGCTGCAGGAAGAATCGCGGTTCACCATGCCGATCGACATGGGCGGCGGTTCCTACACCATCGAGAAACTGACGCACGAGTTCGCCGCAGCGGCCTGGCGCATCTTCCAGGAAATAGAAAGGAACGACGGCGAAAAGAACGGCGGCATGGCCGCGGCGATCATCGCCGGCAAGCCGCAGGCGATGGCCGCGGCGACGGCCGCCAAGCGGGCGAAAGCCGTCGAGACGCGCGCCGACGTCATTCTCGGCACCAACATGTACGCCAATCTCGTCGAGAAGAAGATCGAGGCGCCGGTGATCGACCGCGCCGCCCTGAAAAAGGCGCGCGCCGACGAAGTGGCCAAGAGCCTGCATGGCCACCGCCTGTATTCGCTGGGCTTCGACCTGACCCGCATCGAAGAGGGCTTCGCTGCCCGGCCGGGCGATGCCGTCGAACTGGCGATCGATGCCGTGGCCAACGGCGCCTCGCTCGGGGAGGTGTTCGAGGTCCTGGCGACGCGCGATGGCGACCGCCCCACGGCGCCGCAACTCAGGATCGCCCGCTTGGCTGAATCCTTCGAGCGCCTGCGCCGGCAGGTTGAGGCGAAGTTCGCCAGCGAAGGAAAGCGCGTGCAGATATTCCTCGCCAACATGGGACCGATCCCGCAGCACAAGCCGCGTGCCGACTTCTCGCGCGGTTTCTTCGAGGTGGCCGGTTTCGACGTCGTCGGCAACGACGGTTTCGAGACGGCCGACGCCGCGGCCGACGCCGCGCTCGCCTCGGGCGCCCCGGTCGTCGTCATCTGCTCGACCGACGCCACCTACCCCGATTACGTGCCGGCACTGGCCGCACGCATCAAGGCCGCAAAACCGGAAATGACGGTGATCGTCGCCGGCAAGCAGCCGCCCGATGTGACGGAGGCGTTCAACGCCGCCGGCGTGGATGACTACATCCACGTGCGCGCCAACTGCTTCGAACTCAACAAGAAACTGCACGAAAAGTACATGGGGTAATGCACATGAGCCATTTTCCGAATTTCAGCGAAGTCGCCTACAACCCGACCGTCCAGCCGGTCGATCGGGCGTCCTGGGAAAAAGCCTTCGAGGAGCGCGCCGGCGAATTGCCGACGTGGATGACCAACGAACAGATTCCCGTCAAGGCGCTGTACACCGAAGACGACGTCGCCGGCATCGAGCATCTCGGCTTCTCCGCCGGCATCGCTCCCAACCTGCGCGGACCGTATCCGACGATGTACGTGCAGCGGCCGTGGACCATCCGCCAGTACGCCGGCTTCTCCACCGCGGAGGAAAGCAACGCCTTCTACCGCCGCAACCTGGCGATGGGCCAGAAGGGCCTGTCGGTGGCCTTCGATCTCGCCACCCATCGCGGCTACGACTCCGACCACCCGCGCGTCGTCGGCGACGTCGGCAAGGCCGGCGTGGCGGTCGATTCGATCCTCGACGCGGAAATCCTCTTCTCCGGCATCCCGCTGCACGAGATGTCCGTGTCGATGACCATGAACGGCGCCGTCTTGCCGGTACTGGCCTTCTACATCGTCGCCGGCCTGGAGCAGGGCGCCCGCCTGGATCAACTGGCCGGCACCATCCAGAACGACATCCTCAAGGAGTTCATGGTCCGCAACACCTACATCTACGAGCCGAAGGGCTCGATGCGGATCATCGGCGACATCTTCGAATACACCTCGAAGTACATGCCCAAGTTCAACAGCATCAGCATCTCCGGCTACCACATGCAGGAAGCCGGGGCGACGGCCGACATCGAACTCGCCTACACCATCGCCGACGGCCTGGAATACATCCGCACCGGGATCAACGCCGGCATCGACGTCGACAAGTTCGCCCCGCGCCTGTCGTTCTTCTGGGCCGAGGGCATGAACTACTTCATGGAGGTTTCCAAGCTGCGCGCCGGCCGCCTGCTGTGGGCCAAGCTGCTGCACCAGTTCAATCCCAAGAACCCGAAGTCGCTGGCGCTGCGCACGCACTCGCAGACCTCCGGCTGGAGCCTCACCGAGCAGGACCCGTTCAACAACGTCGCGCGCACCTGCATCGAGGCCATGGCGGCGACGCTCGGCCATACCCAGTCGCTGCACACCAACGCGCTCGACGAGGCCATCGCGCTGCCGACCGACTTCTCAGCGCGCATCGCCCGCAACACGCAGATCTACCTGCAAAGCGAGACCGGCATCTGCAAGGCGATCGACCCGTGGGGCGGTTCGTACTACGTCGAATGGCTGACCGACCAGCTGCGCAAGAAGGCCTGGGGCCACATCGTCGAAGTCGAGCGGCTCGGCGGCATGGCCAAGGCCATCGAAACCGGCCTGCCGAAGATGCGCATCGAGGAAGCCGCCGCGCGTCGCCAGGCGCGCATCGACTCGCGCGCCGAACCGATCATCGGCGTCAACAAGTTCCGTCTGGACCAGGAAGACCCGATCGACATCCTGTCGATCGACAACACGGCGGTGCGCTTGTCGCAGATCGAGCGCCTGAAGAAACTCAAGGCCAACCGGGACAACGCCCGCGTGCAGCAACTGCTCGAAGCGATCACCCGCGCCGCGCAGTCGCGCGAGAACGGCAACCTGCTCGAACTGTCCATCGAGGCGGCCAAGGCGCGCGCCAGCCTGGGCGAGATTTCCGACGCCATCGAGAAGGTCTTCCCGCGCCACAAGGCGGTGATCCGCTCGATCTCCGGGGTGTACAGCTCGGAATATGCCGAGAACGACGAGCTGGCGACGGTGCAGGGCATGTGCGCCGATTTCGAGCAGCGCCACGGCCGGCGCCCGCGCATGCTGGTCGCCAAGATCGGCCAGGACGGGCACGACCGCGGCGCCAAGGTGATCGCCACGGCGTTCTCCGACCTCGGTTTCGACGTCGATGTGAGCCCGCTGTTCATGACGCCGGAGGAAACCGCCGACATGGCGGTGGAAAACGACGTGCACGTGGTCGGCTTCAGCTCGCTCGCCGCTGGCCACAACACCCTGCTGCCGCAGCTCGTGCAGGAACTCGGCAAGCGCGGGCGCAGCGACATCCTGGCCTGCATCGGCGGCGTCATCCCGGCGCAGGATTACGACTTCCTGTACAAGAACGGCGCGGCGCTGATCTTCGGCCCGGGCACCGTCATCCCGGTGGCGGCGAAGAAAGTCCTGGAAAAGCTCAATGCCGCACTCGACTGAGCGGCGGGACCGGCCGATGAAGGACGATCGTGTGGCCGACCCCGCGGCCGAACCGGCGTTCGACGGGCACCACCGGCCCGAGTGGGTGCCGGAGCGGGCCGGCGAGGCGGAAGGCTTCACCACCAACGTCATGCCGGGCATCAAGAGCCGGCATGACGGTCTGCCCGGCGGCACGAGCGTGGAAACCACGATCTATCCGGCCACCGGGAAACGCCCCGAACTCACCGTCGACGAGTACGTCGACGGCGTGCTTTCCGGCAACCGCTCGATCCTGGCGCGCGCCATCACGCTGGTCGAAAGCAACGCCGAACGCCACCGGGAAAAGGCGCAGGAAATGCTCACGCGCCTGCTGCCGCACGCCGGCCAGACCATCCGCGTCGGCATCACCGGCGTTCCCGGCGCGGGCAAGAGCTCGGTGATCGAGACGCTCGGGCTGCGCCTGTGCGAACGCGGGCACAAGCTCGCCGTGCTGGCGGTGGACCCGACCAGCAGCGTCACCGGCGGCAGCATCCTCGGCGACAAGACGCGCATGGAGCAGCTCTCGCGCAATCGCGGCGCCTACATCCGGCCGTCGCCATCGGGCGGCGTGCTCGGCGGCGTGGCGCGCAAGAGCCGCGAGACGATGATCGTCTGCGAGGCGGCCGGCTTCGACGTGATCTTCGTCGAGACGGTCGGCGTCGGCCAGAGCGAGATCACCGTGCGCTCGATGGTCGACATCTTCCTGCTGCTGCAGATCGCCGGCGCCGGCGACGAGTTGCAGGGCATCAAGAAAGGCGTCATGGAACGCTGCGACCTGGTGGTGGTGAACAAGGCCGACGGCGACAACACGCTGCGCGCCGAAGCCGCCCGCGCCGACTACGACCGCATCCTGCACTACCTGCAGCCCTCGACCGAAGGTTGGAAGACGCGGGCGCTGGCCTGCTCGGCCTACACCGGCGACGGCATCGACGAAGTGTGGGCGGCGGTCGAGGCCTTCCGCGCCAACACCACGGCCTCCGGCGTGTTCGAGAAGCGCCGCCAGCAGCAGAACCTCGACTGGATGCACAACCTGGTGCTCGAACAGATCAAGCGTTCCTTCTACGGCAACGCCAACGTCAGGCTGAACATGCCGGCGATCGAGCGCCAGGTGATCGGCGGCAAGATTTCGCCGACGCAGGCCGCCACGCTGCTGCTGGCGCTGGAAGCGGACAAGGACGGGGTGTGCGTCATGCCCCCGGAGGCGTCGCCCTGAAGGTTTCTTATCGTCATTTTTTTATCGAAAGGGAAAGAGCAACATGAAAGCATCTCAGGGAGACATGCAGCGGAAGCTGGCCGCCGTGGCGGGGTTGCTCGCGATCGCGGCGCCGTGGCATGCGGCGGCGCAGGAATCCGCGCTGGGGACGATGGTGGTGACCGCCAGCCGCACCCAGGAAGCCAAGCGCGAGCTGAGCAGCAACGTCACCATCATCGGCGAGGAGGAAATCAAGGCCTCGGCCGCCTCGACGATGGCCGATCTCATGGCGCAGCAAGGTTTCATGATCGTCACGACCGGCGACACGAGCGCCGTACAGATTCGTGGCTTCGGCAACCTGAGCGTGCCCAACGAGGCGGAAAACACCGTGCTCACGCTGATCAACGGACGCCGCGTCGGCAACGCCAACCTGGCGATCATCGGGCTGGCCAACGTCGAACGGGTCGAAATCATCCGCGGTCCGTCGGCCGTGCAGTACGGCTCGTCCGCGATGGGCGGCGTGATCAACATCATCACCAAGCGGGGAACGGAAGAAAAACCCTTCGTTTCCATCGAGGCGGGCATCGGCAGCGACGATCTCTCCCGCGAAAAGATCGCCTTCGGCGGCGCGGTCGGCGGCTTCGACTACGCGCTGGGCCTCACCAACTTCCGCCGCGACGACGTGACGACCTCGGGCGACGGGCGCTGGTATCACACCGACATCAGCCACAACACCGCGGCGAACGTCGACCTGGGCTACACCTTCGCCAGGAACCATCGCATCGGGATCAACTACAACTTCGGCGACATCGAGTCCAACCTGCCGAAGAGCAACGGCGGCATCCGGCCCTACAGCGGCAACACCCCCAACGCGCCCTATGCCGAGTACAAGAAGGAAAACCGCAACACCGCGCTGACCTATACCGGCAGTACCGACGACAAGCTGTTCGACTGGTCGGCGAGCTATTCCAGCGGGCGCGACGAAAGGGACTACATCTCCTCCGGGTACAGCAACCTCGTCAAGAACCGGATGGCCAACGCGCAGGCCGGCTACAACGGCGAACGCTTCTCGCTGTCGTTCGGGGTGGATTCGCTCGAATACAAGAATTCGGGCGGCTACACGCCGACCAAGAGCAGCATGGAGGATACCGGCGCGTATTTCGCCGGCAAGCTGCGCCTGCTCGACGAACGCCTCATCCTCTCGGCCGGCGGACGCTACGACACGTACACCAACAAAAAGGAGGGCGAAAAGAGCCAGGACGACGACAACGTCGGCGGCTCGGTCGGCGTGGCCTGGATTCCGGTCGACGGGCTGAAGCTGCGCACCAACTACGCCGAGGGCTTCAAGATGCCTTCGCCCGTGCAGCTCACCGGCAGCTCGCCGTATTACGCCGCCAATCCCGACCTGCAGCCGGAAAAGAGCAAGACCTGGGAAATCGGGATCGATGCCGAGTGGAAATCGGTCGTCGCCAGCCTGACGTATTTCCACTCCGACTGGGAGAACAAGATCATCGGCATGGCCGTCACCGGCCTGCCGCGCCCCTACCAATACCAGAACATCAAGGACGCGACCCTGGCCGGCGTGGAAGGCAGCGTGCGCGCCGATCTCGGCAAGGCCTTCGGGCAAAGCTGGAGCCTGTCGCCCTACCTCAGCTTCACCTGGCTCGGGACCCGCGAGAGCAAGGATGAAACGCAGTTCATCACCTATCACGGCAAAAAGGACGACACCCTGCCCAACACGCCCGAATGGATGTTCAGCTACGGTCTGGACTACGCCCATCCGGGTTACAAGCTCAGGAGCCGCGTCAACGCCAACACCTACGGCACGCTGCTGACCCGCGACTGGAGCCAGTCCTCCGCGCCCTACATCAAGCGGCCCTCCGGAACGGTGGTCAACGTGAGCCTGGAAAAGGAACTGGTGGAATTCAGCGGCAACTACGGCGCGCTGACCCTGCGCACGGAAATCAACAACCTGTTCGACGGCAAGAACGAGATGTATTGGGGCTATCCGGACGCCGGGCGGAGTTTCTACGTCGGCTTGCGCTACGACTTCAAATGACGCCTTGGCCGCATGAGCTTGCCATGACCGTGCCACGGAAAATTCCCATCAGTGCGTACCGTCCGGGGCGCGCTCCGCTCCGGACGCCGGCCTGGCTGGGCCTGCTGGCGGGACTGGCGTTGGCCTTGCTGTTCACCTCGGCGGCGGCGTTCGCCGCCGGGGCGGCGCCGGATTCGCCGCTGGCCCTGCCGGCCCCGGTGGCAGCCGAGGCCCGCAACCTGCGCGCGGAACGCGACGGGCTGTGGGCAAAAACGCAGCAGGTCACCTTTCCCCAAAGCCGCCGCACGCTGTCGACCTTCGACGGACTGGTCGACGCGCGGGCGGCGATCAACCACGCGGCGCACCCCTGGCTGTGGGAGCGGGTCAGCCGCACCTTCATGCGTGCCGACGGGCGGGGCGGCCAGGCCTACATCGAGCACGTGCGCGCGCTGACGGCCGCGCGCCTCGGACTGGAGCCGGGCGGCGTGGTGCAGATGGCGACGGCCGCCGACCTCGACAACCTGGCCGTGGCGACCCGCGAATTCGGGCCGTTGACCGTCACCGCGCTGGTCACCGCCGGGGCGCGCTCGAACGCGCTGCGCGCCGGCGTCGACGCCGGCACCCACATCGAAGGCATGGACTCCGCCGCCGCCAACCACGGAACCATCAACATCATGCTGCTCACCAACGCCCGGCTGACCGACGGCGCCATGGCCCGCGCCATGGTGACCGCGACCGAAGCCAAGACCGCCGCCCTGCAGGACCTGAATGTGCCGAGCACCTACACCCCGGCCGCGCAGGCCACCGGCACCGGCACCGACAGCGTCATCGTCGTGTCCGGCACGAGCGGCCCGCAAGCCACGTCCGCCGGCGGCCACAGCCGTCTCGGCGAGCTGATCGGCAGGGCGACGCACGCCGCGGTAGTCGAGGCGCTGGGCAAGCAGAACGGCTTCTTCCTGCCGGGAGCGAAAAAAGTCCCCGGCGAACGGCATGCTGCCGGCAAGGCGCCGGGCGCCATCCGCATCGCCCTGCTGCACATGGACAGCGTTCCCGGCGACGTGGCGGCCAACCGCGCGCGCATCGAAGCGGGGATCGCCGAGGCGGTGCGCGGCGGTGCCGACTGGGTGACCACGCCCGAACTCGCCGAGACCGGCTACAACTTCGCCAGCCGGATCGGCACCGACTGGATCGCCCCCTTCCCGAGCGCCTGGGTCAGCACGCTGGCGGCGATCGCCCGCGACAACGGTGTCGCGCTGTTCGTCGGCGTGGCCGAGCGCGATGCGAAGAGTGGGCGCCTGCACAACAGCGTGGCGGTGATCGACCGCGCCGGATCGATTCTCGGCACCTACCGCAAGCAACTGGTGGTGCATGGCAGCGCCGAAGCATGGTCGCAGCCGGGCGCGGACACGCCGCCCTTCGTCGTCGATGGCGTCCCGGTCGGCGTGCTGATCTGCGCCGACGCCTGGTCGCCCGACTACGCCGCGCGCCATCGCGAGCGCGGCGCGGCGATCCTGCTGTCGCCGGCCAACTGGCCGCCGGTCGGCGACATGGGGCCGAAAACCACGTGGGAGGACCGTTCGCGCGAGACCGGCCTGCCGCTGGTGGTGAACAACCGCACCGGCAGCGAGCCGGAACTCGATTTTTCGCAGGGCCAGAGTGCCGTCTCGGCGGGCGGCCGCCGGCTGCTCTCGTTCAGTTCGCCGCAATCGCGGGTGTTCTACGTGGATTGGGACGGCCGCGAAGGGTTTTCCGCGCCGGGGCCGTGACGTAGGAGGGCGCGCGACACTCCTCCCCCTTCAAGGGGGAGGCTGGGAGGGGGATGGGGTTGGCGCGCAGATGACGCTACTTATGGCGACGCTCCGGCCCCATCCCCACCCCGGCCCTCCCCTTGAAGGGGAGGGAGAGGTGGCGGAGATGCATCTGGGATGCGTCATCCACCCAGGTTGCTTTTGCATTCGAAGGAGAATTTCGTGTTTCGCCAGCCCGTCGGGTTTTTCTTTTCCACGCTCGCCGCGGCGGTCTGCCGCAACGAGTTCTGAGCGATGGGATCGCCTTCCTGCCAGGAAAATGGCGTCCGGCGCAAGGGGCGGCGGATGGCGCGGGCGGCTTTGTGCTGGCTGCCCGGGCTGCTGTCCCTGTCCGGCGCCGCCGCGCAGGCGGCCGACGAGCGCATGCTCTCGGAAGTCACGGTCAGCGCCGCGGCGTCGACGCTCGAAGACCAGCGCGCCGCGGTCACGCAGAAGGTGGTGCTCGACCGCCAGGCCATCGAGGCCACCGGCGGGCTGACGGTCGGCGAGGTGCTCGGCAAGCTGCCGGGCGTCGACGCCGGCGCGCCGAGCAGCGACGGCACGGTCAACCTGCGCTCGCGCGGCATGACGCGCGACTCGGTGCAGGTGCTCATCGACGGCGAACGGCCGGCGTCGAACTCGCGGCACGCGCTGATGATCGTCTCGCGCATGCCGGCCGGCGAACTGGAGCGCGTCGAGATCATGAAGGGCGCGACCGCCGAATTCGGCGGCGCCGCGCCGGTCACCATCAACCTGGTGACCACCCGCGGCCGGCGCCAGCAGAGCCTGTCCTACAAGCTGGCCGCCGGCAGCCGCGACGGCCAGCCGGTGATCCAGGCGTCGCTGACCGGCGAGGGCCACAGCGGGCCGTGGTCGTGGACGCTGCCGCTTTCGCTCAGCGACTACCGCTCGCCGGTCGACCGGGATGCGCAGCGGCAGGATTTCTCGGGCGGCGCGCGCAGCCTGTGGCAGTACGAGGAGGAGAGCGGCCGCAACAAGTTCTTCGAGCAGTATTTCGCGCCCAAGCTCGGCTGGAAGGAAGGGAAAAGCAGCTTCAGCGTCTGGCCGATGCTGTTCCGCGCGCGCGGCGACCGCGACACGGACCTCGCACGTACGCAATACGCCGATCCGGTCAACGGCACCGGCCTGGCCACGGCGCTCACGCGCGACGACCACGAGGAAAGCCGCTACCGCATCGACCGCCTGCGCCTGGAAGGCGAGACCGTCGCCGGGGGCAACAAACTTTCCGGCCGGGTGACGCTGATGGACGGCTCGCGCGATACCGACACCGTGCGCGAAGGCTCTTCCGGCACGGCCTTCGAAGCGGTGCGGCGCGACGAGAGCGAGATCAACGCCGCCCTGCGCCTCGACCGCGGCTGGGACAGGCACGTGAGCAGCGCCGGGCTGGAATACGCCGCGCTCGAACGCAAGGAAAAGCAGCTCTATACCGGCACCTACGCGGACAGCGGCATCTACCGCGCCGACCAGCGGCAGCAGGCGCTGTGGCTGCAGGACGAATGGGCGGCGGCCGGCGCGCTGACGCTGACCGGCGGCCTGCGCGGCGAATCGATCACGCTGAAGGTCGACGGCGATTCCCGCACGCACGGCGCCGTGTCGCCGTCGCTGGCGGCGCGCTGGGACGTCGACGAAAGCTGGGTGCTGCGCTCCTCGCTCGGCGCCGCGCTCAAGGCGCCCAAGCTCGATGAGATCAGCGACGCGCCGGTCCGCTCGACCAGCGTCAACTCGCCGCTCGAACCCGACCGGCGGGGCAACGCCGGCCTCCGGCCGGAACGCAGCGTCGGCTTCGAACTCGGCGCCGAGCGCTACTGGCCGGACGAGACGGCGGTGGCCGGCGCCAACTTCTACCTGCGCCGCACCCGCAATTTCGTCGAACGCCGCACCGGACTGGAAGGCACGCGCTGGATCGAGCGCCCCTACAACGAGGGCGACGCGCGCCACTACGGCGTCGAATTCGACGCCAAGGCCAAGTCGGAACCGTTCGGCTTCAAGGGCGGCGCGCTACGCGCCCATCTCACCCTGCCGTTCGCCCGCGTGGACGACGAGCGCCTCGGCGTCACGCGTGACGCGCGCGAACTGCCGCGCTACATCCTGAGCATCGGCTACGACCAGGCGCTGCCGTCGCTCGCCTCCAGCGCCGGCTTCCTGCTGCAGCGCACCGGCGCCACGCGCACCGACGTCGACGGCGAACAGTGGACCAAGGTCGAGGCGCGCTCGGTGCTCGACGCCTACTGGGTGCGCAAGCTCGACCGCACCACCAACCTGCGCCTGACGCTGCAGAACATCCTCGGCGCGGACCTCAAGAAGATCCAGCGCGCCTGGTCCGGCGGGCAGGAATGGCAGCTCGGCAGCACGGACGGACAGCCGCGCGCCGTGCTGGTGACCCTGGAAGGCAAATGGTGATGCGCCGGGAAAACCCCGTTGCCGCGGATTCCGTCGCCCTCCCCGAAGAAGGCATGAAGGTGTTGCAACCATGAACTACGCACTCTCCCATCCCGCCTCCGCCGGCGGCCTGCGCCGCGGCGGCCTGCTCGGCGCCGTGATCGCGCTGCATGCCGGCGTGCTGTTGCTGCTGCTGACGGTCAAGAGCGTGGCCCCGGAGCTTCTGGAAAAACCGCTGATGGTCCAGTTCATCGAGCCGCCGAAGCCGGTCGAGGTGGCGCCGGAGCCGCCCGCCGCCAAGCCGCTGCCGATGGCCGCGCCGCGTCCGGTCGCGCGCCCGAAAGTAGCGCCCAAGCCCGTCCCGAAACCGGAAGAACCCCGGCTGGAAACGACCACCAGCACCGAACCGGCGCCGGCCAGCGCCCCGCTGGTCGCCGCTGCCGAGCCGGCACCGGCCCCGGCGGCGAAAACCGGCGACGCCGGCGCCCCGGCGGGCAGGGGCGACAGCGATGGCGGCGTGGTCGGCGCGCGTTTCGACGCCGACTACCTGAAGAATCCCGCGCCGCCGTATCCGCCGCAGTCGCGGCGCCTCGGCGAGGAGGGCAAGGTGATCCTGCGCGTGTTCGTCTCGGCCGACGGCAATGCGCAGCAGGTCGAGCTCAAGACCTCCTCGGGCAGCGGCCGCCTCGACGATTCGGCGCTGCGCACCGTGCGCCACTGGAAATTCATCCCCGCCAGGCGCGGCGGCGCGGCCGTCGAGAGCTGGGTGCTCGTCCCCATTCTGTTCAAACTGGAGTCATGAAATGCAAGACCCTTCAGCCAACGTATTCGGTTTCGCCCACCTGTGGGAAAACGGCGACGCCGTCTCCCATGCCGTCGCCATTCTCCTGGCGCTGATGTCGGTCGCCAGTTGGTACCTGATCCTGGCCAAAAGCCTCGACGCCTGGCGCCTGCGCCGCGCCGCGCGCCACGTCGGCGCGTTCTGGGCGGCGCCTACCCTGGACGAGGGACTGGCCGCGCTGCGCCGGGGCGGCGATGCTTCTCCCTACGCCGAACTGGCCGCCCAGGCCGCCCACTGCGACCTCCAGTGCAGCGAGGCGGCGGCCGGCCGGCTGGCCGCGCGCTTCAACCCCGTCGAGCAGATGGAGCGCGCGCTGCGCCAGCAGCTCTCGTGCACCCAGGCCGGCATGGAGAGCGGCCTCACCGTGCTCGCCACGACCGGCGCGACGGCGCCGTTCGTCGGGCTGTTCGGCACGGTGTG
>JADHEE010000532.1_pt1 | contig 14462 bp, 13 predicted proteins | sample 8952401 | NCBI WGS metagenome assembly JADHEE01 (sample SAMN16124438, study PRJNA663242) | bioreactor sludge metagenome | isolation source: sludge (ammonium) | place: India:Bengaluru | collected 2019-02-28
CCTCGACCAGTTCCTCCAGGACAAGACCAACCAGCGCACCGACGCCTACGGCGGCAGCATCGAGAACCGGGCGCGCCTGATGCTGGAAGCGGTGGACGCGGCGATCGATGTCTGGGGCGCGGATCGCGTCGGGCTGCACATCGCGCCGCGCGGCGATTCCCACGACATGGGGGATTCCAACCCGCTCGCCACCTTCGGCTACGTCGCCGAGCAGATGAAACGGCGCGGCATCGCCTTCATCTTCGCCCGCGAGTCCCAGGGTCCGGGCCGCATCGGGCCGGAGCTGAAGCGGATTTTCGGCGGCGTGTTCGTCGCCAACCAGGACCTCGACAAGGCCACCGCCCAGGCGCTGCTCGACACCGGCGAGGCGGACGCGGTGTCGTGGGGCAAGCTCTACATCGCCAACCCGGACCTGGTGCGGCGCTTCGCGGAGGACGCGCCCCTCAACCCGCCGGACATGGAAACCTTCTACGGCGGCGCGTCGAAGGGCTACATCGACTATCCCGAACTTGCCCTCGCCTGAAGCGGTTGTGTCCGCGCCAGCCCGATGGCATGTATAGAACTCTTGCAGCGCCCCGCCTTCGCGGTGGGGCGCTGTCGTAACTGACGGCGGCAAAGGACGAGGTGGCGCGATGTTTTTCCTGCCGCTGTACGACGACAATCCCGGGCGCGGCCCGGCCTACGTCACTTGGCTTCTGATCGGCCTCTGCTGCGTCGTGTTCTTCTGGCAGTCCGGCCTCAACGACGCGCAGTCCCGCCTCGTCTCGCTGCAATACGGCATGGTGCCGCAGTTGCTCCTCGGCGGCGGCGGCCTGCCGCCGCAGTACAAGGTGATCCCGGCCTGGGCTTCGCCGCTCACCTCGATGTTCATGCACGGCGGGCTGCTGCACCTCGGCGGCAACATGCTGTTTCTCTGGATCTTCGGCAACAACGTCGAGGACTCCATGGGGCGGGTGCGCTACCTGCTGTTCTACGTGCTCTGCGGTTATGCGGCGGCGCTGTTCCAGGCGGTGCTCGACGTCCACTCGGTGGTGCCGATGGTCGGCGCGTCGGGGGCGATCGCGGGCGTGCTCGGGGCCTACGCGTTGCTCTACCCCAAGGCCAACGTCCGCACCCTCGTGGTGGTGATCGTGTTCTTCCGCATCGTCACGATTCCCGCGGCGGCGATCCTGGTGGGCTGGTTCCTGATGCAGACCATCAGCGGCCTGCAAACTCCGCCCGGAGCCCAGGGCGGCGTCGCGTACTTCGCCCACGTCGGCGGGTTCGTGGCGGGGGCGGGGCTGATCTTCGTGATGCGGCGGCGCGGCGTGCAGCTGTTCCATCCTGCCCGCACCGAAGCCTTCGAGATCACCCCGATCACCATGCCCTCGCAACGCCGCAAAAAGCGCACCGGCGTGCCCGACGCGGGCACCGATCCATGGGACAAGCCCTGGACGAAGAACTGAGTTTCCCGTCTTTACATTGGTTCTAAACGATAATTCGTCCGAGGCCGATGCGGATTCGGCCTTGACCTGCGAGTGACTCGCAGTATTATTTGCAGGCGGACGAATTAGGACCATATCGGTCCATGTTTAGGAACCACGATATGCTCGCTTACGGTTTGCGCCGCTGGATGCTCGCGGTCGTGATGGCCTTTGCGCTGGGTTTTTCGAGTTCTGCCTTCGCCGCGCCCGACTATCGCGGCCTCGTCGACCGCATCGACGCGCTGCTCCACGCCGCCGCCGAAGACTACGCCGCGGGCCAGCCGGAGGCGGCGCGCGCCAAGGTGCAGAAGTCGTACTTCGAGATCTTCGAGAATCTCGAAGGTCCGATCCGCGTCAACGTCTCGGCCAAGCGCAGCTTCGAACTCGAGGCCGAGTTCGGCAAGATCCGCAAGCTGATCAAGGACGGCGTGCCGGTGGACACCGTGCGCGCCCGGATCGAAGCCCACGTCGCCAACCTCGACGCGCTGGTTCCCGAGCTTGAGAAGGGCTTCGTCATCCGCGCCGAAGCGACCGCCGCCGCCGAGCCGAACCCGCTTCCCACCGTCGACGCGCCGAAGGCCGTCCAGCCGCATTGGGCGCAGGTGGTGGAGAGCATCGCCGCCGACCTGCGCGCCGGCGCCGACGCCTACATGAACGGCGACGCCGCCGCCGCACGCGAGCGGATCACCCGCGCCCAGTTCGCGGGTTACAAGAATTCCCTCCTCGAAACCGCCGTGCGCCGCCATGTCTCGCAGCGCCGCGACGCCGAGTTCAACGCCGAGTTCGGGCGCATCCTCGGCCTGGTGCGGGACGGCGACAAGCCCTCCAAGGTCGCGGCCTCGGGCGTGGTGCTGGCCGAGGAATTGCGCGAGATCCTGCCCGGCCTGCCGCTGATCGGCGCGGCTGCCGAGGCGGCGCAGGCGCAAGCCGCCACCCAGTCCGACGGCGCCGACTGGGCCAAGGTCTCCGCCGACGTGATGGCCGAGGTGGACGCGGCGCTGGCCGAGGCGACGAACGGCAAGACCCAGGCTGCCGTCGCGCGGGTGCAGGACGCCTACTTCGACCTGTTCGAGGCGAGCGGCATGGAGAATCGCGTCGGCGCGCGGGATGCGGGCTTCAAGACCGCGCTCGAGGCTCACTTCAGCAAGATCGCCGCGATGATCGCTGCCGGACGCCCGGCCTCCGAGTTCGCCGCCGCACGGCAGGCGATGGCCGAGGATCTCGACCGCGCTGCGAAGCTGCTCGGCGGCGGCGGCGAATCCCCGGTGGCGATGTTCGTCTACGCGATGATGATCATCCTCCGCGAAGGCGTGGAGGCGATGCTGATCGTCGCCGCGATCGTCGCCTACCTCGCCAAGACCGGGCATTCCAACAAGATCGGCGTGATCCGCAATTCGGTGCTGGTGGCGCTCGCCGCCAGCGTCGTCACCGCCGTGGCGGTCAAGCTGGTGTTCAATGCCTCCGCCGCGAGCCAGGAAGTGCTGGAAGGCGCGACCATGCTGCTCGCCGCCGTGGTGTTGTTCTCGATGAGCTATTGGCTGGTGTCGAAGGCGGAAGCCGAGCAATGGATGGCCTACATCCGCGACAAGGTGGGGGACTCGCTCTCCCACGGCTCGTTGAAGGCGCTGTGGTTCGCGAGTTTCCTTGCGGTCTATCGCGAAGGGGCGGAGACGGTGCTGTTCTACCAGGCGCTGCTCACCGGGGCGGACGCGCAGTCGGGCTTCGCCGTCGCCGCCGGGTTCGGCGCGGGCTGCGTCGGGCTGGGCGCGGTCTACCTCGCGATGCGCTTCGGCGCGATGAAGCTGGCGCTCAGGCCGTTCTTCATGATCACCGGCGGGCTGCTCTACCTGATGGCATTCGTGTTCGCGGGCAAGGGCGTGATGGAGCTGGTCGAGGGCAAGGTCATCCACCCGCAGCTCGTGCCCTGGCTGCCGGAGTTCACGCCGCTCGGCATCTTCCCCTATTGGCAGACCGCGATCCCGCAGCTTGCGCTGATCGCCGCCGCGATCTTCGCCTGGATGGTGCTGGCGCGCCGCGCCGCCGTCGCGCGGGCGCAGTCGGCGGAATGAGTTCCCTGAAGCCGGGGAGGGGAGGCTGAACGTCGCCCGGCAGGTTCCTAAAAAAACACCGACCACGAGGAGACAATGATGAAGTCCACTCTCGCCCTGAGCGCCCTCTTCTCCACCGCGCTCGCCACCGCCGCCTTCGCCGCCGAGGAATTCAAGGAATTCCCGATCGGCGAGGCGCAGAGCATGGCCAACCTCGAAGTCGCGGCGGTCTACCTTGCGCCGATCGACATGGAGCCGCGCGGCATCGACCTGCCCGCGTCGCAGGCCGACATCCATCTGGAAGCCGACATCCACGCGGCGGAAGAGAACCCGAACGGCTTCGGCGCGGGCGAATGGGTGCCGTACCTCACCATCGCCTACCGCCTCGAGAACGTCGACACCGGCAAGGTGCTGACCGGCAACCTGATGCCGATGGTGGCGGTCGACGGTCCGCACTACGGCTCCAACATCAAGATGCCGGGCGCGGGCAACTACAAGCTCTCCTACCACATCGATCCGCCGTCGAAGCAGGGCTTCGGTCGCCACACCGACAAGGCTTCGGGCGTCGGCCAGTGGTTCCAGCCGTTCGAGGTTTCGTACGAATTCAAGTACGTTCCGATCAAGAAGTAACGCGATAGGTGAGGCGCGGGCGCTCCGGCGTCCGCGCCGTCTTCCGGGAAAGGATGTTCGAGGATGGCGGGGCCGGGGCGATGATCCTCTATCTCGCGATCGTGGCGCGGGGGCTGTTCCCCGCCGCGTGCGTCGTGGCGCTGCTGGCGTCGCGCGCCGATGCGCCGCGCCGGTCCGCGCGCCTGCTCGCGTGCGGCGCGTTGGCCGCCGCTCTGGCGGGCGCGGTGGGGCACGAGGCCGCGTTTGCCCACCATGCGGTGTCCGAACTGGGTGCCGGCCTGCGCGCTACGGCCTTGCTTGCCGCCGGGTTCGGGCTCTCTCTGATCTCCGCGCCGCTCGCACGGGGCGCGGTCGGTCGAGCCGCCGCGATCCTGCTGGGGCTGGCGGTTTCCGCGCTATCGGGCTTCCAGGCGATGGAACTGGCGGCGGAGCACAGCTTCACCGCCACCGGCGTGCTCAACACCGAGGCCATCGTCAACGCCGCCGGAGTGATCCTCGGCGTCATCGTCGTGCTGCTCGCCGGGATCGCGCTCGCCCACGCGGCGCACCGTGTGCCCCGGCTTGCCGCCGCGCTGCTGCTGGTCGTTCTCGCGGCCTTCGCGGTGCTTTGGTGCGGTGAACTGATGCTGGCGGCCTTGCAGCGCGACCTCCTCGAAGTCACCACCCTGCGCGTCCGTCTCGTCGCCTGGGCGACCGCCGCCGCGCCGGGCGCGGTCTATGCGCTGATGCTGGCGGGAGCCGGGCTGGCGGTCGCGGCGTTCGCCCTGCAAGCGGCCTCCGCGCCGCCGGTGAGCCGGGTCTCGCTCGAGATCGGACAGCGTCTGCTCGCGGCGCACCGCCGCTCGGCGCGGCGCTGGCGCAACCTGGGCCTCGCCTGCGTCGGGGTGCTGGCGGTCGGCCTGACCTACCAGGACGTCTACGCCTCGCGCCCGCCGACGCTCTCCGAGGCCGCCCGGGTCGCGCCGGACGACGCGGGGCACATCCGCATCGGCATCGCGCAGGTGGCGGACGGCAACCTGCACCGCTTCGACTTCATCGCCTCCGACGGCCATCGGGTGCGCTTTTTCCTGATCAACCGCTACGACGCCGACCACGTGCGCATGGGCGTGGTGTTCGACACCTGCATGATCTGCGGCGACAAGGGCTATATTCAGGAAGGCAACGAAATCATCTGCATATCCTGCAACGTTCACCTGTTCCGTCCATCCATCGGCAAGGCTGGCGGTTGCAATCCTGTGCCGCTCGACCACGAGGTCGACGGCGACAGCATCGTGATCGCGGCGAAATCCCTGGAGCAGGGGGCGAAGTACTTCTCCGAGGTGGTCGAGATCGCGGTCGCCGACCCGGTGAGCGGCGCGAAGCTCGTCAACACCAAGGCACCGTACCAGTACGAATTCCGGGGGCGCACCTTCTTCTTCGAGAACCAAGCCAACTACGACGCCTTCCGCGCGTCGCCCGAAACCTACGCCGCCGACACCGTCAGCCGCCTGTGGCGGGTGCAGGGGCACCAGGCGAAGGAGGGCTGAGAGATGTTCTGGCGGCTGTTGCGGCAATCCTTCCTCCAGGGGCGTCGGCGCAAGGTGCTCTCCGGCCTCACCGTCGCGCTGGCGGCGACCCTCGGCATGGCGCTCGCGACCCTTTCGGTCGGCGTCGGCGACAAGATGGCGCAGGAGATGCGGGCCTACGGCGCGAACATTCGCGTCGTGCCCAAGGGCGAGAGCCTGTCGCTGGCCGTGGGTGGGCTCGATCTCAACCCATTGAAAGGCCGCGAGACCCTGTCGGAAGACGATCTGCCGCTGATCAAGGATATCTTCTGGCGCAACAATATCATCGGCTTGTCGCCGTTTCTTGACGTTCCGGTTTCGCTGGAAGGCCAGGGCAAGGCGCGCCTGATCGGCACATGGTTCCAACGCGACATGCCGATGCCCGACGGCGACGCCTTCACCGTCGGCGTGCGCTCGGTCGCCGCCCATTGGCAGGTGGAGGGCGACTGGCCCGCCGAGGAGGCAGAGGATCAGGTGCTGCTCGGCAAGACCCTGGCGCGCCGCCTCGGGCTCGGCGTCGGCGCAACGTTGGAGGTTTCCGGGCATCCGGTGCGCGTCGTCGGCCTGCTCGAAACCGGCGGCGACGAAGAGTCCGCGATCGTCGGACCGCTCGCGCTGGCGCAGGCCATCGCGGGATTGCCGGGCCGGGTGCGCGCCATCGAGGTGAGCGCGCTGACCGTGCCCGAAACCGAGCTTTCGCTGCGCGCGCGCCACAACACCGACGCCCTCACCACCGCCGAATACGACGTCTGGTATTGCACCGCCTACGTCTCGACCATCGCGCACCAGATCGAAGAAGCGGTGGTCAACGCTTCGGCCCGACCGATCTGGCAGGTGGCGGCGGGCGAGGGCGCGGTGATCGGCAAGATGCAGGTGCTGATGGCGGTCGTGACCATCGCGGCGTTCGTCTCCGCCGCCATGGGAGTTTCCGCCCTGATGACCGCGACGGTGGTCGAGCGGTCGCGGGAGATCGGCCTGATGAAGGCGTTGGGCGCGAGCCTGGCCGAGATCAACGCCCAGTTCCTCGCCGAGGCGGCGATGACCGGGGCGCTCGGCGGCGTTCTCGGCTGCGGCTTCGGCGCGCTGCTGTCGCAGGCGATCAGCGCCATGGTGTTCGGGCAATCGGTGCCGGTGCCGTGGATCGCGGTGCCGCTGGTGACGGTGTCGGCGATCCTGGTGGCGCTCGCGGGCGCGGCGTATCCGGCGCGCGCCATCGCCCGCCTCGCGCCGGTGGAGGTGCTTTATGGCCGCAAGTAACCGCAGCCGCTGGCCGATGTTCGCGCGCCTGCTGTGGCGCTCGCTCACCGTGCGCGCGGGCCGCGTCGGCGTCGCGCTGGCGGCGCTCGCGGTGGGGGCCGCGGTGGTTTCGGCGCTGCTCTGCCTCTACCTCGACATCAAGGTGAAGATGGCCGAGGAGTTGCGCGCCTACGGCGCCAACTTCGTCGTCGGCGCGCCGCCGGGCGGCGAGGAGCGCGGCGTCGCGCAGGCGGCGTTGCAACGCGCCATCGGCGCGGTGCCGGGAGACCGGCTCGTCGGCGCGAGCCCGGTGCTCTACGGCGTGGTGCGGCTCGACCAGGGGAACGTGGTGGTCGCGGGCGTGGACTTTCCGGGCTTGCGGCGGGTTTCGCCCTATTGGCAGGTGGCGGGCGGCTGGATCGGCGTGAGCTTCGACGAACGCAACGCGATGATCGGCCGCAAGCTCGCCGAAACCCTCGAAGTCCGCCTCGGCGACACCCTCAACGTGCTGGGCGAGGCGACCGGCGAGCGCGCGCACCTGACGGTGAAGGGCATCGTCGACACCGGCGACGCCGAGGACGAGCAGATGTTCGTGGCGCTGCCCGTGGCGCAGCGCCTCCTGGGGCTGCCCGAGCGGGCCGACTTCGCGCTCCTGAGCGTCACCGTCGAGGGGGCGGAGGCGGATGCGCTGGCCGCCGCCATCGATGCCGCCGCTCCGGGCGTGGCGGCCCGCCCGATCCGCAAGATTTCGGAATCCGACGGCGTGATCCTCGACAAGATCGACGGCCTGATGGCGGTCGTGGCGGCGTTCATCCTGGTGATGACGACGCTGTGCGTCAACGCGACCCTCACCGCGATGGTGGCGGAGCGCGCGCCCGAGATCGGGCTGGAAAAGGCCCTGGGGGCGGGGCATCGCGCCATCGTCGCCCAATTCGTCGGCGAGACGGTGGCGATCGGCGTCGCCGGGACGCTGGTGGGCCTGTGCCTCGGCTACGGTCTCGCGCAGGTGCTGGGGCAGGCGGTGTTCGGCGGTTGGGTCGGCTTCCGCGCGGCGGTGATTCCGGTGACGCTGGCGGCCTCGCTGCTCACCGCGCTGGCCGCGGCGGCGGTGCCGGTGCGGCGCGCGGTGCGGATCGCGCCCGCGCGGGTTTTGAGAGGAGAATGAGATGAGCGCTGCGGTTTCCGTGGTTCAGCCGTTGCCGGAGCCGGAGCATCCGGTGATCGCCCTCAACGGGCTCTCGCGCAGCTTCGGCGCGGTGGAAGCCTTGCGCGACGTGAGCTTCAGCATCCGCCCCGGCGAGTTCGTCGCGATCATGGGGCCCTCGGGCTCGGGCAAGACCACGCTGTTGAACATCCTCTCCTGCCTCGACCGACCGACCGGCGGGGAATACCTGCTCGACGGCATCGCCACCGCGGGAATGGACGAGGCCGAGCAGGCGCGCATCCGGCGGGAGAAGATCGGCCTGGTGTTCCAGCAGTTCCACCTGATCCCGTACCTCACCGCGCTCGAGAACCTGATGCTCGCCCAGCATTACCACAGCGTGGCGGACGCCGACGCGGCGCGCGCGGCGCTGGAGCGGGTCGGCCTCGGCCACCGCGCAGAGCACCGCCCGTCGCAGCTTTCCGGCGGCGAGCAGCAGCGCGTCTGCATCGCCCGCGCGTTGATCAACGAGCCCGCGCTGATCCTGGCCGACGAACCCACCGGCAACCTCGACGAGGAGAACGAGCGGGTGATCATGGAGCTGTTCCGCGCGCTGCACCGCGAGGGCCGGACCATCGTGCTGGTGACCCACAATCCGGCATTCGGCAACGTGGCGGAGCGCACCATCCGGCTCGCCCATGGACGTTTGGAGGGCAGGGGATGAAAAAAGCTACGCTCGTCGCGCTCGCCGCGCTGGCGGCGCTCGCAGGCTGCAAGGAGGAAAGCCTCTCCAAGGGCCGCATCGCTCCCGAGATCGCCGCGCTCGACGCCTCCGGCGCGTCGGTGCGCCTCGCCGACGCCAAGGGCAAGGCGGTGTTGGTGAGCTTCTGGTTCACCGGCTGCGGCCCCTGCGCGGCGGAGCTGCCGGTGCTCGACGCGTTCGTGCGCGCCCACGGAACCGAGGCCGTCGCAATCCTGCCGATCAACATGATCGACACCGACGACACCATCCGCGCCACCTTCCGCCGCCTGGAGGTGGAGAACCTGCCACACCTCAAGGATTCGGTGCGGATCACCACGCGGCGCTACGCCGTCACCGGCGCGCCCGCGAATTTCCTCATCGACGCGGACGGCGTTCTGGTGGAGCGCATCGACGGTCCGCTGACGCAGGCGTCGCTGGAAGCCAAGCTTCTGCCACTGGCACGAAAAAAAGCGCTGTAGCCGCGCCAGTATTCAGGGTGCCCGCGCGTATCTCCCCGGATTCGACCGCGCGGGAGAAGCAGACGTGGATACCAAATTCGAAGCCGCATTGCGCGCTTGCGCGATGGGAAACCTCTCGGGTGCGCGACAGATCTGCCGCGCGATCCTGATCGTCGAACCGGAACACCGGGAAGCGCTGATCATGCTGGCGGACTTGTGCCAGCGCGGCGGCGACGCCGAAGAGGCCGCCGAATTCTGCCTGCATCGCATCGCCACCGATCCCGAGGATCCACGCGCCAATTTCATCCTGGGCGAGGCGCGGCTCGCGCAGATCCCCACGCCCAATTTACCTCGTGGGGGCGGCGCGGCGCCCTCATAACCCACCCGCGGTGGGGGGGGGGGGTGTCCGGGGCGCCCCGCTGGCCGCGCCCAGGGATGCCCGCTGCCACGCGCGGCTTGCGTCGGCGCTGCGGCGCGCCGAGGAGCACGACGCCGCATGCGCCAGCTATGGCCGCGCGATCGCCTGCAAGCCCGGCGACCAATCCCATTTTCTCGAATTCGCCACCTTCCTGATTACCCTCGGGCGCGATCCGGAGGCGATCGACGTGCTCGACGAGGCGACCCAGCTCTACCCTGAGAATCCGCGTCTGTGGTGGATGCTGGCGGACCGCCTGCGCGCCGCCGGACGCCGCGACGCAGCGCTCGGCGCGTACCGGCGCGGCACCGCTTGCCGCCCTCGGGTGTTCGGGGTGTTCTACGACTACGCGACGCTGCTGCTGGAACTCGGTCGGGCCGACGCAGCCCTCGACGCGGCGCGCCGCGCCCAGGCGGTCGAGCCCGATCACCCGATGGCGGCGAGCCTGCTGCGCACTGCGATGATGATCAGCGGCGGCAACCGCGCCGCCTACGCCAACTAGGCGCTACTCCCCGAAGCGGTTCATTCCGAGGCCGTTCATGTCGATGGCCGGGGTCTGGCCGACGACGGCGTCGGCGATAGCGTCGCCCGCGCCCGCCGCCATGGTCCACCCGAGGGTGCCGTGGCCGGTGTTGAGCCATAGTCCCTTGACCGGCGAGGCCCCCATGATCGGCACGGAATCCGGCGTCGACGGACGCAGCCCGGCCCAGAAGTTCGGCTCGGCGTAGTCCGAGGCGTCAGGGAACACCGCACGGGTCTTGTCGAGGATCACCCGGGCGCGGCGCGGGTTGATCGCGTCGCTCCAGCCGTTGAGTTCGGCGGTTCCGGCGGCGCGCAGGCGCTCGCCCAGGCGCGAGAACACCATCTTGTTTTCGTCGTCGATCAGGCTCACCGTCGGCGCGCCCGCGTGGCCCAGGGTGGAGACGGTGATCGAATATCCCTTGGCCGGATAGATCGGCAGGCCGAAGCCGACGCTCTCCGCCATCCTGCCAGAGAAGCTCCCGAGCGACAGCACGGCGGTGTCGCAGGCGATGTGTTCGCCACCGGTGACTTTCACTCCTGTGAGTCGTCCGTCCGAGGCTTCCAGGCTGCGCACCGTGACGCCGAAGCGGAACACCACGCCCAGGGCCTCCGCCGCCTTGGCGAGCTGCTCGGTGTAGATCCGCGCGTCGCCGCTTTCGTCCGACGGGCTGTAGATGCCGCCCACCAGGTCCTTGGCGGCGTGGGCGAGCGCCGGTTCGATGGCGACGCATGCGTCGGCGGTCTTGATCTGGCGGTCGAGGCCGAGGGCGTTCATCGCCGCGTTGCTCTTGCAGGCGGCCTCGAACTCGCGCGGATCGCGGTAGAAGTTGAGGATGCCCTCGGTGCGCTGGTCGTAGGCGAGCCCGGCGTCGATACGCCACTGCCGCAGGACTTCGCGGCTGTGCATCGCGACGCGCAGGGCGCGCTCGAGGTTGCGGCGGCTCCTGGCGGCGGGGGTGTTGGAGAGGAACAGCAGGCCCCAGCGCCACAGCGCGAGGTCGGGCTTCCAGATCGGCAGGTAGAGCGGGGCTTCCGGGCGTCCGATCCATTTCGCGAGCTGGCGCGGCGTGTTGGGCGTCGCCCACGGCGTGACGTGGCAGGCGGAGATCTGGCCGCCGTTGGCGTAGCTGGTTTCGAGGGCGGGCGCGGGCTGGCGATCCAACACCAGAACCTCGACGCCGCGCCGGGCCAAAGCATAAGCGGTGGAGACACCGACGACGCCGGCCCCAAGAACGATCGCGCGCATGGAAAGCGAACCCCGAATTTTGACGAGTGCGGTGCCGCGCCTTTGCCGGGGCGCGGTGGGGGTGTACTTTGAACCCAACCCCATTCCGGCGCAAGTCGCAGAGGCCTCCCGTGACCGAACCCGCCATCGCGTTTGTCCATCCCGCCCAACTGCTTCTCCTCACTCCCGCGCAGATGGGCGCGGCGGACTCCTACGCCGCCGCGGCGGGCACGCCGGGCACGGTGTTGATGGACAACGCCGGGCGCGCGGTCGCCGAGGCGATCCTCGCGCGCTGGGCGCCGTGCCCGGTGGCGGTGCTGTGCGGGCCGGGCAACAACGGCGGCGACGGCTTCGTCGTCGCGCGGGTGTTGGCGGAAGCGGGCTGGCCGGTGCGGGTGGCGCTGCTCGGCGTGCGGGAAGACCTGGGGGGCGACGCCGCGCACCATGCGGCGCTGTGGGATGATCCGGTGGCGGAACTCGCTCCCGCCTGCCTCGACGGCGCGGAGCTGGTGGTCGACGCATTGTTCGGCGCGGGGCTCAACCGTCCGGTTGGCGGCGTCGCGGCGGAGGTGCTGGCGGCGGTCAAGGTGCCGGTGGTGGCGGTGGACGTGCCGAGCGGCGTCGACGGCGACACCGGACAGGTGCGCGGCGTGGCGGTCGCCGCCGCGCTCACCGTGACCTTTTTCCGCCGCAAGCCGGGACATCTGCTGCTGCCCGGACGGGACCTCTGCGGCGAAACCCTGGTTGCCGACATCGGCATTCCGGCTGCTGCGGCCCTCGCCGTCGGCGCGCGCACATGGCGCAACGCTCCGGGGCTGTGGCGGCTGCCCCGGCTCGAAGCCCAGAGCCACAAGTACACGCGCGGCCACGTTCTTGCGGTCGGCGGCGCGATGACCGGCGCGACGCGGCTCGCGGTCCGCGCGGCGCGGCGTGCCGGGGCGGGGCTGGCAAGCGTCTATTGCGCGCCCGCCGATAGGGCGCTCTATGCCGCCGACGCCCCCGGCGCGATCGTGCTGAGCGGCGAAGGGGGCGAGGACGCCGGGTTCCTTGCGGCGCTCGACGATCCGCGCCGCAACGCGGTGCTGATCGGGCCCGGGCATGGCGAGGCGGCGCTGCTGCGCCGCCGTGTCGCGGTGATTCTCGGGCTGGGGCGCGCGTGCGTCCTCGACGCCGACGTCTTCGGCGCGTTTTCCGAAGCTCCGGCGCGGCTGTTCGACGCGGTGCGCGGCCCGGTCGTGCTCACCCCCCATGCCGGGGAGTTCGCGCGGCTGTTTCCCGACCTCGACGCCAAGGCGGATCGGCTGGGGGCGGCGCGTGCCGCAGCGGCGCGCGCGCGGGCGGTGGTGGTGTTGAAAGGTTCGGATACGGTGATCGCCGCGCCCGACGGTCGCGCCGCGATCAACGCCAACGCGCCGCCCTGGCTCGCCACCGGCGGCGCGGGCGACGTTCTCGCGGGGTTTGCGGCGGGGTTGCTGGCGCAGGGAATGGCGGCGTTCGAGGCGGCGTGCGCGGCGGTCTGGCTGCACGGCGCGGCGGCGACCGCGTTCGGACCGGGCCTGATTGCCGAGGATCTGCCCGAGACTCTGCCGCGCGTCCTCGCGGCGCTTTCCGCCAAGGCGCGTTAGACGGGGTCTTCCTCGCCGATGCGGGCGTAATGCACCGCGACGCCGCTGTCGCGCAGCATCTCGCTGTAGGGCGAGGGCGGTTCGCCGTCGATGAACATCGCATCCAGCATCGCGACGTTGCCGAGCTTGACCATCGCGCGCCTGCCGAACTTGGTGAGGTCGGCGGCGAGGAACACGGTGCGGGCGTTCTCGACGATCGCCTGCGCCACCCGCACCTCGCGGTAGTCGAAGTCGAGGAGGGTGCCGTCGGCGTCGATCCCGGAAATCCCGATCACCCCGAAGTCCACCTTGAACTGGTTGATGAGCCTCGCCGACCACCGCGAGGTCGTGGGAGCGCAATCGGCCGCCCGCCACGGTGATCTCGAAGTCGGGGCAATCCCGCAGCGCGATCGCGATGTTGATGTTGTTGGTGATCACCCTGAGGCCGCGGTGGCGCACCAGGGCGCGCGCCACCGCCTCGGTGGTGGTGCCGATGTTGATGAACAGCGACGCGCCGTCGGGGATATGGCGGGCGACGAGGCGGCCGATGCGGTCCTTCTCGTCCTGCATCGCGAGCTTGCGCGCGCGGTAGTCGACGTTGCGGGTGTTGGGCGCGAGGCTCGCGCCGCCATGGTAGCGCGCGAGGACGCCGGACTCGCAAAGGCGGTTGATGTCGCGGCGGATCGTCTGCGGCGTCACCCCGAGGCTGCCCGCGAGCGCGTCGATGTTCACGAAGCCGCGCGCCCGCGCCATCTCGACGATGCCGGCCTGGCGCTGGTTGAGGCCGGGGATGGAGTCGACCGAGTCTGCAAGGATTTCGTCGTGCGACATGATTCTGCCCGAGGTTGGTGTGCGCACTGAGTGCCCATCTTGAGGCGCTGCCCCCTTGGGTAGGGGGAGGATGGGTAAATTTTCGGCATGTTCGGACCCGAAATTTTCCGAACCCAATCGGAGGTTCTTTTTAGATCGTTTTTTTTCCTTTCGCGACGGAATTTTATCCCCTGTGACATAGAACTGTCATATAACCGTAACACAAAGAAGAGGGGAGGCCGTCGGCTCGCACGGGCCGCAAGACCTACCCCCGAGTGTTCAGTTTTCGACCTGGATAACGCCCCAGCCTTCATGCGGCGCGATGTGAAATCCGCTTTCGACGGAGATCCGGGGGAGCGCTTCCGCGCAACCGGCATACCCGTCGTTGTCGAGAGTTGAGTGCAAACGAAACACACGTACGCCCGACCCAGTCCCGGTGTTCCGAGTGCGGAAGGCCACAAGAAGGACGGTGGGCGACATACAGGGAGGTTCTGATGAAAGGAAAGGTCATTCTTCTCGCTTCGGCGCTCGCCGTCGGGATTCTCGGGGCCGCGATGGCGCCGAGCTATGCCGCCGAGAAGATCGTCGTCAAGATCGCCGGCATGAAGCCCGAGGGCGAGCCGG
>JADHEE010000535.1_pt1 | contig 14455 bp, 14 predicted proteins | sample 8952401 | NCBI WGS metagenome assembly JADHEE01 (sample SAMN16124438, study PRJNA663242) | bioreactor sludge metagenome | isolation source: sludge (ammonium) | place: India:Bengaluru | collected 2019-02-28
TCCCTGCCTTTTCATGCGCGGCGGCACGTCGCGGGGGCCGTTCTTTTTTGAGGACGACCTGCCGGCGGACGTGGAGACGCGCGATCACGTGCTGCTGGCGGCGATGGGGTCGCCCGACCGCCGGCAGATCGACGGGCTGGGCGGCGCGCATCCGCTGACCAGCAAGGTCGGGATCGTGCGCCGCAGCCGGACGGCCGGCGTCGATCTCGATTTCCTCTTCGCCCAGGTGATGGTCGAGCAGGCGGTGGTGGACACCACGCCCAACTGCGGCAACATGCTGGCCGCGGTCGTGCCGTTCGCGCTGGAAACCGGGCTGGCCGCGGCGCAGGGCGAGACGACCACGCTGCGCGTGCTGACGCTGAATACCGACATGCAATCCGACATCACCGTGCAGACGCCGGGCGGGCGCATCAGCTACGACGGCGACGCGCGCATCGACGGCGTGCCGGGCACGTCGGCGCCGGTGCGCATCAGCTTCCTGGATACCGCCGGCTCGGTGTGCGCCGGGCTGCTGCCGACCGGGCGGGTGCTGGACGAGATCGAGGTCGACGGCGTCGGTGCGCTGCAGGTCACCTGCATCGACACCGGCATGCCGCTGGTGATGATGCGTGCCGCCGATCTAGGCCGCACCGGCTACGAGGGCGTGGCCGAGATGAACGCCGACGATGAACTGAAAGCGAAGCTCGAAGCTCTGCGCCTGAAGGCCGGCGTGCTGATGGGGCTGGGCGACGTGGCGAAGAAGACCTATCCGAAGATGTGCCTGATCGCGCCGCCGCGCGACGGCGGCAGCGTCGCCACGCGCTGCTTCATCCCGCACGTCTGCCACGACGCCATCGGCGTGCTGGCGGCGGTGACGGTCGGCACGGCCTGCGTGTTGGAAGGCTCGGTGACGGCCGGCATCGCCCGGCTGCCCGCCGGCAGCCGCAAGGCGGTCTCGGTCGAGCATCCGACCGGGGAATTCACCGTCGAGCTGGAGGTCGATCCGGCCAACCCGCAGAACGTGACCCGCGCCGCGCTGTTGCGCACCGCGCGCCTGCTGATGCGCGGCGAGGCGATGGTGCCCGCCTCGGTCTGGAAAGGAAAATCCGCATGATCATCGATTGCCACGGCCACTACACGACGGCGCCCAAGGCGCTGGAGGACTGGCGCAACCGGCAGATCGCCGGGCTCAAGGACGCGGCGCTCGCGCCGAAGGCCGGCGACTTGCGGATCAGCGACGACGAACTGCGCGAGAGCATCGAGACCAACCAGTTGGCGAAGATGCGCGAGCGCGGCTCGGACCTGACGATCTTCTCGCCGCGCGCCAGCTTCATGGCGCACCACATCGGCGACTTCGACACCAGCGCGACGTGGGCGGCGATCTGCAACGAGCTGTGCTACCGCGTCTCGCAACTGTTCCCGGACAACTTCATCGGCGCGGCGATGCTGCCGCAGTCGCCGGGCGTCGACCCGGCGACGTGCATTCCCGAGCTGGAGAAGTGCGTCAGGGAATACGGCTTCGTCGGCATCAACCTGAATCCCGATCCGTCCGGCGGCCACTGGACCAGCCCACCGCTTTCCGACCGGCACTGGTATCCGCTGTACGAGAAGATGGTCGAACTGGGCATCCCGGCGATGATCCACGTCAGCACCAGCTGCAACGCCTGCTTCCACACCACCGGCGCGCACTACATCAACGCCGACACGACGGCTTTCATGCAGTGCCTGACGTCCGACCTGTTCAGGGATTTTCCGGACCTCAAGTTCGTCATCCCGCACGGCGGCGGCGCGGCGCCGTACCACTGGGGGCGCTACCGGGGGCTGGCGCAGGAGCTGAAGAAGCCGCTGCTCAAGGAGCATCTGCTCAACAACGTCTTCTTCGACACCTGTGTCTACCACCAGCCGGGGATCGACCTGCTGACCAAGGTGATTCCGGTCGATAACGTGCTGTTCGCCTCGGAGATGATCGGCGCGGTGCGCGGCATCGATCCGGAGACGGGACACTACTACGACGACACCAAACGCTACATCGAGGCCGCCGCGCTGACGGCGGAGGAGCGGCACAAGATATACGAGGGCAACGCCCGCCGCGTCTATCCGCGGCTCGACGCGGCGCTCAAGGCGAGGGGGAAATAAGGCATGAGCATGAACGATCTGGGCATCGTCAAACGCAGCATCGAGCGGGCCGACCGGGCGGCCGTGGACAAGCTGGCGCGCTTTGGCGTGGCGACGATCCACGAGGCCATGGGCCGCGTCGGCCTGATGAAACCCTATATGCGGCCGATTTACGCCGGCGCGCAGGCGTGCGGTACGGCGGTCACGGTGCTGCTGCAGCCGGGCGACAACTGGATGATGCACGTCGCCGCCGAACAGTTGCGGCCGAGCGACGTGATCGTGGCCGCGTGCACCAGCGACTGCGAGGACGGCTTCTTCGGCGAGCTGCTGGCCACCTCGTTCCGCGCGCGCGGCGGCGTCGGGCTGGTGATCGACGCCGGCGTGCGCGACGTGAAGTCGCTCACCGGGATGGACTTCCCGGTCTTCTCGCGCGCGATCAACGCCAAGGGCACGGTCAAGGCCACGCTCGGCTCGGTGAACGTGCCGGTGGTCTGCGCCGGCGCGCTGGTGCATCCGGGCGACGTGGTGGTCGCCGATGACGACGGCGTGGTCGTGGTGCCGCGCGCGATCGCCGCGCGGGCCGCCGACGCCGCCGAGGCGCGCGAGGCCGGCGAGGCGGAGAAGCGCAGCCGCTTCGCCGCCGGCGAACTCGGCCTGGACATGTACAAGATGCGCGAGGCGCTGGAAAAGGCCGGGCTGCGCTACATCGATTGACGGAAGCATCGCCCGGCGCCGCGCGACGGCACCGGCCCGACAGGGGGGATTCGGACATGGCTACAATCATCGGCGGCATCGGCGTTTCGCATACGCCCACCATCGGCTTCGCCTACGACACGCACAAGCAGAACGATCCGGCCTGGGCGCCGATCTTCGATGGCTTCGAGCCGATCCGCGCGTGGCTCAAGGAGAAGCGGCCGGATGCGCTGGTCTACATCTTCAACGACCACGTGACCTCGTTCTTCTTCGATCACTACTCGGCCTTCGCGCTCGGCATCGACCAGGAATACGCGGTGGCCGACGAGGGCGGCGGCCGGCGCGAGCTGCCGCCGGCGCCGGGACACCCGGAGCTCGCCCGGCATGTGGGCGTCAGCCTGATGACGGACGAGTTCGACATGTCCTTCTTCCAGGACAAGCCGCTCGACCACGGCTTCTTTTCGCCGATGTCGGTGCTGCTCGAACGCGACGGCGCGCACTGGCCGACGCGCATCGTACCGCTGCAGGTCGGCGTGCTGCAGTTTCCGATCCCGACGGCGGCGCGCTGCTACAAGCTGGGCCAGGCGCTGCGCCGGGCCATCGAGAGCTATCCCGAGGACCTGCGCGTCGCCGTGGTCGCCACCGGCGGCCTGTCGCACCAGGTGCACGGCGAGCGCGCGGGCTTCAACAACGTGGCGTGGGACAAGCAGTTCCTCGACGCCATCACGCACGATCCGGCGGCCCTCGCCGCGATGACCCACGCCGAGTACGCCGAACTGGGCGGGCTCGAAGGCGCGGAGGTCATCATGTGGCTGATCATGCGCGGCGCGCTGTCGGCCAGCGTGAGGAAGGTGCACAGCACCTACTACCTGCCGTCGATGACCGGAATCGCCACCCTGCTGCTGGAAAACGAAGCCGCCGACGTTCCCGGCGCCGTCCATGAGCGGCATCGCCAGCGCATGCAGCGACAGTTGCAGGGCGCGGAACGGCTGACCGGCACCTACCCGTTCGATCACGCCGCCAGCCTCAAGGCGTACCGGCTGAACAGGTTCCTGCATCGGATGATCGTTCCCGAACACCGGGCGCGTTTTCTCGCGGACGAGGAAGCGGCCTTCGCCGAGGCCGGGCTGAGCGAGGAGGAGCGCCAGCTCGTGCGGCAGCGCGACTGGCGGGGGATGATCCACTACGGCGTCATCTTCTTCATGCTCGAAAAACTCGGCGCGGCGGTGGGCGTCTCGAACCTGCACATCTACGCCGCGATGCGCGGCGAGCCGCTGGAGGAATTCCTGAAGACGCGCAACGCCAAGGTGATGTATTCGGTCGCCGGCGGCGCCGCCGCGAAAGGCGCGGCCTGGGATTCGGCAAAACCGGACGGCGCGGCGACGGAACAGGCCGGAATCGCTTCGCCGTCTTGAAGGAGAAGGACTGACATGAGGTTCGAGAAGACTCCCGGCTGGCTCGACTGGTACGTCCATCCCTCCAAGCCGCTGTTCCGCCTGCCACCGGGCGCGGTCGACGCGCATTGCCACGTGTTCGGGCCGGGCGAGGTGTTCCCCTACGCGCCGGAGCGCAAGTACACGCCGTGCGACGCGGGCAAGGAACAGCTCTTCGCGCTGCGCGACCATCTCGGCTTCGCGCGCAACGTGATCGTGCAGGCCACCTGCCACGGCGCCGACAACCGCGCGCTGGTCGACGCGCTGTGCGCCACCGAGGGGCGCGCGCGCGGCGTGGCCACGGTGCGCCGCGACATCTCCGACGCCGAGTTGCGCGAGCTGCACGCGGCCGGCGTGCGCGGCGTGCGCTTCAATTTCGTCAAGCGGCTGGTGGACTTCACGCCCAGGGACGAGCTGCAGGAAATCGCCCGGCGCATCGCGCCGCTCGGCTGGCACGTGGTGGTCTATTTCGAGGCCGCCGACCTGCCGGAGCTGTGGGACTTCTTCACCGCGCTGCCGACTATCGTGGTGGTCGACCACATGGGCCGGCCGGACGTGAGCAAGCCGGTCGACGGACCGGAGTTCGCGCTGTTCCTCAAGCTGCTGCGCGAGCACGGCAACGTCTGGTCGAAGGTGACCTGCCCGGAACGGCTGTCTGTCACCGGGCCGAAGGCGCTCGACGGCGAGCGCGACGCCTACCGCGACGTGGCGCCGTTCGCGCGGCGCCTCGTCGAGGAATTCCCGGACCGCGTGCTGTGGGGCACCGACTGGCCGCACCCGAACCTCAAGGAACACATGCCGGACGACGGCCTGCTGGTTGACTTCATCCCGCGCATCGCGCCGACCCCCGAACTGCAGCGCAAGCTGCTGGTCGACAACCCGATGCGCTTGTACTGGAGCTGAGCCATGACCGACTACAACGAGGCGTTCAAGGACATCCCCGGCACCGTGGTATTCGACGCGACCCAGTCGCGGCTGGGGTTCCATCTCAACCAGTTCTGCATGTCGCTGATGAAGGCGGCCAACCGGGACGAATTCAAGGCCGACGAAGCGGCGTACCTGAAGAAGTTCCCGATGAGCGAGGAGCAGCGCCAGGCCGTGCTCGCGCGCGACTACAACCGGCTGCTCGCGCTGGGCGGCAACATCTATTTCCTGGCCAAGATCGGCGCCACCGACGGGCATTCGTTCCAGAACCTGGCGTCGAAGATGACCGGCGTGTCGGAGGACGAATACCGCGCCATGATGGTCGCCGGCGGCCGTTCGCCTGAGGGTAACCGCAGCAAAAAGGACGGAGAGAAGGGAGGAAAAGCGCATGGCTAGGATCGTCGCCGGAGTCGCCACCTCGCACGTGCCCGCCATCGGCGCGGCGATCGACCAGGGCAAGACGCAGGAACCGTACTGGCAGCCGCTGTTCGCCGGCTTCGAGTTCTCCAAGCGCTGGATCGCCGAACAGAAGCCGGACGTGGTGGTGCTGGTCTACAACGACCACGCCTCCGCCTTCTCGCTCGAACTGATCCCGACCTTCGCCATCGGCTGCGCCGAATCGTTCGCGCCCGCCGACGAGGGCTGGGGGCCGCGCCCGGTGCCGGTCGTCGAAGGGCATCCGGAGCTGGCCTGGCACATCGCGCAGTCGACCATCCTCGACGAGTTCGACATGACCATCGTCAACCGGATGGAGGTCGACCACGGGCTGACCGTGCCGCTGTCGCTGATGTTCGGGCAGCCGGCGGCTTCCAACTTTCACTGGCCGTGCAAGGTCATCCCGCTGGCGGTGAACGTGGTGCAGTATCCGCCGCCGACCGGCAACCGCTGCTGGAACCTCGGCCGGGCGATCCGCAAGGCGGTCGAGTCGTTCGCGCCGGGCCTCAAGGTGATGATCTGGGGCACCGGCGGCATGTCGCACCAGTTGCAGGGGCCGCGCGCCGGGCTGATCAACCGCGCGTTCGATACCGCCTTCCTCGACGGCCTCACCCGCGACCCCGCCGCGCTGGCGCGCATTCCGCACGTCGACTACGTGCGCGAAGCCGGCTCCGAGGGCATCGAGCTGGTCATGTGGCTGATCATGCGCGGCGCGCTGGCGGCCGACGCCAGGGAAATCTACCGCTTCTACCATGTGCCGGCGTCCAACACGGCCGTCGGCCACATCATCCTGGAGAACCCATGAAACTCGTCCTCGCCGGTGCCGGCGCCTTCGGCGTCAAGCACCTCGAAGCCCTGAAGAAGATTGACGGCGTCGAAGTCGTCTCCCTGGTCGGTGCCAGGCGCGATGCCACGCAGGACGTCGCCGCGCGCTTCGGCATCAGCCACGTCACGACCGACCTGGCCGAAGCCCTCGCGCAGCCGGGCGTCGAAGCCGCGATCCTGTGCACGCCGACGCAGATGCACGCCGCGCAGGCCATGCAGTGCCTGCGCGCCGGCAAGCACGTGATGGTGGAAATCCCGCTGGCCGACCGCCTGGACGACGCCGAGGCGGTGGCCCGCCTGCAACAGGAAACCGGCCTCGTCGGCATGGTCGGCCACACGCGCCGCTTCAACCCGAGCCACCAGTACCTGCACCGGAAGATCGCGGCCGGCGAGCTGAACGTCCAGCAGATGGACGTGCAGACCTATTTCTTCCGCCGCACCAACATCAACGCGCTCGGCCAGCCGCGCAGCTGGACCGACCACCTGCTGTGGCACCACGCCGCGCACACGGTCGACCTGTTCGCCTACCAGACCGGCGGCGAGATCGTCGCCGCCAACGCGCTGCAGGGGCCGATCCATCCGTCGCTGGGCATCGCCATGGACATGTCGATCCAGTTGAAGAGCAGCACCGGGGCGATCTGCACGCTGTCGCTGTCGTTCAACAACGAGGGGCCGCTCGGCACCTTCTTCCGCTACATCTGCGACAACGGCACCTACATCGCGCGCTACGACGACCTGTTCAACGGTAAGGAGGAGAAGATCGACGTGTCGCGGGTGGACGTGTCGATGAACGGCATCGAGCTGCAGGACCGCGAGTTCATTGCCGCCATCCGCGAAAGACGCGAGCCGAACGCCGGCATCGCCCGGGTGCTGCCGTGCTACCGCGTGCTGCACCAGCTCGAAACGCAGCTCGAAGCGGCGAGGTGAACACGATGAGCCTGCCGCGCCGGCGCATCGGGCCGCTCGACGTTTCCGCCATCGGCCTGGGCTGCATGAGCCTGAGCGAGAACTACGGCGCGCCGCCGTCGCCGGAGGTCGCGGAAACGGTGCTGCTGCGCGCGCTGGACCTCGGCATCGATTACTTCGACACGGCGGCGCTGTACGGTTTCGGCGAAAACGAGACGCTGCTCGGGCGCGTGCTCAAGCCGCATCGTGGCCGGATCGTGCTCGCCAGCAAATGCGGCGTGACCGGCGTGGACGGCAGGCGCGTGGTCGACAACCGGCCGGAGACGCTGCGGCGGACCTGCGAGGAATCGCTGCGCCGGCTGCGCACGGACGTCATCGATCTCTACTACCTGCACCGGCTGGACCGGCGGGTGCCGATCGAGGACAGCGTCGGCGCGCTGGCCGACCTCGTGCGCGCCGGCAAGATCCGCTGCATCGGCCTCTCGGAAATGTCGGCGGCGACGCTGCGGCGGGCGCACGCGGTGCATCCCGTCGCCGCCGTGCAGAGCGAATACTCGCTGTGGACGCGCGAGCCCGAGATCGCCGTGTTCGACGCCTGCCGCGAACTCGGCGCGGCCTTCGTGGCCTTCAGCCCGCTGGCGCGCAGCTTCCTCACCGGCGCGCTGTACGACCCGGCCGCGCAGTTCGAGCCGGGCGACATCCGCCTCGGCATGCCGCGCTTCCAGCCGGCGAATTTCCGCACGAACCTCGCACTGCTGGAGCCGTACCGGCAGATCGCCGCCGAGGCCGGCTGCTCCATGGCGCAGCTGGCGCTGGCGTGGATCCTGGCCAAGGCACCCTTCATCGTCCCGATCACCGGCACGAAGAACCCGCGGCACCTGGAGGAGAGCGTCGGCGCGGCGGCGGTATCGCTGACGCCGGAGATCGTCACCCGCCTGGACCGGCTGATCAACCAGCGCACCGTCGCCGGTCCCCGCTACAACGAAACCACGCAGAAGGATATCGACACCGAGACCTTTGACGCGGCGCAAGGGGCATGAAAAGTAAAGACACGAGACTGCCGTCGTTCCGGGCTTGACCCGGAATCCGGAGGTGTGCCGCTGGGTCCCGGCTTTCGCCGGGCCGACGGGGGGGGGGGGGGGGCCCCGGTCGGCGGGGGGCCGGCGGGGTGGGCACCCTGGGTTGTCGCCACCTCCGCCCCGGCCAACCCCGGGACCCAGACAGAGCGTCTCAGCACGCGGCGGCGGGCTTTCGTCGGAATGACGCACGAGTTGCAAGCCATCAGGAGATTCGCCATGGTCACTTCGAAGCAAAAACGGGAAATCCCCGGCACCACCCTGTTCGACGGGGCGCAGGCGCGCAAGGGCTACGCGCTCAACAAGATGTGCTTCTCGTTCAATTCGGCGGAGAACCGCGCCGAGTTCGTGCGCGACGAGGAGGCGTATTGCGCGAAGTACGGGCTCACCCCCGAGCAGCGGGCCGCCATCGCCAGCCGCAACGTCCTGCAACTGCTCGCGGCGGGCGGCAACGTCTACTACCTCGCCAAGTTCGCCGGCATCTTCGGGCTGGACATGCAGGACATCGGCGCGCAGCAGACCGGTATGAGCAAGGAAGCGTTCAAGGCCAAACTGGCCAATGCGGGAGGATGATCATGGCCACCATCGTCGGCAGCATCACCACCTCGCACGTCCCCGCCATCGGCGGCGCCATCGCCAGGAAGCGGCAGCAGGAGCCGTACTGGAAGCCGTTCTTCGACGGCTTCCATGCCGCGCGCGACTGGCTGGCGAAGGCACGGCCGGACGTTGCCGTGGTCATCTACAACGACCACGGGCTGAATTTCTTCCTCGACAAGATGCCGACCTTCGCCGTCGGCGCGGCGCCGGAATACCGCAACGCCGACGAAGGCTGGGGCCTGCCCGCGCTGCCGCCGCACCGCGGTGACGTCGACCTGTCCTGGCACCTGATCGAGGCGCTGATCGCCGAGGAATTCGACCTCACCACCTGCCAGGAAATGCTGGTCGACCACGCCTTCGCGCTGCCGATGGAACTGCTGTGGCCGGGGCCGTCGCCGTGCCCGGTGCGCACCGTGCCGGTGTGCATCAACACCGTGCAGTTCCCGCTGCCGACGCCCGCGCGCTGCTTCAAGCTGGGGCTGGCCATCGGCCGCGCCGTCGAGTCGTGGGATAGCGACGCGCGGGTGGTGATCGTCGGCACCGGCGGCCTGTCGCACCAGCTCGACGGGCAGCGGGCGGGCTTCATCAACCGGGAATTCGACCAGCTGTTCATGGAAAAGCTGGTCGGCGATCCGCTGTGGGTGACGCGCTATTCGATTCCCGATCTGGTCGAGCTGACCGGCACGCAGGGCGTCGAGCTGCTGATGTGGCTGACCGCGCGCGGCGCCTTGCCGGGGGACGTGAACAAGGTGCATTCCAACTACCACGTGCCGATCTCCAACACGGCCACGGGGCTGATGGTTCTCGAAGCGGTATGAAAACGGAGAAAGGCGGCTAACCACGGCGACACGGCGGGCACGGCGAAAGGCGAGAATTTGTTCTGGTCATCTCGCCGCGCCGCCGTGGTTGAACCGGGTTTCCGGAACAAAAAACAGGAGGGGAATTCCATGCGCGTACAAGTCGCCATCGTCGGCGCCGGGCCGGCCGGCCTGATTCTCGGGCAATTGCTGCACAAGGCGGGGATCGACGCGATCATCCTCGAAGTGCATACGCCGGAATACGTCCTCGGGCGGATTCGCGCCGGGGTGCTGGAGCAGGTGGCGGTCGACCTGCTCGACGAGGCCGGCGTCGGCCGGCGCATGCACGCCGAAGGGCTGGTGCACCGGGGCATCGACCTGCTCATCGGCGGCCGCCGCCACCGCATCGACCTGCACGGCCTGACCGGCGGCAAGACGGTGATGGTCTACGGCCAGACCGAACTGACCAAGGACCTGATGGAAGCGCGCCTGGCCGCCGGCCTGAAGACGGTCTACGAGGCGAAGGAAGTCAGCGTGCACGACTTCGACTCGCACCATCCGCGCGTGCGCTACGTGAAGGACGGCGCCACGCACGAGATCGAATGCGATTTCATCGCCGGCTGCGACGGCTTCCACGGCGTCTGCCGCGCCAGCGTGCCGCGCAACGCCATCGCCAACTACGAGCGCGTCTATCCCTTCGGCTGGCTGGGCCTGCTCTCGGACACGCCGCCGGCCTCCGAGGAACTCATCTACGTCAAGCACGAGCGCGGCTTCGCCCTGTGCAGCATGCGCTCGCACACGCGCAGCCGCTACTACCTGCAGATGCCGCTCTCCGAGCACGTCGAGCACTGGCCCGACGAGCGCTTCTGGGACGAACTGCGCCGCCGCCTCGACCCGCAGACCGCCGAAACGCTGGTCACCGGACCGTCGATCGAGAAGAGCATCGCGCCGCTGCGCAGCTTCGTCGCCGAGCCGCTGCGCTTCGGCCGCCTGTTCCTGGCCGGCGACGCGGCGCACATCGTGCCGCCGACCGGCGCCAAGGGCCTCAACCTGGCCGCCTCGGACGTGCGCTACCTGTCCCGCGCGCTGGTCGACTTCTACCACGGCAGTACGTCGGGCATCGACTACTATTCGGAGCGCTGCCTGAGCCGCATCTGGAAGGCCGAGCGCTTCTCCTGGTGGATGACCCTGCTGCTGCACCGCTTCCCGGACACCAACGCCTTCGACCGTAAGGCGCTGGAGGCCGAGCTCGACTACGTTGTGCACTCCCTGGCGGCGCGCACGACGCTGGCGGAGAACTACGTCGGGCTGCCGTTCGCCGACTGAGCGCCGGGCGGAATCCGGGCGCGGCGAGGGGAATGCGGGCTATCGGCCCGCCCCGAGCCGGCGTTCCCGCCAGGCTTCCAGGTCCTCCCGCTCGATCGACGTCTCCTGGTGATTGATGTTGCCGGGCAGGCCGTCCCCGGCCCACTGCTCGGTCGCCCAGCGCTTGATGTTCGCCGCCAGCTCGCCGTGCTCCACGGCGTGCACCAGCATCACCTCCGCGTCGTGGATCGACAGCGCTTCGCCGGCGATCAGCTCCGCCGCCGCGCGCAGCGACAGCGCTCCGTTGCGGCCCGGTTTCGCTTCCCGTGTGTCCATTTCCCCCTCCTTGGCTGACCCTGTGATGACTGATACTTCTTTTCGGCGGAATCGTTCCCCGAATTACCCCACAGAACGCCGGGACAAACCTGTGGATAAGACCTGGAAAGCACGCTCAGCCCCTTCATGGAAAAGGAAATTTCGGAGCTGCCCGGAAAATAGGCAGATCGCCGGGCCGTTTTCAGCGGCATCTGGCCCAGTTCTTTGATGGGCAAGCGGCCTTGAGGCGGGATTTCTTCAGTAAAAAAGCCGGCCATCCGATGGCCGGCCAAAGGAGGTGGTAGTTGCGGATTATTTGTGCGTGCCGCGATATTTTTCGAGCTCCGACATGACTTCGGCGACGAAGGCGGGGCCGATGAGCTGGGTGTGCTTTTCGATCACGGGCTTCAGCCGTTCCCGCATCTTGTCCAGTTCGGCTGGCGGCAGCACGGTGACTTCCATCTTCTTCGCCTTGAGCTCGTCCAGCGCCCTGGCATCGACTTCGCGCGAAACCTTGCGCTGATAGACGCTCGCTTCGGCGCCGGCTTCCTGGAGGATCTTCTTCTCGTCGGCCGTGAGCCGGTCCCAGACCTTCTTGCTCATGGCCAGGAAGGACGGCTGGTAAACGTGGTTGGTGATGGCCAGGTACTGCGAGACTTCGTAGTATCTGCCGTCCAGGACGTTGATCAACGGGTTCGACATGCCGTCGATGGCGCCCGTCTCCAGCGCGGAGAAGGTCTGCGAGAAACCCATCGGCGTGGCGTTCGCGCCCAGCGCGTTGACCAGGTCGACATACACGGCCGTGGTCTGGACGCGCAGCTTCTGGCCCTTGAAGTCGTCCGCGGTCCTGATCGGGTGTCCTTTGCGGGTGTGGAAGTGGCGGAAGCCGAGTTCGAAGAAGGACAGGGTGATGACGCCTTTGTCGGCCATCTTGTCCTTCAGCTTGTCGCCGATCGGCCCGTCCATGATGAAGTCGGCCTCTTCGGCGGACTTGAACATGAACGGAAATTCCAGCACCAGGTTTTCTTTGACGCTGCCTCCCATGTTGTTGAGGGTGCCGATCATCATGTCGAGGATGCCGCCCTGCAGCCCGGAAAGGCTTTGCAGGTCGTTGCCGAGCACGCCGTTCGAAAAGATCTTGACGGTCATCTTGCCGCCGCTCTTCTTCTCGACCAGTTCGGCGAACTTGATCCCGCCCTGGTTTTGCGGGTGCGTTTCGCTGTTGGCGGCGGAAATCCGGAATACGTGGTTCCCCACCTGCGCGGCCGCGCCGGGCATGCCCGACAGGCAGAGGCCGGCGGAGAGGGTTATCGCGGCGAATAAAGGTGAAATCCGTTTGACCATGGAACTCTCCTATCAATGTTGTGAATTACCGGGTATTTCCTGATCCGGCCTGCGGCCGGCGCGTCGGAATCGGCTCTCTTCGGAACAATCACGCGGGGGGAAGGAACTTGAGAATGTGCTGGGCGACGGTGCACAGTTCGCCTTTCTGGTTGAAGACCTCGACCTTGGCGAAGGTCTTCATGCTGGCCGGATCGGTCTCGGTCACCGTGTACCGGGCGGTGAGGGTGTCGCCGAAGAAGATCGGCTTGACGAAACGCAGCCGGTCGTAGCCGTACGACACGCTCGGGATCTCGGCTTTCTGCTGCACCTGGATCAGCGTCGAGGCGGTCGAGGAAATGGCCAGCGACAGGATGCCGTGCGCGATGCGCGTCCCGTAGGGCGTCGTTTTCATGAATTCCTCGTTGGTATGCACCTGCGAGAAATCTCCCGTGATGCCGGCGAACAGATAAACGTCCGATTCGCTGACGGTCTTGGTGAAGGAACAGGTGTCTCCAACTTCCAGCGGCAAACCTGGGGTCATGGTCATTTCTCCTGATGGGTTTGAATTGCGAGCCGGGCCCGCTGGCTGCGCCATTCCTCCCCGATCCCCATGATTCCGGCGTGGAACAGGCGCGCATCCATGGTCTTGACGGGGCTGGCCATCCTGGGCGTGAATTCCATGTGCGCCAGGACGTCGCGCCGGATGTCGATGCCCGGCGCGACCTCGGACAGCTCGACGCCGTCGGGCGTCAAGCGGAAGACGGCGCGCTCGGTGATGAACACGACCTCCTGGCCGCGCCGGGCCGCGTCCGCCCCGTTGAAGGTGATTTCCGGCACGGCGGCGACCAGCTTGCGGAACTTGCCTTCCTGCTCGATGCGCAGCCGGCCGCCGGTGAACGAGACCTTCAGGCCGCCGGCGGTCAGCGTGCCGCAGAAGACCACCTTCCGGCTGTTCTGCGAGATCTCGATGAAGCCGCCGGTGCCGACGATCCTGCCGTTGAAGCGATGCACGTTGACGTTGCCGGACTGGTCGAACTCGGCAAAACTGAGGAAGCTCGCGTCGAGCCCGCCGCCGTCGTAGAAGTCGAACTGCGACGGCATGTCCATCAGCGCCTGAAGGTTGACGGTGGCCCCGAAGAAGATGCCCTGCGCGCCGACCCCGCCGACGGCCCCGGTTTCCACGGTCAAGGTGAAGTCCTCGTTGACCCCTTCCTCGCGGGCGACCACGCCGATGCCGTCGGCGATGCCGACGCCGACGTTGCCGACGTCGCCGGGGCCGATTTCCATGAGCGCCCGCCGCGCCACCAGCTTGCGCTCGGTGAGCGGCAGCGGCGCGGCATCGCCTTCCTCCATGATGAAGTCGCCGGAGAAGAAGCGGCTGGTGCCGGTGTACAGCTGTGTCTGTTCGGGGACGACCACCAGCGCATCGACCAGAAATCCGGGAATGCGCACGCTGCGCGGGTGCAGGCTGCGCGCCTTGACCACCTTTTCCACCTGGCAGACGACGATGCCGCCGTTGTTGTGCGCGGCCTGGGCCATGGCCAGAGTGTCGAGATAGCAGATCTCGTCCTCCATGCTGACGTAGCCGTCGGCGTCGGCCGTCGTGCCGCGGATGAACGCCACGTCGATGGGGATCGTCCGGTAGAACAGGTAGTCCCGCCCGTCGACCGCCATCACCTGGACGATGTCCTTCGTAGTGACTTCGTTGAGCTTGCCGCCGGTCTGCCGCGGG
>JADHEE010000537.1_pt1 | contig 14408 bp, 14 predicted proteins | sample 8952401 | NCBI WGS metagenome assembly JADHEE01 (sample SAMN16124438, study PRJNA663242) | bioreactor sludge metagenome | isolation source: sludge (ammonium) | place: India:Bengaluru | collected 2019-02-28
TGGTGGTGCTGCGGGACGGGCACAAGATCGAGGATTTTCCGGCCAAGGGCTCGTCCACCAAGCAGATCGCCTCGCTGATGGTGGGGCGCAGCGTCGAAGCGCAGGCGCGGATCGACGCGGAGGCCGCCGTGCGCGCCGCGCAGGGCGAAGCGGACACGCGCGAAACCATCCTGTCGGTCGAAAACCTGTGGGTCGACATGCCCGGCGAGACCGTGCGCAACGTCAGCCTGGCGGTCAAGAAGGGCGAGATCTTCGGCATCGGCGGACTGGCCGGCCAGGGCAAGCTCGGCATTCCCAACGGCATCATGGGGCTGGCGCCCGCCGGCGGCTCGGTGTCGCTGAACGGCGCGCCGGTCGAGCTCAACGCGCCGCGCGCCGCGCTCGAACGCAACATGGCGTTCGTCTCCGAGGATCGCCGCGGCGTCGGGCTGCTGCTCGACGAAGGCATCGACTGGAACATCGCCTTCACCGCCATGCAGGTCCAGAACAAGTTCCTCAAGCCGATTCTCGGCGGCCTGTTCCAGTGGCGCTCGGACGCCGCGATGACCCGGCTGGCCGAGGAGTACATCAAGCTGCTCGAAATCAAATGCACCGGGCCGGGCCAGCGCGCGGGCAACCTGTCCGGCGGCAACCAGCAGAAGGTCTGCCTGGCCAAGGCCTTCGCCCTGCGGCCCGACGTGCTGTTCGTCTCCGAACCGACGCGCGGCATCGACATCGGTGCCAAGCACCTCGTCCTGGACACGCTGAAGAAATACAACCGCGAGTACGGGACGACGATCGTCATGGTCTCCAGCGAACTGGAGGAACTGCGTTCCGTCTGCGACCGCATCGCCATCGTCTACGAAGGGCGCATCGAGGGCATCCTGCCCCACAGCGCGCCGATCGAGGACTTCGGCATACTCATGGCCGGCGCCGACAGGGACGAGACCGTCGCGCTCGCGGGAGGGAATTGAGGATGAAAAGCGTCAAACGTTTCGTCGCCGACTTCGGCCTGCCCCGGATCATCATCACGCTGTACCTGTTCGCCCTGTTCCTGGCGGCGCCCTTCGTCGGCGTGAGCCTGCCGGCGTCGATCTCCGACACGCTGATCCGCATCGGCATGAACGGCATCATGGTCCTGGCGCTGGTGCCGATGATCCAGTCCGGCTGCGGCCTCAACTTCGGCCTCTCGCTCGGCGTCATCGCCGGCTTGCTGGGCGCCACCATCAGCATCGAGATGGGACTCGTCGGCGCCTGGGGCTTCGTGATGGCCATCGTCATCTCGCAGGGCTTCGGCGCGGTGTTCGGCTACGGCTACGGCAAGCTGCTCAACCGCGTCAAGGGCGGCGAGATGATGATCGCCACCTACGTCGGCTTCTCCTCGGTGATGATCATGTGCATCGCCTGGCTGATCCTGCCGTTCAAGGACCCGACGATGATCTGGGGCTACGGCGGCACCGGGCTGCGCACCACCATCTCGGTCGAGGGCTTCTGGCGGCATATCCTCGACGACTTCCTGGCCATCCAGATCGGCGACAGCTTCAAGTTCCCGACCGGCGCCATCCTGATCTTCGTCGCGCTGTCCGTCCTGATCTGGGCGTTCTTCCACCTGAAGATCGGCACGGCGATCACGGCGGTCGGCTCCAACCCGACCTACGCGCGCGCCTCCGGCATCAACATCGACCGCATGCGCATCGTCAGCGTGATGATGTCCACCATGCTCGGCGCGTTCGGCATCATCGTCTTCCAGCAGAGCTTCGGCTTCATCCAGCTCTACGAGGGACCGCTGTACATGGCCTTCCCGGCCGTCGCCGCCATCCTGATCGGCGGCGCCGGCGTCAACAAGGCGACGCTGACCCACGTGTTCATCGGCGCCGCGCTCTACCAGGGCATCCTGACCATGACGCCGTCGATCTTCAACGCGGTGCTCAAGGTCGATATGTCGGACGTGATCCGGATCATCGTTTCCAACGGCATGATCCTCTATGCCCTGACCCGCAAGACAAAGGTGGCAAAATGAGTGCCAAGCTGCGACTTTTCCTGATCGAGAACGCCGTCGTCATCCTCTTCGTCGTGCTCATCGCCATCGCCATTCCCGTCTCCGGGCTGCCGGGCACCTTCCTGATGCAGGAAATCCTGACCCGCCTGGGGCGCAACACCTTCCTGGTGATCGCGCTGCTGCTGCCGATCATGGCCGGGATGGGCCTCAACTTCGGCATGGTCCTCGGCGCCATGGCCGGGCAGCTCGGGCTGATCTTCATCACCGACTGGAACATCGTCGGCATCCCCGGCCTGCTGCTGGCGATGATCATCTCGCTGCCCATTTCGGTGCTGCTCGGCTGGCTCTGCGGCTCGATCATGAACCTGGCCAAGGGGCGCGAGATGGTCACCGGCTTCATCCTCGCCTTCTTCATGAACGGGCTGTACATGATGGTCGTGCTCTACGCCATGGGCAGCATCATCCCGATCCTGAACCCCGAGCTGCTGCTCTCGCGCGGCTACGGCATCCGCAACGTGGTCGGCCTCGACGGCGTCCGGCAGGCCCTCGACACGCTGATCCCGCTCAAGGTCGCCGGACTGAACATCCCGGTGTTCAGCTTCATGATCATCGCGGCGATCAGCGGCTTCATCGTCTGGTTCCGCAACACCAAGCTCGGCCAGGACATGCGCGCCGTCGGCCAGGATCGCGCCGTGTCCGGCGCGGCCGGCATCCCGGTCGAGCGGACGCGCATCCTGGCGATCATCATCTCGACGGTGCTGGCCGGCATCGGGCAGATCATCTTCCTGCAGAACCTGGGCACCATCAACACCACCAGCTCGCACGAACAGATCGGCATGTTCTCGATCGCCGCGCTGCTCATCGGCGGCGCCTCGGTGACCAAGGCCTCGATCCCCAACGTGATCGTCGGCGTGATCCTCTTCCACCTGCTGTTCCTGGTCTCGCCGATGGCCGGCAAGAACCTCATCGGCTCGGGCATGCTGGGCGAGTATTTCCGGCAGTTCGTCAGCTACGGCGTCATCGCCCTGGCGCTGGTGCTCTACGAGTGGAAGCGCGTGACCCAGGAGAACGACTCGCGCGCCACGCTGCGCGGCGGCGCCTCGCCGGCGGCGAAGGGCGCGAAAGGCGGTGCGGCATGACTTCCAGGAGCCTCGTGCAACGCGGCGGCGTGCTGGTCGCCCTGATCGCGCTGTCGGTCTATCTCTTCTACATCGGCAAGGGGCACAGCCTGCTCATCGACACCAACGCGCTCACCATCGACGGCAAGGAACTGCGCGCGCCGGAGGAGATCGAGGTGAGCGTCGACGGCCAGCCCGCCGAATCGATGGGCCGCGCCGAGCGCATCCAGGTCCTGGTCGGCGGGCCGAAGCACACGATCACCATCGAGGTCGTCTCCGGCGAGGAGAAGAAGGTGGAGAAGCGCTTCACCGTGCCCACCTTCATGGAATCGGCGATCGTCTCGATCCCGGCCATCCTCGGCGAGGCGCCCGCCGAGCACTGGGTCACGGCGTTCACCCCGCCGCCGGCCGAGGAGGCCCCGGCCGAGCAGATGCAGCATGATGAACAGGACGCGCCGGCCTCGCCGGATGCGGCGGCGCCGGAGCCGGCCAAGCCCTGACCGGCCGCGGGCGCCGTGCCGGGCGGCGCGGCGCCGGCGCCCCGGCTACTCCGCCTTCAGCGAAGCCATGTCGATCGAGAAGCGGTACTTCACGTCGCCCTTGAGCAGCCGCGCGTAGGCTTCGTTGATCTTCTGGATCGGAATCAGCTCGATGTCGGCGGTGATGTTGTGCACGCCGCAGAAATCGAGCATTTCCTGCGTCTCGGCGATGCCGCCGATGAGCGACCCGGACAGGCTTTTGCGGCCGAACAGCAACGCGAACGAGGAAATCTCGAACGGCTTCTCGGGCGCCCCGACCAGCGTCAGATTGCCGTCCACGGCGAGCTGGTGCAGGTAGGCGTTGATGTCGTGCGGGGCCGAAACCGTGTCGAGGATGAAGTGGAAGGTCCCGGCGTGCCTGGCCATCTCGTCCGGCTGCGTCGACAGCACGACCTCGTGCGCGCCCAGGCGCAGCGCGTCCTCCTCCTTTTCCGGCGAGGTGGTGAACACCACCACGTGCGCGCCGAACGCGCGGGCGAACTTGACGGCCATGTGCCCCAGCCCGCCCAGGCCGACCACGCCGACCTTCTGGCCCGGTCCGACCTGCCAGTGGCGCAGCGGCGAATAGGTGGTGATGCCCGCGCAGAGCAGCGGCGCGACGCCGGCGGGATCGAGGTTGGCGGGAATGCGCAGGGCGAAATGCTCGTCCACGACGATGCTTTCCGAATAGCCGCCGTAGGTCACCGGCGCGGTCCCGTGCTTGTCCGGCGAGCCGTAGGTCATCACCTGGGTCGGCGAGAACTGCTCGTGGCCGGCCTGGCTATGCGGGCACGCGGGGTCCGCGTCCACCAGGCAGCCGACGCCGGCCAGATCGCCGACCTTCAGCTTGGTGACGGCCGCGCCGACGCGGGTCACCCGGCCGACGATCTCGTGCCCCGGCACGCAGGGATACACCGTGGGCATGACGCTGTGCCATTCGTCGCGCGCATAGTGCAGGTCCGAGTGGCAGACGCCGCAGTAGAGGATGTCGATCTGCACGTCCCGGTCGGTCGGTTCGCGGCGGGGAATCGTGTCCGATTGCAGCGGCGAGATGGCGCTGGCGGCGGAATAGGCTTTGGATCGGTACATGATGAAGGCTCCGGAGAGGTTGGGTGCCGATTGTGACACGCGCTTTCCCGGTCGGTTCGATGTCGGCCGGAGCGAAGCCTTGCTGCGGCGCGGCGCCGCTGCGTGGCGGCCGCATGCGCTCCGCCGCGCGTTCCGCTACGATAGCGGCACGTTCCGCACGAGTATCAAGAGTGCCATGAAGAGAATCAGGCGCGTCACCTTCGGGTTCTGGGCAATCCTCTGCCTGTCTTTCGGCCTCAGCCTGGCCAACGCCTCGCTGTCGGGCGACGGCGGGCCGGAAACCCGCAGCTGGCGCACGGCGCCGCGCCACTCGGCGGGAATCGCGCCCGATCCGGCGCGCGAGGCCGACGTCGCCATCGTGCAGGTCTACTCTGCCGCAACGTACGGCTGGCGCGGCCTGTTCGCGCAGCATCCGTGGATCATCTTCAAGCGTTCGGGAGAAACCGCCTTCACCCGCTACGACGTGGTCGGCTGGCGCGGCGGCGACGTGGTCCAGCGCAACTACGCGCTGCCCGACGGATTGTGGTACGGCGCGCAGCCCCGGCTGCTGGTCGATCATCGCGGGGACGGCGTCGACGCCATGATCGACGCGATCGAGGCGGCCATCGAAAGCTATCCCTACGCGCATACCTACCGCAGCTATCCGGGGCCCAACAGCAACACCTTCCTGGCCCACATCGGGCGGCGGGTGCCGGCGCTCAAGCTCGACCTGCCGGCCAACGCGATCGGCAAGGACTACCGTCCGCTCGCCGATCCGGCGGGCCTGTCGCCCTCGGGCAGCGGCGTGCAGCTCTCCCTGCTCGGCCTGCTCGGCGCCAGCGTCGGCGTGCAGGAAGGCATCGAGATCAACGTCCTCGGGCTGAATTTCGGGCTCGACCTCAACAGCGTCGGGTTCCGGCTGCCATTCATCGGCCGCATCGGCCTGGACGACACGACCGTTTCGCACCATCCATAACCAAGAATCCCAAGGAATCGATCATGCAGAAAACCGTCAACTGGGGCGTGCTCGGCGCGGCCAACATCGCCAGGAAATTCTCGATGCCGGGCCTGAAGGCCGCGCCGAGCGCCACGCTCCTCGCGCTCGCCTCGCGCGACCTCGACAAGGGCCGCGCCGTGGCGCGCGAGCTGGGCATTCCCAAGCTCCACGGCAGCTACGAGGCGCTGCTGGCCGATCCGGAAATCGATGCCGTCTATATTCCGCTGCCCAACCGCCTGCATTTCGAATGGTCGGTGCGCGCGCTCGAAGCCGGCAAGCACGTCCTCTGCGAAAAACCGCTGTGCATGACCTCCGCCCAGATCGAGGAGCTCTGCGCCGTGCGCGACCGGACGGGCAAGCACGTCGAGGAAGCCTTCGCCTTCCGCAACCATCCGCAGTGGACCAAGGTCCGGGAAATCCTGGCGGGCGGCGCGCTTGGTCCGGTGCGGGCGGTGCACGGCATGCTCGCCAAGCAGTTCTTCGATCCGCAGGACATCCGCAACAACCCGGCCGAGGGCGGCGGCGCCGTGTACGACCTCGGCTCGTACGCCGTCTGCGCCTGCAACATGATCTTCCGGCGCCCGCCGTCGCGCGTCGTCGCCGCGCTGGAAACCGATCCCGCCTTCGGCATCGACCGCCTGTCGAGCACGCTGCTCGATTACGGCGACTGCCATGCCGCCTTCACGGTCGCCACCCAGTCCGGCGGCGACGGCTGGGGCTCGCAGCAGCAGCTGTCGATCCTCTGCGCGCGCGGCTGGCTGCGGCTCGACTTCCCCTATTCGCAGGTGCGCCCGACCGCCTGCCGCCTGGAGCTCGGCGACAGTTCGGGCGTCGGCGCCTTTCCCACGGCGACCTTCGATTTCGAGGCGGTCAACCAGTTCACCCTGCAGGGCGAACGCTTTTCCAGGCTGCTGCTCGGCGACGCGGTGCCCGCGTGGCCGATCGAGGAATCGCGCGACGCGCTGCGGATCATCGAGGGCATCTTCGCCTCGGCGCGGAGCGGCGGCTGGCAGGTGCTGCCCGGCCGTTGATGATGCGCTGACGGGGGCGCCGGCGGCGGCTCAGCCGCCGGACAGCGCCTTGAAATGGGTGCCGGTGCGGGTGACGCGGCCCTGTTCGTCGAAATACACGTCGAAGAAATAGTCGTAGGCGGATTCGGTCCTGGTCTTCCAGTCCCAGACGTATTCCTTCTTCAGCGGGTAGTACTGCTCGCTGGCCGGCTGGCCGAGCAGGCGCCGGACCTGCTCGCGGGTCATGCCTTCCCGCACGCGGGCGAAATTCGCTTCGGTGAGCACCTGCCGGACCGCGCGTAGGACCTTGTCCGGCCCGAAGTCGATCATGTAGTTGACCACGCCGTTCGGCGTGCGCGGATACTCCCAGGTGACCGAGCCGTCCACCTCCTGCCATTCCATCGTCGGCGGCCCCATGATTTCGCGGGTCTGCGCCATGGTGGTGACGCCGGGCTTGAGCTTGTCGAGGTTGACGCTGTCGCAGGCCGGCAGGAACGCGGCCAGCACGCCGGAAAGGATGCCCGTGAGCAGTCGCCTGAACATGGCGTCCCCTACTTGAGCGCCCCGAACACCTTCTTGATCATCGCCGAGCCGGTGCCCACGGGGTCCTTGCGGATGGCCTTCTCCTGGTCGGCGATCATCAGGAACAGGCCGTCCATCGCCTTGTTCGTCACGTAGGAATCGAGATCGGCGTTCTTCTTGTCGATCAGGCCGAGCTTGGATGCCTGTCCGGCGTACTGGTTGTACTGGCCGGCCAGGCCGACCTTGGCGGTGGCCTGCTTGACGATCGGCAGGAACCTGGCGGCGATGTCGTTCGAGGTGGTGCGCTTGAAGTACTGCGTCGCCGCGTCATCGCCGCCGGTCAGGATGCCGCGCGCGTCGTCGAAGCTCATGCTCTTCACCGCGTTGACCAGGATCGGCCTGGCCTCGACCACGGCCATCTCGGCGGCGCGGTTCATCGTCTCGACGAGTTCCTCGGCCTGCTTCTTCATGCCGAAGGCGCGCATCGCCTTCTCCGCCGACTGGAGCGGCTCGGGCAGCGGAATCCGCACGCGCTTGTTGCCGAGGAAGCCGTCCTTCTGGCCGAGCTGCCCGACGGCGGCTTCGGCGCCGCGCGTGAGCGCCTCCTTGAGGCCCGCGGCCGTGTCGCCGCTGGACAGCGCGTCGAGCCCGGCGGCCATGGCCGGAGCGCCCAGGACCAGCAGTCCGGCCAGCCAGAAGACACGTGCGGCGCCGAGCAGGCGGCGAAGGCTGTTGCGCATGGCGAATCTCCATTCGGAAAGAGTGGCGGGTACGTTACGCCGGGACGCCCGCGCACGGCAAGTTAACAACTGTGAAATCGCGTGGCAGGGTCGCGGCTCAGGCCGGGCTGCCACCCTGGCCGACGGCGTCGTCGTCGGCCTCGCCGTTGCCGCGGAACAGGCTGGGCGTCAGCTCGTACTTCTGCAGCAGGCGGTAGAACTCGGTGCGGTTGCGGTCGGCGATGCGCGCGGCGTCGGCGACGTTGCCCTCGGTGAGCTTGAGCAGCCCGATCAGGTAGTTGCGTTCGAAGCGCTGCTTGGCCTCGGCGTAGGTCAGCGCCTCCATGCTCGGGATGCGCAGCGCGCGCTGGATCAGCGGCAGGCTGATCAGCGCCGTGGTGGCCAGCGCGCAGCACTGCTCGACGACGTTGTAGAGCTGGCGCACGTTGCCCGGCCAGGCCGCCGTGGACAGGGCTTCGAGCGCGTCCGGCGCGATGCCGGTGATGCCCTTGTCGTACTTCTTGACCAGCTGCTGCATGAAGTGGTTGGCCAGCAGCGGAATATCCTCGCGGCGCTCCTCCAGCCGCGGCAGGGTCAGGGTGACCACGTCCAGGCGGTAGTACAGGTCCTCGCGGAACAGACCGTCGGCCATGGCGGCTTCCAGGTCGCGGTGGGTGGCGGAGAGCACGCGCACGTCCACCGGCTCGGCGCGTGTCGCCCCGACCGGGCGCACGGCCTGGTCCTGCAGCACGCGCAGCAGCTTGACCTGCAGCGGCAGCGGCATATCGCCGATCTCGTCGAGGAACAGGGTGCCGCCGTCGGCCGCCTTGAACAGGCCGCCGTGCTCGCTGGTGGCGCCGGTGAAGGCGCCGCGCACGTGCCCGAACAGCTCGGATTCGAGCAGCTGCTCCGGGATCGCGCCGCAGTTGATGGCCACGAAAGGCGCCTTGCAGCGCGGACTGGCGCGGTGGATGGCGCGGGCGAACACTTCCTTGCCGGTGCCGCTCTCGCCGCGGATCAGCACGCTGGCGTCGGTGGCGGCGACCACGCGGGCCTCCTCCATCAGTTCGGCCATGCGCCGGCTGCGGTAGACGATGCCGTCCTGCCAGTCGCCTTCGCAGCCGGTCGAGGCGCCGCCGGCGATCGGCGAGACGCGCAGCGCCTGCTGCACCTTCTCGTACAGCAGCTTGCTGTCGAACGGCTTGGTCAGGTAGCCGAAAACGCCTTGCGACATGGCCTGCACGGCGTCGGGGATAGTGCCGTGCGCGGTGATCAGGATCACCGGCAGGGTCGGCTGCGTGGCGTGCAGCTCCTTGAACAGCGTCAGGCCGTCCTTGCCCGGCAGGCGGATGTCGCTGATCACCAGCTGCGGCGTCTCGATGGCGATGCGCGACAGGCCTTCCTCGGCGGAGGCCGCCGTCGAGATGCGGATGCCCCACGAACGCAGGCGCATCGACAGCAGGCGCAGCAGGTCCGGATCGTCGTCGATCACCAGCACGTGGGCCGGCGCCAGCCGGGACGCCTCGCCGATCATGGCACGGGCCTCCCGGCGTTGGGGCGGACTGGGATGGAGCGCTCGATGTCGGTCAGCGCGTCGAGCTTCTCCTGCAGTTCGTCGCGCTTTTCCTGCAGCTCGTCGCGCCGGCGCTGGGCGTCCTTCAACTGCTGGCCGAGGCGCTCGCTCTGCGCTTCGAGCCGCATCCGCTCCTGGTACTGGATGGCCAGCAGGCGGGCCAGCGGGTGCAGGCTGGCCGCTTCCGGCTCGCGCGCGCGCAGCACCGCCTCCAGCAGCGCCGCCGCGCGCGGCAGGTCGGCGCCCGTGCGCGGCATGCCGAGCAGCATGGCCAGGCGCACCCGCACCGAAGGGGAGACCGGGATCGCCGTCAGCGTCTGCCGTTCGCGCGCCAGCTCGGCCGGCGCCATGCGCTGCAGCAGATGGTAATAGCCGAGCAGCGGCAGCATCGCCGTTTCGTTGACCAGCGCCGGCGCGATCACCGGCTCCGGCGGCTCCTCCGGCTCGACCGCGGCGGCGACGGGCGGCGGCGGCGTGGCGCACGCCGCGAGCAGGCCGCAGGCGCCGACGGCGGCCAGGAAAGACGGGCGGAAGCGGAGCGATGGGGTCATGGCGGTGGCTCGGTGGGCTTCAATGGGCAAGGGTCCAGGGCAGGGCGATCTCGAAGTGCGCGCCAGGGCTGCCGGCCGACAGCAGCCGGATCTCGCCGTCCATGACGGCCAGCAGCTCGCGCACGATGGACAGGCCGACGCCGCTGCCCTGCCGCTCGACCGGCGGGGGGCGCTGCCCCTGCACGAACGGCGCGAAGATCCGTTCGGCGTCCTCGGCCGCGACGCCGGGACCCTGGTCGATGCAGGCGACGTACAGCCGGTTTCCTTCGATGCGGCCTTCGAGCCGGATGGTACCCCCGTCCGGGCTGAAATCGACGGCGTTCGACAACAGATTGTCGAGGACCACGCGCAGCTTGTCGCCGTCCAGCAGGCCGCTGGCCGGCGGCGGATTGCTCAGCACCTTGAGCCGGCGCGCCTGGATCTGCAACTCCCGGTCCTGCACCACGTCGTCGAACAGCCGCCGCAGGCTGACCGGCCGGCGGTGCAGCCGGCGGGCGCCCAGCGACACGGCGTTGAGCCGCAGCAGGCTCTCGATGTGGTTCTGCAGCGCGCGGGCGTTGGCGTCCAGGATATCCACCACCTCGCGCTGCGTGCCTTCGAGCGGCCCGGCGATTTCCTCCTGCAGCAGGGCGACGCCTTCGCGCAGCGCGGTCAGCGGCGTCTTCAGCTCGTGCGAGACGTGCCGCAGCGTGCGCTCCCGCTCGGTCTCCAGTTCGCTCAGGCGCAGGCGCAGCCAGTCCAGCCGGCGTCCCACCTGGGCCAGGTCGGACGGCCCGCGCACGTGCACCGGCTCGTCGAAACGGCTCTCGCCCAGGCGCTCGATGGCGTTCTCGATGGCCCTGATCGGCCGCGACAGCCACCAGCCCATGGCCAGCGCCACCAGGAAGGCGGCGGCGATGCTCGCCGCGACCAGCGTGCCGAAGCGCAGGCGGCCCTCGTCCAACTCGGCGAGGCCCTCGGCCTGCCGCCGCTCGACCAGCCGGCGGCCGCGCTGTTCGAGTTCGCCGTTGATCGCCGAGAGCCGCCCGAGCAGCGCCGGCAGCTCGGCAAACGGCGCCGGCCCGTGCAGGCCCGCGTCGATCATCTCGACCGTATGCTTCCACTCGCCGGGCAGGGTGCCGAGCGGGCGGGACTCCAGGGCGTCCAGCCGTGCCGCCGCGGCCAGCGCGCTTCTGGCCTGGGCGCCGAAGCGGTCCAGCACGGCGCGGTCGTGCAGCACCGCGTACTGGCGGGCGCTGCGTTCGAGGTCGATGGTTCGCTCGGCCAGTTCCTGGATCGAGGTGCTGACCTGCACGGCCAGTTCGCCGGTCTCGCGCGTCTGCCGGGCGAAATGTTCGAGCAGGAACCAGCCGTGCGCCCCGGCCCAGCCGAGAAAGACGACGATCAGCAGCAGGCCGGCCGACATGCTCTGGCGGAAAGAGATGCGGATCATGGACGGGAAGGGTGGCGGGAACGGGGCGGAATGGGCGGATGCGGTGGCGGGAAGAACGATGGAAGCGTACCAGATCGCCCGGACCCGGCGCACGGCGCAGCGCGATGGAATTTTGCCCGCCATCGCCTTGTCGCCATTTGGCGACACATTAATGGATTGATTTAACGATGTTTTTGGTTTGATGACGAATGTGCGTCGCCTCCCGGCGACACGATCCCGCGCAAAACGTTCCCCGGATTTCAGCCGTTTTTTTCAGCCGTTTGTTTTTTATGGAGAAATTTTTTCTGGCACGGATATCGCTCAAAGGCATCGATGTTTGTGAATTCACCCAAGGAAGGAAGCTCCGTGTTCAACAAATCGACCCTGTTCAATCGCAACGATCCCGTGCCGCGCCGGGAATCCGGCCCGGTATCGTCGGCCGCGGCGCGTCCCGCCGCCGGAATGGGCGAGAGTACGGCCGCCCGGCCGCCGGTGCCCGCCCGGGACGTGCCCGTGCCTCCCGCCGCCGCGCCGGCGCCCGCCGCCGCGTCCCCCGCGCCGGTGCCGCCGGCGCCGAAGGAGAGCGCCGCTGCCGAGAAGGACGCCGATTCCGGCCTGGGCGCGCGCCTGATCGTCGGCCCGGACGTGAAGCTCAAGGGCGCGGAAATCCTGGATTGCGACACGCTGGTCGTCGAAGGCCGCGTCGAGGCGACGATGGACAGCCGCGTGATCCGCATCGCCGAACATGGCGCCTTCATCGGCAAGGTCAGCATCGACGTCGCCGAGATCCACGGCTCGTTCGAAGGCGAACTGACCGCGCGTTCGCAGCTGATCATCCACTCGACGGGCCGGGTCACCGGCACGATCCGCTACGGCAAGCTGGTGGCGGACGAGGGATGCGAGCTGTGCGGCGACATCAACGTGCTGTCCGCACCGTCGGCCGCCAAGGCCAGGAGTACGCCCGAACCGGCCGCCGTGCTCGGCGGGACGGCCAATTGAGCGTGGTTTGACGCCGCCCGCCCGAATCGGAGGCAAAGGAGGCCCGGCATCCCGGGCCGGAAATTTCTTTTCTGTGCCATCATGCATGGCCGCTTGAAGTGTTCAAAACGAGAAGAATCATGGAGGGAGAAACGACACCGCAGTCCGGTCCGCAGGCCGACTGCTTTCTTGCGGGGACGGTGGTCCAGCTCGCCGCGTGTTGCCGGGCGCTGCTGCCGCCCCGCCGGACGGACGGATACGATATCCGCCTGGCGCGCACGCAGTCGCAGCAGGGCGCGGTCAACCGCCTGGTGCGCCGGATGTACGCCTGGCGCGGCTACAGCATGCAGTCCTCGACCTACCCGCCGAACGATCCGAACCGCACGACGCTGGCCGTCTGGCAGGGCGACGAGGCGATCGCCACGCTGACCCTGGGCTGCGACTCGCCGGGCGGCCTGCTGGCCGACGGGCTCTACGCGCCGGAACTGGCCGGCCTGCGCCGCCAGGGGCGGGTGCTCTGCGAAGTCACGCGGCTGGCCGTGCATCCGGACTTCAGTTCCGGGCGCATGCTCGACACCCTGTTCCACGCGGCGCTGGTGTTCGGCCGCGAGCATTACCGCGCCAGCGACGCGGTGATCGAGGTCAATCCGCGCCACGTGCGTTTTTACGAACACCGTTTCGGCTTCCGGCAGGTCGGCACGCTGCGCCAGTGCCCGCGCGTCAACGCGCCGGCGGTGCTGCTGCACCAGGCGCTCGGCCGGCTGACCGTGTTCGGCGCGCGGACGGAGGAGCCGCACGCAGCCTGGGCCGAGGTCGGCGAGCTGGCGGCCGCCGGCTGACGCGGCCGCGTCCGCAAGGGCGCATCCTTTCAGCGCGCGTCGCGGCGGACGCGCGTCTTCCGGCTACTGCGCGCCCTGGCCGCCGCGCATCAGGGTGCTTTTGCCGAACAGGCTCTCGATCAGGTCCACGGCCAGCTCCGCGGTGCGGTTGCGCACGTCGAGCGCCGGATTGAGCTCGACCACGTCGAGCGAAGCCAGGCGGCCGGTGTCGGCGACCATCTCCATGCACAGCTGCGCCTCGCGATAGGTCGGCCCGCCGCGCACCGTGGTGCCGACGCCCGGCGCGATGTCGGGGTCGAGGAAGTCGACGTCCAGGCTGACGTGCAGGTGCGTGTCGGGCGCGACCAGCGCCAGCGCCAGTTCCATCGCATGGCGCATGCCCATCTCGTCGATGTAGCGCATGTCGTAGACCTCGATGCCGGCGTCGTGCACCAGCCGCTTTTCGCCCGGATCGACGCTGCGGATGCCGATCTGGCGGATGTCCTTCGGGTTGAGCGCGGGGACGAAGCCGGCCATGTCCACCAGTTCGCGCGGGCCGTGCCCGCACAGGCTGGCGACCGGCATGCCGTGCAGGTTGCCGGAGGGCGTCAGCGCCGCAGTGTTGAAGTCGGCATGGGCGTCGAACCACAGCACGCGCAGCTTCCTGCCGCGCTCGCGGCAATGCCGGGCCACCGCGCTGATCGAACCGATGGAGAGCGAGTGGTCGCCGCCGAGCAGGATCGGCAGGCGGTCCGCGCCGAGCTCCGCGTAAACCGCGTCGTGCACGGTGCGGTTCCAGGCGGTGACCTCGGCCAGATGGCGGAAGCCGCCGATCGCCGGCAGCCCCGGATTGGCCGGACCGGCGACGTTGCCGCGATCGCGCACTTCGAGGCCGAAGCGCGCGATGGCCTCGGCGATCCCCGCCACGCGCAGCGCCTCCGGCCCCATGCGGGTTCCGGCCAGGCCGGCGCCGACGTCGGTCGGCGCGCCGATCAGGCTGACACAGGTTTTCTTCATCTTTTTCTCCGTCATTGCGATGGACGACCGGGATAACGACGCGGGAAGTCGTTTCGACCGCTGCGACACGGCGGGTCAATTCTTCCGTGGTCAATTCCGAGGATTTCCGTACACTAGCAGTTCCTCCGTT
>JADHEE010000543.1_pt1 | contig 14351 bp, 16 predicted proteins | sample 8952401 | NCBI WGS metagenome assembly JADHEE01 (sample SAMN16124438, study PRJNA663242) | bioreactor sludge metagenome | isolation source: sludge (ammonium) | place: India:Bengaluru | collected 2019-02-28
TGTTGTGACCAATGCGACAGTCCAAGAAACGACTGGACTCAAAGCTTTAGATGAAAAGCTGGTAAATGCCGTGCTTCAAGCCAAAGTAAAACCGTTTATGGAGGACGACACCGCTTTAGCTGTCATTGGTTATCAAGTTTTTAATTTAAACTTAACCCCAGATGATGCCGAAGCATGTAACTATAGCTTTGACTCGAAAAACTGGCGTGCGCAACAGCAGCAGCAAAAAGTGCCTTTTCAATATCAGGCTCAACCTAAGCTTGCGTTAGATTCAACGCAGTTAAATGATCATGACCGTCAAATTAGATTTAGCTTTAAAGCCGATAAACACGGCAACATCAAGAAGCCTAAAATTATCAAGGGTTCAGGTATTTACGAGCTTGATCAACAAGTTTTACAAGCCGTTGCAAATAGCAGAGTCAGTGTTAAACGCACAGCAAGCACACTTTGGCTCTATAAGAAATCTAAATTTAAAGATGCGATTGAATTCGATCTGAATGCTTGTCGTTAAAAATTTAGCATGACACGAGTTTTCACTCACTCGTGTCATCACTATATCAACTTTGAACCCATTCCGCACATATAAGCATGTGGCCAGCTGCTCTCAGTACTTAAAAATTAATTAGAACTGACTAAACATCCAATACACAAAAAGATAGCGTCCTATTTTTGCAATACTCACCATCACAACAAAACGAACAAAGTTTTCTTTGAGTAATCCTGCAATGAGGGTAATCGGATCACCAATGATGGGCACCCAACTAAGTAATAAAGACCAAAAACCATATTTTTGATAAATGCCCTGCGCCTGCAACATCTTTTGCTCTGAGACGGGAAACCATTTTTTATTTTTGTATTGTTCAACTTTCAAGCCGAGCCACCAATTCACACAGCTACCTAGAATATTGCCTAGACTGGCGACAACTACCAATAACCACACTGGATACTGCGTCTGAGCCAACAATCCCACCAAAACTGCCTCTGACTGTAACGGTAGCAGTGTCGCTGCCCCAAAAGCAGAAAGGAAAAGTAGTCCTAAGGCCCACATCATTTTATGATTTTAAACCCAGCTTTTTCTTGGTTGAGCTATAGGTAAAACTTGACCAGATCAATGCCAGAATCAACAAAGACCAACGTGACCATGAATATTTATCGGCAATCGGTTCAATTGCAGCACGCAGTACCACCTGATCTTTAGTATTCAGCAGTTCAATGATTTTTTGGATGTGTACCGCTTCAGCTACAAATAGCACCAAACATCCCGAAATTCCCACAATAATACTGAGATAGATTTTAGGATTCGCTTCAATAATGCGGGTTAAATTGAGGAAAAACTCTTTTTTCATTACACTAATGCCCAAACAACCTTTCAACAAAAAAGCCACCCATCGGTGGCTTTAAAGAATGGCTTTTACCTTGAAGGCACTAAGCTTAACACAGTTCAAGTCAACGCTTCTGTAACTAATTCACTTGAAGCGCCAACGCACGCTGAACTGCAGGACGCGCTTGAATACGCTCCATATAAGCCTTCACATTTGGATAGTCATTTATATTAATTTGCTGCCACTCATAACGCAAAATCCATGGGAAAATTGCCATATCCGCTATCGAATACTCGCCAGCCACATAGTTTTGACCAAAAAGCTGCTTGTCTAGTACAGCATACAAGCGCTTGGTTTCATTGACATAGCGTTCAGTTGCATATGCAATACGTTCGGGAGCAAATTTACTGAAGTGATGGTTCTGTCCAAGCATTGGACCAAAACCACCCATTTGCCACATCAACCACTGCTCAACTTCAACACGAGCCTGTTCATCGCTTGGATAAAACTGCCCTGTTTTACGCCCTAAATACTGCAAAATCGCCCCTGACTCAAACACAGAAATGGCTTCACCTTTAGGACCCTCTTGATCGACAATCGCAGGGATTTTATTGTTGGGTGAAATGCGCAGAAAGTCGGGTTGAAACTGATCATTTTCTAAAATATTGATGGGAAAGACTTGATACTCCAAACCCATCTCTTCTAAAGCGATGCTAATTTTATGTCCATTGGGTGTTCCCCAATAATAAAGATCAATCATTTTAAAATTATTCTCCATACACCGTAGATGGTGGCTCTTTACACACCTTAATAGATTTAAAAAGAAACAACAAGTTCTGCAAATTAGAAATAATTTTATAATTATCATATATATAAAAAATTTATTTAAAAAAATAGATCTTTAACTTGATTTTTTTAAACTCAAACACATATTAATTATTGTGTTAGAAATGACGATTTTTAACATTCTGTCGATGTTTATACATGGCAGGTTTAAGTTTTTATCTTCTTATTTTTAAAACTTTGCTGACCTCAGGAGGTTCTAATCATGAGTAATCTAAATCTTCATCCTTTATTTCGTCGTAGCATTGGATTTGACCGTTTAAATGATTTTATTGACTACGCCATGCAAAGTGATGCACCCAATTATCCTCCATACAACATAGAGAAATCTGGTGAAAACCGTTATCGCATTGTGGTGGCTACCGCAGGTTTTAGCCTAGAGGAATTAGGGCTGAGTCTAGAAAATCAGCTTCTTACCATTTCAGGTAAACCTGAAGTTGTTCAGAAAGAAACAACTGAATATCTGCATAAAGGAATCGCGCGTCGTGCCTTTAAATTGTCTTTACGCTTAGATGAACATATTGAAGTTCAACAAGCTGATTATGAGAATGGTTTATTGGTCATTGAGTTAGAACGAATCATACCAGAAGAGAAACTTCCACGCGAAATCCCAATTGGTAAGAAAAAACTTTTACTTGATCAGCCTGACTCTATAGAAAAAACTGTAAGCACTGAGTAATTATGCTTTAAATCAAAAAAGCCCTGCTATTCGAGCAGGGCTTTTTTGATGATTGGATGATTACTTTTTCTTTTTAGGACCAAGCAACATACCCATTTGACGACCTTCCATTTTTGGTGATTGTTCAACAACACCAATTTCAGCCACATCTGCTTCAACTTTTTGAAGTTGAGCCAAACCAAGCTGTTGATGCGCCATTTCACGACCACGGAAACGAAGAGTAATTTTTACTTTGTTGCCTTCTTCAAGGAACTTAGTGATTGCACGTAGTTTTACGTTGTAATCACCAACATCAGTACCCGGGCGGAGTTTGATTTCTTTCACCTGTACTTGATGCTGTTTTTTCTTCGCTTCTTTCTGCTTTTGCTTTAGATCAAACAAATGCTTGTTGAAGTCCATGATTTTACAAACAGGCGGTTCAGCGTTTGCTACGATCTCAACAAGATCAAGCTCAACACTTTCAGCAGCGCGTAATGCTTCTGCCAAGCTAACAATACCTTTTTGCTCACCATTTTCGTCTACAAGACGGACTTCTTTCGCACGAATTTCATCATTCAAAGCAGGACGGTTTGATTTGTTACCGCCCTGTTGATTACGGTCAGGCTGTTTAATCGCTGTTACTCCACAATGTACCGGCCGCGTTCGGCAACGGCTGCTTTTACTAGGTCAACGAAAGCGTCGATTGACATAGTACCCAAATTTGTTCCTGAGCGGGTACGCACGTTCACTGTACCTTCCTCTACCTCACGGTCCCCAAGTACCAGTAAGTAAGGAATACGCTCTAATGTACGTTCACGAATCTTAAAGCCGATTTTCTCATTTCTCAAGTCTGAAATCGCACGGAGACCGTTTTCTTTAAGTTTAGCGACGACTGACTCACATGCTTCCGCTTGTGAATCGGTAATGTTCATCACACATGCTTGGATTGGTGTTAACCAAGGTGGCATAAAGCCCGCATAGTGTTCGATTAGTATACCAATAAAACGTTCAAAACTGCCAAGTATTGCACGGTGCAACATTACAGGTTGATCACGATCATTGTCTTCAGTGACATATGACGCATCTAAACGTTCTGGCAAATTGAAGTCACATTGGATTGTACCACATTGCCATACACGGCCTAAGCAGTCTTTCAGTGAGAATTCAATTTTCGGACCATAGAATGCACCTTCACCCGGTTGAAGTTCCCACTCCAAACCAGCAGCATCTAAAGCATCTGCTAAAGATTTTTCAGCCATATCCCAAAGTGCATCATCACCCACACGTTTTTCTGGACGTGTAGACAACTTCATTTGCACTTCTTCGAAACCAAAGTCTTTATACACATCTAAAGTCAGTTGAATGAAGTCAGCCACTTCTTGACCAATTTGCTCTTTGGTACAGAAAATGTGTGCATCATCTTGGGTAAAGCCACGCACACGCATAATGCCGTGCAATGAACCCGATGGTTCGTTACGGTGACACGAACCGAACTCAGCCAAACGAATTGGCAAATCACGGTATGATTTTAAACCTTGATTGAACACTTGTACGTGACAAGGACAGTTCATCGGCTTAATTGCATAGTTACGGCTTTCTGAATGCGTCGTGAACATGCCATCTGCATAGTTTGCAGCATGGCCTGATTTTTCCCAAAGCGTGAAATCAACCACTTGTGGGGTACGAATTTCAAGGTAACCATTATCTTGTTGTACTTTACGCATGTATTGTTCAAGTACTTGATAAATGGTCCAACCGTTTGGATGCCAGAACACCATACCTGGTGCTTCTTCTTGCATATGGAACAGGTCTAAAGCTTTACCAATTTTACGGTGGTCACGCTTTTCAGCTTCTTCAATACGTTTGATATACGCTGCAAGCTGTTTTTTGTCTGCCCACGCTGTACCATAAATACGTTGTAACTGTTCATTCTTCGCATCCCCGCGCCAATAAGCGCCTGACATTTTAGTCAGCTTGAATGCTTTTAAAAATTTAGTATTTGGCACGTGCGGACCACGGCACATATCCAAATAATCTTGATGGTAGTACAAGCCCATTTCTGTTTCTTCAGGCATGTCTGCAATCAAGCGTAATTTATAATCTTCACCACGCGCTGTGAATTCTGCAATCACCTCATCACGTGGTGTCATTTTTTTGATGACATCATAGTCTTGATCGATGAGCTTTTTCATGCGCTCTTCAATGGCTACCATGTCTTCTGGTGTAAATGGCTTTGCACTAAAAATATCGTAATAAAAGCCATCTTCAATGACAGGACCAATCACCATTTTCGCTTCAGGGAACAATTGCTTCACCGCATGTCCCACCAAGTGAGCGCAAGAGTGACGAATGATTTCGACACCTTCTTCGTCTTTAGGCGTAATAATTTGAAGGCTGGCATCCGTGGTAATCAAATCAGATGCATCGACTAAACGACCATCGACTTTTCCTGCAACTGTATTTTTCGCAAGACCCGGACCGATGCTCAGTGCAACGTCCATCACAGATACAGCTTGATCAAATTGTTTTTGATCGCCATTTGGCAAAGTGATAATTGGCATAAAAAATCCTTAAGGAGTGATGCCCCGTACCATGGAGCATGTCACCGCGAGATTATGATCGAGGTAAAACCTCAAAAGATAAAAACGGTGGATAAATAAAATCAGTCGAATTTTACACGTGTTATCCACAGGATTAAACCTTTTCCCCTAGAAAATTCACGTTTCAGCCCATTTTGAATTCATTTGCCAATCCATCAGCCTCCCTAAAATGAGGGGGATTGATGTTCCGCAATCCTTATCGCTACATTTTATAATGACTGTATCGGTCACTTTTTATTGAACAATGCAGCAACACAAGCATACACATTTTGCTTAAAAAGCAGGCTAAAATCTAACTAAAAGGGTTTATAGCGCACAGAATCCATAGATTCAGTTTAGATAAACTAAACAAAAAATTCAATAAATTCATCTAAAAAGCGCAACTCGACTAAAGCATAAATGCAAGATGGCTGAAAAATGCATATCTTTTAATCAATGGAAAAAATAATACCAAATTCAGGAGTGATCAACATGGTGAGTGCGTATGATGAGTTACCAAGAACCCCCGCAAACTTTGTAGCTTTGTCACCATTACGTTATTTAGAACGAGCTGCTTATATTTACCCTCATCAAGATGCCATCATTCATGGGCACCGCTATATTTCATGGCGTGAAACTTACCTTCGCTGTCGCCAATTTGCCTCACAGTTACAAAAATTGGGAATCACAAAGAACGATACTGTCTCTGTTTTGCTGCCCAATGTCCCTGCAATGATCGAAGCACATTTTGCAGTCCCAATGGCAGGTGCTGTGCTCAACACATTGAACACGCGCTTAGATGCCAAAACCATCGCATTTATGCTTGATCATGCAGAAACCAAAGTCTTATTGGTGGATCCAGAGTTTGCATCGGTTGCACAAGAAGCCTTGGCTTTGGTCGGACGCGATATTTTCGTGATTGATGTAGATGATGCTGAGTACGAAAACTGTTTTGCAGCCCCGATTGGGCAAATCGAGTATGAAGACTGGTTAACCGAAGGCGATGACAACTTTGAATGGCATTTACCTCAAGATGAATGGGATGCCATTAGCCTTAACTACACCTCTGGCACCACAGGCAACCCAAAAGGCGTGGTTTATCACCACCGTGGCGCTTATATCAATGCAGCCAGTAACATCATTGCTTGTGGCATGACACCACGTGCGACCTACTTGTGGACCTTACCTTTATTCCACTGTAACGGCTGGTGCTTTGCATGGACCATGGCAGCCAATGGGGGCACCAATATCTGTTTACGTAAAATTGACCCTGAACTCATTTTCAAAGTCATCGCTGAGCATAAAGTCGATTATTTCTGTGGTGCGCCAATTGTGCTATCCATGCTGATCAACACCCCTGAAGAGCAACGGATCCACTTTGAGCATCGCGTTGAAGTGATGGTGGCAGGTGCTGCACCTCCTGCTGCAATCATTGAAGGCATGCGCCATATTGGTATAAATGTCACCCATGTTTATGGACTGACTGAAACCTATGGACCTTCTGCGCTTTGTGCCTCTCAAGCGGGTTGGTCTGACTTATCTATTCAGGAACAAGCGCAGTTGCACTCACGCCAAGGTGTACCTTACCCACTGCAAGATGGTATGAAAGTGCTGGATCCAGACACGATGCAACCTGTACCGCATGACGGTCAAACTATGGGTGAAATTATGTTCCGAGGTAACATTGTGATGAAAGGTTATCTCAAAAACCCTGAAGCCACGGCAGAAGCCTTTGCTGGTGGTTGGTTCCATACAGGCGATCTTGCCGTTTGCCAACCTGATGGCTATGCCAAAATTACTGACCGCTCTAAAGATGTCATTATTTCTGGAGGTGAGAATATTTCATCACTAGAAGTTGAAGAAATTCTCTATCAACATCCTGCTATTTTAACGGCTGCGGTGGTCGCGAAGCCCGATCCTCGCTGGCAAGAAGTGCCCTGTGCATTTATTGAACTCAAAGCAGGTAAAGAAACCACGCCTGAGGAAATCATTGAATTCTGTAAGCAACATCTGGCACGTTTTAAAGTCCCGAAAGATGTAGTGATTACAGAAATTCCAAAAACGTCGACAGGCAAGTTACAGAAATTTGTCCTACGTGATTGGGCCAAAGAGCGTGCAACACGCGAGTTTAGCTAAACAATCAGCAGTCTACTCAAGCAAATATTCTCACATAAAAAAGCGACCTTGAAGGTCGCTTTTTTATGTCTAAATGGCTTAATTATCTGAAATTAAAGCCACTTGCTGAATGTAGTTAAACAACTTCAAACGTGAAGCTTTAAGCTGTTCTTCATCAGCCTGCTGTTTCATATCACGGTGAATACGCAATACATGCTGACGAATGGTATGACGTTCCGCGGCATTATAGGTTTTGGAAAACTCATTAATGACCACATCACCATCTTTGATCATACGATCAACCCAACGCTGCAATTGAGCGGTTTTTTTCGCGCCTTGTTGCGGTGTCAAATAAGACAAAATCACCGTTTCATCTTCATTACGCAACAACTTACCAATGCGTAAAAATTGGCGACGACGAGCTTCATTTGATGTAATCAGTTTCACATCCAAAAGGGCTTCAATCAAACGCTCTTCAACAGGTAAGTTTTGAATTTGTTTAGTGTTCAACTCTGCAAGTTGAGAACCCAAAGATGCCATACGTTGTACGGCTTTTTTCTGTTCAGTTTTACTTGCACGTCCTTCTAAAGATTCAAAGTCTTCTTCAGTAAAACTATGCGGTCGACGTGCCACGATTAATCTGCCTCGTAAAATTTTGCTGCAAATAGTGTCTGAATCTCAGATAAAGCTTGTTCTTCATCTGCGCCTTCAAGCACCAAGCGTAAAGTGGTGCCCTTTCCTGCGCCTAGCATCAGGAGGGACATAATATTTTTGGCATCCACCAATTTGTCTCCTTTTCCAATTTGGATTGAAGAACGGAATTTGGTGGTCACTTCAATGAGCTTGCCAGATGCACGCGCATGTAACCCTAGTTTATTAATTACGTCAACAGTTGTGTCAATCATGCCCAGTGCTTCATTTCTCGATGGAGGACCTGAATAGACCATTTTGCCTCAAGGGCTTTTTTTAGTCTATCCACAATATATACAGAGCGATGCTGCCCACCCGTACAACCAATTGACACGGTCATATAGTGACGATGCCCTTCAGCAAAAGCTGGTAACCATTTATCTAAAAATTTATAAATATCTTGGAACATTTCGTGAGTTTGCTCACTTTGTTCCAAAAATTTTTGCACAGGGGCATCCAGTCCAGAATACTTCCGCAGTTCTAAATCCCAATGGGGATTGGGTAAATGTCGAACATCAAACACATAGTCAGCATCTAACGGAATACCATGTTTAAAGCCGAAAGACTGCAAAATCAAAATCAGGTTATCCGACTGCCCCAACTTTGACAGCAAGGTATGCTTTAAGTCATGCACACTTTTATCGGTGGTATCAATATGCACAGTTGAGCGCAAATTAATCGGCAATAAAAGGGTTTTCTCTTCTTGAATGCACTGATTCAAACTTTGAAAGCGTGTCGCCAACGGATGCGGACGACGTGAAGCACTAAAGCGCGCAATTAGTTCTTGGTCACGCGTGGTCAAATAAATAATATCGACCGTACCATGCCTTTGCAATTGTTCAAACACCAAGTCGAACTCTTGCAAATCTGCACGTGTACTGCGTACATCCACACCAAGCGCCAACTGCTCAAGGTTATTTTCTCGATCCAGTTTAGCCACAATCTCTGGAAGTAAGGCCAAAGGCAAATTATCAATACAGTAATAACCGAGGTCTTCCAATACTTGTAATGCAGAGGATTTACCCGAACCAGACTGTCCTGTAACAATTAAAATGCGCTTCATCTTAATCCTTTGAGAGGTGAGCTTGCCTAAATATGTTTCACTTTCAAGTTATCAATTAAACGAGTTGCCCCGAGTTTTGCCGCAACAAAAAGCACCACATCTTGGTCAAACGCATCCAATTTCTGCAATGCAGGTGTGCGTGCTTCCACATAATCCACAACAAAACCAGCCTGTGTCAATGTCGCCTTTATATTTGCTAACACATCAGCTAAAGCGGTACCAGTTTGCAGCGACTGTTCTGCCGCTTTTAAACTTTGATAAATGGCCGGTGCCTTTTGACGGTTTTCTTCGCTTAAATAACCATTACGTGAACTTAAAGCCAAACCATCTTCTGCACGTGCAATTGCCACACCCATCACTTCAAGCGGCATATTCAAATCACGAACAAATTGACGAATCACAGCCAACTGTTGATAGTCTTTTTCACCAAAGAAAGCAAAAGTGGGTTGCACAATATTGAACAGTTTCGTCACCACAACGGCGACACCATCAAAATGCCCTGGGCGTTGTAGACCACACAAATCATTGGTGATATCTGAAACAGTAATATTGGTCAAACGTGGACTGTTGCCATACATTTGCTCAACCGATGGTGCAAACACGATGTCACAACCAACCTCGGCCAACAAGCGCTGATCTTGTTCCAAGGTGCGTGGGTAACTGTCAAAATCTTCATTGGGTCCAAATTGAATCGGATTCACAAAAATACTAACTACAACCACATCACAGAGTTTTTTCGCTTCGCGCACAAGGTTCAAATGCCCCTGATGCAAGTTGCCCATGGTCGGGACGAAACCAATACTTTTTCGAGCCGTTCGCGCAGGGTTCAATGATGCTGAGAGGCCTTGGATCGTGGTTTCAGTTTTCATGTTTTACAGCTCGACTTGGAATGTTTGTTCTTTTGCAGGGAATGAGCTATCAAGCACCGCTGCATGGTATGCCTTGAACGCATCCAAAATCGCCGTTTCCCCTGCTTGTTCTTTCATAAAGTTACGCACAAATTTTGCAACACGACCAAAAGTCAGTCCAAGCATGTCTTGTACCACCAAGACTTGACCATCGGTATCCACACCTGCGCCAATGCCAATGACAGGTACATGTGGGAACAACTCACTAATTTCTTTCCCGAGCTGCGCAGGCACACACTCTAATAACAGCACCGCAGCACCCGCATCAACCACCGCTTGGCAGTCCGCAATTAATTGGTCTGCCGCTTCACGTGTGCGTGCTTGTAATTTATAGCCACCAAACACATGTACAGACTGTGGGGTTAAACCTAAGTGTACACATACAGGAATACCGTTGCGTGTCAAAACCTGAACCGTTTCAGCCAGCCATGCTCCACCTTCGACTTTGACCATTTGCGCGCCCGCTTGCATCACTACTTTTGAGCTTTGCAAAGCATCATTTAAGGTGGCATAGCTCATAAAAGGTAAGTCAGTCATGATCAAGGCATGCTGGTTACCACGGCGTACAGCTGCGGTATGGTAAGCCATATCTTCAACTGTAACAGGCAAAGTGGAATCACGACCTTGAATGGCCATACCGAGTGAATCGCCAATTAAAATGGTATCAATTTCAGCAAGTTCCATTGCCTTTGCCATACTTGCATCATAGCAAGTCAGGCAGGAAAATTTGCGACCTTCTGCTTTAAATTTTCTTAAGTCATTTAAACTAATCATCAAACTATTCCTTTCAACATCTTTAGCTCGGCTAAATTAAATCTCTGCCCAATTGCCTGCATCCAGCACGCTCAACGTGGGTTGTTGTACAACAGGCAACTGTTTCAACGCAATACCATCAATGTGTAAATTGGGGTCTAAATCCAGCAATGGAATCAACACAAAATCACGCTCCATCACACCGACATGTGGCACAGTTAAGCGTTCATGCTGAATTTTCTCTTCTGCATAGATCAGTAAATCTAAATCTAAAGTACGTTCACCCCAATGGCGTAAACGTACACGTCCCGACTCTTGTTCAAAACGTTGCAGCTCATCCAGCAAAGCCAACGGTGCCAAGTTTGTGCTGAGTTGCACCACGGCATTTAAATAATTGGGTTGGTCTTGCGGCCCCATCGGTGGGCTTTGATACAGCTTGGAGATCTTCACATCGCCAAGACTAGCCAACTTGTGCACCGCTTCAGTCAAAATCACTTTAGAGTCGCCTAAGTTACTACCTAGACCAATGTACGTGACGATGCTCATTGTGTCGGCCCAAAAATCACGCTGCTTAAATCACGCTGAACACGTTTACGTTTTAAAATTGGGTGGTCTACACCAATCTCGGTTGAGCTGTGACCTGTTCCCTTACCAGTCGGGGTACGGGCTTCAGCGTGTTGCTTCGGTTTACGTGCACGGCGACTGCGTGATTCTTGCTCTTGCACCAAAGGCTCAATTTCATGACTTACCGTTTTGGCAATCGCCGCTTCTTCAGCACTTGCTTTACCACTGCGACGTGATTTTGCACGTTGGCGGTTATATTGGCTGATGGCACGTTCTTTTTCATCGGTGCTCATCAACTGATAGGCGTCCCACCACTGTCCCATGCCGAGCGTACCCTCATCACCGGATTTTTCGCGAAGCAACAAGAAGTCAAAGCCTGCACGGAAACGTGCATGGCTAGATAAGGCTTGAATTTGCTGTGCTTTCGGGTTGAGTAAACGCGTTTGCATTTCCCACACTTCACGAATAAAGGTTTCGGCAAAGCGCGGAATAATAGTCCGCGTGGCTTGGCGTTTTAATACATCAAGTCCCGCTTGTGCACGCGCTTCAGCCGCAACCACACCTTTACTGCTATAAAACTCACAACGCTCTAAGAACGGCTTCCATAACAACACCGCATAGAAAAATGCAGGGTTAATGGTTTTGCCCACTTGAATACGCTGATCGGTATTTTTAGCAGCACGTTCAATAAATGGGGTGATATTCGGTTGGATATCTGCAAATAACTGCTTCCAAATGCCGAAATCGATCAACATTGGCAGCACACGATTTAAATGCCCCATCGTGAACAGCTTCTGAGATTCATCATATAAACGGTGCGGCGATACATCACGCAGCAACTGTGTCATTTCCAAGGTGAAAACGTCGAGAATTTGCTGATCAATTGAGAAACCTAATTTTGCAGCAAAACGTAAAGTTCGCAGCATTCGCACAGGATCTTCTTCAAAACGTGTTTTTGCATCGCCTAGTAGACGTAAGGTTTTATTTTTAATGTCATCCACAGCATGACAGAAATCCAAGACAACACCCTTACGTGGCTGATAGTACATCGCATTAATTGAAAAGTCGCGGCGGGCAAAGTCTTGCTCTATCGTACCCCAATTGTTATCACGCAAAATCATGCCTTGTGCAGAGGTGACTTCTTTCTTCGGCGGTGCACGGAAAGTTGCCACTTCAACCAACTCACGACCTGAATAGACATGAGCCAACTCAAAACGGCGTCCGATAATACGGCAACGTCGTCCGAAAACTTCTTTTACCTGTGACGGTGTTGCATTGGTCACTGCATCAAAATCTTTGGGATTTAGGCCAAGCATCATGTCGCGGACACCGCCACCGACGATATACGCTTCATAGCCTGCCTTAGTTAATGCATCGATCACATCTAAAATGTAAGAAGGTAATTGAGCGGTTGATAAACCACATTTTGACGCGCGCAAAGTTTGCAAAAGCCGCTGTCTCCTACGCCTAAACGTAAAATTCTAAGATGACGCTAATCATATATCTAACACAATCAAAGGGCAATTTGATTATCGAAAGCAAAGCAGGATTCTGATCAATTCACCAATAAATGACACCGCTTTTTTCACAAGCCCAAACGAGTTTTATTTTTTGCAAAAATTGCCGGTCCAATCCCGCGCACCTGTTGTAGTTCATCTATGGTCTTAAATGGCCCTTGTTTCTGGCGATAGGCCACAATTGCTTGGGCCTTTTTTAGACCCACGCCCTGAAGTTGCTGTAGTTGATCGACACTGGCTTGATTTAAACTAATTTTATTTGCGCCCGACACAGGTTGGGCCTGAACAAGAGACACTGAACGTTTCGCGCTCTTGGGGGCCTGAATACGATCATCCCAGGCCTGCTGCTCTGCTTTCCAGTTCAGATAGTTCTGATCAAAAGACTGTGCATAACTACTGGGCACCCAAGCCAACAAACTCAGTAATAACAACGCAATGATCAACAAACTTACTTTTATTTTTATCAATTCAAGCCACCATTTTTATTATTTCAGTTGTAATTTGGCTTGCTCCCACAGTTGATCCATTTCTTCTAAAGACATCTGCTCAATCTTTTTTTGTTGTTGCAAAGCTTGATCTTCAATGAAAGCAAAACGAGTGCGAAATTTATGAATCGTACTCAAAAGCGACATTTCGCTTGAGACGCCCAGTTTACGTCCAACATTGATCATTGAAAATAAACAATCGCCAAATTCATCTGCTATTTCATCGGAATTTTGCTGTTGAACCGCATGTTTCAATTCAGCTAATTCTTCTTCAAGCTTGGTATAAGCACCTGCTACATCTGGAAAGTCAAAACCGATCCGTGCTGCATTTTTTTGAATCTGTTCCGCTTGTTGTAAGGCTGGGCCATGCTTGATGCTGTCTAATCGTGACTGTGCCTTACCTTGTTTTTCCTGTTGTTTAATTTGCTTCCAAAGCTCGCCTACATCTTCGGCAGACAAAGCTGAAAACTGCTGTGCTTGAAAGACATGGGGATGACGACGAATCAGTTTTTCTGTGATGGCATGAACCACATCTTGAAAATTAAAAGCCCCTTGCTCGGCATACATCTGTGACTGGAACACCACCTGTAGCAGTAAATCCCCCAACTCATCGCGCACCTCATCAGCTTTACCTGAACGCACAGCGGCTTCAACTTCATAAGCCTCTTCAATGGCATAGCGGGTTAAACTTTCTGGGGTTTGTTGTTGATCCCATGGACATTTTTCACGTAATTCACGCATCACGTTCAGCAATTGTTCCATGTTTATCTCTCTTCAAAAATCATATTGATAAAAATTACATTATGACGGCATTCATTTGTTATGCTCAATCCAATCACAACAATAACATCAAG
>JADHEE010000536.1_pt1 | contig 14341 bp, 8 predicted proteins | sample 8952401 | NCBI WGS metagenome assembly JADHEE01 (sample SAMN16124438, study PRJNA663242) | bioreactor sludge metagenome | isolation source: sludge (ammonium) | place: India:Bengaluru | collected 2019-02-28
GGGACGTCGTCCCGCTCCCGCCGGCCCGGCAGGCGATCATCGACGCCGGCGGCCTGATCGCCTACACGCGGAAGAAGATGCTGGAGGCGCAGGCGAGGGGCTGAGCGCCCGCCTGGCCTTCGCTCGCGGCCTTCTGATGAGCCAGTCGGGACGAGGTGCAGATGAGGAGAGCTTGGCGGTACGGGATCGCGCTCTTGCTCGTGGTCGCGTGCCGCAGGCCCGCGTCCAACGAGGGCCGCGTGGAGGTGATCTCCGATCCCGGCGAGATCGCCGCCGCGCGCGCCCTATACGCTGAGCGCCGCGCAGCGCTCCTGTCCGAGCTCCTCCAAGAGCCCGGACGAATCCGGGACTTTGACCGGGAAGCACTGGACGTCGTGCGGGAGAACCGACCGCAGGTGCTGGTCGCGCTCCGGAAAGCGACTGAGAATGAAGGTGCTCCGGCCGCAACTCGACTCCAGGCCCTCCTCGCGATTCAGCTCCTGGGCGAGCAGGTCGCTCCCCGCGAGTTGGCAGCTCTGGCGTGCACTGACACGGACGCCGCGCTCGAGCTGACGAGCCGGCTCTGGGACCTCTATCCCGACTCGACACCCTTGCCGCGCGAGCTCAGATCGTGCGTCGTCGACTGGATCGGGAGCTCAGACCGTCGGTTGCTGAAGGCAGCCTTGCGGATCGTCGCGTATCGCGACGTGCCTGAGGCGGCGGATGCCGTCTTTGCTCGTCTGGAGGATACGGGCGAGAAGGAGGACGAGCTGTTCCTGGCTGCCGCGCGTCTCCGGCCGACCGACGCATTACTGACACGACTCGAGAAGAGGCTGACCCCTGTCGATACGATGGGCGGACGTTCCGGCCTCGACGCAGTCTGCGCCCTCGGAAAGGCCGCACAGGACGCCGCTCTCCGACTCCGGGCCGCACGCATCGCCGCCCGGTACATCGCTCGGCAGCCCGACATCGCGTGGATCGATGGCGCGACGATGGGCGCACTCGAGTTCATCGGCACGGTGGAACCCTCGAACGCCGCGAAGGACCTCCTGGCGGAAGTGGTCACGTCCGCGAAGTCGAAGCTGGTTCGCCAGCACGCCATCGAACGGATCGCCGAGAGTGACCCGGCGAAGGCGATCGACCTCGCACGGCGCGCCGATCTCGAGCTGCCGCCGCGCCAGGAATCAGCTACCGCCTCCAAGTCGCTCGAGGAGTGCGCACGCATCCTCGTGGAAGAGCGCGTCCTTGCACGGGCGGAGACAAGCGACGCGCTGGCCAAGGCCCGAGCCGTCAGTGTGGACCCTGACGCGAACGTCTCCGGGCCCGAGGCTCTTCTCGAGGCGGCTGGGCGCCTCCTCGCGTTCGACGTCGAAACCGGCATGTTCCCCAACCGTCATGATCTCCTCATTGGGGACCTTGCTCGGGCAAGCGCCGGACGGTTTCACCCGGAGGCTGTCGTCGAGTCGTATAAAGCGGGACCGACGGAGTCGGACCCCGTGAACTACCAAGTCCAGTTCGTGCACGGCGAATCTCTGTATCGCTTCCGTCCGAAGGACCTCGGAGACTGGTACGACCTCGATGCCGTGATCGTCGCCGTGCATCGTGCGTTGGCGGACGCAGGCGTGACCGAGCGCTTCGAGATGATCGCCACGGAGGATCAGACGGCGATGCTCGTCTTCGCGCAGCCCGAGGCCCTCCGAAAGGCCGCTGCGCGACTCGGCCTCGCCCTGGAGACCGAGCGTGACCGTCCCTTCACCGTCGGGAAAGCCTACGAGGATAGGGTCCGGGACGCCGTCGGGAAGTAGCTCGAGGAACTCTTGTCGGAGCATGGATGGCGCAGGCGAGGGCGAAGGGTTGAGGCCGTCTGCCCAGCCGGTTCCTCCGAAGGGGCGCCCGGGAGGGTGCCCCTTCCTCGTCTTCATCCGACCTTCGCTGCGACTTCGATTTCCTCGTAGAACGCCCGGACGAGTGCATCGCACTTCACGTCGCCCTGCGAGACGGGCTTCGCCAGTCTCAGACCGGAGAAGGTCTTGACCCGGCTCACCGCGACGTACAGCTGGCCGTGGGCGAAGGCCCCCCGTCCTAGGTCGATTCGCGCCCGGTCGAGCGTCTGTCCCTGGCTCTTGTGGATCGTCCGCGCCCATCCGAGCGTCAGCGGGAGCTGCGTGAACTTCCCGACGACGTAGGCGACGACCTTCTCCTCCCTGGGGTCGAACTCGAACCGGACGTTTTCCCACGTGACGGGCTCGACAACGACGCGAGCCGTGGAATGGCCATCCACGAGCTTCACGACGACCGCATCGGGCTTCAGCGTCTTGACGATCCCGACCGAACCGTTCACCCAGCGCTTCTCGGCGTCGTTCTTCGTGAAGAGGACCTGCGCGCCCTCGCGGAGACGCAAGTCCCTCGGCGAGGGAAGCCGGTCTTCGTCGCGGTCGAAGCTCCCCTCGAGCCTGCCTTCGTACACCTGCTCCGGCCCCGGCAGCGATCTCAGGGCGCGCATGTTGTGCTCGTCGACGAGATCGTTCGTCGGGGTGAGGACGACCCAGCCTTCGACGCCTTAGCCCGAGCTCTCGAGCCGGCCGTTGAGCAGGGCGAGATCACCGGACGAAAGCTCTCCCCTGCGCAGCGCGTTCAGGAGAGCGAGGAAGGCCGGATCGGCCTGCCGGAAGGGCGTCGTCAGGACGACCGGGGTCACGTCCAACCCAGCGAGGCAGCGCGCTCCGAAGAAGTACGCCGTCGGGTATCTCGTGCCGAAGAGCTGGGCTTCCGCGCTCGTCTTGACCACGGGAGGCAGCTGGAACGGGTCTCCGACCATGACGACCTGGACTCCGCCGAAGGGCTGACCCGGCCTCGGTCCGTTCAGGCTCAGGAACCGCTCGATCCCGTCGAGGAGGTCCGCCCTCACCATCGAGACCTCGTCGATGATGAGCATGTCGAGCTTCTCGTAGAGCTTCCGGTCCGGGACCCGCTTGATCTCCTCGAGGTTCACGGGCTTCGGCGCGAGCTTGAAGAAGGAGTGGATCGTCGCGCCCCGCGCGTTGAGCGCCGCGATCCCCGTCGGAGCCACGACGACGACGCTCTTCTTCGTCGTGTCGCGGTACTCCCGGATGAACGTGCTCTTGCCGGTGCCGGCCTCCCCCGTCAGGAGGACGAGCGGCGCCTCGTCGAGGAGCTTCTTCGCCCGGAGGAGCTCCTCGGTCCAGACGAAGCCGCTCCAGGTTCGGCTCCCCGCCGACGGCTGCGGATTCGCCGCGGCCGAGGCCTTCGCCAGGAGCCGCCTCACGATGTCGGGGATCTGCACGCCGTCACGCCCCCTTGAGGACGCCGACGAACGTCCCGACGATCCGGAAGCTNCACGCCGTCACGCCCCCTTGAGGACGCCGACGAACGTCCCGACGATCCGGAAGCTTCCCGCTTCCTCGCCGGGGATCTCGATCGGCGAGAACTCGGGGTTCTCGGGCTTCAGGAGGATCTTCGAGTGGCGCCAGCCGCCGTCGGTGCCGCGGACCTTCTCCGACTCGTAGCGCTTCACCGTGAAGGCCCCTCCGGTCTCCGGGTCGGTCGGACCGCGGTACTGCGCGAGGACGACCTGGCCCGCGCGCGTCCCCTGCGGATCGCGGCGAAAGACGAGGAGGTCGCCGTCGTGGATCCGGGGCTCCATCGAACGCCCCACGGCGCGGACGACGAACATCCTCTCGTCGAGGCGTCCGAGCGAGGTCGCGTCGACCCATCCCTCCGGCTCCACCGCCTCCCCTTCGCCGAAGGAGCCGGCCGCCGCCTTCAGCGAGTAGAGCGGCAGGAGAGACCTGAACCTGTCCGCGGCCACCCGTTCGTCCTCGAGAGGGATCAGGGTGAGCTGCGGCCTCGCGCCCTTCGGCGACGCCAGCGCCCCGACGAGGTCGGCGAACGTCCGGACCTGAGCCGCCTGCGCTGCCTCGAACCGCCGCTGCGGGACGAAGAGGTGCCGCCAGGGGCCGTGGCGCGTCTCGCTCATCCGGTCGCACCAGAGGCGGGCGGCTTCCTCCTTGAGGGCGGTGTTCGGGCGGATCTCTCCCTTCGTCTCGACGACCCACATCACCTCTCGGCCGCCGGTCTCCCGGACCCGCGCGACGAAGTCCGGGAAGTACTGCCGGGGCCGGCCGCCTTCGTAGTAGGTCACCGAGAAGCCGAACCGCTCGTTCTTCAGGTAGCGCAGGACGTCGGGCGCCGCGTCGAGGAACGCGGCGAACTCGCGCTCGAGGTCCGTGTGGCACGGCACCCGGTTCGTCGCGGCCTTCTTCCCGTCCGCGACGAGTCCCGTCCACTGGAACTTCCGGATCTTCCCGGAGTCGAGCCACTCGGGCTCACCGGGAATCGGCACCGGCCGTGTCCCGACTCTCCCGGCGGCGCGGATGGCCGTCTCGAGGGCGTCCTTCGCCTGGACCCGCCAGTAGTAGATGCCGAGGTCTTCCGGTGCCGCCCCGGGCAGCACCCGGACCCGCGACGCGAGGTACGCCTGGACCACCTCGAGAAGCTCCTCGAACGTCGGGCCGACGTTCAGGTCGCGGGCCGAGTCGGGGTTCGTCGCCTCGAACAGCTCTTGCGCGAGGAGGAAGGCCGTCTTCAGGACCGGCCACTCCTCCCGGAACGACTCCAGCGTCAGTACCGCTTCCGGCCGGCCGCCGACGACCGGGCGGACGGTCACCTCCGGCGGCGTCCGTCGTGGGTCGATCGTGAGGATCGGGATGTCGCTCGGCCGCACCGCCTCGGCCAGCGTCCCCGTCACGCCGACGGCCCAGGCCCGCACGTTCGGCACGCGGAGGGCGTTCCCCGCCTTCTTCGGGTCGGGCTCGATCGTCACCGGCTTCTGCCGGTTCCAGCTCCCCGCCTGCGGGCGCTTGCGCTTCTCCACCGGGAAGCCGACGAACGGGATGCCGAAGGCGTCCACCGTCTCGTCCGATTCGGCCGGGCGCTCCTCGAGCGGCTGGTTCAGGACGTCGTAGCTCGTCCGCCGAAGGCCCCGCCCGATGACCTGTTCCGTCAGGAGCGGCGAGCCGAACGCCCGGAGGCCGAGGATGTGGGTGACGCTCTTCACGTCCCACCCCTCCGAGAGCATGTTCACCGAGACGATGGCGCGGACGTGCTCGCCGGGCGCCCCCTTCTTCCCGACGGTGTCGACCATCTCGCGGATCACGCCCTCCCGCCCCTTGTCGGCGTCGAAGACCTTCGAGTCGATCTGGATCGTCTTCCACTCGCGCGGGTCCTCGTCGTCGGGGTTCTTCAGGAGGGCGTAGTCCTTCGTGAGGTGGTCGAAGAGCCACCGGGCCCGCGTCGCGTTGTCGGTGACGCAGAGGAGGACCGGGCTCGGCCCGCGCGCGAACTCGAAGCTCGATGACCACTCGTCCCAGTCGTGCTTCCAGGAGGAGTAGAGGCTCGCGATCGCCCCCTTGCAGGCCATCACGTACTCGTGCTCGGTCTTCGCCCCGCGGACGTCGTCCCAGAGGTCGAGGTACTTTCGGCCGGCCTCGTCCGGATCGGGGAGACGGACGACCTTCACGAGGCCCGACTCGAAGGCGTCGTAGACCGAGAAGTCGGAGGCGAGCCATTCGAAAAGCGTCCCCTCGGGCTTCGCCGACCCCGAGCCGTACCAGGGCGTCGCCGAGAGGTCGACGACGAGCCCGACGCGAGAGGCCTTCGCGATCCGCTCGAGGATCCGGCTCCACTTGATGTACTCCGGCTCCTCGCCGGCCCGCGCGCGCTTCTCGCCGTAGACGTGATGCGCCTCGTCGTTGACGACGACGAGGTCGCGCCAGCCGGAGATCTCCCGCCGGACGACGTTGTCCGGGTCCTGCCCCGCCCGCCGCTTCATCGCCCTGAGGACCGCCTGCGGGATGAACCGCCCCGCCTCCAGCGACTCCTCGGGGATCCAGTCGTCCCGTCGCGCCTCGAGCGGGATGCTCTGCCAGTTCCTGACGAGGACGTTCGGCCGGAACTCGTCGCGATACTCGGGCGGCACCAGGTCGAAGGCGTCGTAGAGGTTCTGGGCGCCGCCCGGGTCGAGGCCGTCGCCCCGCGGCTGGCCGCTCACCCGCGAGCGGACCGTCAGGTTCGGGACGAGGACGAGGAAGTTCGACGACAGGGGCGACCCGCTCACCTTTCGACGGTGGAGCGTCGACCAGACGACGAGGAGCGCCATGACGACCGTCTTCCCCGTCCCGGTCGCGAGCTTCAGCGCGTAGCGGACGAGGCTCCCCGTCTCGGGGAGGCGCCGCCGTCCCTCGCATTCGTAGAGGTAGACGAGCGTCTCGATCGCCTCGCGCTGGCAGAAGAAGAGCCTCTTGCCGAGCGCCTTCCGCTCCTCGTCGCGCTCGAACCACCACTCGAGGAGCCGCCGGGTCACGAGCGCCGGAGCGGGCGAGACGTACCCGCCGTCCCGCCAGGCGGCCACCTTCTCCCGCAGCTCGTTGACGAACTCGTTCCGGACCTCGTTGGCGGCCTCCACCTCGTCGTCGAAGAGCCCGGGATCCGGACCGACGATCGTCCCGATCCCGCCCCGGGCCTCTCGGCCGCCGACGACGTACCGCTTCGACGGCCGCCGGCCGACCGTCAGCTTCGACCGGCCGCCGGGGAGGATCTCGTAATGCCGGTCCGGCGGCGCGTAGGCATCGCAGATGACGACGCGGTCGACGAAGTACGCCATGGCTTACGCGATCTCGCGAACCACCGTCGACTCGTTCCCGAAGACGTCCACCACCTTCACGGCGATTCGCCCATGGCCTCGCACCGGGAACGGCTCGGACGCCAGCTTCAGCCGGTACTCCTCGGGGTCGACATCGGCCTTCAACGCTGCCCGGAGGTTCGGCGCCTTCTTGAGGTCGAAGAACATCTGCCCGTCGACGAAGCAGTCGCCGTCGTAGTCCTCGTCGAGGTACCAGGCCGAGATGTACCCCGAGTCGGCCCTCCGGTACTCGGTCCCCCGCGACTTCCGGTCGAAGACGGCGACCCCCTTGAGCGTGACGACGACTGTCTTCTCCTTGCCGCCCGTCACCTGTATCTCCACGTGCGGAAGGGCGAGCGGCGAGAAGAGCGTCTCCGGCTTCGTGATCTTGAGCCCCTCGGCGAGCGTGTCGGGCCGGATCATGGTCAGCTCGACCTTGACCTTTCCCCGCTTCTCGAGCTGCGTCTTCACCTCGCCGACGTTCGCCTCGAACGCCCAGCCGAGGACGTGGACCTCGAGGAGGCCGGACGAGAGCGCGTCCTGAACGGCGTCGTTCACCTGCTTGGCCGTCACGCGCCCCGAGAGAGGCCCGACCGAGATCGCGATCCGCTCCGAGCCCGACTCGGCGACCGCGTGGACGAGGCCCGAGGCTCCCTGGACCGCCGCGTTCTTCCGGTAGAGCCGCGCGACGACCTCGATGTAGTTCTCGAGCTTCGGCGGCTCCGGCTCCGCGCCGAACGGCGCGGTCGTCTCCGCGACGACGTACCCCTTCCAGTCCTCGACGGAATACCGTCCGACCGTCATCACCTCGAACGGACCGCAGACGCGAACGACGCCCTTCTCGATCTCGGGCTGGTCGACGAGCTCGATCTGCTCGGGTTCGAGGTCGTAGGCGAGGCTCTTCGGCGTCACGTGCGGGACCGTCCTGTAACGAAAGCCGCTCGAGACGGTGCCGTTGCGGGTCTTGTAGTGCTCGAATGTCCCGCTCAAGAGGCGCTGCCGGGCGACGTTCATAGCGACGCGCGAGGTATCGCAGGTGATCCAGCGACGGCCGAGGCGCTCCGCGCAGAAAGCCGTCGTCCCTGAGCCACAGGTGGGATCGAAAACAAGGTCGCCGGGGTCGGTCGTCATGAGGATGCAGCGATCCACGACCTTGGCTGACGTGTGGACAGCGTAGAGCTTCTGGGACGCGAAGCCGCTTATCACGGTGTCGTCCCAGATGTTCGATCTCGGAGCGAACGGGAAGTCGTCGGCGTAACGCTTGTAGCGAAGCCTCTTGCCGATGGGGTGGATTCGGCCCTTGGCCGCGAGGCCGTCGAGACCGTCAGGATTCTTCAGTTTCCAGTGGGAGTTCGGTGGCAGTTCGTACACCACGCCGTTGAACCGGTACGGCTTCGACCCCTCGTCTGTGGCACCTTGCGACGAGAGCTGATCTGGCATGAACCTGCGGGCACCAATCGGTAGTCTGTCCTCGCCCGACAGCTCTCGCTCAGTGGCTGGCCGCACCGTCCCGTCCTTGAGTTCGACGAGCGTGTACTGCTCCGCAAGCGTGTAGTCAGGCCGTTGTGCATAGAGCACCTTTGACCGGACCGCGCCCGCGTCCTTTGCGTACCAGAGGAGGATGTCGTAGACGCTGTCGAGAGATCCGCCGCTCTTCCCCGAGGTCTTCGAGAAGGCAATCTGACTCAGAAACGATTTCGCTCCGAAGACCTCGTCGAGAAGCGTCCGAACCACGTGGACGAGATCCTCCCCGATCTGCACGAAGACGCTCCCGGTCTCGGCGAGCAGCTCCCGGCACAGGTACAGCCTCTCCTGCAGGTACGACAGGTACGAGTGGATGCCGAGCGCCCAGGTGTCCCGGAACGCCTTGATCGTCAGGACGTCGTCGCCCTGGTCCTTCTCGTCGTTCTTCGTCGAGTCGACCCGCTGCTGGAAGTTGCTGTCGTACTTGATGCCGTACGGCGGGTCGATGTAGATCATCTGGACCTTGCCGCGGAGCCCCTCGTAGTGGAGGAGCGACTCCATGACGTGGAGCGAGTCGCCGCAGATGAGCTTGTTCTTCCACCCCTCCTCGTGCGTGTAGAAGTCGACGCGGCGGTCCTTCTCGCCTTCCCGCAGCTCCCTCTCGAGGTCCGCGAAGAGGAGGCTCTGCCCCTCCTCCTTCTCCTTCAGCGCCACCTTCCGCGCGCGCTCCACGATCTGCGCGAGGCGCGACTCGGAGACGATCTCGTTCCGCTGGAGCGGAAGGACGGGGACCTCGCGGCGGCTCCGCTTGCCCGCCCAGAAGAGGACGGGGTCGGCGGCCGGGTCCATGTCGAGGACGACGGGCCGGTCGTCCCATTCGGGGAGCTTTCCGACCTCGATCGCCTTCGACCAGCCGTTGTCCATCGGAAGCGTCACGACGAGGTCTTCCGCGGGGAGGAGGGCGGTGTGCCCCGTCTCGGGCGTGCGCGGCTCGACGACGTCGCCGTAGGTGTAGCGGGTCACCTTTCGCCCGTTCGCCGCCGGCGACGACCTCGTTCCGGCCTTCGCGGCGGCCGAGCTCGGCTTCGGCGGGGCGGCGCCCTTCGCCGGCGGCTCGGCGTCCGCGCCGTCGCCCGCGGCTCCCGCGGCGTCGGCCGCGGCGAGGAGCCGCTCGACGAGGACCGACTTCCGCCCGGTCCTGTCGACGCCGACGAGGTCGCAGACCTCCTTGACGGCGTCTTCTCGGATGGCATCGAGAAGGACGGCGACGTCGGCCCTTCGGCTGCGTGAAAGCGCCGCGCGCATTGCCTCGACGCTCCTCTTGTCGACGCCGTCGATCTCCCACATCTCGACGAACGCCTTGAGGTCGTCTCTTCCGAGAACGCCGAGGACGGCAGGCTTCAGCTTCATCGGCCCCCCATCGCGCGCCCGGGAAACGGCCCGGGACGGGCTCGTCAAGGTTACATGGTGCGCGCGGTCCGGTGCCGCCCGACCACCGGAGGCGGGACCGATGACGCGATCGAGGGCGCCCCCGTTCGATTCCGGCCTATTCCAGCAGGCCGCGCAGCTCCGTCTCGAGACCCGGCAGCTCGTTGACGACGATGTCCCACACGAGACCGTAATCGACGCCGAAGTAGTCGTGGATCAGCTTGTCGCGGGTGCCCGCCATGAGGCGCCACTCGATCGAGGGGTGCGCCTCGCGGAACGCCGGCGTCAGCTTCTTGGAGGCCTCGCCGACGATCTCGAGGCTCCGGGCGAAGGCCCGTTTCAGGACCTCATCGCCGAGGAAGGCTTCGAGTGTCGTCGCCGAGGCGGCCGTCCGGAGGAAGACGACCTCGTCGAAGATGTGCCGGACGAGGTCACGGTCCGACATCGACGACGCTCCGGGCGATCTCGTCGCGCAGGTAGGGGCTGAGGCCCTCCGGGGTGACGAGCTCGACCTCCCGGCCGAGGAGCTCCTCGAGGAGGAAGACGGCGGACATGAAGCGCCGGTAGCTCTTGGCGCCCGGCTCGAACTCGACGAGGAGGTCGACGTCGCTCTCCCCCGTGGCCTCGTCGCGGGCGAAGGAGCCGAAGAGGCCGAGGCGGCGGACGCCGAGGCCGCGGAACCGCTCCCTCTCGGAACGGATCCGCTCGAGGACCTCCTGTCGGCGCGTCACGGCGGGGCTCATCGTTCGCGGCGTCCGGGTCGCGGACCCGGCCATCCGCCGGGAATCTTACGACGCTCCGGCCGCGCATCCCGCGGAGCAGAGGCGCCGGTAGTCGCAGCCCGCGCAGCGCCTCTGCTCCGGCCTCGGCGGCATCGCGCCGTTCCGGAGTCCGTCGGCCGCCTCGCGGATGTGCGTCTTCACGTCGGCGATGAAGTCGTCGTCCACGGCGCGGGGCCGCCCCTTCCCCTCGTCGAGGTTGTAGATCTCGACGTAGTCGGCCCGCCGGCCCGTCAGCTCCTCGTAGCCGAGGGCGTACGTGTGGAGCTGCGTCTCGGTGACGTCCTCGGCCTGGGCGCGCTTCGTCGACTTCAGGTCGACGATGGTCGTCTCGTCGGTGTCGAGGCGGCGGACGAGGTCGATCCGCCCCTTTACCGAGACACCCTCGCCGAGGTGGATCTCGACGGCCTTCTCCGTCATCTCGATGTTCGGGAAGTCGGCCCGGTTCTTCCCGATATAGGCCGCGACGACCTTCTCCGCCTCACGCGTGAGCGCCTGCTTCAGGCTGGCGTAGGCGTACGGCGTCCGGAGGTGGCGGGCCACGAGGTCCGGGGCCTCCTCGGGGCCGGCGTAGTCCCCGCGGAGCGCGCGGGCGTGGACCTCCGCGAGGGCGTCGTGGAGGGACTTCCCGTAGCCGATCGCCTCGTCGAGCGGCGCGTTGAAGCCGTAGAGGACGCGCAGCTTGAACTGGTAGGGGCACTCGAAGAAGTACTTCACGTCGGAGAACGAGAGGGCGACGTTCGCGACGCTCTTCTTCGCCCGCGGGGGAAGGCGCCTGCGGCCCGAGTAGTCCTGCCCGCGGCGCTTGACGTACCTCGAGGCCCAGACGTCGTCCAGGAACTCGGACCTCTTCTGGAAGAGCTTGTTCCCGGGCACCGGGGACCACGTGAGGAACAGGAGCTTCTGGCTCCGCGTCATCGCGACGTAGAAGAGCCGCCGCTCGTCCTCGACCGAGCCGCGGAAGCGGGCGGCGCCGGCGACGGCAGCGGCCGGGAGCAGATGCCACACGCTCTTGCCCCCCTGTCCCTTGGCGGGGAAGCGGTTCCGGATGAGGGCCGGGACGAAGACGACCGGCCATTGCATCCCCTTGGCCTGGTGGACGGTCATCACCCGGACGGCGTTCGGGTTGGCGTACTGGTTCTCCTGCCACCCTTCGGGGTAGGCGTCCTCCGCGCCGTGCTCGAGGAAATCGGCGAACGCCGGGTACTTGTCGCGCGGCGGGGAGTGGAAGTGGATGCTCTCGAAATCGGAGATGAGCTGGCTGAACTTCCCGAGGTTGTAGAAGAGGACCTCGCCACGCCCGCCCGGGACGGATTCTTCGCGCAGGCCGAGGTCTTCGAGGAAGGCGAGGAAGACCCGCTGGACGTTGTAGACGCTCCAGCGCTCCTCGCTCTCGCCGAGCATCCGGTCCCGCGACGCTTCCGCCCTGCGAACGGCCTCCTCGAGGACGGGCCGGGAGGCGCCCGTGTCCGCCTTCTCCCACGCGGCGACGACGTTGGCCGCCGTCGCCCGCGTCGCCATCATGGAGAAGAGCTGACGCGCGGCCGCGGCCTCGGGCGTCTCGAAGAGGTTGTTCATGCCCGCCACGATGAACGGGATGCCGGCCTCCTGGAGAGCCCGGGTGATCGGAGCGCCGTTGCGCTTCACGCTCCGAAGGAGGATGGCCATGTCGGACCAGTCGAGCCCGCGCTCCTCGCCGTCCTCGCGGAACGCGAGGCCCCGGAGCTCGGCGATCGTCTCGGCGAGGAACCTCGCCTCGGCCTCCGGGTCCGGGAACTCCTGCGACACGACGTCGCCCGGCTCGAAGACCTGCTCAGACGCCGGCTTCATCTCCTTCTCGAGGCGCGCGGGGTTCTGCCGGATGAAGTCGCGGGCCGTGGCGACGATCCCCTCGCTCGACCGGAAGTTCTCCTCCAGCCTCTTCTGCGACGCTCCGTCGTAGCGATCGGGGAAGGTCAGGATGTTCCCGACGTCGCTGCCCCGCCACTGGTAGATCGTCTGGTCGTCGTCGCCCACGACGGTCAGCTCCGCTCCGAGGTCCCGGAGGAGCCAGACGAGCGCTTCCTGGACCGGGTTGACGTCCTGGTACTCGTCGACGACGACGTGCTTCACGCGCGCCGCGACGCGGGCCCGAACCTCGGCGTTCGTCGAGAGGACCTCGACGGCGCGATGGAGGATCTCGGAGTAGTCGAGGTAGCCCTTCTCGTCGAGGAGGCTGCGGTAGGTCTCGAGGTTGTCGTAGACGAAATTCCCGGCGAGCTGCGCCTCGTCGTATTCCGCTTCGCGGAGGATCGTCATCGCCTCGACGAAACGTCCGGTGTCGACGTAGCGGCGGAGGGAGTTCCCGTTGAGGTCGGTCGATACCGTCAGCCCGGACCGCTTCGAGTTGCGATCGACGAGGAGGGTCTGCTGGACCTGGTTCAGAACCTCCAGCTTGAGGCACTCGGGAACTTCGGTCTTCCGGAGCTCGAGGCAGAAGGCGTGGATCGTGCCGACGAACATCTCGGCGAGGCCGACGATCTCGCCGTGCTCCTCCTGGCAGCGCGTCACGATCCGTTCCTTCAGCTCGCCGGCCGCCTTCCCCGTGAACGTGAAGGCGACGACGTTCGCCGGGAGGAGGCCACCCCTCGGTGGCGGCCCGAGGAGCGATGCGATCCGGCGCGCGACGACCTCCGTCTTTCCGGACCCGGCGCAGGCGATGAGCTGGAGGTGACCGCCTCGGTGCTCGACGGCTTCCCGCTGGCTGTCGGTGAGCTGCATGTCGTCCCGTGCCCCTCGGCGATTATGGACGGGCCCCGAGCAGTGTCCACGCGACAGGACGATTCAAGGGCGCCCCACACGCTCGATGCCCGCCACAGGTTTCAACACCGATGGGCCGGACGAGACCCTCGATGCCCTTGGTGGCTACCTCGGCCTCGGCCGGGCTCGTACGGGCACCGGAGCTTCGCCGCGGGCCCTGTCGAGGCGCGCGAGACGGAAGAAGCCGCGGCGCGCCAAGCCGGCGGGCTCGCGGCCCTCGGCGTCAGCTTCCTCGAGAATCAAGGAGCTATACTCCGCAGCGGAGGCTAACCCGTCCTCGAGGGCGGTTCAGGTCTCCCCTGCCCCCGGTCTCTGACCGGGGTTTTTTCGTCTCAGGGGAGCGGCGGGCGAATGACGACTCCCGGCGGGGCCGATGGCGTGAGCCGGTTGACAGCGGCGAGACGTGCGGTCCCGAGTTCGTCCCACATCGTCGTGGGCACGATCTGGACGGGTCGGCAAGGCGGCGGATACACCCTACGGAAGGCGGCGTAGGCGACGAGGTCTGCGAGCTGGACGAAGTAGGACTCGTGAGAAGCCCTGGAGACGGGATCCTCGACCATGTGGCGCACCGGCACGGAAAGGGATCCCTGCCCATACTTCTGGCCAGCACTCTGGAACCGACGGGCCTTTCGCGCAGCTTTCCTCACGTACGGACCGTCCCCTTCGTCGTGAACCAGAAGGAGCGGTGTCGGCTCCGGGCCGTGCTTGTTCGTGAACCGCTCGAAGCGCTGGAAGATGGTCTCCCACGCAAGGTCTCGAGGATCTCTCGTGCCGGGCGCGAAGGAGAGCGTTTCCTTCCGGATGACCACCGCGAAAGCCTGCAAGTCGAGCTTCGAGAGGAGCCTCATGAACCCGCGGTAAATGCCGAAGCGCGTGGCCTCGCTCAACCCCAGCGGCCTCAGCGGGCCTCCGTTCGAAAGGAGGAAGTTCGCCTTGAGCTCAGCACGGACGGGGATACGGTGTTTCTCGCGAAGGAACCGTCGGAAGCCGAGAACCTGGTCAAAGACATCGGGCCAGCGCTTCGCCTCGACGAGGACGCATCCGAGGGCATAGCTCTTCGAGCCCTTCTTCCCCGTGTCGCCCGATTCGTCCACGTACGCGAAGAACACCCCGGCGTCCCCCTTCCCGCCTTCCGCTCTAGCAGGCTGCTGAAGAGATGCCACTTTTCGGGGGAATCGCCGTCGAGAAGGAT
>JADHEE010000545.1_pt1 | contig 14245 bp, 17 predicted proteins | sample 8952401 | NCBI WGS metagenome assembly JADHEE01 (sample SAMN16124438, study PRJNA663242) | bioreactor sludge metagenome | isolation source: sludge (ammonium) | place: India:Bengaluru | collected 2019-02-28
GCCCGACGCATCCCGCCCCCCACCGCTACACGGGGGCCTGCACCGACGCCCCCCCCGACCCCGCCGGCCAGCGCTTCCCCCTGCCGGCCTGAATACCCGGCAGCTACCTGATCCGGGATTTCGCCCGCCACATCGTCGCCATCCATGCCGAAGCCGGCGGCAGGGCCGTCCGGCTGGACAAGCTGGACAAGCACACCTGGCGCGCCGCGCCGGTCCGGGCGGGACTGGCGCTGACCGTGACCTGCGAAGTGCACGCCTGGGATCTCTCGGTGCGCGGCGCGCATCTCGACCAGACGCACGCCTTCTTCAACGGCACCAGCGTCTTCCTGCGCGTGCTCGGACAGGAATCCGCGCCGTGCCTGGTCGAACTGCTCCCGCCCGAGGGCAAGGCTTTCGCCGCCTGGCGCGTCGCCACGTCGCTGCCGCCGGCGGCCGGCGAAAAAGGCGGCGCCAGGCGCCACGGCTTCGGCCTCTATCGCGCTGCAGACTATGACGAGCTGATCGACCACCCGGTGGAAATGGGCACCTTCACGCTGATCGCCTTCGACGCCTGCGGCGTGCCGCACGAAGTCGCCATCACCGGGCGCCACGACTGCGATGCGGAACGGCTGGCCGCCGACCTGAAACAGGTGTGCGAGTGGCAGATCCGCTTCTTCGGCGAACCGGCGCCGATGGCGCGCTACGTCTTCCTCGTCACCGCCGTCGGCGAGGGCTACGGCGGACTCGAACACCGCGCCTCGACGGCGCTGTTGTGCGCGCGCAACGACCTGCCCTACCCCGGCATGAAGGGCTTGCCGGAAAGCTACCGCACCTTCCTCGGCCTGTGCAGCCACGAGTACTTCCACACCTGGAACGTCAAGCGCATCAAGCCCGCCGCGTTCGTGCCCTACGATCTCGACCGCGAGAACTACACCACGCAGCTCTGGGCGTTCGAGGGGATCACTTCGTACTACGACGATCTGGCGCTGCTGAGGAGCGGCGTCATCGCGCGGCAGGACTGGCTCGACCTCACCGCCAAGACCCTCGGCAACGTCAAGCGCGCGCCCGGCCGCCTGCGCCAGTCGCTGGCCGAATCGAGCTTCGACGCCTGGAGCAAGTTCTACCGGCCGGACGAGAACACGCCGAACGCCGTGGTCAGCTACTACGCCAAGGGCGCGCTCGCGGCCCTGGCGCTCGACCTCACCCTGCGCGCCGGAACGCGCGGCAGGACCTCGCTCGACGACGTCATGCGCGCGCTGTGGCGGCGTTTCGGGCAGACCGGCGGCGGCGTCGGCGACGACGACCTGCGGCAAATCGCCGAGGAACTGTCCGGCCTGGAGCTCGGACGCTTCTTCGCGCAGACCATCCACGGCACGCGCGACATTCCGCTGGAGAAGCTGCTCGCCCCGTTCGGCGTCCGCCTGGAGTGGGCCAAGGCCAAGACGCCCGCGCTCGGCGCCAAGACCGCCAGCGAAGGCGACGAGCTCCGGCTGGCGACCGTATACGACGGCGGACCGGCGCAGCAGGCGGGACTCTCCGCCGGCGACGCGCTGATCGCCGTGGACGGCCTGCGCGTCACCGCGAAGAACCTCGACGCGTTGCTCGGCCGCCGCCGGCCGGGCGACACCCTGGCCGTCCACGCCTTCCGGCGCGACGAACTGATGCGTTTCGAGCTCACCCTCGGCGCGCCCGGCGACGACGCGCCGCGCCTGGACTGCGACAAGTCCGCCAACGCACTCCGGCGCGCCTGGCTGGGCGGGTAAGGCGGGAAGTCCGCCCGCATTACCCGGCGCCGCGCGTCACACCTTGAACTGATCCATCCGCACCCGCACGTCCTGCGCCAGTTGATGCAGCCGCGCGGTTTCGCTGCGCGTCTCCTGGATCGCGGCGTCGGCGCCTTCGGTCATTTCGTGCATGCGCGCGATGTTGCGGGCGATCTCCTGGCTGGCGAGCGACTGCTCGGAGGTGGCCGAGGCGATCGAAACCAGCGCCTGCTCGACGGCCTGCGCGTTGCGCTCGATGTGCGCGATGGAGCCGGTCACCGCCTGCGACTTGTCCACGCCGCGCTGCACCTGCTGCATGGCCTCCTCCATGCTGCCCACGGCCTGCTTGGTTTCCGCCTGGATGAGGCGGATGGTGTCGCCGATCTCCACGGTCGACACGCCGGTCCGCTCGGCCAGCTTCCGGACCTCGTCGGCCACCACGGCGAAGCCGCGCCCCTGCTCGCCGGCCCGCGCCGCCTCGATGGCCGCGTTGAGCGCCAGCAGGTTGGTCTGGTCGGCGATCTCCTTGATCACGCCGACGATGTTGCTGATCTGCGCCGAGCGCCCGTCCAGTTCGCGCAGGACGGCTTCGAGCTGGCGGACCGTCGTCGAGATGCGGGAAATTTCCTCGGCCGTCTCCACCATCTCGCCGGACAGCTGCTGCGACGCCCGGCCCGCGTCGCGGGTGAGCTGCTCGGCATTCTTCGCGGCATCGGCGATGTGGCCGATGCTCACGGTCATTTCCTCGACCGCCGCCGCCGTGGCGTTCGCCGAGGCGGCCTGCTCCTTCGAGCCCGCGCCGATGTGCTCGGTGGCCCTGGCCACGCGCTCGATGCCCGCGAGCAGATTGCCGGCGTCGGCCTTGATCTCGCCGACCATGCCGCGCAGGATCGCCGCGAAGCGGTTGAAGGCGTCCTTGGTCTGCCCGACCTCGTCCCGGCTGTCGACCGGCAGGTGCACCGTCAGGTCGCCGCCGCCCGCCGCCATGGCGCGCATCGTGTCGCGCAGCGAGGAAATGCCGTTCATCAGGCGCGCGATCCCGAACGAGGTGGCGAAGAACGCCACGATCAGGCCGGCGGCCATCAGGCCGAGCATGCTCATCATCAGCCGGTCGACGGAGGCCATCGCCGCCTCCTCGGGGATGACGATGCCGAGCTGCCAGCCCGTCTCGCCGACCGGAAACAGCGCCGTCAGCACGGACTGGCCGCCCAGCGTGCGCGGCCGCACCTGGCCGTCGGCCTGGACCGCCGCGGCGTCGAAGCCGGGCAGCACCTCGGCGATCTTTTTCATGCCGGAATCCTTGGCCGGATGGGCGATCACCTGCCCCTCCCGGGTGATCAGGAAGGCATAGCCGTCGCCGGGCAGCCGGGCCGACAGGATTTCGTCGACGATGCGCTGCAGCGTCACGTCGCCGCCGGCCACCGCCACCACGCTGCCGCCGTCGCGGCGTGCCTGGGCGAAGGTGATGATCGGCTTCTTGGTCGCCGCGTCGATGTAGGGCGCGGAGGCGATCGCGCCGGGCGAAGCGATCGCGGCCACGTACCAGGGGCGCACGGTCGGATCGTAGCCCGGCGGCACGGGCGTCGCCCCGGAGAACTGGGTCATCGTCTTGTCCGGCTGGCCGATGTACATGTCGTCGAAGCCGCCCGCGTCCCGCGCCTGGTCGAGCACCGGCTTCAGCTCGGCGGCGCCGAACCGTCCGAGCGTCGAGGCCACCACGGCCTGGCGGGAAGTCACCCATTCCGTGACGAAGCTGACCTTCGCGGCGGCCGCCTGATCGATCTGGCCGCGGATCGAATCGACCAGCGCGTCGCGGCTTTTCACGTAAGCCACCCCGCACAGCGCCACCGAGATCACCAGCATGACCAGCAGCACGAAAGCGACCATGCGCGCCTTGAGAGACTTGCCCATCCTTTTCCCTTTTGATTCGGTTGAAAAACTCGTGAAGCAGCCCCACGACCGGAGCCCGCGAAGCAATTTTCCGGCCCGGCCGGCGCGCCGGTTAACGGCGCTGCGCGCGGGCCACCCGCCACAGCAGCCAGCCCAGGAAAAGCGCCGCGAAAACAAGGCTCAGCAGCGACGCCAGCCAGAAGCCCGCGGCGCCCATCGGACGCGGCGCGCGGAACGCCAGCCACGACCCGCCGGCCAGCCCGACGCCCCAAAAGGCGGCGACATGCACCAGCATGGGCAGGAAGGTGATCTTGTAGCCGCGCAGGGCGTGCGCGGCGACCGTCTGCACCGCGTCGAACACCTGATACGCCGCCAGATAGGCGATCAGCGACAGGCCCACGCCGCGCACCACCGGATCGTCGGTGTAGGCGTCGACCAGCGCCGTCCGGCCGCACCACAAGGCCGCGCCGAACGCGGTGGAAACGAGGCCGGCGACGCATACGCCGGCCAGCGCGGACACGCGGGCGCCGCGCCAGTCGCGCGCGCCGGCGGCCTGGCCGACGCACGGCAGCGTGGCCAGCGCCAGGGACAGCGGCAGCATGTAGCAGATTCCCGCCAGGTTGGCGACGACGCGGTGGCCGGCCACCACCTGGGTGCCGAGCTGCGCGACGAACAGCGCGATGAAGGTGAACGCCGAGATTTCGACGAAGCCCGAAAGGCCCATCGGCACCCCCAGCCGCAGCAGCACCCGCTGCATCTCCAGGCGCGGCGGGCGCCAGCCGTGAAAGAGCCGGTAGACCCGCAGCCGCCCGCTGGTGCGCATGTACGCCAGGCCGGCGGCCAGCGCCAGCCAGCCGATCAGCGCGTTCGAGGCGCCGCAGCCGAGCGCCCCGAGCGGCGTGCCGCCCCACGCGCCGGAAACCAGCGCGCTGGCCAGCAGGCCGTGCACCAGCGTGCACAGCAGCGAGATGGCCATCAGCGGACGCGGCTGGCCGACGGCCACGCAGAACGCATAGAACGCGCGATACAGCAGCGACGCGGGCATGCCCCACGCCAGCGCGGCCAGATAGCCGCGCACCTTGCTCTCGACGCCCGGTTCGAGCGACGACAGGCTGAGCAGCGGGTCCGGATGGAGCAGGCACAGCACGCCGGGGACCGACAGCGTAAGCGCCAGCCAGAAGCCCTGGTGCAGCACGCCGGCGAGCTCGCCGTCCCGCCCCGCGCCCTTGAGGTGCGCGACGGTCGGCGACACCGCCTGCACGACGCTGGACAAGGCCAGGATGACCGCGACGTAGATGCCGCTGCCGACGGCGACCGCGGCCAGATCCTCGGTGCCGAAATGCCCGAGCAGCACCGTGTCGATCACCATCATGCCCATCGACGCCAGCTGGGCGATCAGCATCGGCCAGGCATGGGCGACGATCAGGCGGGATTGGCGGAGGAACATCGGCAACGGGACGGCACGAAAAAGCCGCTCAGCCTAGCGCAAATCCGCCGCGCCCGGAATCCCCGGCCTGTTACACACGCACGCGGAACGTTACACAAGCCCGAAGAAGAGGCTACAGACCGGAATCCCCGCGGTTGTTAGCATCCATTCCGTCAGATGAAAAGAATTCTCGTCTGGCGACGATCAACCCTCCAGAAAGGAAACGTCATGGAAATCGGCAACTATCTCCTGAACCACCCGGTCGAGTACCACCTGCTCTTCGCCGTGGCCTCCATCGCCCTCGGCGCGGCCGTGATCAAGCTCTACACCCTGGCCGCCGGCGCCGGCGAAGCGCTGCTGGGCAAGTACCGCCGCAACGCCGGCGCGCTGCCCGGCCGCCACGCGCTCGAAGCCCGCTGAGTCCGCAGGCCATGGCCTGTATCCACCCGACCGGAACATAGCGTTTCCCCCCGGCCAGGCATCCTTCCAGCGATGGAACGCGCTTGCCTGAAACACGCCGGCATCCGGTCGGGTTCTTTCCCGCCCTGAACCCACTCCATACGCCAGTTCCGGCGGCTCAGACCAGTTCGATCTTCAGCCCCCCCACGCCGTCGATGCCGCATTCGAGCGCGTCGCCGCGCGCCACGGTCGACACGCCCGCCGGCGTCCCCGTGAAGATCAGATCCCCGGCGGCAAGCGTGACGTACGAAGACAGATTGGCGATGACTTCGGCGACGTTCCAGGTCATTTGCGCGAGATCCCCGTCCTGCCGGACGGCCCCGTTGACCTTCAGCCAGATGCGCCCCTTATCAGGATGGCCGCATTGGGCGACCCGCGTCAGCGCGCCGAGCGGCCCGCTCTGATCGAAGCCCTTGGCCATTTCCCACGGCCGCCCCTTTTCCTTGGCCTGCGCCTGCAGGTCGCGCCGCGTCAGGTCGATCCCCACGGCATAGCCGAAGACATGCGCCAGCGCTTCTTCCACGGGAATGTCCGCGCCGCCTTCGCGCAGCGCGACGACCAGTTCGACCTCGTGCTGCAGGTTGGCGGTGCGCGGCGGATAGGCGATCCTGCCGCCGCCCGGCACCAGGGCGTCCGCCGGCTTGCTGAAGAAGAACGGCGACTGGCGCCCGTCGCCGCCCATTTCGACGGCGTGCGCCGCGTAATTCTGGCCGACGCAGTAAACCCGGCGCACCGGGAACACGGCCTCGCTGCCGGCGACGGGAAGAACGGCCGGTGCGGCCGCAGGAACGACGAACTCCATGATTTCTCCTTGCTGTCAAAAATCCTAGACGGGATTGTCGATATCGACGAACTCGCAGTCGAGGCCGAACTTCGCCGCGAGGTGGCCGGCCAGCGCCTGCACGCCGAGCCGCTCGGTGGCGTGGTGCCCGGCGGAAAGGTAGGCGACGCCGCTTTCGCGCGCCAGATGGACCGTCTGCTCGGATATCTCGCCGGACAGGAAGGCGTCGACGCCGAGCGCCGCGGCCTGCTCGAAATACCCCTGGGCGCCGCCCGAACACCAGGCCAGGCGCTCGATCCGGCGCGCCGGGTCGCCGATGGTCAGCGGCGCGCGCCGCAACGCGCCGGCGACGCGGCACTCCAGTTCGGCCAGCGTCTGCGGCGCCGCGGGACGGCCGATCCAGCCGATGTCCTGCTCGCCGAACCGCCCTTCGGCCCGCCAGCCCAGCAGCTCCGCCAGGCGGGCGTTGTTGCCGAGTTCGGGATGCGCGTCCAGCGGCAGATGGTAGGCGACGAGGTTGATGTCGTGCGCCAGCAGGGTCCGCATGCGCGCCTTGCGGAAGCCGGTCACCCGGCCGTCCTCGCCGCGCCAGAACCAGCCGTGGTGCACCAGCAGCGTGTCGGCGCCGCGCTCGACGGCGGCGTCGATCAGCGCCTGGCAGGCGGTCACGCCGGCGACGATGCGCGCGACCTCGCCCGCGCCTTCCACTTGCAAACCGTTTGGGCAATAATCCCTGAACCGCGCCGCTTCGAGCAGTTCGTCCAGATACCGTACCAGTTCCTCGCGTTTCATCCCGTCTCTTCCGCTATCGAAAACGCCGTCCATGCGTAGACTCTGGCTGATTTTTGCACAAACCGTCACGATCAGTCTCGCCGTGGCGTTCGTCGTCGCCACGATCCGGCCCGAATGGCTGGGCGACCTGCCCTGGCCCGCGGCCTCCCGGCCCGAGCCGGCGGCGCCCGGCGCGGCCGTGCCGCCCGCGGCGAACTCCTTCCGCGAGGCGGCGAAAAGGGCGCTGCCCTCGGTGGTGCACATCTTCACCTCGCAGAAAGTGCGCGCGCCGCGCCACCCGCTGGCCGACGATCCGCTCTTCAAGCACTTCTTCGGCGACGAGGGCGAGCTCGACGATCCGCGCAAATCGGGGCTGGGTTCCGGCGTCATCGTCAGCCCGGACGGCTACGTGCTCACCAACTACCACGTCGTCGAAGGCGCCGACCAGATCGAGATCGCCCTCGACAACGGCCGCACGTACAAGGCGCAGCCGGTCGGCGGCGACCCCGAGACCGACCTGGCGGTGCTCAAGCTGCTGCCGGGCAAGGACGGAGCGCAGGCGTTCCCGGCGATCGACCTCGGGCGCATGGAAGACGTCGGCGTCGGCGACGTCGCGCTGGCGATCGGCAACCCCTTCGGCGTCGGCCAGACGGTGACCATGGGCATCATCTCGGCGCTCGGCCGTTCGCACCTCGGCATCAACACCTTCGAGAATTTCATCCAGACCGACGCCGCGATCAACCCCGGCAATTCGGGCGGCGCCCTGGTCGACGTCAACGGCCGGCTGATCGGCATCAACACGGCGATCTATTCGCGCTCGGGCGGCTCGCTGGGCATCGGCTTCGCCATCCCGATCTCGACGGTGCGCAGCGTCATGGACGAGATCATCCGGACCGGCTCGGTCACGCGCGGCTGGATCGGCGTCGAGGCGCAGGAGATCACCGAGGAGCTCGCCGAATCGTTCAACCTGCCGGACACGGACGGCGCGCTGATCGCCGGCGTGCAGCGCGGCAGTCCGGCGGACAAGGGCGGCGTCAAGCCCGGCGACGTGCTGCTGGCGGTGGCCGGACAGCCGGTCAAGGACCCTCAGGCCATGCTCAACCTGATCGCCGCGCTGAAGCCGGGAGAGACGGTCGCCTTCACCTTCCGCCGCCAGAAAACCCCCGTGCAGCTGCCGATCCGCATCGGCAAGCGGCCGCCCCTGCGGCGCGACGGCCGGGAATGAACTAGTCGCCGCCGGCCGCCGGCTTCTGCACGAAGCGCGCCATCTGCATGCCGAGCTCGTAGAGCAGGCACAGGGGCACGGCGAGCATCAGCTGCGACACCACGTCGGGCGGCGTGAAGATGGCGCCGACGACGAAGGCGCCGACGATCACGTAGGGGCGCCATTCCTTGAGCGTGCGCAGTTCGACCACGCCGACCATGACCAGCACCACCACGATGATCGGCACCTCGAAGGCGACGCCGAACGCCACGAAGGTGCTCATGACGAAGGACAGGTATTTCTCGATGTCGGTCATCCAGGCCACGCCTTCCGGCGCGATCCTGGCCATGAAGCCGAACACCGTGGGAAACACCAGGAAATAGGCGAAGGCCATGCCGACGAAGAAGAGCAGCACGCTGGCCGCGACCAGCGGCAGGGCCAGGCGCTTCTCGTGCGCGTAAAGCCCCGGCGCGACGAAGGCCCAGACCTGGTACAGCACGTACGGCAGGGCGATGAGGAAGGCCACCATCAGCGCCACCTTCATCGGCACCAGGAAAACGCCGACCACGTCGGTGGCGATCATCTGCCCGCCGGCCGGCAGCTTGGCCAGCAGCGGCTGCGCCAGCAGCGAATACAGGTCCTTGGCCCAGGGGAACAGGCAGATGAAGATGATCGCGATCGCCAGCAGGGCGCGGATCAGGCGATCGCGCAGCTCGACGAGGTGGGAAAGAAACGATTCCTCCGGCAGCTCCATGGCGCCTTCACCCCTTGGCCGCGGGCAGCGACGCATCCTGCCGCGGAGCCTCGGCCGGTGCCTCGCCGGCCGGCTCGCCCGCGGCCGGGGCCGCGTCGGGCGACGGCACGGCGTCCTTGATGTCGGCCTTGATCGAATCGACGGTCTGCCCGACGCCCTGTTCGATCGCCTGCACTTCGCTGGAGATGCTGCGCTCGAAATTGCGCGCCGACTCCTGCACCTCGGACTGCAGCTTCTTCAGCTCGTCCAGCTGCATCTCGCGGCTGATGTCCGCCTTGACGTCGCCAACGTAGCGCTGCAGCCGCCCGAGCAGCAGCCCGGCGGTGCGCGCCACCTTGGGCAGCCGCTCCGGCCCGATCACGACCAGCGCGACGATGCCGATGACGATCAGTTCCGAAAAGCCGATATCGAACATGGGAGTGGAATCTGAAGGCGCGAACGGCCCGGCGGGCGTTCAAAATCCCGCCGCCCGGCCGCGCCGCGCGTCACGACTTGACCTTGTCCTTGACTTCGCCTTCTATCGTCTGCCCGTCGGCGATCTGCTGCGGCGGCGTGTCGGCCGGCTTGTTCTCGGCCGTGCCGTCGCGCATGCCTTCCTTGAATCCCTTGACCGCGCCGCCCAGATCCTCGCCGATGTTGCGCAGCTTCTTGGTGCCGAACACCAGCACCACGATCAGCAGGACGATCAGCCAGTGCCAGATACTGAGACTTCCCATGAGTTTTCTCCTTAATTCCGCTTGAGCATCGGACCGACCGGCTCCGGCCCGCCCACCACGTGCGCATGCAGATGCGGGACTTCCTGCCCGCCGATCCGGCCGTTGTTGATGATGACCCGGAAGCCGTCCGGACTGCCGTTCTCCTCGGCCAGCCGCCTGGCCACCGTCAGCATGCGGCCCAGCACGGGTTCGTCGTCGGCGGTCACCGTCTGCAGCGAGACGATGTGGCGCCTCGGGACCACCAGCAGGTGCATCGGCCGCGCCGGGTTGATGTCGTGGAAGGCGATCAGCAGGTCGTCCTCGTACACCTTGCGCGACGGTATTTCACCACGCGCGATTCTGCAAAACAGGCAGTCTTCCATGCGTTATTCCTTCATTTGGCGGCGCGCGACTTCTTCTCGTCGATGCCCGACGTGCCCTCGCGGCGCTGCAGCTCGCCGAGCACCTCGTCGGCGCCGATGCCGTAGAAGGTCAGCAGCGCCACCATGTGATAGAGCAGATCGGCCGATTCATAAACGATGTTCTCTCGTTTGCCGTCCTTGGCGGCCATGATCAGCTCCGCGCCCTCCTCGCCGATCTTCTTCAGGATCGAGTCCGGCCCCTTGGCGAACAGCCTTGCAGTATAGGACTTTTCCGGGTCGGCGTTGCGCCGGGAGGCCAGCGTTTCTGCAAGGCGTAACAATACTTCTGTGCTCATCGCGCGTAGATTTCCTTCGGATTCTTCAAAACCGGGTCGGCGGCCACCCAGCGGTCGCCCCGCAGCTCCAGGAAGAAGCAGCTTTCCCGGCCCGTATGGCAGGCGATCCCGCCGACCTGCTCGACCGCCAGCAGCAGCACGTCGCCGTCGCAGTCGGCCCGGATCGACCGGACCCGCTGCACGTGGCCGGACTCCTCGCCCTTGCGCCACAGGCGCCGGCGCGAACGCGACCAGTACACGGCATGGCCGCTGGCCACCGTCTCCTGCAGCGCTTCGCGGTTCATCCAGGCGAACATCACCACGCGGCCGCTCGCGGCATCCTGGGCGATGGCCGGGATCAGGCCGTGCTCGTCCCATTTCAGGGCGTCCAGCCAGAACAGGCGGTCGTCCAGATCGCTCACAGTCGTACCTCAATGCCGCGGTCGCGCATGTATTCCTTGGCCTGGCGCACCGTGTATTCGCCGAAGTGGAAGATGCTGGCGGCCAGCACGGCGTCCGCGCCGCCGATCGACACGCCGTCGGCCAAATGCTGCAGATTGCCGACGCCGCCGCTGGCAATCACCGGCACGTCGACGGCGTCCGCCACGGCGCGCGTCAGGGCCAGGTCGAAACCGTTCCGGGTGCCGTCGCGGTCCATGCTGGTCAGCAGGATTTCGCCCGCGCCCAGCTGCTGGACGCGCCGCGCCCAGTCGACGGCGTCGAGCCCGGTGGCCTTGCGTCCGCCGTGGGTGAAGACTTCCCAGCGGCCGGGCGCCGCCTGCTTGGCGTCGATGGCCACCACGATGCACTGGTTGCCGACCTTGGCGGAGGCCTCGGCGACGAGGTCGGGATTGGCGACCGCCGCCGTGTTCATGCTCACCTTGTCGGCGCCCGCATTGAGCAGGCGGCGGACGTCGGCCACCGTGCGCACGCCGCCGCCGACGGTCAGCGGGATGAAGACCTGCGCGGCGCAGGCTTCGACGATGTGCAGGATGATGTCGCGCTGGTCCGACGACGCGGTGATGTCCAGGAAGGTCACCTCGTCGGCGCCCTGCTCATCGTAGCGGCGGGCGATCTCGACCGGATCGCCGGCATCGCGCAGATCGACGAAGTTGGTTCCTTTGACGACCCGCCCGGCGGTGACGTCGAGGCAGGGGATGATGCGTTTGGCGAGGCCCAAGGCTGATTTCCAGTAATGCGCTCTGTCGGAGGGACGCGCTCAGGCGCCGGAGATGCGGTCGGCCTCGGCCTGCGCCTGGGCGAAGTCGAGCGAGCCGTCGTAGATGGCGCGCCCGGCGATGGCGCCGGAGATGCCCTCGCTCTCGACGGCGCACAGCCGGCGGATGTCCTCGATGTCGGACAGGCCGCCGCTGGCGATGACCGGAATGTGCAGGGACTGCGCCAGCTTGACGGTGGCTTCGATGTTGATGCCCGAGAGCATGCCGTCGCGCCCGATGTCGGTGTAGATGATGGCCTCGACGCCGTAGTCCTCGCACTTCCTGGCCAGGTCGATCACGTCGTGCTTGGTCAGCTTCGACCAGCCGTCGACCGCCACCTTGCCGTCCTTGGCGTCGAGCCCGACGATGATCTGGCCGGGAAAGGCGCTGCAGGCGTCGTGCAGGAAACCGGGATTCTTGACCGCGGCCGTGCCGATGATGACGTAGCCGACGCCGTTGTCGAGGCAGCGCTCGATGGTGTCGAGATCCCGGATGCCGCCGCCCAGCTGGACCGGTATCTCGTCGCCGACGGCTTCGACGATGTCCTTGATCGCCTTCTCGTTCTTGGGTTTTCCGGCGAACGCCCCGTTCAGGTCGACGACGTGCAGGCGGCGCGCGCCCTGTTCGAGCCAGCGCGCGGCCTGTTCGCCCGGCGAATCGGAAAACACGGTGGCCTCTTCCATGAGTCCCTGCTTGAGACGGACGCACTGCCCGTCCTTCAGGTCAATCGCGGGAATGATCAGCATTTTGCGAAACGGAGGTGGTTGGGAAAAAGAATTAAAAGGTGGACGCATCCGTACGGAACGCGCGTCCGCGCCTCAGGGCGTCCACTCGACGAAATTGGCCAGCAGCGCCAATCCGGCCTGGGCGCTTTTCTCTGGATGGCATTGAATGGCGAAGATATTATCCCGTGCCACCGCACCGGTAAAGGGGATGCCGTAGCGGGCGGCGCCGGCGATGCAGTCCCGGTCCGCCGGGTCCACGTAGTAGCTGTGCACGAAATAGAAGCGCGCGCCATCGTCGATGCCGTTCCAGAGTGGATGCGACCGGGTCTGCTCGACTTCGTTCCAGCCCATGTGCGGAACTTTCAGGCGGCTGCCGTCCGGCGCCACCATGCGGTCCGCCGGGAAGCGGCGGACGCGCCCCGCGAAGACGCCCAGACCGGGCACGTCGCCCTCCTCGCTCCGCTCGAACAGCATCTGCAGGCCGATGCAGATGCCGAGGAAGGGCTTGTTCCTGGCCGCGTCGAGCACGGCCGGACGCAGGCCGCGCGCGTCGAGTTCGCGCATGCAGTCCGGCATCGCGCCCTGGCCGGGGAAGACCACCCGCCCGGCGGCCGCCACCACGGCCGGGTCGGCCGTGACCACCACCTCGCGCCGGCCGGCGACGTGGATCAGCGCCTGCCAGACCGAGCGCAGGTTGCCCATGCCGTAGTCGACGACGGCGATCGTTCCGGCCGCATTCGCCATCAGAGCGCGCCCTTGGTCGACGGCACGCTGCCGGCCGCGCGCGGGTCCGCCTCGACGGCCATGCGCAGGGCGCGGCCGAAGGCCTTGAACACCGTCTCCGCCTGGTGGTGCGCGTTCTCGCCGCGCAGGTTGTCGATATGCAGGGTCATGGCCGCGTGGTTGACCAGTCCCTGGAAGAATTCGCGCACCAGGTCGACGTCGAAGGCGCCGATCGTCGCCCGCGTGAAGCCGACGTCGAACGCCAGTCCGGGACGCCCGGAAAGGTCGACGACCACCCGCGAGAGCGCCTCGTCGAGCGGCACGTAGGCGTGCCCGTAGCGGCGGATGCCCTGCTTGCCGCCGAGCGCCTGCTTCAGCGTCTGCCCGAGGGTGATGCCGATGTCCTCGACGGTGTGGTGCGCGTCGATGTGCAGGTCGCCGCGCGCCTCGACCTCCAGGTCGATCATGCCGTGCCGCGCCACCTGTTCGAGCATGTGATCGAGGAACGGCACGCCCGAGGCCAGCCGGCTTTGCCCGGTGCCGTCGAGGTTCAAGCGCACCGTGACCTGGGTTTCCAGGGTGTTCCGTGTCGTCTCGGCCTGCCGCATGATGTCGTCCAACGCTCGATCGTCCGCAAATCCGGGCCTCTGGAGCCCGGCGTCAGTGGCGCATGATACCATTTGAAGCTCCGTGCGCATCCACCCCCGAGCCGCCATGAGCCACTACTGGAGCCCTCTCGTCCACAGCCTGACCCCGTACGTCCCCGGCGAACAGCCGAAGCTCGCCGACCTGGTCAAGCTCAACACCAACGAGAATCCCTACCCGCCGTCCCCGCGCGCTGTCGCCGCGATGCGCCAGGAACTGGGCGACGACGGCGCGTCGCTGCGGCTCTACCCGGACCCCAACGCCGACCGGCTGAAACAGGCCGTGGCCGAACATTTCGCCGCCTTCGCGCTGACGCCGGCGCACGTCTTCGTCGGCAACGGCTCGGACGAAGTCCTGGCGCACGCCTTCATGGCGCTGCTGAAGCACGACCGGCCGATCCTGATGCCGGACATCACCTACAGTTTTTATCCGGTCTATTGCCGGCTGCACGGCATCGACAGCGTGCCGGTGCCGCTCGACGAGAATTTCGCCATCCGGGTCGACGACTACCTGCGC
>JADHEE010000549.1_pt1 | contig 14201 bp, 12 predicted proteins | sample 8952401 | NCBI WGS metagenome assembly JADHEE01 (sample SAMN16124438, study PRJNA663242) | bioreactor sludge metagenome | isolation source: sludge (ammonium) | place: India:Bengaluru | collected 2019-02-28
GCTGCCGGCCGATGGCGAAACGCTTGCTCATCTCGATTTCGGAGATCAGTTGTCCGGGCAGCAGCTCCGCCCGCACGATCGCCGCGCGCAGGAACTGGCGGAATCGGCTTCCCAGCGAGACCTGATCCTGTAGCGGAAAGGTCGGGTTCAATGAGCTACTGGCGGCGTTCATCGGTTTGATTCTAGTCGAAAGGGCGCAAAGGGTTATCGTAATGCACCCGCGCGGAGACCGTCCGGCGGGCGGCTTCAGCCGGGAAACGCATCCGCATCGATGCGTCCCTCGGCCAGCAGCAGGTAATGCCCGAATATACACGGGGAATAGGCAATCCCCGCCATGAGGCGCGAAAAGTGCACCGCGCCGATCTCGCTCGCGCTGGCCAGCCCGCGCCGCCGGGGGATGAGCCCGAACAGCGTGCGCCGCAGCATGGCGCTGCGGGTGAAGATGCCGGGCCGCGCGTCCTCCAGGGCATGGAAGATTTCGTGATACAGGACGCATGCGCGGAGGTCCCGCGCCGGCGTGAGCATTTCCAGGCCATGCGCGACGATGAGCTCCTCGATGGCGTTCAGGCCGGTTTCATTCAGCATGATCCGGCGCCCGGCGGGCTGGTACAGGCCGAGCAGCGGCAGCGGCCCCATGCCGTCGTGCTCGTCCAGCGGCACGACGTCCAGCCCCAATGCCGAGGCGAGTGCGCCGGGCGACGCCGCCGGATGGACCTGTCCGATCTCGCGCGCGACCTCGGCCGCGGCCGCCAGCGCGCCGCGCAGGACGCCGGCGATTTCGGCCTCGCCGAGGGGACAGCCGCTGGCGTCCTGCCGCAGCATGTGCCGGTACCACATCTCGTCCGGGCAGGCCAGCGCCCGGCGGACACCGGCATGCAGCGCGTCCCGGCTCGGCCGCATCGCTACAGCTCGTTGCGCGCCAGCACCAGGATCAACGGATCGTCCTGGCTCCAGTCGCCGAGCTCCGCTTCGATGAGGCCGGACACCTGGGACAGTTCCGGGATGCCGGAATAGTCCATGACGCGCGATCCGGCGACCACGTAGACGTCGGGATTGATGCGGATTTCGCTGGAGAAGTTGCTGGCGCCGTGCCACAGCTTTTCCAGTACCTCGCGGATGCGTTCCAGGGTGGTGGTCTCCACCCAGCCGTTGGCGCGCTGGACCTTCACGAATCCCTTCCTGTCGATGACGCGCACCGGCTGCCGGCCGTTCCTGCTGGCGGTGACCACGTAGACCTGTCCGTTCTCGGCGGCCAGGGTGGTCGCTGCCTTGTCCAGCCCGATCGATGCGGCGGCGATCTCCACCGCCTCCTCCCGGTCGCAGTTCTTCATCAGGTCCGTGGTCTTCACCTCGGTGGAACCCATGGCGATGGCCGTGACGCGCTGCGCCTGATCGTCAATTTCCACGTAGACCTCGATCGAATCCTCGACCGCGCCGCTGTTCATCGCCAGTTCCTTGGCTTCCTTCTTCAGCGCGGCGATGTCGGCGGCCGTGGGGTTCGGGATCGTGCGCTCGACCATTTCGCGCACCATCGCCAGCGCGACGCCGATCGACGAGATGACTTCGGCGTTCTCCGGAATCTGGTACTTGAAGCCCATGGCGTTGGCGGTGAAGGTCAGCAGCGTGCCGGCGCCGCCGCCCGCGCCGACCAGCACGACCTGCTCGCGTTCGATCTTGTACTTGGCGATCAGGTCCTCGATGACCGGGATGATCTTCTCGCTGCCCTTCTGCAGGATCGCCCGCGCCGTCTCTTCGATCGACAGGCCCACTTCGGCGGCCAGCAGGGCCATGGCCTTGCGGCTCGATTCGAGGTTGCCACGCGCGTAGTCGTTCTCTTCCAGAATGCCGAGCACGTTGGCGGCGCAGGTGTTGGTGATGGTGACGCTCTCGCCGTTCGTGAGGCGCAGGGCGACGTAATCCGCCGGATCGTTCTTGCGCGGCTGCACGTGGTAGAGCGTGGCGCCGTCCAGCAGTTCGGGATCGGTGAAGCAGGCGTAGCCCATGCCGGCGATGTGCGCCGAGCGCGGGCCGACGTCGATGACGGCGCCCTTGCCGGCGCGCACCATGCTGCCGCCGGCGACGCCGAGCACGCGCACGTCGAGGCTGTTCACGTAGGTGCGATGGCCGCCGATGATCGAGTAGTCCACCGCCGGCCGGCCGTTCTTGATCACGCCGATGTTGGTCGACGTGCCGCCGACCTCGAAGTAGATGCCGTTCGAGGCGCGCAGGTACATCAGCGCGCCGATGACGCTCGCCGCCGGCCCGGACAGCATGGTCAGGATCGGCCGCTTCTTCATTTCGTTGATTTCCATCACGCCGCCGTCGCCGCGCATGATCATCAGCGGCACGTCGATGCCCGCGCTGCGCACGCTGCGCTCGGTGGAGTTGGCGGTGTCGAGCATCTTCGGCAGGATGGAGGCGTTGAGCGCCGCCGTGCGCGTGCGCGTGGTCAGCCCGTAGAGCTTGGTGATGTCCGAGGCGAGCGTGCAGGGAATGCCCTGGCGCTCCGCTTCCTCGGCCACCATGCGCTCCTCGCGCATGTTGTCCACGCCGAAGGCCTTGCTGGCCACGATGACGCTGCTGCCCTTGGCGACCAGTCCCTTGACGATGCCCGGCAGGTTCTCGGGCGTCATGTCCTTGATGTGCACATGGACGTGGTCGGTTTCGATGAACTTGCCCGTGCCCAGGTCGATCGGCGCGATCCTGGTCTGGCGCTTGGCGAGAAAGCCCTCGATGAAGCCGCCGCTGATGCCGACCACGCCGACGCGCGCCACGTCGCCTTCGAGCAGGGCGTTGGTGGCCTGGGTCGTGCTGTGCGCGATGAAAATCACTTCCTCGGGACGGATGTCGTTCCTGGCGAGGCATTTCTGGAATGCGGCCACGACGCCGGCGGCCACGCCGCTTTCATGGTGATGGGTGGTCATCACCGACCCCTTGCCGACGATCTCGTTGGTCGCGTTGTCGATGGCCACGGCCTTGGTGTGGGTGCCCCCCACGTCGATGCCGATGCGAATGGCTCTTCCGCTCATAGCTTGAACTCCAAATGACGGGAAAACATCTCCCGTCCGCGCATGATGCGCGGGAACGGGAGATCTGCGAAAAGACTAGAGCGTGACCTTGCCCAGCATGGTGCAGGCGATGATTTCGATGATCACCAGCGACGCCCAGGCGAACGGCAGGTTGGTCTTGATGTACAGCTTCGGTTCGAGCTTGGCGTAGCTCAGGCCCCACATGGTCCAGGACTGGGTCGGGCAGGAGCTGGCGACCATCGCCACGGGCGGGATCAGGAACAGGGCGAACAGGAACATCTCGTTGAACGTGCCCATCGCCTGGAGGATCGTCACCAGCGCGATGCCCGAGCCCCAGATCATCAGCGGCCCGCGGAACAGGGCCAGCGGCGCCAGCACACAGAAGCTGATCAGCAGCGCCGTCGGCGAGGTCGGGATGACGCCGCCCAGCAGATGCTGCAGATACGGGGCCACCTGCTTGGCGGCGGCCTGGAAGATGTTGACGCTGTACAGCATCCCGATCAGCAGGCCGCTGTCGGCCACGCCGTCGTACAGGGTCTTCTGCAGCTTTTCCACGCCGAGCGAATACGAGCTCAGGTTGTGGGTGAGCCAGAGGCCGGTGACGATGCCCAGCAGGAACGAGGGCACCGGCTGCCACTTGAAGAAGGAGACCATGACGATGGGCAGGAACGGCACGATGATGCAGTACCAGCTCAGCGGCTTGATGTCGCTGATCGTGGCCGCGCTGGCCGGCGTCCAGGCGCGCGCCCGGTTGCCGCGGTGATCGCGGAAGTAATAGAACAGGATGAAGGCGATCATGATCACGATGTGCACGGCGGTGGCCCACACGGCGAACTGGATGTAGTTGTCGTCGTACTTGACGGTCTTGAACACCACGAAGAACTGGTTGACGTAGGCGATGTTCAGGTACATCCCGCCGGCCACGGCCAGCAGGTAGGCGCCGACCGCCGTCTTCTTGTCGATGCCGAGCGAGAAGAGGATCGGCAGCACGATCATGCCGATGGCCATCACCGAGCCGACGCCGAACGCGCTGGTGAAGATCAGCGCGCAGACCACGCTCAGCAGCAGCGTGGTGACCAGCGGCTTGTCGCCGGCCAGCTCCACGGTCTTCTTGATGATGTAGCCGGCGATGCCGGTGTCGACCAGCACCCGGCCGAACCACGCGCCGAAGACGATGATGGCGATGGTCTTGCCGTAGGTGTCGACGGACGTCTGGAACACGTCCGTGACCACCTTTTCCATCGGAACCATGCCGATGACGCACCACAGCACGGCGGTGACGATGAACCCGACGAGCAGGTTCCCTCCTTTCATGCAGTACGCGATCATGGCGACGAACGTCGCGACCAGTAAGACACCCACGAGTGTATCCATTACCCCTCCTCTTCGTCATAGTGTGAAAACGACTACCGCCGGAAACCATTCGGCGCTTCTTTTTCCTGCCGGCGCGCCACGGCCTGTGCTTCCAGGTCGCGGCGATCGTAGCATGCATACCAATCTACTGCCATACCAGTAGATTGGTCGTGGATAGAATCCCCGGACTCCGTGGCAACGGCGCAACAGTCCCGAGCGGACTGAAATAGTGACGTCATTCCGGCGCAAGCCGGAATCCAGCGGCGGCGTGGGTGTCCGCGCAACCGCTGGCGGTTCGGCAAAGGTGGTTGCTGGGTCCCGGCTTGCGCCGGGACGACGATGGCTGCACGAAATCGTGCTTGGCCATCACCATGAGCGAGCACCGAGGCGTTCGTGCGATTTCCCTGCCGATCCGGGGAATGTCTGGCCTCCGATGCCGTTTTTCGAGCGCCAATCCGGCGGACCGGCAATACGGCCCTTGAAAAGTTGAGGCGCTTTGGGCTATGGTTCGTAAACATGCAAACGATTACATATGGCGTTTTGGCCTGAATCGGCCGCTTGCGCGGCCGGATCAGACGTTTTCGGGGGACGTGCATGAAGCTGGCGGTCTGCAACGAACTCTTCGGCCGGATTTCGCTGGATGAGGCCGCGTCCCTGTCGCGCCGGCATGGCTTCGGCGGGATCGAGCTGGCGCCCTTCACCGTCTTCGGCGACTTCAGCCCCGCCGCCATCCAGCACGGCATCCAGGAGGCGAAACAGGCGCTGAACGCTGCGGGGTTGCGCTTCGCCGGCTTCCACTGGCTGCTGGCCAAGCCCGACGGCCTGCACATCACCACCCCCGACGCCGCGTTGCGCCGCAAGTCCTGGGACCACCTGCGCCGCCTGATCGACGCCGCGGCCGAACTGGGCGGCGGCAACCTGATCCTCGGCTCGCCGAGGCAGCGCGGCACGGTGCCGGGCCAGACCCCGCGCGAGGCGACCGCCATCCTTGCCGACGAACTGGCGGCGATCGCGCCCTTCGCGGCCGAGCGCGGCTCGCCGATCCTTCTGGAGGCGCTTTCCTCCGATCAGACAAACGTGGTCAACCTGCTGGCCGAAGTGGAGGCGATCGTCGAGCGGGTCGGCCAGCGCGGCGGCGTCGACGGCATGTTCGACTTTCACAACTGCGCGGACGAAGCGAGCCCGCACGCGGCGCTGATCGACAGATACATCGGCATGATCCGCCACGTGCATCTGAACGATCCGCGCGGCGACCCGCCGCAGCCCGGCGACATGTCGTACCTGCCGGCGTTCGCCAGGCTGCGCGAGCTGCGCTACGACGGCTGGGTGTCGCTGGAGATTTTTTCCGTGCCCGAGAATCCGGCCGAGGTGCTGCGCCAGACCGCGGCGTTCATCGGGGACATCGAGGCGCGCATCGGATGACGCGCGGGGCCGTTAAGGAGACGCTGAAATATTCCACACTCGTCATTCCGGCGAAAGCCGGAATCCAGGAAAACCGACGCGCTGGACCCCGGCTTGCGCCGGGGTGACGAATCAATCAGCGTTTCCTTAAAGGAGGTTGGGGGAAAGACCGGCGTTGCATGACTACCTGAAAACTTGACCAAGCGGAGGTGTTGAACATGAAAAGAAGACAGATTTTGCTGGCCTCGGTCGTCGCGGTTTCGGCTCTGGGGATGGGCGCGGGCAGCGTGTTCGCGCAGGAGAAATGGAAACCGGCCAAGACCATTTCGGTGGTCGTGCCGTGGCCGGCGGGCGGCGCGTCGGACACCGTCGCCCGGATGATCAGCGGGGTCATGGAGCAGGCGGTCGGGCAGCGCATGGTGGTGGTCAACACCCCGGGCGGCGCCGGCGCGATCGGCACCAAGGAAGTGTGGGACAAGCCGCACGACGGCTACACCCTGACCGCCAACTCGACGGTGAGCGTGGGCAGCTACGCGGTGCTGGGCAAGATGGACCAGACCCATCGCGACTGGATCTACTACCTGCCGATCTTCACCCCGAACGTCATCTGCGTGAAAGCCGATTCGCCGATCAAGTCGATCGACGATCTGATCGCCGCGATGAAGGCCAAGCCCAACGCGGTCGTGCTGGCCTCGGCGGGGATCGGCAGCTCCGGGTACTTCGCGGCCGAACTGTTCAAGGCGGCCACCGGCGTCACCTACCGGCACGTGCCGTATGCCGGCGGCGTGCCGGCGGTGATGTCGGTCGCTTCCGGCGAGGCGGAAGTGGTCATGCAATTGTCGGTCGAAGTGGCCGAGCTGCTGCGCGGCGGCAAGCTGCGGGCGCTGGCCGTTTCGTCGAAGGCGCCGCTGAACGTCGACGGCTACGGCGAAATCCCGCCGATCCAGAAGTACGTCCCGTCCTTCCCCGACTACGGCTCCTATTTCGGCATCATCGCCCCGGCCGACCTGCCGAAGAACGTCGTGGCGGCGTACGACGAAGCCTTCGTGAAGGCCGCCTCGTCCCAGGCCGTGAAGGACTATGCCAAGACCAAGGGCGCCATGCCGATCGCCCTCTACGGCAAGGAAGCGACGGACCTGGCCGAACGCCTGGCGAGCAAGGAAGCCTGGATTCTGTTCGACTCGGGCACGGCCGCCAAGTCGCCGAACGACCTGAAGATCCCGCGGTGAACCCGGCATGCACGATCAGCGCGTAAACACGGAGGAGGCGGCGGTCCTGCTTCCTCCGGATGCGGGCGGCGGCGAGCGGCGGCCGCGCCGGGAGTTCTTCGGCGCGCTGTTCCTGCTGGCGCTCGCGGCGGCCTTCGTGGTGCAGGCGCTGGGCATGCCGTTCAAGGACACCTCCTGGGAATGGTATACGGCGCCGAACATCTTTCCGCTGTGCATGGCCCTGGGCCTCGGCCTGTGCGCGGTGTTCGTGGCGCTGCGCGCGCTCCTGGAATGGCGCGCGCGGGCCGCCTCGCTGCCGCCGCTGCATCTCGCGGCAAGCGCGCGCGCCTGGGGCATGCCGCGCTTCCTCGGCGGCGCCTGCCTGATCGGCGTCCTCGTCTTCCTGCTGGGCAAGATCGACTTCTACGTCCTGGCGCCCGGCGCGGTACTGGTCTTCGGGCTGCTGTTCAGGAGCGATCCGTGGCCGAAGGCCGCCCGGTCGGCGGCTGTGGCGGCGATCTTCATCGTGGTTTTCCTGTTCGCCATCAGCACGGTCTTCGGCATCGTGTTCCCTTGATCTGGATCGGCCATGGACATCCTGAGCATCCTTAACGGCATGTGGAAACTGCTTCTCGACCCGGTGACGATCGCGTACATCTTCATCGGTGGGCAGGCAGGCATCATCTTCGGCATGATGCCGGGACTCACGACGACGACGGCCCTGAGCCTGCTCACCGGGCTCACTTTTTCCCTGGCGCCGGACAAGGCCATCGCGGTGATTCTCGGCGCCTACGTCGGCTCGGTCACCGGCGGCAGCCGCTCGGCGATCCTGGTGAACATTCCCGGCACGCCGGCGCAGGCGGCGGTGTGCCTAGACGGCTATCCGCTGGCCAAGCAGGGCAAGGCGGCGCAGGCGATCGGCCTGTCGGTGACCGCGTCGACCATCGGCACCCTGCTCGGCTTCATCTGCCTGGCGCTGTTCACGCCGCTGATCGGCAGCGCCGCGCTGAGTTTCGGTACCTACGAATTCTTCTGGCTGGCCGTGTTCGGCGTGGTCATCGCCGGCAGCCTGTGCGCGCCGAACGATCCGATCAAGGGCTGGATAGCCGGATTCCTCGGCCTGGTGCTGATGACCGTCGGCGACGACAACATCCACGCGGTGGACCGCTTTACCTTCCACGTGAGCGCCATGTCCGGCGGCTTCGCGCTGATTCCGGTGCTGATCGGCGCCTACGGCATTCCCGAAGTGCTCGATTCGCTGCGCAAGAAACAGCACATCCAGATCCAGACCGAGGTCGGGCGCGTGGTGCCGCGCCTGTTCGAAGTGCTGCGGCACAAGTGGGTGATCCTGCGTTCGGCGCTGATCGGCATCGTCATCGGCATCGTCCCGGGAGTGGGCAGCGATACCGCATCGTGGCTGTCCTACTTCGCGGCGAAGAAAAGCAGCAAGACGCCCGAGCAGTTCGGCCACGGCTCCATCGAAGGCTTCGTCGCCGCGGAAGCGGGCGACAACGCCTGCATCGGCGGCGACATCATCCCGACGCTCACGCTGGCGATTCCGGGCAGCGCCCCGGCGGCCGTCCTGCTGGCGGCGATGACCATCCACAACCTGCGGCCGGGGCCGCTGCTGGTGGCCGAACAGCCGGAAGTGGTCGGGCAGATCATCGCCATCTCCATGGTCGCCACGCTGGCGGTGTTCGTCCTCAGCCTGGCCTGGACGCGGCAGATGGTGAAGATCCTGCTGATTCCGCGCTACGTGCTGATGCCGACGGTCTTCATCATCTGCGTGACCGGCACCTACGCGCTGTCGGGGCGGCTGTTCGACATCTACGTGATGTTCGGCTTCGGGCTGCTGGGGGTGGTGATGAACGAACTCGACTACCCCGTGGCGCCGCTCGTGCTCGGCTTCATCCTCGGCCCGATGGCCGAGGACAACCTGCGGCGCGGCCTGATGATCACCGGCGGCGACCCGTCGCCGTTCTTCACCCGGCCCGTCTCGATGGCCCTGTGCATCCTGCTGGCGCTGTCGGTCGTCTGGTCCACGCCGGCCGGGCAATGGATCAAGCGGCGGCTCTCGCTGCGCAGATCCGGCCGGAACGCATCGTCCGTGCGCTGAAGGAAACGCGGAAATGGAAAAACCCTACGTCAGATTCGGCATCATCGGCGCGGGCACGATCGCCGATTTCCATGCGGAAGCGATCAGGTCCGTGCCCGATGCGCGCCTCGCCGCCGTGTGCGACACGGACGCCGAACGGGCCGCAGCCTTCGCGCGCAAGCATGGCATCGAATGCCATACGGACCTCGCGGACTTCCTGGCGCGGGCGCCGATCGACGCGGTCACCGTCGCCACCCCGACGGGATTGCACGGCGCGGTGGCCATTCCGGCCGCGCGGGCGGGCAAGCACGTGCTGTGCGAGAAGCCGCTCGACGTCACGGCGGAAAAGTCGCAGGCCATCATCGACGCCTGCAAGGAAGCCGGCGTCCTGCTCGTGCCGGTGTTCCAGTACCGCTTCGGCGGCGGCGCGATCCGGCTCAAGCGGGCGATCGAGGCGGGTCGCTTCGGGCGGCTGCTGCACTTGAGCGGCCGGATCAAATGGTGGCGCAGCCAGGACTACTACGATTCCGGCGCCTGGCGCGGCACCTGGGCCCTGGACGGCGGCGGCTGCCTGATGAACCAGTCGATCCACACCATCGACCTGATGCTGCACTTCGGCGGCCGGCCCGAGCAGGTGTTCGGCTACACGGCGACGCGCACGCACACCGGCATCGAGGTCGAGGACTGCGCCTGCGCCGTGCTGCGCTTCGCGAGCGGCGCCATGGGCGTCATCGAGTCGAGCACCGCGTGCGCGCCGGGCTTCCCCGCGCGCATCGAGGTTTCCGGCGAGCGGGGCACGGCGGCGCTCGAAGGCGACGCGCTCACCGAGTGGCGCTTCGCCGACACCGACGCGGGCGACGAGGCGATCCTGGCCGGGATCGGCGAGAAAAAGCTCGGCAGCGGCGCTAGCGACCCGAAGGCGATCAACGTCGAGGGGCACCGGCTGCAGATCGCCGACATGACGCGCGCCATCCTCGCCGGCGGGCAGCCGGCCATCGACGGCGCGGAAGCGAAGATTCCCGTCGAACTGATCTGCGGTATCTATGCGTCGATGCAAACGGGCCGGCCCTATATTTTCGCGAGGTAGCCTATGAGATTGAGCGGGTTTGCGGACGAAGCGGCCGACGGCCTGGAAGGCCAGATCGGGGCCACGCGGGCGCTCGGCTGGTCGTGCATCGAGGCGCGCAGCATCGGCGGGGTGAATATCCACGACCTGCCGGACCGCGATTTCGACGCCGTCCGGCGCACGCTGGACGAGGCCGGGATGCGCGTCAACTGTTTCGGCTCGACGATCGCCAACTGGAGCAAGAGCGTCGACGAGCCGTTCGCCGGGACGCTGGAGGTGGTCGAGCGCGCGATCCGGCGGATGCGCGCCCTCGACGTGCCGCTGGTGCGCATCATGAGCTACGCGATCCTGCTCGACGCCGCCGGCCGGGCGCTGCCGGACCAGAAGAAGGAGGAGCGCTTCCGCCGCCTGCGCGAGATCTGCAACCGCTTCCTCGACGCCGGCATCACGCCGGTACACGAGAACTGCATGAACTTCGGCGGCATGAGCTGGGAGCATTCGCTTGAAATGCTGGCGGCCGTGCCGGGCCTGAAACTGGTCTTCGACACCGGGAACCCCGGCATCACGCCGGACTTCCGCCGCCCGTTTCCATATCCCAACCAGGACGTCATGGAATGCTACACGCACCTGCGCGCGCATGTCGCCCACGTGCACATCAAGGACGGCGTGCGCGACCCGGCCACGGGCAAGGAACGCTATTTCTTCCCGGACGAAGGCCACTGCCAGGTGGCGGCGATCGTCAGGGAGCTGCTGCGCAGCGGCTACGACGGCGACTTCAGCATCGAGCCGCACATGGCCGTGGTCTTCCACGACGCCGGAGTGTCGTCCCCCGAACGGCTGCGCTTCGACAACTACGTCGAATACGGTCGGCGTTTCCAGAGGATGCTGGATGCGGCCTTGCTGGAAACCGGCAGCCGGACCTGAGCCGAAACGGAGAACGTGCGATGGGCGAGGCCATTCACGTCGACCGCGTGGATCGACTGCGGATCGAGGTCCATGCGGACAGAGCGGCGCTGGGCGTCGCCGCGGCGCTCGCCGCCCGGCGGACGATGCGCGAGGCGATCGCGCGGCGCGGCGCATGCCGGGCGATCTTCGCGGCGGCGCCGTCGCAGAACGAGCTGCTGGCCGAATTGCGCCGCGCCGACGACGTGCCGTGGCCCCGCGTGGAGGCCTTCCACATGGACGAATATTGCGGACTGCCCGCCGATTCCCCCAGCCGCTTCGCCAGCTTCCTGCGCGGCGCGCTGTTCCGGCACGTGCCGTTGCGGGACGCGCACTACCTGGACGCATCGGAGCCCTCCGCCGTAGACGAGGCCGGGCGCTACGCGGACCTGCTGCTGGCCGCGCCGGTCGACCTGGTGTGCCTCGGCGTCGGCGAGAACGGGCACATCGCCTTCAACGATCCGCACGCCGCGGATTTCGACGATCCGCTCACCGTCAAGGAAGTCCGGCTCGACGAGGCCTGCCGCCGCCAGCAGGTGCACGACGGCGCCTTCGCCGACCTGGCGGCGGTGCCCGAGCGCGCCCTGACGCTCACCATCCCGGCCCTGATGCGCGGCGAGACGCTGCTGTGCGTGGTCCCCGGCGGGCGCAAGGCGCCGGCGGTGCGGTCAATGCTCACCGGACCGGTCGGCGCCTCGTGCCCCGCCAGCATCCTGCGCCGGCACCCGTCCTGCACGCTGTACCTCGACGCCGACTCGGCGGCGGAGTGGCTGCGCACGCGGTGATCTAGCCGGCGATCGTGCGGACCGAATCGCCGTCCAGCAGGGTGCTTTCGAACAGTTGCTGCGCCGGCGGCGCGTCGGGGTCCTCGACCCGGCTGAGCAGCAGATTGGCGGCGGCGGCCGCCATGCGGTGCTCGGGACGCAGGATGCAGGTGACCTTGGGCCGCAGCACGCCGATCCAGTCCGGCGTGCCGATCATCACGAACGAGATGTCGTCCGGCCAGCGGATTCCCCGGTCCTGGAAGCAGAGCAGCGAGCCCTTGGCGGTTTCATGGTGGCCGAAGACGACGGCGCTCACCCCGGCCTGCAGCAGTTGCCCCGCCATGCGATATCCCCCGGCCTCGCTCAGCTCGTCGAGCAAAACGATCTGCCGCGATTCCGGCAGGCCGAATTCGCGCAGCGCGGTGCGATAGCCGTCGATCCGGTCGCCGACGTTCGGAATCGGCGAATCCCAGCCGGAGTACGCGATCCGCCGGTGGCCGGCGGCCAGCAGATGGCGCGTCGCCAGATAGCCGGTCTGGAAGTTGCTGTGGCCCACGAAGTTGTGCGTTTCCTCCATGTTGGGGAAGGAACGCTCCAGAATCACGTAGGGGATGCGATGCCGGCGGAGCAGCTCGGTGTTCTCCTCCCTGGACAGCGCCGGGCTCAGGATGCAGCCGTCAATCTGCTGCGAGATGAGCCGTTCGATGATCACCCGTTCCTGCTGCGGGTCCTCGTCGCTGTTGCACAGCGAAACGACGAATCCCTCCTGGCGCGCGATCGAGACGATCTCGACGCACATCCGGGTGAAGAAGGTATTGCCGAACTGGGCGACCACGACCGCCAGGATGCCGCGCCGCTGGCCCTTGATGCTGCTCGCGGCGGCGTTCTTCACGTAGCCGATTTCCGCCGCGGCCCGCAGCACCCGCTCGCGCAACTCCTGGCGCAGATACCGCTGCCGGTTGCTGAGCACGTAGGACACCGTCGCGGCGGAGGTGCCCGCCCTGGCGGCGACATCTTTGATGGTTACCGAACGCTTGGCCTTGGTCACGGAGCGGACTATTCCGACGAGATTCCCACGCTGGGATCGCCAGTGTACCAAAGGCGCCGCCGTTCCCGCTCATCGCAGCCGAAAGCCCGACTCCGCCAGCATGCCGGCTTCAGAAGACATTTCCGAATGACTTCATCCATAGAAACGGGTCGCCGTTTCTGCCGGAAGCCGCTGCGAACAGGCGGATTCTGTCTACGATTTCCTGCGCCGAAACGAGCCGTTTGCGGCGGTCGGCGCCTTTCTCCCCGGCACTGAACACCTGTTCGAGAAAACGCAGCCATGCCTCGGGAGCCTGGACGGCATGGACGGACCATCTGTGCCGCGCCGCCAGCCACGTGGCTATTCTCGGGTGAGCGCACATGAGCTTGTTGTTCGCGATCGCATGGATGTCCACGTCATCGGGAACGGCGCCTTCCGTCTGTTTGAAAAACTCCAGCAGTTCGTAGTGTCTCTGGCGTACCGTGGATTTGCGCTTTGGCGTTCGGGAGGCGACGTTCAGCGCGGCGGCGAGTATCGCCATGTCCTTGCCGTCCCGGTGTGCCACGATGCTCTTTCCCTGTCTTTCAACACCGAGGATGAGAACGCCATCGGGCGGATTCAGGTATAAACCGATCACCTGTTGCGCTTTCCGCAGGAATCGTGGATCGCCAAGGACGCCGTTTCCATCGCCGAGGCATTGCTGGAATTCGATCTGCCGCAAGTAGCGATGCATGCTGCTTTTTGGCAGCCCAAGCTCTTTCGCCAGACCGCGCACGCTGCCGATGGCGTCCTGGGCGCTGCGCGCCTTGTCGAGCAGGGCGGCGATCGTTGCACGGTCGTACGCGGGGGGCTTTCCGGGGCGCGCACGATCATCGAGGCCTGGGCACCCCGCTTCGAGGAAGCGCCGGCGCCACTTCCCGACGGTGGCTTCCGACAGCGCAAGCCGTTTCGCGATCTCCGCGTTCGTTTCGCCGGCCGCGCAGGCCAGAACGATTCCGGCGCGCATGGCCAGCGCCGGCCGCAGCGAATCCGACCCCGCCATCGATTGCAGTTGCGCGCGGACACTGCCACTGAGCAGTAGCGCCGCCTTGGGTCGTCCCGGCAAGCTGTATCACCTCCTGGCTTTGAATTCTATCCGGCTCTGCCGCGCTCCCGATCCAATCGTTCCCTACCGCGTCATCCAGTGCAACGGCAGCATGACGATCTCGGGGAAGACGACGAGCAGGAACATCACGATGGTCTGGGCGATCATGAACGGCACGACGCCCTTGATGGCGCCGCTCATCGGAATGCGCGCCACCCCGCAGACCACGTTC
>JADHEE010000534.1_pt1 | contig 14178 bp, 16 predicted proteins | sample 8952401 | NCBI WGS metagenome assembly JADHEE01 (sample SAMN16124438, study PRJNA663242) | bioreactor sludge metagenome | isolation source: sludge (ammonium) | place: India:Bengaluru | collected 2019-02-28
GGTGTACGCTCGCTGCAAATCAAATACGATGGACTCACGCTTCCACAGCATCAATTGATCGAATTTCTACTCAAGCTTGAACAGCAAATGGGTGATTTAAGCCAAATCAAGATTCCGTCACGGATCATTCATCTCCCAATGGCATTTGAAGACAGTGCAACTTTAGGTGCTGTTGAACGCTATCAAGAAAGTGTCTGTGCCAAAGCACCTTGGCTACCAAACAATGTCGATTTTATTCAACGGATTAATGGTTTAGACAGGCGTGAGCAAGTCAAAGAAATTATTTTCAATGCCCATTATCTGATTTTAGGCCTTGGTGATGTTTACCTCACCGCGCCCTGTGCAGTACCGATTGACCCACGCCATCGCCTGTTAAGTTCAAAATACAACCCTGCCCGTACCTTTACCGCTGAAGGCACCGTAGGCATTGGCGGGATGTATATGTGTATCTACGGTATGGACTCTCCGGGAGGCTACCAACTAGTCGGACGCACCCTACCCATTTGGAATAAATTTAAAAAGAACAAACAGTTTGGTGACAAACAATGGTTCCTAAACTTCTTTGATCAAATCAAATACTTCCCCGTATCTGAGTCAGAGTTAGAGCAATGGCGTGCCGACTTTGAAAATGGACAAGCACAAATTCAAATTGAAGACACTGAATTTGACTATGCAGCGTATTTACAACTACTTGAAGATGAAAAAGACAGCATTGCCGAGTTTAAAGCACAGCAACAACACGCTTTTAGCGCTGAAGTCGGCTTATGGAAAGAAAGTGTTGATCATCAAGAACATCTGATTGCAGAAGTACCTGATGAGACCGACTACAGCGCCTATGCAGCACTACATGCTTCGATGACCGGTAATATTTGGAAAATATTAGTGGAACAAGGTCAGATTGTGAAAAAAGGGGAAACCATTGCTATCATTGAAGCCATGAAAATGGAATTACCGGTGTACGCTGCGGATGATGGTACTGTCAAAGCCATTATTTGTCGGGCTGGACAAACCGTTCATAGCGGTGAGCCTTTGGTTTATATGGAATAACGCATGCCGAATATGACACGTGCAGGTTCAAGTTCAGACAATTTGTCTGAACTTGTTTACCAGCAAATAAAAAACGATATTTTTGATTTCAAATTGATGCCTGGTGAACGTTTTACCGAATCCGAAATCGCCTTGAGCTATCAGGTCAGCCGCACGCCTGCACGGCAAGCACTATATCGACTGCAACAAGAAGGCTATGTAGAGGTAGCATTTCGTAGTGGCTGGACTGTCCGTCCGTTGAACTTGCAATACTACGATGAGCTGTATGAGCTACGCATCATGATTGAGCAGTATGCAATTCGAAAGTTATGCAGCAGTGCATCTCAGCCNTATATAGCACAGCAACAGACGGAGCTTGCCGTTGAAAAGATCAGCGCTCACATTCAACAAAGTCGAGATGAAGTAAAAAAAATTACCTTAGGTATGCTCAGTCAGCATGCTGTTTTGAAAGCAAGTCGCTAAGCACTCAATCAACATTCCACTCTCAAATAAAAAAGGCGCTTCATGCGCCTTTTTTAGCCTTTTAATTTAAGCAGGAATACGCAGGACCTGGCCTGGGAAAATATCATCTGCATCTTTCAATAGCGGACGGTTGGCCTCAAAAATTTTATTGTACTGGTTGGCATCACCATAAAATGCTTTGGAAATTTTTGATAGATTATCGCCCGATTTAACTGTGTAGAACTTACTTTCAGGTTCAGGGCTCGCCACAGTGAGTTGATCATCGACTTGTGCCACATGGTCAATATTACCGACGGCTAAAACAATCTTTTCTTTATCGGCTTGAGTCTGAACTTGCCCTTTCACTGTCGCCAAATCCGTGGTGGAGTTATAGCTAACTGAAAGTCCCGTCACAGGTAAGCCCAATGCTTTGATATGACCCAATAACTTGTTGGCAATTTCTTGAGCAGATGGCTCTGCTGGTGTGCTTGGTGCAGCTTGAGGCTCGGCTGCTGCTGTATTTTTCTTACCAATGCCTTTAACAAAATCAAAAAGACCCATGTGTATGCTCCATCTTGTTATATCAGTGTTGTTATATTGAATGCTCAAAAATGAGACACCCTTTTTTATACCCAAAAAAGACAACAGATTTGGTAGCGAATAGTCCTCTTAAGGTAAAGCTTTGTAAGTTACCCCAGTAAATAGCAGATTTTAAAGGTGAGTTAGGCGCTTTGCGTTTTTTGAAAGGCATAAAAAAGCCACCCAAGTGGGTGGCTTTTCCATTCAGCAAATCTGAAACAATATGTATTAACCTAGTTTCTTAGAAACGTAGTCAATCGCAGATTGTACAGTTGTGATTTCGTTAGAATCTTCATCTGGGATTGTGATGTCAAAGTCGTTTTCGAAAGACATAACAAGCTCAACAAGGTCTAAAGAGTCAGCACCTAAGTCATCCATGAAAGATGCTTCGTTTTTGATTTCTTCAGCCTTAAGACCAAGTTGTTCTGCAACTGCTTGCTTGATGCGTTGTTCGATATCGCTCACAGGAATTCTCCTCATTGCTTGTGGCGTTTTTAATGCCGTTAGTTTAATTGAATCTTTAAAATTTTGAAAGTTTATCCATCAGCCAATTAGCTCATGTATAGACCACCATTTACATGCATTACCGTACCAGTAATGTAATTTGCTTTGTCTGATGCCAAGAAGCTCACCGCATTTGCAATATCTTGTGGATCACCTAAACGGTTCAAGGCCACTTGATCGCTCATTTTTTTACGGATATCTTCGCTTAATTGCTCAGTCATTTCTGTTGCAATAAAACCAGGCGCCACTGAGTTTACAGTGATTTGACGGCTACCCATTTCTTTTGCAAGGCTACGGCTAAATGCTTCAATACCAGCTTTCGCTGCTGAATAGTTGGCCTGACCTGGGTTAGCAAAATGTGCAACCACAGAACTAATATTAATAATTCGCCCAAAACGCGCTTTGGTCATCCCTTTTAAAACGCGTTTCGACAAACGGTAAACTGCTTTTAAATGGATATTTAAAATGTCATCCCAGTCATCTTCTGACATACGTAGTAACAAATTATCTTTGGTAATCCCAGCATTGTTCACCAAAACCAACACAGGGCCATAGTTTTGTTCAATGTCAGTGACAAGCGCATCAATGGCAGCACCATCACGAACATCAAGCACTTTACCTGCACCGTGTTCACCGAAGCTTACAGCAAGTTTTTCTGCACCTGGCTCAGATGTCGCAGTACCCACAACAAAATAACCGTCTTGAATAAGTTGCTGAGCGATGGCAGCACCAATCCCTCGACTTGCACCTGTCACGAGTGCAATTTTGCGTTCCTGTGTCATGCAATTTTTCCTTCAGCCACTAAAATGGCATTTAGTGCATCTTCCAAGCGTGATTTACTATCGAGTGGAAATGCTTTTTCAATATTAGGTAGACGTTTTGCCAAGTTTGCCAAAACATTGCCTGGACCACACTCTGCAACATATTGGATCCCTTGATCCTGAATAAACTGCATTGTTTTGGTCCACTGTACAGACTCATATAACTGAGCTGTAAGTGCTTGGCGGACTTGTGCTACATCTGTAGCAATTTCCGCGCCCACATTTTGTATTACAGGTATGCTAGGCAGCTCAATGGCAGTTTGTTCCAAAGCTTGTGCGAACTGTTCTGCAGCAGGCTTCATCAATGAACAATGCGATGGAACAGAAACTGGGAGTGCAATCGCTTTGCCGCTGTTTTCTTTGGCTAAAGCCATGACTGCTTCAACTGCTGCTTTTTCACCAGCAATCACCACTTGACCTTGAGCATTGTAGTTAGCCGCTTCAACTGAACCTTCAGCTTGACTCGAAACTTGTTGGCATAAAGCAACAACTTGCGCATCATCTAAACCTAAGATTGCTGCCATTGCACCCTTACCTTGAGGTACAGCACTTTGCATTAACTTGCCACGCAAGTTTACCAGCTTGACTGCATCGCCTAAGCTTAGACTTCCTGCTGCAACCAACGCACTGTATTCACCAAGTGAGTGTCCCGCCAAATACTTTGGTGCAACACCACCAAGTTCTAACCATACACGCCACAAAGCAATGCTGGCAGTTAACAATACCGGTTGGGTAAATTCAGTTTGGTCTAAACCTTCACCAGATTGTGCAATGTGCCACAAATCGAATCCAACCGCTTTAGAGGCTTCTGCAAATGTTGCTTCAACACTGGCAAATTGTTCTGCCAATTCAGCCAACATGCCAACCTTTTGTGAACCCTGACCGGGAAATACAAAAGCTGTTTTTGTTGCCTGAGCGACTTGATCAAGTTGTTTCGCAGACATAAAAAAGTCCTTTCTTGTCTTTGCTCTCGTTTATGGAGCGAAAATTTAACACTTAATTTAGGTCGATGTAATTGCCAAATACAACAAAAACAGCAGCGATAAAAATTCGACAACAAAAAAAGGGAGCTTTACGCTCCCCTTTTTTCGACTAAGCTTTAAGCTTAATGCTTCGACAATTATTCAGCAGATGCTTTAGCGAATAATTGACGACCACGGTAGATACCATCTTTAGATACATGGTGACGACGGTGAATCTCGCCAGTAGCTTGGTCTACAGTTAATGCATTCTCGGTTAAAGCGTCATGTGAACGGCGCATGTCACGGCGAGAGCGACTTTTACGGTTTTGCTGAACGGCCATGATGGCTCCTTACAAATCGAAAAATATGGATCAGAACAAATTCAGTTGTCTTATACGGAAGAGTATAACACAAAAATTAGTTAAGTTTACCCTTCAAACTTGCCAAAACATCAAACGGATTATCCCGCTTTTCTTCAACAAGTTCTTCAACGGCAGGTTGGTGCTTATGTTCACAAGCGTCATGCTTAGCGGACAAAGGCATCAACAATAACAATTCATCTTCTATCAGAGACAGTAAATCAGCCGTCGCAGGCGCATCATAGCTACCTTTCGTCGTTGCTTCACTTTCACCTAAGACGATGAAATCAGCATCCTCATCCAAGCGCTCTATCAGTGACTCATCATCCACTAGAGCTAGATGAAAATCTGAAACGAGTTCAATGTTTACCGTGCCTAAACAGCGCTGGCATTCCATTGGAACGTTCGTTTCAACGTGACCATCTAGCCATACAATACGATGATACGCATCCATTGATAGCTTACAGTCTATGTTAATCAATTGATCATCAATTGATCCAACAGCTTCACGGGCTATACGAGCAAAGCGAGACAATGGCAGTGTTCCTGACCATGTAAAGCCTTGTTCGGCCCATTTAAACGGCTCAATCTGTGCCGGAAAGGTATTTGCTGACATAATTAAGGCGGCAATTCTACAAATTCATCAGTACTCTGTCAAAGATTAAGATACAATTTTGTACTTATTTAGACAGACCATTTGGGTAACTTAAGTCATGCATCTGTTGCAGCCGCAAACAGAAGTGAGTATTTCATCACTTGTGAGCACAATTTCAACTGTTGATTCTGACATTTCAAACCGCCAAGTGCAACTCTCGACGTGGGAGAATTTGTGTACAGAAGCAGAACAAGTTGATTGGCTCATCTTACACTTTAATCGTTGGTTTTCCCACCTGAATGTCAACTTGGTTAAAGGTGACTTTGAACCTGAATATTTTCCCGCGATTGACAGCACCCCTGCACGTATCCAATTTGCCCATGGTTTTTTTAATAGTGCCTTGCATGAAATCAGCCATTGGAGCATTGCGGGAGACCAACGCCGTCTACTCCCCGACTTAGGCTACTGGTATGCACCCGATGGTCGCACAGCGGAACAACAAGCTTTATTTGAACAGGTTGAAATTAAACCGCAAGCCATTGAATGGTTATTTGCCACAGCTTTTGGTCGAAAGTTCCGTGTTTCCTTAGACAATCTGACTGGTGAAGGGGGTGACGGCAACCGCTTCAAAGACCATGTTTTCGCTCAAGTTCAAGCTTACTTTTCAGGACAAGCCCAATTACCGCGCGATGCGAAACACTTCATTGACTGTATTTGCCTATGTACTCGTGCTGGCAAAACATTACAGAGCGATGAATTTCAAAGAGAAATGCTTGACTAAATTTAGCACGATTCACATTTTGGTCATTGAACATCACCGAGATAAAGCGCGATAATGTTGAAAAAACCATCAGGAGATAAAAACGATGCTTCATTTAAGAGTCCATCCTGATAACCCTCAAGCACGCTCAATCAGCCAAGCAGTAGAACGGATTCGCGCAGGCGATGTGGTGGTGTATCCGACCGATGCCGCTTATGCCATTGGCTGCCAGATTGGGAATAAAAATGCCATGGAGCGGATTGCTCAAATTCGCGGCCTTGGGGCCAAACATCAATATGCCATCATTTGTGCAGATCTGTCCGATATTGCCACTTATGCCAAAGTCGATAATGCCATGTATCGTTTACTGAAAAACAATACACCAGCCGTGACCACCTTCATTTTGCCTGCAACCAGTGAAGTGCCTAAACGCTTGATGCATCCGAAGAAAAAAACCATTGGTCTACGTATTCCAAGTAACCCTGTGTGCCAAATGTTACTCAAAGAGTTAGGTGAGCCGCTACTAACCAGTACCTTAATCCTGCCGAATCAGGAAGAACCACTAGATGATCCCTATGACATCGAAATGCAACTGTCAAAACGAATTGATGTGTTTATCGACAGCGGGCTGGGCACATTAAGCACCACTAGTATTGTCGACTTATCAGGTGATCACCCTGAAGTGATTCGCCGTGGGCTTGGCGATGTCAGCGCATTTGAGTGATGCGCTGCATTTATTCGCTAGGGAAACTGAATCTCACATTCTCAAGAGATCAACATGACCCTGTTTACGGTTTTGCTCAATCTGAATCAATTTCCCGAGCAACATAGTTTATATGTGCAGCGTCCTTGGACACTTGAGTCCGAGACTTTGGTGCAAAACCCGAGTTCAATCAACTGCATTATGCGGGAAGAGAATCTGTATAGCTATTTCCTGCCGATCGCGACCATCCAACAATACTTTAAATATCTTGAACCCAAAAATCTCTGCCTACAAGACAGCTGTCAGCGCATCATTGAATTTGCGCTACAAGCACCTGAGTAAATCTTTTCTTTGGCGTAAACTGACATTAACTTGAGCTTCAGCTACTCTCTTCACTCTTTCAAACCATTTATAAAATTAAAGCGTTGTCCATCACTACTCTAATCTCAATAAATCTGTATCACCCATCTAGCTACTTACAATAAATCGATTATTTTTCAAACCACAGGACTAGACCCTAAGTATGTCATGTTCTCTTAAACCCAACCCATTTCTGCAAATTTAGCTACGACATCAGTGGATAAAAAGCATCACACAAATAAATACTCTCTATTTATTTACAGCTTTTTTTGTTATTTGGTCGGTGAAATCATGTATTCACACCGCAATTTGTTTTACACTAAGCCCTATTAAAATTATGTATTTTTTAAATCACCTCTACTTTTTCTCCTAAGTACTGATTCGAAAAAACATAATCATGCCTTTGAAAATTCGCGTGGCCAATAACTGTAATGAATCAATCCGTCCATAATGCCATGGAAGATCTTCCACAAATCCGTGTTATGGATGAGTGGCATGACTCCATCCCCGAGGATTTATATATTCCTCCCGCTGCATTTGAAATTCTTTTAGAGCATTTTGAAGGACCACTCGACTTTCTGATTTACCTGATTCAAAAAAATGGCTTTGACTTATTACAGTTAGATATTGCCCCGATTGCAGCGCAATACCTGTCTTATATGGATGCCATGAAGTCGCTTAACATTGAGCTGACAGCAGACTATATGGTGATGGCCGCGCTCTTGGCTGATTTAAAATCACGTTTGCTGTTGCCAAAAGCACCCAATACAATCCAAATTGAAAAAGACCCAAAACAAGAGCTGATTGACCGTTTAGAAACTTATCTCCGGATTAAACAAGCGGCTGAACGCTTGGGGCAAATGCCTATATTAGAGCGAGACACCTTCTCAACCAATGTCAGCTTAGGCCAAACTCTAGACAATAATGACGGTCATAATGTGCAACAGCTACGTGATGCACTGTTCTGTGTATTTAACCGACCTGAGCCAATCACCCACCAAATTGCACAAGAACCAGTTTTACTTGAAGAGCGTATGGCTTTTATTGAAAGCAAAGTCGCTTCAGGTGAAGTTTTAGTTTTTGAATCTTTGCTGCGTCCCATTCAAGGACGTATGGGCATGGTCGTGACGTTTATGGCCATTTTAGAGTTAACCCGCCAGCAACGTATTCAAATTGTGAGTTCAGGTGTTGAAGCACCGCTTTCGATACAAGGAGTCAAAAAATAATGTTAGAACAAACCGCTCCTGTAACGAATGAAGACAACTTACATGAAGTACTGATGCAGTTAGAAGCAATTATTTTTGCCAGTGATGCACCTGTTTCACTTGCACGATTGAAAGAATCGTTCCAAAATCAATATAGCAAACAAGATTTACGCCAGTTTTTACAACAACTTGCCATGCTACAACATGGTCGTTCGATCGAACTGATTGAAACTGCTCAAGGTTTTCGTTTTCAGGTTCGAGCAAAATACCGTCAAATCGTTGCGCAAACGTGGCCAGAGCGACCAACTCGTCTCTCGCCATCGCTACTCGAAATGTTGGCCGTGGTTGCCTATCATCAACCCGTCACTCGAGCAGATATAGAACAAATTCGAGGAGTCTCAAATAACAGTCAACTGTTACGAACGTTATTTGATTGGAACTGGATTAAAGAATCTGGTTTTCGTGAACTCCCAGGAAGACCTGCGTTGTTAGTTACGACGCCCCAATTTTTAAATGCATTTGGCCTAAATTCTTTAGGTCAGTTGCCTCCCCTGCAGGATGCCAAGGAAGCTTTTATGGCGCTCGATGCGAATGCACCGAAGTCGTAAATAGGTGAACTGTTGATGATAATTTCTAAGGTTATGCTGTCATGAGTGAAAAGTTGCAAAAGGTACTCGCACGAGTTGGTTTGGGTTCTCGCCGTTATATGGAAGAAGTCATTGCCGCTGGTCGTGTGAGTGTCAACGGCCAAGTTGCCCAAGTAGGTGAACGTATTGAACCAGGTGATGAGCTTCGCATCGATGGTCGTAAAGTATCGTTCCAAATTGAAGATGAAATTCGTCGTCGTGTTCTGATTTACTATAAACCAGAAGGCGAAATTTGTTCACGTAACGACCCTGAGTCACGTCCAACGGTATTTGATCAATTACCTGCAATCGCGAATGATCGCTGGGTGATGGTGGGTCGTCTGGATATTAACTCAACAGGTCTACTATTGTTCACAAATGATGGCGAACTCGCGAATCGCTTGATGCACCCATCAAATGAAGTTGAACGTGAGTATGCTGTACGTGTTATGGGTGAAGTGACGCCTCAAATTAAGAACAACATGCTCAAAGGTGTGGTGTTAGATGATGGCCCAGCGAAATTTGAGTCATTCTCTGAAATTGGCGGTGAAGGGATTAACCGTTGGTATCAAGTGGTGGTAAAAGAAGGTCGTAACCGCGAAGTACGTCGTATTTTTGAATCGCAAGGTTTAAAAGTCAGCCGTCTACTCCGCACACGTTATGGCACGGTTATTTTACCACGCGAACTACGTACGGGTCGTTGGATGGAGTTGGACAAAAACGACATCGACAACTTAACCAAAGCGGTTGAGCTAAAGCCACGCCAAGGCACAGGTTTGTACGGCATGGCAAAACGTCGTACTGAACGTATGCAAGAAAAACCAATGGCTGCACGTCGTGGTGGTTTCTTACGTCAACAGCGCCGTGACAATGAAGATGAAGGCCAACAACAAGCGAAGCCAGCTTTCAACCGTGAACGTCGTGAAAATCCAAATGGTCATAGCCAACGTCGTCAGGACAATGCACAAACAGGTTATGGTCAACGTGAACCACGCCAAAACTCAGGCTATGCACAACGTGACAGCCGTCCAGAGAACTTTGGCAACAAAGGCACCTATGGTCAACGCGACGCGCGTGATGAAAATGCGCCACGTAAACCTTTTGGAAATAAAAGCTTTAAGAAGTTTTAATTTTTAAAGTCAAAATTTGAGCCACTTTCGAGTGGCTCTTTTTATATGTGTTTACACTGCACAATAAGCCCTCTTTCTGTTCTAGATCAGAAAAAACTGCAAGCTCCTCATAAAAAACGCCCAACCTATTGAGCGTTTTTATTATTAAAACAACAGTTCCCCATTCATGCCACACTTTGCGGAATAGCACTAAGTAAACGTTTGGTATATTCGTGCTGTGGCGACTGGTACAAATCATCTGAATTGGCTATTTCCACCAAATCACCATGGTTCATCACCATGATTTGATCTGAAATATATTTCACCACTGATAAATCATGTGAAATAAAGATATAACTCAGTCCAAATTCATCCTGTAAATCTTGCAGCAAATTCAGTACTTGGGCTTGTACCGAAACATCCAATGCTGATACCGACTCATCACAAATCAAAACCTCAGGTTTTAANNCGTTGATACCGAGCAAACTCTTTTTCTGACATGGCCAAAATATCTTGACCTTCAAACAGCGCTTTTCCTCCTGTCGCCGCCTGTAAACGCATCAGCAATAATCCGATGGTCGTTTTCCCCGAACCAGACTCACCCACCAAGCCCAAAGTCTTGCCTTTTGCCAGTTGGAAACTCACGCCTTTGACCGCTTGAAACTCCTCTTTGCCGAATAATCCTTTACGACTATAAAATGACTTTTTAAGGTCACGCACATCTAAAATAATCGCTTCTTGGCCTGTTAAGCCACGGGATCTTTGTTGAAGTGAATCGACATCGACGGTATGCATTTCAATATAGTCATCACCCTTTTGCTGCATGAAATCACTGATCATCGGCAAATGCACGGGACGTTTAGATAGTTGCGGACGGCAGTGCAACAACGCTTTGGTATAGACATCTTGAGGGTGTTCAAGCACATCTTTAACCCAGCCTTGTTCACGAATTTGACCCTGCCGCATTACGATTACCTGATCTGCAATTTCCCCGACCAAAGCCAAATCATGGGTAATAAACAGCATCGACATTTGATGCTTCTTCCGCAAAGACTCCAACAAATCTAAAATTTGCTTTTGAATAGTGACATCCAGCGCTGTCGTCGGTTCATCGGCAATCAATAGTTTGGGTTTACACGCAATTGCCATAGCAATCATGACGCGCTGCTGCTGCCCACCCGACAATTGCCCCGGATAAGCATCAATCTTGGTTTCAGGAGATGGAATCCCAACTTCTATCAACAGTTCCAAAGCACGTGCACGCGCCTGCTTACGACTCATACCCAAATGTAACTGCAAAATTTCTGCAATTTGTGAACCTACCGTAAACACAGGATTCAAGGATGACATCGGTTCCTGAAAAATCATGGCAATATCTTTTCCGCACTTTTTCCGCATTTCACGGCGCGGTAAGTCGAGTAGGTTTTTCCCCTCAAACAAAATTTTACTGTCCAAAGCAATTTGACTACTTTCAGGAGGTAATAGCCCCATGGTCGCTAGCGATGTGACCGATTTACCACTGCCAGACTCCCCGACTAAAGCTACAGTGGTATTCACTGGAANNGCCTCATTCAGCATACTGCCCCATGACACCACACCGACAGGGACACCAAAACCTAAGAAGCTCAAAATCACTTCTGACTTAATAAAGGCCACCACTAAAATTGACATTTGAACCAGTGCGATATGACTGACATTCGGAAATATATGCACAAAGATACGTCGGCCATGACTCACCCCAATTGCTTTTGCCGCCAGCACATATTCCCGCGAAGTATGCTTCATATATTCGGCACGAATTAAACGATATACTCCCGTCCACCCCGTTAAACCCAAAATCAAAACAATCGATAAAACGCCTTTTTGTTGTAGTACTGCGGCAATCGCTAAAACCAAGAGCAAATAAGGAATCGAAGTGAAAATGTTATAAAACCAGTTCAAGACATCATCGACCCAGCCACCAAAGTAGCCCGAAATTGCACCTAGAACGGTACCAATCACCACAGCAAGAAAAGCTGCGACCAAGCCAACAATAATTGATGTTTCTGCACCTTTAATGGTTTTCAGTAAAACACTTTGTCCCCATTTGTCGGCACCTAAAATCAGGCTTTGCTTGAGTTCCGCTTGCTGATCCAGCAAATGACCATCCAGCGCTTGGTCAATCGCTTTCATATCTTCGGCTAAAGGATCAACAACCCCATAGTAATCAATAGCACCACCTACACCCTGTTCAGCAGCAATTTCTGCGTTGAGCTCACGAATCACATCTTTTAAAGGATCAACAGGGTTTTCAGGCACAGCCGCTTCGACTTTTCGTGTTTCACTTTGCGTAGCAGGTATCGCTGCTGCACCGATAAACGTAGGCGGTGCATAACTCACAGCGACTTCTTTATTCCAGTCTTTTGCAATCAATCCTGTAGATGACAAAATTAACAGCACCAAATAGAACAGTACGATTAGGAGGGAAAACATGGCGATTCGATCGCGTTTTAAACGGCGCATGGCGAGTTGCCATAGCCCTGTAGATGCTGTTGTAGGTTCAGCAGTATCTGGTTTTCTTTTAGTGAGAACACTGAGCATAATTCACCTACTTCAACTGTACACGTGGATCGACCCATTTATAAATCAAATCGGCAATCAAGTTGAAAAACATCGTTGCGAGGGCAACGTACACGGTAATGGCTTTAATTACGGGAAAATCACTGCGCTCTACTGCAATAATCACTTCACGACCAATACCCGGAATACCAAAGAAGCGCTCAATCAAAAATGCACCAATCAGCAAAGCAGGTAAACTTGCCATCACGTCAGTAATAATTGGAATCGAGGCATTGCGTAGCACATGCACACCTAAAATGCGCCGTTCACCAATCCCTTTTGCACGTGCAGTACGAACATAGTCTTGATTGACTTCATCCAAAACAAAACTACGATACAACCTTAAAGTCGGGGCAATACTGACCACCAACATGATCAGAATAGGTAATAAAGCATACTTAAACAGGTTTTCACTAAAGCTATCGCTCCAGCCTTGGACTGGAAACCAGCTCAGCTGATAGGCAAAGACATACTGAAAAACAATGATATACACCAAGATACTGATCGACATGCCAATCGTACACAGCATCATCACCATACGATCCGTTAAACTGCCGCGCACCGCTGCTACCGCCAAAGCCAACACAATAGAAATGATGGTTTGTAAGATCGTCAGTGGAATGAGCAAAGTCAGTGAAGGCCCGAGTCGTGTCGTGATGATTTGCGATACTGACTCCCCTGTACTCCAACTTAACCCATAATCAAAAGTCAAAATCTGCTTAATGAAAATCCACAGTTGCACATAATAGGGCTGATCGACCCCAAGCTGCTGTCGGATATTTTCAATCTGTTCAGGGTTCGACATTTTCCCTGCCAAAATATAGGCAGGATCACCACCGACCCAGTTAAACAAGAAGAAAATCAGCAACACCACCCCAAGCATGGTCGGGATCATTTGCCAAATTCGACGAATAATATATGCCAGCATAAAAATGCCCCTTATTTCACCCGTTGACCGGTAATTTCATCGAAAAAGGCTTTGTTATCAGGTTCACGACCCAAAAAGTCTTTGACCAATGCTTTGGCAGGTTTTTGACCACCTTGGGACAAAATCGTTTGACGATAGTGCTGTCCCACTTCAGGGTTATTTAAGTTATCACCAAAGGCTGAAAGCATGTCCAATGCCATCACTTCTGACCACATATAGCCGTAATACCCGACTTGATAACCACCCATGATGTGACCAAACTGCCCCGGAAACTCGGTGGTTGGAACATAGCCCAAGGCCGTTGTCCCTTCCATTTTTTCCCAAACCTTTAAGGGCTGAACCTCTCGTGCATCACTACCATGTAGCGCCATGTCATACTGTGCATACAACGTCTGACGTGCATAATGCAAACCACGCCCATAACTATGCACGGCATTGAGTTTGGCAATCAGCGCATCATCCACGCGTGGGCAGTCAGGTTTGCAGTAGTCTGCCACCTTTGACAAAGTCTCTTTGCGTCGAGCCCATTCTTCATACATTTGTGACGGTGCTTCGACAAAGTCTCGCTCAACCGAAGTTCC
>JADHEE010000551.1_pt1 | contig 14171 bp, 13 predicted proteins | sample 8952401 | NCBI WGS metagenome assembly JADHEE01 (sample SAMN16124438, study PRJNA663242) | bioreactor sludge metagenome | isolation source: sludge (ammonium) | place: India:Bengaluru | collected 2019-02-28
GACCACTGGCCCGGTCCGCTGTCCGGCGCGGTGGTCACCCGCTACGGCTACCGGGTGCCGTGCCGGCGCATCGAAATCCTCGAAGCCGCGCACCCGGTGCCGGACGAGGCGGGACTCGCGGCCTCGCGGCGGATTCTCGGCGCGGTCGCCGGCCTGACGGCGGACGACACCGTCGTCTGCCTCGTCTCCGGCGGCGGCTCGGCGCTGCTCACCCTGCCGCTCGACGGCATTTCGCTCGCCGACAAGCAGGCGGTCAACCGCGAACTGCTGCGCTCGGGCGCCAACATCTGCGAGATGAACACCGTCCGCCGCCACCTGTCGGCGATCAAGGGCGGGCGGCTGGCCGCGGCCTGCCATCCGGCGCGCGTGGTCACGCTGCTGATCTCCGATGTGCCCGGCGACAACCCGATCGACATCGCTTCCGGCCCGACCGTGCCCGACTCGACCACCTGCGCGGACGCGCTGGCGTTGGTGAAGCGTTACGGGATGAACCTGCCGGCCAGCGCCATGGAAGCCCTGGAGAGCGGCCGCGGCGAATCGGTCAAGCCCGGCGATCCGCGCCTCGCGCGCGCCGAGACGCACCTGATCACCACGCCGCAGATCGCGCTCGAAGCCGCCGCCGACGCGGCGCGGGCGGCCGGCGTCACGCCGTACATTCTCGGCGACGCCATCGAGGGCGAGGCGCGCGACGCGGGCAAGGTGCTGGCCGGCCTGGCGCGCCAGGTGGCGACGCGCGGGCAGCCGTTTGCCGCGCCCTGCGTGCTGCTCTCCGGCGGCGAAACCACCGTCACCCTGCGCGGCCAGGGCCGGGGCGGGCGCAACGTCGAATTCCTGCTCGCGCTCGGCATCGCGCTCGACGGCCTGCCGGGCGTGCATGCCCTGGCCGGCGACACGGACGGGGTCGACGGCGTCGAGGAGATCGCCGGCGCCTACCTCGCGCCGGACTCGCTCAAGCGCGCCTGGGAGCGGGGCATCCGGCCCAAGGACGCGCTGGCGGACAACGACGGGCACGGCTTCTTCGGCGCGCTCGGCGATGCCATCGTCACCGGCCCGACGCTGACCAACGTCAACGACTTCCGGGCGATCCTGATCGACGGCGGCGCGCCATGAACGGCAAGGCATAAAGGCAAAAAAAGAAAGGCGCGCCTTGTATCCCGAGGGCGCGTTCAAGGCAAAACGGGATTTTTACTGGAGAGGAGCAACAGCATGAGAAAAACCATCATGGCCCTGCTCGCGGGGCTCGTCGTGACGGGGGCGCACGCCGCCTATCCGGACAAGCCGGTGACCATCATCGTGCCCTTCCCGCCCGGAGGCTCGACCGACATGGTGGCGCGCATCATGACGCCGAAGATGTCGGAAAAACTGGGCCAGCCCGTGGTCGTCGAGAACAAGCCGGGCGCCACCGGCGCCATCGGCGCCACCCAGGTCAAGCGTTCGGCGCCGGACGGCTACACGCTGCTGTGCGCCTCGATCGGCATGTGGGCGGCCAACCCCTTCCTGCAGAAGAACCTGGCCTACGATCCGGCCAAGGACTTCGACCTGCTGACCGTCGCCGTCAAGTCGCCGAACGTGCTGGTGACGCACCCGAGCGTGCCGGCCAAGGACGTCAAGGAACTGGTGGCCTACCTCAAGCAGAAGCCCAACAAGGTGACCTTCCCCTCGTCGGGCGCGGGTTCGTCCGACCACCTGACGGCCGCGCTGTTCTGGATGTCCACCGGCACCACCGGCATCCACGTGCCGTACAAGGGCGGCGGTCCGGCCATCGCCGACCTGGTCGCCGGCCACGCCGAAGTGTCGTTCCAGAACCTGAACAACGTGATCGGCCACATCAAGGCCGGCAAGCTCAAGGCGCTGGCGGTGACCAGCGAGAAGCGCGCGCCGCTGCTGCCCGACGTGCCGACCATGGTCGAACTCGGCTACCCGGACGTGGTGGTGACCTCGTGGCAGGCGCTCGGCGCGCCGAAGGGGCTGCCGGCCGACGTGAAGAAGACGATCCACGACGCCATGATGGCCGCGCTCAAGGACCCGGAAACCGCCAAGAAGCTGACCGATCCGGGCTTCGAGGTGAGCGCCACGTCGCCCGAGGAGTTCGCCAAGTTCCTGCAATCCGAACTGGCCAAGTGGAAGACGGTCATCGAGGTCGGCAAGATCACGCTGGATTGATTCATTCCGCCGCGTCCGCGCGGCCGCCGACGACAAGCGGAGCACGAGAACCCGGCTGAAATGCCGGCCGGGTTCCCGTCGGCGCGCGGACGGCGAATCGAGGATTGCATATGAGTTCGTTGATCAAACATCCCAAGGATTTCTATTCCGGCCTGATGTATGCCGCGGTCGGCGCCGGGGCGATCGTGGTGGCCGGGGGGTACAACATGGGTTCCAGCGTGCGCATGGGGCCCGGCTATTTTCCGACCATCCTGGGCGCGCTGCTCGTCCTGGTCGGCGTCGTCTCGATGGCCCGGGCGTTTACGCGCCGAGGCGAGCGGATCAACCCGTTCTTCTGGAAGGAAATCGCTCTCGTGCTCGGCAGCGTGGTGCTGTTCGGCGTGACGGTGCGCGGCGCCGGCCTGCTGCCGTCGCTGATCCTGCTGGTCGTCGCCAGCGCCTGGGCCAGCGACAAGTTCAAAATCGGGACGGCCCTGCTGCTGGCCGTGCTGACCGCGGCGTTCAGCGCCCTGATCTTCGTCAAGGGGCTGGGGCTGCCATTCGCCATCATCGGCCCCTGGTTCGGCATGTAAGGGGGCCCCATGGATATCCTGGCTAATCTGACGCTCGGCTTCACCACGGCGTTTTCGCTCGCCAACCTGTTCTATTGCTTCGTCGGCGTCGTGCTCGGCACGCTGGTCGGCGTGCTGCCCGGCCTCGGCCCGGTGGCGACGATCGCCATGCTCCTGCCGGTGACCTTCAGCTTCCAGCCGGTCACCGCGCTGATCATGCTTGCCGGCATCTTCTACGGCGCGCAGTACGGCGGCTCGACCACGGCCATCCTGGTCAACCTGCCGGGCGAAGCCTCCTCGGTGATCACCGCGCTCGACGGCCACGCCATGGCCAAGCGCGGCGAGGCCGGCAAGGCGCTGGCCACGGCGGCGATCGGCTCGTTCATCGCCGGCACCATCGCCACCTTCGTGATCGCGCTGTTCGCGCCGCCGCTCGCCGAAATGGCGCTCAAGTTCGGGCCGGCCGAGTATTTCTCGCTGCTGGTCCTCGGCCTGGTGGTGTCGATCGTGCTCGCGCACGGCTCGCTGCTGCACGCGCTGGGCATGATCTTCCTCGGCCTGCTGCTGGGCATCGTCGGCACCGACGTCAACTCGGGGGCGGAACGTTTCACCTTCGGCCAGGACTGGCTGGCGGACGGCGTCAACTTCGTGGTGCTGGCGATGGGCATTTACGGCCTCGGCGAGATCATCAACAACCTCGAAAAGAAGGAAACGCGCGACCTGATGCTCAAGTCGGTGTCCGGCCTGCGGCTGTCCTGGCGGGAATTCAAGGGAATCCTGCCGTCCGTGCTGCGCGGCACGGCCGTGGGGTCCTTCCTCGGCATCCTGCCGGGCGGGGGCGCCGTCCTGTCCTCCTTCGCCTCCTACGCGGTCGAGAAGAAGCTGTCGAAGAACCCGATCCCCTTCGGCGAGGGCGCCATCGAGGGCGTCGCCGGACCGGAATCGGCGAACAACGCCGGCTCGCAGACCTCCTTCATCCCGATGCTCACGCTGGGCATCCCGTCCAACCCGACGATGGCGATCATGATCGGCGCGATGATGATCCACAGCATCCAGCCGGGCCCCTCCGTGCTGACCGAGCAGCCCGCGCTGTTCTGGGGGCTGATCGCCTCGATGTGGATCGGCAACCTGTTCCTGATCGTGCTCAACCTGCCGATGATCGGGATGTGGGTGAAGCTGATCACCGCGCCGTACCACCTGCTGTTCCCGGTGATCATCGTGTTCTGCGCGATCGGCGTGATCAGCATCAACAACACCGAGTGGGACGTCTTCCTGATGGCCTTCTTCGGCTTCGCCGGCTACCTGTTCAGCAAGCTCGACTGCGAGCCCGCGCCGATGCTGCTCGGCTTCATCCTCGGCCCGATGATGGAGGAGTACCTGCGGCGCGCGCTGCTCATGTCGTCCGGCGACTTCTCGGTGTTCGTCACCCGGCCGCTCAGCGCCACGCTGCTGGTGGTCGCCGCCGTGGCCATGGTCGTCGTGCTGCTGCCGGCGATCAGCCGCAAGCGCGAGGAAACGTTCAAGGAGTAGACTCGGTCCGTCGCACGCCGCCGGGAGGATGAAGCCGATGAAACACGTCACGCTGCCGACGGGCGAGCAGGTTCCCGCCCTGGGCATGGGCACCTGGATGATCGGCGAGGACCGGGCGTCCCGCGCCGGGGAGATCGCCGCGCTGCAGCGCGGCATCGACCTCGGCATGACGCTGATCGACACCGCCGAGATGTACGGCGACGGCGCCTCCGAGCGCCTGGTCGGCGAGGCGATCAAGGGGCGCCGCGAGCGCGTCTTCCTGGTCAGCAAGTTCTATCCGCACCACGCCACCGTGCGCGGCGCGCGGACGGCCTGCGAGGGCAGCCTCGGGCGCCTCGGCGTCGACTGCCTCGACCTGTACCTGCTGCACTGGCGCGGCGAGGTGCCGTTCGAGGAAACCATCGAGGCCGTCGAACGGCTCCGCGAGCAGGGCAAGATCCGCCACTGGGGCGTCAGCAACCTCGATATCAGGGACATGAAGGAACTCCGCGCGCTGCCCGGCGGCGAGCGCGCGGCGGTGAACCAGGTGCTGTACAATCTGTCGCGCCGCGGCGTCGAATGGGACCTGCTGCCGTGGTGCGAGCAGGCCCGCATTCCCCTGATGGCCTACTCGCCGGTCGAGCAGGCGCGCCTGCTGCGCCATCCCGGCCTGCGCGCCCTGGCCGCGCGGCACGGCGCCACCCCGGCGCAGCTGGCGCTGGCCTGGCTGCTGACCCGCGAGCAGGTGATCGCCATCCCCAAGGCGTCGACGCGCGCGCATCTGGAGGAGAACTTCGCCGCGCTCGAATGTCCCATCGACGCCGCCACGCTGGCCGAGCTCGACCGCCTGTTCCCGCCGCCGCAGCGCGCCACGCCGCTCGAAATGCTCTGACCCACGAGGATCCGCATCGCCATGAACCCGCAAGCCAAGCCCCTGACCATCAAGGTGCATGCCACCGACAACGTGGCGATCGTCGTCAACTCCGGCGGCCTGCCGGCCGGGACGGTGTTCGACGACGGACTGACGCTGCGCGAGCACGTGCCGCAAGGCCACAAGGTGGCGCTCGCCGACCTGGCGCAGGACGCGCCGATCGTGCGCTACGGCGAGGTCATCGGCTACGCCGTCAGGCCGATCCCGCGCGGCAGCTGGATCGAGGAATCGCTGGTGCGCCTGCCCGCCGCGCCGCCGCTGGAAAGCCTGCCGCTGGCGACCAGGGTGCCGGCGCCGCTGCCGCCGCTGGAGGGCTACACCTTCGAGGGCTACCGCAACCCGGACGGCACCGTCGGCACCAAGAACCTGCTGTCCATCACCCAGACCGTGCAGTGCGTCGCCGGCGTGGTCGACTACGTGGTCAGGCGCATCAAGGCCGAGCTGCTGCCGAAGTACCCGCACGTCGACGGCGTGGTCGGCCTCAACCACATCTACGGCTGCGGCGTGGCGATCAACGCGCCGGCGGCGGTGGTGCCGATCCGCACGCTGCACAACCTGGCGCTCAACCCCAACTTCGGCAACGAGGTCTTCGTGGTCAGCCTGGGCTGCGAGAAGCTACCGCCGGACCGCCTGCTCAACGAGGGCGGCATCCCGATCAAGGTCGCGGCCGACGCCGTGGTCTGACTGCAGGACGAGCGCTTCACCGGCTTCCAGTCGATGGTCGAGGCGATCATGCGGCAGGCCGAGGCGCACCTGGAGCGGCTCAATCGGCGCCGGCGCGAGACCTGTCCGGCATCCGACCTGATCGTCGGCCTGCAGTGCGGCGGCAGCGACGCCTTCTCGGGGGTGACCGCCAACCCGGCCGTGGGCTACGCCGCCGACCTGCTGGTGCGCGCCGGCGCCACGGTGATGTTCTCGGAAGTCACCGAGGTGCGCGACGCGGTGCACCTGCTGACGCCGCGCGTCGCCGACGCGGAGGTCGGCCGCGCGCTGCTGCGCGAGATGGCCTGGTACGACGACTACCTCGCGCAGGGCCAGACCGACCGCGCCGCCAACACCACGCCCGGCAACAAGAAGGGCGGGCTGGCGAACATCGTCGAGAAGGCCATGGGCTCGATCGCCAAGTCCGGCAGCAGCGCCATCGTCGACGTGCTCGCGCCGGGCGAGCGGGTCAGGCGCAAGGGCCTGATCTACGCCGCCACGCCGGCCAGCGACTTCGTCTGCGGCACGCAGCAGCTGGCCTCCGGCATGACCCTGCAGGTGTTCACCACCGGCCGGGGCACGCCCTACGGCCTGGAAGCCGCGCCGGTGATCAAGGTGGCCACGCGCCGCGACCTCGCCGCGCGCTGGCACGACCTGATGGAGGTCGACGCCGGCACCATCGCCACCGGCGAGGCGACCATCGAGGAGGTCGGCTGGGAAATCTTCCGCCTGATCCTCGACGTCGCCAGCGGCCGCAAGCAGACCTGGGCCGACCGCTGGGGACTGTTCAATTCCCTGGCCGTGTTCAACCCCGCGCCGGTGACCTGAACGCCGGCGCCGTCGATGGCCGAAAGGCGAATCTTCGGCTAGTCTTCATTCTTCGGACAAAAAAAGGGAGCGTGCCGAAATGGACGTGGGCGGGTTTCTGGGGGGGCTGCTGCAGATCATCATGGTCAACATCGTGTTGTCCGGCGACAACGCGGTGGTGATCGCGCTGGCCGCCCGCAGCCTGCCGGCCCGGCAGCAGAAACAGGCGATCCTGTGGGGCAGCGGCGGCGCGCTGGTGCTGCGCATCGTGCTGACCGTCGCCGCCGTGGTCCTGCTGAAGATCCCCTTCCTGCAGTGCGCCGGCGCCCTGCTGCTGATCTGGATCGCCATTCAACTGCTCATCGAGGAGGACGAGCACGACGGCCCGCACCACGCGCACGACAACCTGCTCGGCGCGGTCAAGACCATCCTCGTCGCCGACGTGGTGATGAGCCTGGACAACACCCTGGCCATCGCCGGCGTGGCCAAGGGGGACTGGCCCCTGCTGATCACCGGCCTGGTGCTGTCCATTCCGCTGATCGTCTTCGGCAGCACGATCATCATGAAGATGATCGAGCGCTTTCCGATCATCGTCTATATCGGCGCCGGCCTGATCGCCTATACGGCGGGCGAGATGATCGATTCGGACGCGGCGGTGCAGCCCTACCTGCCGCACGTCTTCCACGGCACGCCGTACCTCGGCATCCTGCTGGCGGCCGGCGTGATCGCCTACGGCTGGTGGCACAACACCGCGCGCGGACGCACGCCGGAGGACGTGCTGCGCGCCGACGAGCACGCGGCGGAACGGCTGGAGGACGAAATCGATTGAACGCTCCCGCCGCCGCACGCGTTGCCGTCCGGAGGGCCGCATGACCGCGCATCTCGATCCGACCGGCGCGGCGGCCGCCGGCTGCGTCAGCCTGCGCTATCCGGAGCCGGCCATCGAAGTGCTCGATCCCGCCTTCCTGCGCTACCGGCTGTTCAACGCCTCGCTCGAACGCCTGGGCACGGGCCTGCGCTGGGCCGAGGGGCCGGTGTGGTTCGGCGACGGGCACTTCCTGCTGTGCAGCGACATTCCCAACAACCGCATGGTGCGCTGGGATGAGACGACGGGCGGGCTGTCCGTCTTCCGCCAGCCGGCGAACCACTCGAACGGCCTGGCGCGCGACCGCCAGGGGCGGCTGATCGCCTGCGAGCACCTGACCCGGCGCGTCACCCGCACCGAATACGACGGCTCGGTCACCGTGCTGGCCGACGGCTTCGGCGGCAAGCGCCTGAATTCGCCGAACGACGTGATCTGCGCGTCCGACGGTTCGATCTGGTTCTCCGACCCGACCTTCGGCATTGCCGGCGAATGGGAAGGCGAGCGGGCCGAGCCCGAGCTGCCGCAGGCGGTGTACCGCATCGACGGCCGCACCGGCAAGCTGGCACAGGTGATCGCCGATCTCGCCGCGCCGAACGGCCTGTGCTTTTCCCCCGACGAGCGGACCCTCTACGTGGTCGATTCGCGCGCCACGCCGCACCGGCGGATCTGGGCCTACCCCGTGGCCGGCGACGGCCGCAGGCTCGGGCGCCCGCGGCTGCACGTCGACGCCGCCGGTCCCGGCGCGCTCGACGGCATCAAGGCCGACGTCGACGGCAACCTGTGGTGCGGCTGGGGCAGCAACGGCGCGCTCGACGCCGATCCGGCCGCGCTCGACGGCGTGATGGTCTTCGATCCGCAGGGCCGGCCGCTGGCCCACATCCATCTACCCGAACGCTGCGCCAACCTGTGCTTCGGCGGCGCCAAGCGCAACCGGCTGTTCATGGCCGCCAGCCATTCGCTCTACGCGCTGTACGTGGCGACGCGCGGAGCCGTATAAGGGAAACGCAACGCCGGCGCGACGCTCATGGCGGCGCCGCCTCTCCCGGCCGTTTTCGTCAGCGCGCCACCGCTCCCCGCGGCGCGGCGCGCAAATACTGCACGGGCCAGGCGGCGGCATGGCCGAGCTGAGACGCGGCCTCCATCGGCCAGTACGGGTTGCGCAGGATTTCGCGGCCGAGCAGGACCACGTCGGCCTGGCCGCTGCGGACGATATGATCGGCCTGGGCCGGCGCGGTGATCAGGCCGACGGCCGCGCAGGGAATGTCCGCCTCGCGGCGCACGCGTTCGGCGAATTCGGTCTGGAAGCCTGGACCGGCCGGAATTTTCGCATCCGGCAGGATGCCGCCCGTCGAGACGTTGATCAGGTCGACGCCGTGCGTTTTCAGCACGCGGCACAGGGCGGCCGTCTCGTCCGGCGTCCAGCCGCCGTCGATCCAGTCGGTCGCCGACAGGCGCACGATCAGCGGCAACCGCTCCGGCCACACCATGCGTACCGCATCGACGACGTCGAGGGTCAGCCGCGTGCGGTTGGCGAAGCTGCCGCCGTAGCCGTCGGTGCGCCGGTTGGCGAGCGGCGAAAGGAACTGGTGCAGCAGGTAGCCGTGCGCGGCATGGATCTCGATCGCGGAAAATCCCGCGGCGTGCGCGCGCCGCGCGGCGTCGGCGAACCGGCCGGCGAGTGCGCCGATGCCGTCCGCGTCGAGTTCGACCGGCGCCGCATGCGCGCTGGAGAATGGGATCGGAGACGGAGCGACGACCGGCCAGCCGCCGTCGCTCGCCGGAAGCGACGCCGCCGGTTCCCAGCCGCGTCCCACGCTGGCCTTCCTGCCGGCGTGGGCGAGCTGCACGGCCATCGGACAGCCCTGCTCGTGGGCGAAGCGCACGATGCGCGCCAGGGGTTCGATCTGACCGTCGTTCCACAGGCCGAGATCGGCGGGACTGATGCGGCCCTCCGGAACGATGGCGGTCGCTTCGCTGATGATCAGCGCGGCGCCGCCGACGGCGCGCGAGCCGTAGTGTACGAAATGCCAGTCGTTGGCCAGGCCGTCCCGGGCCGAATACTGGCACATGGCGGGGACGGCGATGCGGTTGCGCAGGACGAGGTCGCGCAGCGCGAGGGGTTCGAACAGATGGGCCATGCGGTTTCCTTGCCGGGCGGTGGCGAAGAACGGTGGGTCGTCAAGATAGCATGGCCGCTGCCGGGAGCAGCGGATTCCGCCGCCGGGATTCAGCAATCCGCCAGGCCGGCGCGGGTTTCGCGGTAGATGGCCTCCAGCGTGTCCGCGTAGTCGTCCCAGGCGATTCCGTCCACCGAGAGCACGCGCTGCTTCGTGCAGCCATCCACGGCGCCCGCCGAGACCATCGCCGCGAGTACTTGGCGCTCCTGTTGCGGCGCGCTGATCAGGAGTCGGCCGGCGAGCAGGGACAGGGCCGCCGCCAGCGCGTAGGCGCCCCAGTTCGAGATGCCGGCGGGCACGGCGTGGTCGGCCGCCGTGGCGCAGAAGATCGCCTCGCCCCGGTCGACGTAGCCGCTGAGCGCGGCCCGCAGACCGCCGAGCCCCAGCTCGTTGCCGCCGTCGCCCACGGCCAGGGTCGCGTAGCCGCGTCCTCCGGGCGGCGCGAAGAGCCGGTCGGCCGAGGCCACCAGATCGTCGAGCATCTCGCCGCGCATCGAATAGCGATGGCCGTCCGCCGCGTCGCCCGGCCGCTCGATGGCCACCACGTGCGTCGGCGCGAACGAGGCGACCAGCGCGTCGATGGTCGCGTCGGCGGCCGCCTGCGACGGCTCCAGCAGCACCACCGGCACGCCGCTCGCATCGACCGCCTGTCCGGCGGCCAGCAGGGGTGCGCTGAACTCGTCGGTCAGCAGGACCACGTCTCGTCCCAGCCGGCGCAGCGCGCCGGCCAGCGCCAGCGCGCCCGGCGGGCCGTCCGTTTCGCCGATCAGCCCCGAGCGGATGCAGAACCCCGTGGCGATGATCACCCGTTCTCCTTTGACCAGCGCCTCGGCGGCCGGCGCCAGCAGGCCCGGCGGCGCGTGCGCGGCTAGCCCCCGTCCGCCCGGATCGCGGCGGGAAAGGCGTTCGATCCGGTCGAGGGTTGCGCGAATGCGTTCTGTGGCCATTTTCTTGATGTTCAGCCGGTGCGGTGCAGCGGGCGTTTTCTGGAAAGGCAATGTAGCACGGAGGTTAGCAAATCCCGTGCCGTCCCCTGGTGCCGGGGGCCGGGCCGGGCGGCCGCCCGTCGCCGCGCGGGATGCGGCGGAGCGCGGACGTTTCTGCCGTCCGCGCGGCATGCACGCTTCCGGTGCGCGGCGGCCCGAACTGGCGCGTTAGAACTAAAGTAATAGCCGAAGCAATGCGATATGCGATATTCTGAAAAATAGTGTTAATCGCCTCCGGAGCGTCCGCTGGAGACAGGCGGGATGGCTTCCGGTTCGGCCATCGCATCGTTCATAACTCAGGGTCAAGACAGTGAGGATAATCGCGGCGGCGGCAGCCGCGCTGGCGGTGGGGCTCTCATCGGCAAGTCCGGCGGTTGTTGCTCAACAGAACGCGGCCATCGGCACGGGCGGGGTGACGGGCGTCTATTACGCCGCCGGCAGCGCCATCTGCCGCCTGCTGAACAAGGAGCGGGTGAAGTACGGCGTGCGCTGCTCGGTCGAACGGAGCGGCGGGTCGGTCAGCAACGTCAACGCCATCCGCTCCGGCGCGGTCAATTTCGGCATTGTCCAGTCCGACGTGCAGTATTACGCCGTCAAGGGGCTGTCGCACTTCCGCGAAAACGGCCCCCATGCCGACCTGCGCGCCGTCTTTTCGATCTATCCCGAGGCCTTGACCGTGGTCGCGCGCAGGGACGCGAACATCCGCCGGTTCGAGGACTTCAAGGGCAAGCGCTTCAACATCGGCAACCCGGGTTCCGGCACGCGCGAGACGACGGCGATGCTGATGAGCGCGCTGGGCATGAAGCCCGGCGATTTCGCGCTGGCCTCGGAATACAAGCCCGACGAGCACGGCACGGCCCTGTGCGACGGCCGGATCGACGGCTTCGGCTACATGGTCGGCAATCCAGCGGCCAACATCCAGGAACTGATGACGGCGTGTGGCGGGCATCTGGTGCCGCTGGCCGGCCCGGCCATCGACCGGCTGATCCGGGAGCGGCCGTATTTCGCCCGCGCCACGATCCCCGGCGGGATGTACCTGGGCAATCCGGAGCCTACCCGGACCTTCGGCGTGGTGGCCAGCCTGGTGACCTCGGCCCGGGTGCCGGACGAGGTGGTCTACGCCATCGTGGCGGCGGTGTTCGACAATCTCGAGGAGTTCAAGAAGCTGCACCCGGCGTTCGCCAACCTCGATGCCGAGGAGATGATCCGCAGCGGCATGTCGGCGCCCTTGCATGAGGGCGCGGTACGCTATTACCGGGAGAAGGGCTGGATGTGAGCGGGCGCGCGGCCGCATCGGCCGGAGCGTGTGAAGGCCGCCTGCCTCAAGGTATAATCCCTCTCCTGTTTCAACGACAATCGATTCGTCCAGACGAATATTCAGACGGGGAATGAGGTGGCGGCCGTGGCGATGAATACCGAACAAGCGCGTTTCAACATGATCCAGCAGCAGATCCGGCCCTGGGAGGTGCTCGATCCGGGCGTCCTGGCGCTGTTGAGCGTGGTGAAGCGCGAGGATTTCGTGCCCGCCGAGCACCGGGAGCTGGCCTTCGCCGACGTCGAGATTCCCCTGAAGCCCGGCGCCCGGCCGGGGCAGACCATGCTTCCCCCGCGCGTCGAGGCGCGGCTGCTGCAGGAACTGGCGGTCAGGAACACCGACAAGGTGCTGGAGATCGGCACGGGCAGCGGCTACATGGCCGCGCTGCTCGCCGCCAAGGCCGAATTCGTCTATTCCGTCGAGATCGATCCGGAACTGGTGGAACGGGCGCGCCGCAACCTGCAGCTGGCCGGCGTCGCCAACGTCAGCGTCGACCTGGGCGACGCCTCGCGCGGCTGGGATCTCTACGCGCCGTATGACGCCATCGTCGTGTCCGGTTCGCTGCCGGTGCTGCCCGAGGCGCTGCTGCGCCAGCTGAAGATCGGCGGCCGGCTGATCGCCGTCGTCGGCGAGGCGCCGACGATGGAGGCGCGGCTGATCCGTCGCACCGACGAGGACGCCTTCAGCAGCGAAAACCTGTTCGAAACCGTGGTGGCCCCCCTGGACAACGCGCTGCAGCCCGAAAAGTTCGTCTTCTGAACGGACCGGACACCCAGACACCTCAAGGGGTTTTCATGCGATCGAGGCCATCGGCCCTCCGGCTGTCCGTCCTGGCGGGGCTGGCCTGCCTCTCCTTCCAGGCGGCGTCCGCCGATCTGCTGCAGGTGTACCGCGAGGCGCTGGCCAACGACGCGCAGTACGCCGCCGCGCGCGCGACGGCCGAGGCGGGGCGGGAAAAGCTGCCGCAGGGACTGGCCGGCCTGCTGCCGGTGATCGGCGCGACGGCCGGATCGGTGTGGAACGAAAACCGCTATCGCATGGCAGGCCAGCCGGCGTGGAACAAGGATTACAACACGCACAGCTACAACGTCAGCCTGACCCAGCCGCTGTTCCGCTGGCAGAACGTCGTCCAGTACGGGCAGGCCAAGTGGCAGGTCGTCCAGACCGAGGCGGTCTTCGCGCAGGCCGCGCAGGACCTGATCCTGCGCGTCGCGCAGGCGTATTTCGACGTGCTCTACGCGCAGGAGAACCTCGCCGCGGTGCGCGCCAGCAAGCAGGCCATCGCGCAGCAGCTGGCGCAGGCCAAACAGAATTTCGAGGTCGGCACCGCGACGATCACCGACACCCATGAGGCGCAGTCGCGTTTCGATCTGGCCAGCGCGCAGGAACTGGCGGGCGAGAACGATCTGGAGGTCAAGCGCTACGCCTTGCGCGTGATCGTCGGCAAGGAGCTTGGCGAGCTGGCCCGCCTGCGCGTCGACGCGACGCTCCTGCCGCCGCAGCCGGCGAGCATGGAGCCATGGGTCGTGGCCGCCGAGAACGACAGCTTCCAGGTCCAGGCGCAGCAGGCCGCGCTCGAAGTGGCGCAGCGCGAAATCGAACGCATGCGCGCGGGCCATTACCCGACGCTCGACGTGGTCGCCAATTACGGCAAGAGCGACTCGGCGCTGTCGATCTCCAGCGATACCAGCCTGGAGACCGGCACGCGCAACATCGGCGTACAGCTCTCGATCCCGATCTACCAGGGCGGCGCGGTCAACTCGCGCACCCGCGAGGCGATCGCCAACCGCAGCGCCGCCCTGGCGGGACTGGAAAACGTCCGCCGCACGGCGACGCTCAACGCGCGGCAGTCGTATCTCGGCGTGGTGAACGGGCTGGCGCAGGTCCAGGCGCTCAACGCCGCGCTGGTGTCGAGCGTCAGCGCGCTGGAATCCAACAAGCTGGGCTACGAGGTCGGCGTGCGCATCAACATCGACGTGCTCAACGCCGAGCAGCAGGTTTACGTCACCCGGCGCGACCTAGCCAAGGCGCGCTTCGACACGCTGCTCGCGCAGCTCAAGCTCAAGGCCGCGGTCGGCACGCTCGAAGAAGGCGACCTGGAGCAGATCAATCCGCTGTTCGAGACGCCGTAGCCGGGATCAACCACGGCGATCACGGCGGGCACG
>JADHEE010000554.1_pt1 | contig 14122 bp, 13 predicted proteins | sample 8952401 | NCBI WGS metagenome assembly JADHEE01 (sample SAMN16124438, study PRJNA663242) | bioreactor sludge metagenome | isolation source: sludge (ammonium) | place: India:Bengaluru | collected 2019-02-28
CGACGGCGTGCGGGACGGCGCCATCCATTACTGCTGCGCCTAACACCGGCGCGCGGCGCAGGATCGGGCGGACTGAGCCGCCATGCCGGATGCGCAGAACGTGAACGCCCCGCAAGTATCGTCGACGCACTGGAAAACCCTGCGCTATTTCAGCATCTACCGGCTGTGCATCGCCGCCCTGCTGACGCTGTCGTCGTTCTACCAGGCGCCGGCCCTGTCCGTGATCGGCCAGGAGCGCATCCCCTACCAGACCGCGATCGTCGGCTTCTATTTCGTGGCCAACGCGGCATCGCTCGCCGTGCTGCACTTTTACCGGCAGCACTTCAACCGGCAGCTCAGCATCCAGGTGCTGCTCGACGTGCTGGTGCTGACCGGGCTGACCCATGCCGGCGACGGCTTGCGCGGCAGCCTGGGGATCATGCTGCTGGTCACGCTGGCCGGCGCCGGGCTGGTCGGGCAGGGGCGCCTGGTCCTGTTCTACGCGGCCATGGCGACCCTGGCCGTGCTCGCCGAGGAGTCCCTGCGCGTAGTGAGGAACAGCGGCGAGAGCGTCGATTTCTTTCAGGCCGGGCTCTTCTGCGCCGGGTTTTTCGCCGTCGCCATTTCCGCCCGCCTGCTGGCCAACCGCGTCATCACCAACGAGGAACTGGCCCGCAAGCGCGGCGAGGCGCTCAGGAACCAGACGATCATCAGCCAGCACATCATCGAGGAGATGCAGGACGGCGTCCTCGTCCTCGACCGCGAGGGGCTGATCAAGCAGCACAATCCGCGCATCGAGCAACTGCTCGGCCTCGGCAATCCCGAGGAGCGCAAGCTGTCGACCTATTCGACCGAGCTGGCCCTGAGTTTCCGCAACTGGTGCGCGCGCGGCGGCGACGAGCCGGTCCTGATCCGGGCGCCGGCCAGCGGCATCCATCTGCGCGCGCGCTTCATCGCCACCGAGAGCTCGGAGGGCGACGTGCTGATCCTCCTCGAAGACCTCGGGCGCCTGCAGGAGCAGGCGCGGCAGCTCAAGCTGGCCGCGCTCGGGCGGTTGACGGCCAACATCGCGCACGAGATCCGGAATCCGCTCTCGGCGATCAAGCACGCCGGCGAGCTGATGCGCGAGGAATCCGCCGGCCCGACCAGCGACCGCCTGCTGCGCATCGTGCTCGACAATGCCCGGCGCGTCGAGCGCATCGTCAGCGACGTGCTCGAACTCGGCCGGCGCGACCGCGCCCACCGCGAGCTGATCGACCTGCGCCAGACCCTGCCGCTCTTCGTCGAGGAGTTCGCGGTCAAGGAGGGCGTTCCCGCCGGCGTCGTGCAGGTCGAGATTGCCGATCGCGGGGCCATCGTGTTCGACCGGTCGCACCTGCACCAGGTCCTGTGGAATCTGGTCGGCAATGCGTGGCGGCATTCGCGGCGGGGCATCGGCAGCATCCGCCTGCGCGTGCAGGACGGCGACCGCGGCCATCGCATCGATCTGCACGTGATCGACGACGGCGATGGCGTCGACGAAGCGCATCGCGAACAGATTTTCGAACCGTTCTTCACCACGCACAGCCGCGGCACCGGCCTGGGGCTCTACATCGCGCGCGAGCTGTGCGAGGCCAACGGCGCCCGTCTCGAACTGCTGAGCAGTCAGGCCGGCGCCGATTTTTGCATATCAGGGAGGAGCATCGAGTGACCACGGACAAAATCGACAGGAAGCGCGAAGAGCTGCCGCGCGTGCTGGTCATCGACGACGAAGAGGATATCCGCGAGCTGCTCGATCTGACCCTCGCGCGCATGGGGCTGTCGGCCGATTGCGCCGGCACCGTGGCCGAGGCGAGACGGCTGCTGAAGAAGGAGCGCTACAGCCTGTGCCTGACCGACATGCGCCTGCCCGACGGGGAAGGCCTGGAGATCGTGCGCCTGATCAGCGCCGAGTACGGAGAGACGCCGGTCGCCGTCATCACCGCGTTCGGCAGCGCCGACAACGCCGTCGCCGCGCTCAAGGCCGGCGCCTTCGACTACCTGGCGAAACCGGTGGCGCTCGACCAACTGCGCACGCTGATCAAGTCGGCCATCAACCTGCCCCGGACGGGCGCGGCGAAGGATGTGGCGACGGACAAGCCCGCCGGCGACACCGGCCAGCTGACCGGCGAGTCGCCGGCCATCGCCGCCGTCCGCGAGATGATCGCCAAGCTCGCGCGCAGCCAGGCCCCGGTTTACATTTCCGGCGAATCGGGCAGCGGCAAGGAACTGGCGGCCCGCCTGATCCATCACTGCAGCTCGCGGCGCGGGGCGCCGTTCATTCCGGTCAACTGCGGCGCCATCCCGGAAAACCTGATGGAAAGCGAGTTCTTCGGTTACCGCAAGGGCGCGTTCACCGGGGCCGACAGCGACCGCGACGGCTTCTTCCAGGCAGCCAGCGGCGGGACCCTCTTCCTCGACGAGGTCGCCGACCTGCCGTTGCCCATGCAGGTCAAGCTCCTGCGCGCCATCCAGGAAAAAAAGGTGCGCAAGGTCGGCAGCGCAGTCGAGGAGGCCGTCGACGTGCGCATCGTCTCCGCCACGCACCGCATGCTGAAGGAATGCGTCGACGCCGGCGCGTTCAGGCAGGACCTCTACTACCGGCTGAACGTGATCGAACTGAAAATGCCCGCCCTGCGCGAGCGCCAGGAAGACATCCCGCTGCTGGTCGAATCCCTGCTGGCGCGCATGTACCCGGACGGCGGCCCCCGGCTGACCGAGGAGGCCATGCGCGCGCTGCGCGACTACGGCTATCCCGGCAACGTGCGCGAGCTGGAGAACATCCTCGAACGGGCGACCGCGCTGTGCCACGACGACGTGGTCGAGCTCAAGGACCTGCAGCTCGCCGAGGACCCGGCGGTCAGCGACGGCGAAAGCCTGTCCGGCGAAACGCTGGACGATCACCTGAACCGCGTGGAAAGGCAGAGCATCCTCGACGCCCTGGCCAAGACCGGCTTCAACCGCACCGCGGCGGCGCGGCTGCTCGGCATCACCTTCCGCTCCCTGCGCTACCGGATCGAGCGGCTCGGCATCGAAGAGGACACCGGGTGAGCGCTGCCGGCACGATGACGGACGGATGGCTCGACGGCGTCCGCCGCGTGCCGTCGCCCAACTGCGATGACCGCCCCGAGGGCGAGGCCGTCTCGCTGATCGTGATCCATGCGATCAGCCTGCCGCCGTCGCAGTTCGGCGGCGGCGACATCGAGCGGCTGTTCACCAATACGCTCGACCCCGGCGCCCATCCCTATTTTGCCGGCATCTGCGCGCTGCGGGTCTCGGCGCACTTCCTGATCCGCCGGGACGGCGAGGTGATCCAGTTCGTCTCCTGCGACCGGCGCGCCTGGCACGCCGGCGTCTCGCGCTGGCAGGGGCGGGAGCGCTGCAATGATTTCTCCATTGGCATAGAGCTCGAAGGCTGCGACGAGCTGCCGTTCGAAGACGTGCAGTACGCCCGGCTCGTCGGCCTGATCGGGCGGATATGCGCGCATTACCCCGTCGTCGCGCTGGCCGGCCACGCCGACATCGCACCCGCACGGAAGACCGATCCCGGTCCGTGCTTCGCCTGGCGGCGCCTGGCCGTCGCGGGCATGCCGCCGCGCGTCGCCGCATGACCCGCCGACGCTGGCGCCACGCCGGCGTTGCTCGATTGCGACACCCCATATGACAAGAAACACGACGCACAGAAAACACCTTGCGTCAAGTCATACCCATTACTACAATTAGTCGGAAAATCGGACGGCGGCACAATATGTAGTAGCACCGGGTTCGCCGTTCCGGCCGCATCGCTTGTTGGCAACACTGCTTCGGGCCGACCGGCCGCCGCGATCCGGCGGCGCATTTCAGTGGCACACATGAGACGGATGTAACTGGATTGCATAGCAACTACCATCACAGCCGCCAGCCTCTTCGCCGGCACTCTTCAGCTCCCTCACCGAGCTTGTCGGCAACCTTCTTCCCTGCCGTTCGGCAAACCGGCATTCAGCATCGAGCATCGCCAGAAGATTCAATCAGCGCTCCATCCGGGCGCGCCTTGAATGGTTCGGCCATCCCGGACCGAAGTTCGCAGCACCTCTAAGCTAGATGTTCCTTTTGCCCTTAAAGGAGGTTGACCATGGCAACAAGCGTGAAGAAAACCGCGGCGGCGACCAAGCCGGCCGCCAAACCCGCCGTAAAGAAGGCTGCCGCCCCCAAGGCCGCCGCTCCCAAGGCTGCTGCCGCCAAGCCCGCGGCCAAGAAAGCCGTCGCGCCCAAGGCTGTCGCCGCCAAGCCGGCCGCGAAGAAAGTCGCGGCGCCTAAGGCCGCCGCCAAGCCTGTCGCGGCCAAACCCGCCGTGAAGAAGGCCGCCGCGCCCAAGGCCGCTGCCGCCAAGCCCGTGGCGAAGAAAGTCGCGGCACCCAAGGCCGCCGCCAAACCCGCTGCCAAGCCTGTCGCGAAGAAGGCCGCCGCGCCCAAGGCCGCCGCCGCGAAACCCGCGGCCAAGCCGGTAGCCAAGAAAGCTGCGGCGCCCAAGGCCGTCGCCAAGCCCGCCGCCGCCAAGCCCGTGGCGAAGAAGGCCGCTGCGCCCAAAGCCGCTGCCGCCAAGCCCGCCGCCAAACCGGTAGCCAAGAAAGCCGCGGCGCCCAAGGCCGCTGCCGCCAAGCCGGCGCCTGCCAAGGCGGCCGCCAAGCCCGCCGTGAAAAAGGCTGCAGCACCGAAGGCCGCGGCCCCGAAGGCCGCAGGCGCAAAAAAAGTAGCGGCGCCCCCGCCCGAACCCACCGCCCCTGCGCCATCGACCGCAGCCACTCCCGGCATCAAGTCGGCGCTGAATCCAAGCGGTGCCTGGCCGTTCCCCACCGGATCGCGTCCGAAGTAAGCGGGGCATCGCAGGCGGCAGCCCATGGGCATCGCCTGCGGCGGATGATCGAATGAGGCGTCGATGCGGCGCCTCATTTTTTTGGTGTATGACGAAGGGGATGAATTGGGGCGCGGCGCCGCCGGGAAGAATCGCGGCGGCAAAATGCTCATGGCCTTGGGCTTGCGGGCCGGCCGCGTTCCTGGCGCAGCGTGGCAAGCATGAAGTCGACGAAGGCGCGAACCCGCGCGGACAGGTGGCGGTTCTGGGGATAGATGATCGAGAACGGCCGTGAGCGTCCGCCGTAGTCCTGCAGGACCTCCACCAGTTCTCCCCGCCCGACCGCCGGTTCGGCGATGAAATGATAGATCTGGAACAGGCCGCCGCCGGCGGCGCACCAGCTGATGCACCCCAATGCGTCGTCGAGGACGCGCAGACGGCTGCGGAAGGTGTAGTCGATTTCCCGGCCTTCCCGATCCCTGAAAATCCAGGGCATGGAGCGGCCGGTGCTGGGCAGCACGAACTGGATGCGGTCATGGCCGGCCAGCTCTTCCAGGCTGCGGGGGATTCCCTTGCGGGCCAGGTAGGCCGGTGTGGCGAAGATGCCGACGGAAGCATCCTCCAGTTGGTGGGCGATCAGCCGCGAATCGCGCGGAGTGCCCAGGCGGATCGCCAGATCGAACCCCTCGTCGACCAGATCCACCACCCGGTTGGAAAGGCTCAGTTCCAGGTCGATCTGGGGGTAGGCTTCGGTGAAGCGGGGCAGCAGGGGCAGCAGCCGGTAGTTGGCATAAAGCGTCCCCACGCTGATGCGCAGCAGGCCGCTGGGGACCTTCTGGTTGCCGGTGATGGCCCGTTCGACCTCGGCGATCTGCTCCAGCGCGCGCTGGCATTCCTGCCGGTACAGATCGCCCTCGTGCGTCAGGCGGACGCTGCGGGTGGTGCGCGAGAAGAGGCGCGTTCCCAGCCGTTCCTCCAGGCGCTTGATCGAACGGCTGACCGAGGCGGGCGTCAGGCCGAGTGATTCGGCGGCGGCCGTGAAGCTGCCCAGTTCGGCGGCCTTGCAGAAGAGCTCGATGCTGTTCAGCTGCACCGGGTTGAAAGTCCCCACGATTTGTTCCTCGATGTAATAAAAGAAATGGTTTCGCGTAAGTTTATTGCCCCGGCGAAGTCGAATAAAGTTCACTCGTACCAGGCGAAAACCAGTGCAAAGGAACGGAACACCATGAGCGACATCATCTGGCCCGAGGGATATCTCCCGGGCATGACCGACAATTACGTCTCCAACGAAATCATCGTGCATGGCCTGCAGGCGAAGCAGGTGTGGCCGCTGATCGACTGCCCCGCCTTGTGGCCGTCCTATTACGACAATGCGGCGGATATCGTCCTGCATGACGGGGCGGGCCCCGCATTGCGCCTCGCCACCCGTTTCCGCTTTACCACCTTCGGCTTCCCGGTCGAGGCGGAAGTGACGGAGCATGCGCCGCCGGCGCCGGGTGCGCCGGGCCGGATCGCCTGGCACGGCTGGGTGGAGGGCGATGCCGAAACCCGTCTGGACGTGCATCATGCCTGGCTGTTCGAGGATCTGCCGGGCGGCCGGGTGCGCATCCTCACGCAGGAAACCCAGCGCGGCGGGCCTGCCCGGCAGTTGGCGGCGACCTTGCCCAACCCCATGCTCAATGCCCACCAGGCGTGGATCGAAGGACTCGCGCGCAGCGCCCGGCAGGCGGCTGGGGCTTGAAGGGAGGATGACACGATGACTCATGTCGCCAGGATTCTGATGATGCTCACCTCGCAGGCGAGTATGGGCGCCGGCGGAGCGCCGACGGGCGTCTGGTTCGAGGAACTGTCCACCCCGTACTACGCCTTCGTCGATGCCGGCGTGGCGGTCGACATCGCGTCCATCGACGGCGGTCGGGTGCCCGTCGATCCGCACTCGCTGCATCCGTCGGGAAAGAACCCGGCCAGTGTCGAACGTTTCCTGCGGGACGAGGCGGCGATGCAGAAAATCGCCAACGCCGGAAAGGTGGATGAACTGGCCGTCGACGACTACGCGGCGGTCTTTCTGCCCGGAGGTCACGGCACCATGTGGGATCTGCCCGGGAGTCGGGCTCTGGCCCATCTCCTGGGCCGGGCCTGGGCGGACGGCAAGGTCGTCGCGGCGGTCTGCCATGGCCCGGCCGGGCTGGTGAACGTCAAGGACGCCGCGGGCCGGCCGCTGGTGGCGGGGCGCCGGGTGAGCGCCTTCACCAACTCGGAGGAAGCCGCCGCGGGACTCGCCGATACGGTGCCGTTCGCGCTGGAAAGCCGCTTGCGGGAATTGGGCGCAGAATACGTGTCCGGCCCCGATTTCCAGCCCTGCGCCGTGCGCGACGGGTGCCTGATCACCGGGCAGAACCCGGCGTCGTCGGAAGCGGCCGCCCGCTTGGTGCTGGAGGCTCTGGGCGAATCTGCTCAGGCCGAAGCTTGCAGATGATCCCGTAACCCGATTCATCAACCCGTGGACGGCACGCCTGGCAGGGTGTGCCGTTCCGTTTTTTCCGAAAGCCATCATCATGTCCGCTTTATTTTCCAGTTTCAAACTCAAGGACGTCACCCTGCGCAACCGCATCGCCATTCCGCCCATGTGCCAGTACAGCGCGGAAGGTGGTTTCTGTAACGACTGGCACTGGGTGCATTACGGCAGCCTGGGGCGCGGCGGCGCCGGTCTGGTCATCGTCGAGGCGACCGCCGTGGCGCCGGAGGGGCGCATCACGCCGGCCTGCCTGGGGCTGTGGAACGATGAGCAGGCCGTGGGATTGGCGCGCATCGCCGCGGCGATCAAGGCCGGCGGCGCAGTGCCGGGCATCCAGATCGCCCATGCCGGACGCAAGGCCAGCGCCAACCGGCCGTGGGAAGGCGACGATCACCTGCCGGAAGGCGACCCGCGGGGATGGACGCCGCTCGCCCCGTCCGCCGTCGCCTTCGGCGCCAATCTGCCACGGGTGCCCCGCGCCATGAGCCTGGAGGAGATCGCCCGCGTGCGCGGCGATTTCGCGGCGGCGGCGCGGCGCGCGCGGGATGCCGGCTTCGAGTGGCTCGAACTGCATTTCGCCCACGGTTATCTGGCGCAGAGCTTCTTCTCCGCGCATTCCAATCGGCGTACCGATGCGTACGGCGGCGGTTTCGACGGACGCAGCCGTTTCCTGCTGGAAACGCTGGCCGCGGTGCGCCGCGAATGGCCGGAGCATCTTCCCCTGACGGCGCGCTTCGGCGTCATCGAGTACGACGGCAGGGACGAGGAGACGCTGGCGGAATCGATCCGCCTGGCGCGCGCCTTCCGCGAGGAGGGCCTGGACCTGCTCAACGTCAGCGTCGGTTTCTCCACTCCCGAGGCCGACATTCCCTGGGGACCGGCCTTCCTGGCGCCGGTCGCCGAGCGGGTCCGCCGCGAGACGGGTCTGCCGGTGGCGTCCTCCTGGGGCATCGATGCGCCGGAAACGGCCAACCGGGTGGTGGCCGAACGGCAGATGGATCTGGTGATGATCGGCCGCGTGCATCTGGCCAATCCGCATTGGCCCTACCAGGCCGCCCTGCGATTGCAGGAGGCGCGGGCCTCCTGGGTGCTCCCCGCGCCGTACGCGCATTGGCTGGAGAGGTACCGGCCGAACGCCTGAGCGGATTCAGGACGCCCGTTCGTGGATGGGCGGGCCGCCCGGCGGAAGCGGAAACGGACGACGGTCGTTCGGTCGCCTATACTGTCCCGAGGATATCCGGGCACGGCCCCCTTCATCGCCGGACGGCCGCGGGTATCGAAGAGGCGAAGCAAAGGACAGACGATGTATTACGGTGAGCGATTCAACGGTTACAGCCATCTTGCCGGCGCGCTGCTTGCCCTCGCGGGAAGCGTGGTGCTGATCGTGCTCGGTTCGCTGACGGGCAACGCATGGAAGATCGTCAGTTTTGCGATCTACGGCACGACCCTGGTGCTGCTTTACAGCTTCTCCACGCTGTACCACAGCACCCGCGGCCGGCTCAAGGCGGTGTTCCGCGAACTGGACCACGGTTCCATCTACCTGCTGATCGCCGGCACTTACACGCCTTTCGCGCTCGTCAGCCTGCGCGGCGACTGGGGCTGGTGGCTCTTCGGCGCGATCTGGGGCCTGGCCGTGGCGGGCATCGTCCAGGAGTTCTGGCTGGGCAAAGGGGCGAGAAGGCTTTCCCTGGTCATTTACCTGCTGATGGGCTGGATCGCGCTGCTCGCGACCGTTCCCATCATCGACGCGATCACCCTGAGCGGTTTCGCCTGGGTGGCCGCCGGCGGGATCGTCTATACCGCCGGCGTCGTTTTCTACGTCTATGACCACCGGTTCGCGCACTGGCACGGAATCTGGCACCTCTTCGTGCTGGGCGGCAGCGCTCTGCACTATGTCGCGATCGCCCTGTACGTGCTCTGATTCCCGTAAGGGGACGCGCCGCCCCGGCGCCTATCTCGTGTCCAGCTCCTGCATCGTCTTGTCATACGTTTCGGGGGTCAGGAAGATCACGCTCGCAGACACGACGCAGCAGACGCTGGTCAGCAGGGCGGCGCAAGTCCAGTCGGCGGGCGTCCGCTGCGCGATGAAGGCCACCAGCGCGGGCGCCTGCGCGGCCAGGGTAAAGCCGATCTGCGTGCCGATCGCCACGCCGGAAACCCGGACCGGGCTGGGGAACATCTCGCCGTACAGGGAGGGCCAGACGCCATTGGCGGCGCTGTAGAAGATGCCGGCGAGCGTGACGCCCAGGAAAAAGGCGAGCGGGGCATTCCCCGCGCCCAGCGACCAGAAATACGGCCAGACCAGGATGCAGCAGCCGATCGCGCCAATGAGAAAGATCGACCGCCGGCCGATCCGATCCGACAGGTACCCCCACAGCGGGATGGTCAGGACGGCAATCATCGCGTTCACCGTCATGAGCCACAACATGGTCGCCTGGGTCACCTTGGTATACCGCACCGCCCAGGACAACGAATAAACGCCAAAGATGATACTGACCACGGAGATCTGCGCGGCCAGAACGACCTTGCCGACTTCTTTCCTGAACCGGGCCCACAGCGTTCGGAAAGGCAGCGGGCGGCCTCCTTGGGCGGAGCGGGGACCGAGCCGGGGACTTTCCGGCAGAACGTAGTGCAGCCGGATGCCGATGGCGACCAGGGCCAGGCTCGACCAGAAGGGAATCCGCCATCCCCACGCGCGGATGTCCTGCTCGGGCATGAACAAAGACAGCAGGATGAACACCAGGCTGGAGCCGATGACGCCGATCTGAGTGCCGCTGAGCACCAGGCTGGCATAGACGCCCCGCCTTTCGGCGCTGGACAGCTCGAGCACCAGGGCGCTGGAGCTGGCATGCCCGCCCGAGATGGCGATCCCCTGCAGAAGCCTGAGGGCGATCAATGAAATGGGGGCCAGCAGACCGGCTTGCCGATAAGAGGGCAGCATGCCCATGGCCGCTGTCGAAATGCCCATCAGCACCAGGGCCGAGACAATGACGCTGCGCCTGCCGTACCGGTCGGCCAGATGGCCCAGCAGCACCGCGCCCAGCGGCCGCGAAAGGAATCCCGCGCCTATCGACGCGAAGGCGGCGAGTTCGACCAGTTCCGGTTCCGTGTCGGGAAAAAAGACCGGCCCCAGGTACAGCACGGTTGCCGTGCCGAACAGGAAAAAATCGTAAAACTGCAAGGCGTTGGCCAGCCAGACCGCCCAGGCGGCCCGCAAGGCCGCCGGCGTGTGCAGAGGAGAATCGTCTTGCCCCATCGCAATTCCTCTCCTTGTCACCGTGGGGACGCCGTACGTGGCAAAGGTCGCCCTTAGGGCCTTGGCCGGTGGCGTCCGTTCATGGGAAATCGATTGGCGCTCCCACGCCGTTGAAGACTTTTTGTTTGGCAATCGACACGCGGAGTGTACGGCAGATGAAAGCGCGTGAGGGCGTCCCGCCTCCATCGAAAGTCATGTTTGTGCAAGTCCGTTCACCATTTTGTGAGAGTCCGGACCTACCGGGCTTTATATCCTCTGCTCACGGTCATTACGCCGTTCACCAGTGGAGGGATCATGCATTACCGGATAAAAATGGGCACGACTGTGGGGACGGCGCGTTCGCCCAAGGGAAATCTGCGCGCGTTGGCGTTCTGCGGCGTCCTGGGGACGTCCGCGCTGCTGGCGGGCTGTCTGGGTGGCGGCGGCGGGAGCGACGACGATGCCAGCGTCGCCCAGCCCACGACCTTGAGCTGCGATGACAGCATCGCCAAGAACTTCAAACAGGATGCCGCGCAACTGGGCGGCGACACCAAGGTGCTGCTGGTCAAGCACTTCAGCAAGGGCGACAAGATGGTGCTGCCCGACTCGACGCTTCCGTCGTCCGTCGCGCCGCTCGTCGCCGCCTCTGACGTCTGCCTGGTAAAGCTGGTCGTCGGTCCGGGGTACACCTCCGAGCCGAGCAGCGCTCCGTCCTGGTCGCAGGGTATCGGGATCGAGGTCTGGCTGCCGGAAAAAACCGCCTGGAACAACATCATTCGCGCCTACGGGTCCGGTGGCGCGGGCGGAGGTTTCCATACCGACATCACGAAACTGGGGCCGAACTCGGGTCAGGGTACCGCTTCTCACGTGGCCGCCTTCGGGAAAGGCTACGTCGTCAGCCATTCGGACGGCGGACACGTCGGCGGAACAACCGGCAACCTGGGGGGCGGCACCTTCACCTGGGCAATAAAAGCCGACGGCACGCCGAACATCGTCCTGTGGAAAGATTTTTCCGAACGCAGCATGCACGTCCAGGCGATTACCACCAAGGCGCTGGCGGCGGCCTACTATGGCAAGGCACACACTTACGCCTACTGGGACGGACAATCGACGGGCGGGCGCCAGGGCTACAAGCTCGTGCAGAAATATCCGACGGACTTCGACGGCTACCTGCTCGGCGCTCCGGTCGTTAACAACAATCACGTGACGCTGAGCTCATTGTGGCCGCAGATGATCATGAACGTTGAATTCGGCGGCGCGATGATTCCGGCCGCCAAGGCCAATTTCGTGAGCGCGCAAGCCGTCAAGGCGTGTGACACGTTTGGCATCGGGCTGATCGCCGATCCGCTGTCGTGCAAGTACGACCCCACCAAGGACGCCGCCGCCTTGTGCAACGGCGTCACCGGCAACGGGGGCGTCACGGGAACGAACACGGACGGCAGCACCTGTGTGAGCAAGGCCGAAGCCACGGCCTTCAACAAGGTGTGGTATGGCTGGACTAGGGACGGCCACGCAACCGATCCGTCTGTCGACGGCAACGGCATGGGTATCGCGCTGGCCGGCAACCAGCTCTGGTATGGCATCACCCGGGGAAGCAACCTGACCGGCATCAGCCAGGCGGGGGTTCTGCCGACGGGTCCGGCGCTCGCCACGATGAACGCTTTCGGCCCGCAGACGCTTGCCGCCGATCTGGTGGCGGTGGTCCTGCAGAATCCCGCGTACGGCTGGACGAACTTCACCAACGCCACCGGCAACGGGCAAAGCAAATACCTCGAACTGACGTACGCGTCGTTCGCCGACGTGCTCGATCGTGCGCTGGCGATGGACGACCTCTACTTCAGCCATTACGAGGCGAACAACAATGATCTGACTGCGGCGCGCGACAGCAACCGCAAGATCCTGCACTATCACGGGTGGCACGACGAAGTCGTTTCTCCCGGCGGGTCCATCAACTACTACCAGCGCGTGGCGGGCTACATGGGCGGCATCGCCGAAGTGCAGAAGTTCGATCGCCTGTTCATGATCCCGGGGTATGCCCACGACTCGACGTTCTCGCGCAGCGGACAGATCGACCCGGCGACGAAGACTCCGGTCTTTGAAAACGTGCCCTTGCCGCAACCCGCGACGGGTCGGGATGAGCTGTTCTCCGCAATCCGCAACTGGGTTGAAAACGGCGTGGCGCCGAGCAGTATTGTCGTCAGTTCGTCGAACAACTCCGTCTCGATGCCGATTTGCATGTATCCCGCCAAGCCTGCTTACAACGGCAGCGGCGACGCCAAGGCGGCGGCAAGCTATACGTGCAAGTAAGTGATCTCACTGTAAATCCGTAGGCAATGCCGGCTCCTTCCGGGGCGCCGGCGTTGTCGCAACGGGCTCGTTCTCCGCCGCATTCTCGGCCCTGGGCAAGGGGAGATATACTGAAACGCCGGTCAAGACGGAGTTCGGGTTCCACGTGATCCAGCTTGACGACTCCCGTCCGGCGCAGCCGCCTTCGTTCGAGGCGCTCAAGCCGCGGCTGCTGCAGCAGGCACAGGCGCAATTGATAACGAAGCTTCTCGATTCGCTGCGCGCACAGGCAAAAATCGATTGAACGATAATTGGTGTGGCCCACCGGCCCCGCGCCGCAGGAAGGCAGGGCCGCCCGGGGAGACCGTCCATCCGCATAGAGATTCATGGCCGAAAGTCGATCACAGATCGGGGGAACGTGATGCAACAGAGGATATCGACAGAAATCGCGACATCAGCCAGCGTCGCCAAGGATGCGCAGCAGAAGCCCTTATTGGTGCTGCCCGACCATTGGAGCGGAGTGCCGCTCGGCATTTTTCCATTGCCCTGCGCCGAGGAGCGGGGGCCGTCGCACGCGGCTGATCCGATGCTGTTCCTGGTCTTGAGCGGTTATAGCCAGCGCAAGTACCGATACAACAGCAACGTGATCGACCTCGAGACGAAGCCCGGCGGAATCGAACTCAAAGGCCGGGATTATCAGCGGGAATGGGCGCGCTGGGACGGCACGCCCGGGGTTACCGTCGGCGTGCGGTTTTCCGCGCCCGTGGTCAATCGGCTGCTGAGAGGGGTCTCGGACTTCAACATCGCGACAAAGCACGAGTTCTTCGACCCGAAGATCCAATGGCTGGAGGCTGTGTGAAAACAAACGGTGCATTTTTGCAAGTGGAAAATACGGCCAAAATTTGCTGATTAAGTGGAATATCGGTGGATATATAGCCAGAAATTCAGTTAATTTCTGCAACCTTGGTGGGAAAAGTATTTTTCAAAACCGAATTTTTTACGTTTTCACACAGCCTCGCTGGTGAACGAACTCGTGTCGGAAGCACGCCAGGGCGGCCCGAACGGCGGGCTGTACAGCGAAAGCCTGTCCTGCGCCCTGATCGGCTATCTGGCAAAGCACCACGGCAACCAGCGAGGGTTCGACCAGTACTCGGGAAAACTGTCCCCCGGCAACCGGAGGCGAATAATCGACTATATCGAGGTAAATCTGGGCGAGGAGCTGAGCGTCTGTTGATTTGCGCGCAAAACTGACCCACTA
>JADHEE010000560.1_pt1 | contig 13996 bp, 13 predicted proteins | sample 8952401 | NCBI WGS metagenome assembly JADHEE01 (sample SAMN16124438, study PRJNA663242) | bioreactor sludge metagenome | isolation source: sludge (ammonium) | place: India:Bengaluru | collected 2019-02-28
TCTACCCGGCGATCCTGGTGTTCTGCTGCATCGGCGTGTATTCGCTGAACAGCAGCGTGGCCAACGTCTACATCACCGCCGTCTTCGCGGTGGTCGGCTACGTGCTCGCCAAGCTCGGCTGCGAGGCGGCGCCGATGCTGCTCGGCTTCGTCCTCGGGCCGATGATGGAGGAGTACTTCCGGCGCGCGCTGATCCTCTCCCAGGGCGACTACGCGGTCTTCGCCACCAGCCCCATCTCCGCCGCCCTGCTCCTGCTCACCGCCGCCCTCGTCGCCGTCATGGCCTTCCCCGCCGTCAAGCAGAAACGCCAGGAGGCCTTCCAGGAGGAATGAGGACCGCGGACCGTCCGCCACGCATGCTTCGCCAATAAAAGTCAGCCGTTGGGTTAAACACATCGAAAGGGGAAAGTCATGAAGAAACGCCTGTTTTCAATCGCCGTCGCCGCCTGAGCCGCGCTGTCGCCGGCCGCCGCGCAGGCCAAGGACGAGTGGCCGACCGACACGGTCAAGATCATCGTGCCGTTCACCGCCGGCGGCACCACGGACATTTTCGCCCGGGTCATCGGCGACCACCTGCAGAAGACCTTCGGCAAGCCGTTCATCATCGAGAACGTGCCCGGCGCCGGCAGCGTCAGCGGCATCGCGCAGGTCGCCCGCGCCAAGCCGGACGGGCTGACCATCGGCATCGCCAGTACCTCCGGACTGGCGATCAACCCGCTGCTGCGCCCGGACCAGATCCCCTACAAGCCGCTCAAGGACCTGATCCCGGTGGCCATGTTCGACCGCGTGCCCAACGTGCTGGTGATCAACCAGAACAAGCTCAACGTCAAGACCGTCCCGGAACTGATCGAGTATCTCAAGAAGAATCCGGGCAAGGTGGCGTACGGCTCCTCCGGCGTCGGCACCTCGCAGCATCTGGCGGCCGAGCTCTTCCAGCAGATGACCGGCACCAAGATGACGCACGTTCCCTACCCCGGTTCGGCACGCATGATCACCGACATGATCGGCGGCCAGGTGGCGCTGACCTTCGACAACGTGCCGCTGCTGCTGCCGCACGTGCAGGGCGGCAAGCTGACGATGCTGGCCACGGCCACCGCCAAGCGCGCCGCGTTCGACGAGAAGGTGCCGGCGGTCGCCGAATTCCTGCCCGGCTTCGAGGCGGTCGCCTGGCACGGCTTCGTCGCGCCGGCCGGCACGCCGAACGAGATCGTCCAGAAGCTCTCGGCCGAAGTGCAGAACTGCATGAAGAAGCCGGAGACGATCAAGAAGTTCTCCGAACTCGGCGCCGAGGCGTTGGCGATGAATTCCAAGGAGTTCGCCGACTACCTCGCCGCGGAAATGGACAAGTGGACGGTCGTCATCGAGAAGGCCAACATCGTCGTCAAGTGATTCCGGCAGCGGCCCGTTGGCGCCAACGGGCCGGGAAACGGCTGGCGGCGGATGCCGCCATTACAACGCAGCACCATCGAGGAGGCTCATCATGAACCATGCAACACGCACATCCCGGCGCGGCTTCACCCGGCTGCTGGCCGCCGTCGCCCTGGCCGGCATCGGCGTCGTCGGCGCCGCCCACGCCCAGAACTACCCGGCCAAGCCGGTCACGCTGATCGTTCCCTATCCGGCCGGCGGCGCCAACGACATGCTCGGCCGCCTGATCGGCCAGAAGCTCTCTGAACGCCTCGGCCAGCAGTTCATCATCGAGAACAAGCCCGGCGCCGGCACGCTGATCGGCGCCACCGTCGTCGCCAAGGCGGCGCCTGACGGCTACACCCTGCTGGTCGGCGGCTTCGCCTCCAACGCGGTTACCCCGCTGCTGTTCAAGGCCGAGTACGACCCGATCAAGGACTTCGAGCCGATCGGCATGTTCGGCACCGCGCCGACCGTGGTCATCACCTACCCCGATTCCGTCTACAAGACGATCAAGGACGTGGTCGACGCGGCCAAGAAGAAGCCCGGCGAAATCATGTACGGCTCGTCGGGCAACGGTTCGCCGCTGCACATGGCCGGCGAGATGTTCACCGCCCAGGCCGGCGTCAACATGACGCACGTGCCGTACAAGGGCGGCAGCGCGCACATCCTCGACCTGATCGGCAAGCGCCTGGATGTCATCTTCGATACCTCGACCAACTCGACGCCGCTGATCAAGGGCGGCAAGGTGCGCCCGATCGCCGTGTCGTCCAAGACGCGCCTGCCGGACTTCCCGGACGTGCCGACGCTGACCGAGGCGGGCTATCCCGACTTCTCGGTCAACGGCTGGTACGCTCTCTACGCGCCGGCGAAAACGCCGAAGCCCATCGTCGACAAGCTGAGCACCGAGCTGCAGGCCGTGCTCAAGCAGCCGGAAGTGATCGAGAAGCTGCGCGGCGTCGGCGTCACGCCGGGCTCCGGACAGGCCGACGAACTGGCAAAATACGCACCGGCCGAGCTGGAGAAGTATCGCAAGCTGATCAAGGACGCCAACATCAAGGCCGACTGATCGCCGGTTTGCGCTCTGGAAGTCCTCCCGCCGCGCCGGCTTGACCCGACGCGGCGGGAAACCTCCGGCCGCACCTGCCAGAACTGAGAGCGTCCATGAAAATCAAGAGCCAAAAGGATTTCGTCTCCGGCCTCGCGCTGATCGCGGTCGGCCTGGCCTTCGCCATCGGCGCCACGAACTACAACTTTGGCACCTCCATCCGCCCCGGTCCGGGCTATTTCCCGTTCGGCCTCGGCATCATCCTGGCCATCCTCGGCATGGTCGTCCTTTTCGAAGCCTTCACCACCAAGCGCAAGGACGGCGACCCCATCGGCCGGATTCCCTGGCGGCCGCTGATCTGCATCGTCGGGGCCATCGCCTTCTTCGGCTACTTCCTGCCCAAGCTCGGCTTCATGATCAGCTTCCCGGCGATGATCGTCATCACCTCGGCCGGCGGCAGCGAATTCCGCTGGAAGGACGCCATCCTCAACGCCGTCGTCCTCACCGCCCTGTCGTACGCGATCTTCATCTACGGGCTGCAACTGACCATTCCGGTGTGGCCGGCCTGAGCCGGTTCGATACGCTGAAAGACCCACCATGGATTTGCTGAACAACCTCTACATCGGCTTCCAGACCTCGCTGTCGCTGATCAACCTCTGGTACGCCTTCCTCGGCGCCATGCTCGGCACGCTGATCGGCGTCCTGCCCGGCCTCGGCCCGATCGCCACCATCGCCATGCTGCTGCCGTCGATGTACTCGCTGCAGCCGACCTCGGCGCTGATCATGCTGGCGGGCATCTACTACGGCGCCCAGTACGGCGGCTCGACCACGGCCATCCTGATCAACGTGCCCGGCGAAGCCTCGTCGGTGGTCACCGCGCTGGACGGCTACCAGATGGCGCGCAAGGGACGCGCCGGCGCGGCGCTGGCGGTATCCGCCCTCGGCTCGTTTTTCGCCGGCACCTTCGGCACGCTGGTGGTCGCCGCCTTCGCCCCGCCGCTCACCGCGCTGGCCTTCGAATTCGGCGCGCCCGAGTACTGCGCGCTGATGTTCCTCGGCCTGGTCGGCGCCGTCGTCCTGGCCTCGGGCTCGCTGGCCAAGGCGCTGGCCATGGTCGTCCTCGGCCTGCTGCTCGGCCAGATCAATACCGACGTGATCACCGCGGTGCCGCGCTTCAGCTTCGGCATCCCGGAACTGATGGACGGCATCAACTTCGTGGTCATCGCCATGGGCGTGTTCAGCTTCGGCGAAATCATCGCCAACCTCGGCAAGACCGAGGAACACCGCGACGTATTCGTCAAAAAGGTCACCGGCCTGTGGCCCAGCAAAAAGGACTTCCGGGAAGCCTCGCCGGCCGCCGTGCGCGGCACCATCCTCGGCTGCCTGCTGGGCGTGCTGCCCGGCGCCGGGCCGATGCTCGCCTCCTTCACCTCGTATTCCTTCGAAAAGAAACTGGCCAAACATCCGGAAGAATTCGGCAAGGGCGCCATCCAGGGCGTCGCCGCGCCAGAAGCGGCGAACAACGCCGGCGCGCAGACCTCCTTCATCCCGATGCTGACGCTCGGCATCCCGACCAGCGCGGTGATGGCCCTGATGATCGGCGCCATGACGCTGATGGGCATCCAGCCCGGCCCGCAGGTGATGACCAGCAACCCGGAACTGTTCTGGGGCCTGATCGCCTCGATGTGGGTGGGCAACCTGATGCTGGTGATCCTCAACCTGCCGCTGATCGGCATCTGGGTCAAGCTGCTGACCGTGCCCTACCGCTTCCTCTTCCCGGCGATCATGGCGTTCTGCGCGATCGGGGTCTATACGCTGGCGAACAGCACCTTCGACGTCTATTGCGCCGCCGCCTTCGCGGTCGTCGGCTATATGTTCCACAAGCTCGGCTTCGAGCCGGCGCCGCTGATCCTCGGCTTCATCCTCGGCCCGATGATGGAGGAAAACCTGCGCCGCGCGCTGCTGATGGCCCGCGGCGACTGGAGCGTCTTCGTCACCCGCCCGATCGCCGCGACCATGCTCGCCGTGGCCGTCGCGCTGATGGTCGCGATCATGCTGCCGGCGATCAGCAGGAAGCGCCAGGAGGTGTTCGTCGAGGACGAATAGCCGCGTACAGGACACTCGCACGAACGCTTCGGTGCTCTCTCCTGGTGCTACCAAAGCGCAATTTCGTGCAGACATCGTCGTCCCGGCGCAAGCCGGGACCCAGTTCGTGCCCCACGAAACTGGATTCCGGCTTGCGCCGGAATGACGGCACGGGCACCCGGGCTTCCACGGGCATTCGTGCGATGATCCTGGCGCCGCGCGGCAAGACGGCCGCACCGCCCGGCGTTTCGAATAGAATGTGGCCTTGCCGCGGCCGCCGGCCGCTTCCGTTCAACGCCCACGCATACGTCCACACGGCCATGACTTTCCGCTCCCGCTTTTTCCCACGCTTTCTTGCCGGCATCATCCTGCTGCTCGGCGCGACCGCCGCCAACGCCATTCCCAAGGCAGCGGAGCACGAAGACGCGCCGGTGATCATCGCCCCCGACGTGGCGAAGCCCGCCAAGGCGTCGGCCAAGCCGGTGAAGAAGACGGTGCACAAAAAGGCCACGCCCGCCGCCAAAACCAAGCCCGGCAAGCCGGCGGCCACGGCCAAGAAAAACAAGGCCGCCAAGGCCGCGGGCAGGAAATGACGCCCGCCGGGCATCGGCACGCAACGCTTTTTTCCGATGGAGTCCGCATGTTCCGACTGACCCGCGTGGCAGGCGTCGCCCTGTCGCTGCTCGCCGCGACCGCCCTGGCGCAGATGCCGTCGATCGCGCTGACCGCCAGCTTCCACCGCATCGAGGCCGAGGTCGCCGCCGACCAGGCGTCGCGCATGGAGGGACTGATGCACAGAAAGAGCCTGGCGCCCAACCAGGGCATGCTCTTCGTCTTCCCGCGCCCCGATCGCTACTGCATGTGGATGCGCAACACCTTCCTGCCGCTCTCGGTGGCCTTTCTCGACGACGAGGGCAAGATCCTCAACATCGAGGACATGAAGCCGCAGACCGAAGACAACCATTGCGCCGGCGCGCCGGCACGGTTCGCGCTGGAGATGAATCGCGGCTGGTTCGCGGACAAGGGCATCAAGCCGGGACAACGCATCGGCGGGCTGGAAAAATCCCCCCGTCCGCAATAGGCGGCCCCCGGCATTCCGCATGCGCGCAGGCATCCGGACGAACTGGCGCGCCCGCCCGCCGCTCGGCGCGGACGGCCGGCCCTTCAAATCCTGGCTGAACGATCGCGGCTCGCTCACCGCGCGCCTGCAGTCCGCGGGGCGCTTCGCCCTGGCGGTGCTGGGCCAGCGCCTGGACGTGCCCACGTGCGACGAGGCCCGCCGGCTTGAGCTGGCGCCGGGACGGCTGGCCTGGGTCCGCGAAGTCGTGCTGTACTGCGACGACCGGCCGCTGGTGTTCGCGCACAGCGTCCTGCCGCGGCGGCCGCGCGGGCCGATGACCCGCTGGCTGGCGCGGCTCGGCGCCCGTTCGCTGGGCGCCCTGCTCTTCGCGCACCCGCGCTTCGCGCGCGGCGATCTGGCAGCCTGCCGCCTGGACGCCCGGCATCCGCTGTTCCGGCCCGCCATCGCCGCGCTGGGCCTCGCCGACGCGCCGCCCCCGGCGCTCTGGGCACGGCGCTCGTCGTTCTCCTTCGGATGCCAGTCGCTGCTGGTCACCGAGGTGTTCTCGCCGGCGGTCGCCAGACTGCGCTCGACGCGCCGCCGCTGATCCTGTATAGTCCGCCCCTCGCTGCCGTCTTCGGACGCGGCGACCACGCGCTTCGCACACCTGGCCGCATTTCCAAAGCCCTCCTGCCTCCTGGCGCCGAACCTTTCAGGCGCCGTCCTGGCACAAAGCTTTTGTGCCGAAAAGTTCCGGATTCTCTCGCCCCGGCGAGAACTTTCCCGCTGTTCAGACGGTTGCGTTGCATTACCGAAACCCGTGCGCCGCACGCCGCGGCCGCGCGACCCCGTTACATCAGGAAAGAGAACCATGACCTTCGCAGAAACCGGACTCCAGGAAATCCTCCTCAAGGCCCTCGCCGAAGCCGGCTACCAGGAACCCACGCCCGTGCAGGCGCAGGCCATCCCGGCCGCGCTGGCGGGGCGCGACCTGCTGGTCTCCTCGCAGACCGGCTCCGGCAAGACCGCCGCCTTCATGCTGCCGGCGCTCGACCGTCTGGCGGCGCAGCCGCGCCGCCCGTTCGTGCCCGACGCGCGCCGCGCCTCCGGCAAGGAACGCCCGTCGTCCCGCCCCCGCCTCCAGCCCGCGCGGCCGAGGATGCTGGTGCTCGCGCCGACGCGCGAACTCGCGCTGCAGGTCACCGCCGCGACCGAAAAGTACGGGCGGCACATCCGCCATCTCAAGGCGGTCGCCATCCTCGGCGGCATGCCCTACCCGAAGCAGACGATGCTGCTCGCGCGCAATCCCGAGATCCTGGTCGCCACGCCGGGCCGCCTGATCGACCACATGGAATCGGGCCGGATCGATTTCTCGGAGCTGCAGATGCTGGTCCTCGACGAGGCCGACCGCATGCTGGACATGGGCTTCATCGAAGACATCGAGAAGATCGTCGCCGCCACCCCGGCCGACCGCCAGACGCTGCTGTTCTCCGCCACGCTCGACGGCGCGGTGGGCCGCATCGCCCGCGAGATCACCCGCGACCCGCTGCAGATCAGCATCGCGGCGGCGCACACCCGGCACGAGAACATCGAGCAGCGCCTGCACTTCGTCGACGACCTGGCCCACAAGAACCGCCTGCTCGACCACCTGCTGCGCGACGCGAACATCGACCAGGCCCTCGTGTTCACCGCCACCAAGCGCGAGGCCGACACGCTGTCCGACCGGCTCAATCTCGCCGGCTTCAACGCCGCGCCGCTGCACGGCGACATGCACCAGGGCGCGCGCAACCGCACCCTCAACGCCATGCGCCGGGGCCACATCCGCGTGCTCGTCGCCACCGACGTCGCCGCGCGCGGCATCGACGTGCCGACCATCACGCACGTGTTCAACTACGATCTGCCCAAGTTCGCCGAGGACTACGTACACCGCATCGGCCGTACCGGGCGCGCCGGCCGCGACGGGCTGGCCATTTCGCTGGTCAACCACGCGGAACAGTTCGCCGTGCGCAAGATAGAACGTTTCACCAAGCAGACCATCCCCGTCGAAACCGTCGCCGGCCACGAGCCGGTCCGGCGGCCGGCGGCGAAACCGGCCAAACCGGCGCACGCCAAAGGCGGCCGGCCAACCGGGGAAACGCGCAAGGGCGCGGGGCGGCCGCAGGGCAAGCCGGCCGCGTATTCCCAGGACAAATCCCGCGCGTACGCGGCGCCGCGCTCCCCGGCCGGTGGCGACCGGCGCGCGCCCGCCGGCGCCAAGCGCTCCGGCGCGGCACAGCGCCGCGCCGGGTAGCTCGGCAACGCCGGGAGGAAGCGCCCCGTCCTCCCGGATTTTCCTTAAGATACGTGCCGGCCATCCAACGCAGCGAGACCGCCATGAATCCGGAACTGATCACCCAGTGGTCCGAACACGACGGCGCGGTGCAGAAGATCCTGCTCCTGGCGACGCGCAGCCTGCGCATCTTCGACCCCGATCTGGCCCGGCTCGGCCTGGAAAGCCGCGAAAACGAGTTTTTCCTGCGCCGTTTCCTGACCGCCGCGCCGCGCAACACGCTGCAGATCGTCCTGCGGAACGCGGAGCCGTTCCGGCGCAGCAGCCCGCGCCTGTTCAAGCTGCTCGCCGATTTTCCGCATGCGCTGCAGGTCTGGGAATGCCCGCCGCATCTGGCACGTCTGACCGACGCGATGTTCCTCGCCGACGACCGCCATGCGCTGGTCCGCATCCACCAGGACCACGCCCGGTCGCGCGTCATCATCGACAACGCGGACGCCTGCCGCCCCTACCTGACGCGCTTCGACGACATCCTCCGGGAAGGCGGCACGCCCGTCAGCGCCACGACGCTCGGTCTTTAGACCCTCCGAAGAAGCACCGCGATTGCCGGCCGCGAACGACAGGGTAATTGCACGAACGCTGCTCTCTCCTGGCGGTAGCAAAGAAGCATAGTTTCGCGCAGACACCGTCGTCCCGGCGCAAGCCGGGACCCAGTGCGTGCCCCACAAAACTGGATTCCGGCTTGCGCCGGAATGACGACACGGGTACTTCGGCTTCACGCTGAATTCCACGAGCATCCGCGCGACAACCCTGCCGCGAACGGCCACGGCCCCGGCAACACCCTTCGATGCTGTTATAATTCCGGGCTGACCGGTTTCGAGCCGGTCAACCAATCGTTTTTTGGCGCGTTCAGAAAGCTGTTGGTGATGTTGTAGTCGTATGGTGTTGTTTTTTTGTTGTCGTCGTTTTTTTAGATATAGGAAAGCTCAAGATGAAAAACTCGCTCCTCGTTGCCGCCCTCGTTGCCCTGACCCTGACCGCTTGCGGCAAAAAGGAAGAAGCTCCTGCTCCGGCCCCGGCTCCCGCCGCCGCCCCTGCTCCTGCTGCTCCCGCTCCTGAAGCTGCGCCCGCCGCTCCGGCTCCCGCCCCGGCTGCTGAAGCCCCGGCCCCCGCTGCGCCCGCCGCAGACGCCAAGCCCGCTGAAGCCGCGCCCGCCGCTCCGGCCCCCGCAGCCGAAGAACCCAAGAAGTAAGCGTTTCTCCGCTTCGGTCAAAAGCCGGCATTGCCGGCTTTTTTGTCGCCCGGCGCCGCGCCTCGGGCCGGGCGGATCAGAGTTCGCGCGCGAGATCCCGCCAGCCGGTCCCGTCCTCCTGCGACGCCACGCCGATCCACTCCTCCGCGCAGCCCAGCGCCTGCGCCAGCGCTGCCCTGGCCAGGGCGGGCCGATTGTTCTCCTCGCTCAGATGCGCCGCAACGACGTGGCGCAGCAGGCCGGCATCGATCTGCCGCAGCAGGGACGCCGCCTGGGCGTTGCCGAGATGCCCGAAGTCGCCCGCGATGCGCCGTTTGAGCATGGCCGGGTAAGTCGAGGCCGCCAGCAGGTCCGGATCGTGGTTGCATTCCAGGACGAGCGCGTGGCAGCCGTCCAGCACCGCCGCCACGTGCGGCGTGATCGTCCCGCAATCGGTCAGCACGCCCAGCCGGCACTGGCCGTCCGAAAAGACGAACTGCACCGGCTCGCGCGCGTCGTGGGGCACGGGAAACGGCGTCACCTCCACGCCGTCGACGGAAAACGCGGCATGGCCGTCGATCAGGCGGCAGCCGGCCGGCGCGCCTTGGCCCTGCGACGCGGCGGCATGGGTGCCGTGCGTCATGTAGACGGGAATCCCGAAGCGGGTGGAGAAGCGGAAGATGCCGGCGATGTGGTCGCTATGCTCGTGCGTGACGAGAATGCCGGAGATTTCCTCGGGAAGGATCGCCAGCCGGGCGAGCCGGCCGACCATCGCGCGCACCGAAAAGCCGCAGTCCAGCAGCAGCTTGGTGCCGCCGGCATCGACAATCAGGGAATTTCCCCGACTGCCGCTGCCCAGCGACGCGAAACGCATCACTTCAACTGTTCGAACAGGAGATCCAGGATTTTCTTGCCGGTATCCGACTGGTCGGCGCCGCCCTCGGCGGAGAGCACCTGGACCGTCGTCCGCACGCCGCCTTCCTTGACGTAGACGCGATATTTCGTCTGCGGATCGGGCGTCGAGGGCTTCCAGAACGCCAGCTTGGAGAGCAGGCCGGGGTCCTTGTTCTGGACGTCGCTTTCCGGATCGACGTAGCGGACGAAATACAGACCCTTCGAACGGTCGCGATCCTCCACCGTGAAGCCGACGCGGTCCAGCGCCAGGCCGACGCGGCGCCACGCCCGGTCGAACGACTCGTCGACCACCAGCGAAGCCGGGCCGTTACCCGGACGTTCGAGCTTGGCGCGTTCGGCCGGACGGGTCTTCGCATCCGCGAGTTCGATCTGCGCCCGGCGCTCGTCGCTGCCGAAACGCACCATCAGGCGGCGCAGCATTTCGGCCTCCAGATCGGGGTCCGGTTCGCGCGGCTGCCAGCGCGTCTGGTCCTTGCCTTCCGAAACGTAGATCTCGTACATGCCGCGATGGCTGATGTAGACCTCGGTCGTCCCCGGCACGGCGCCGGGCTCCAGGCGGGTGCGGAACTTGTCGCGCTCGGCGGTCGAATAGAGCGAATCGATCACCTTGCCCAGCCAGTTGCGGATGAAGTCGTTGCCGATCTTGGCGCGGTTTTCCGCCCAGTCGGTCTCCATCACGCCGGCCTCCGGCAGTTCGAGCTTGATCAGGAAGCCGAGCTCCTGCCAGAAATCCTTGACCTGCCCCCACAGCTTGTCAGGCGGTTCCTTGATCACCAGCCAGCGCTGGTTTCCGGACCGCTCGACGCGCACCTTGTCGATGTCCGGCAGCACTTCGCTGGGCTTCTGGGCGGCCTGCGTCCGCTCGCCGGAGTACGCGGAATACGTCGCCGAGCCCTTGCCGCCGGTGTCGGGCACGACGAACCTGTCGTCCCGCGTGGGCGAGGTGAGATCGGGAGGTACTTCCAGCGTCGGAGCCCGGACGGTAGAGGCCGACTTGTAGTCAATCTTCTTGGACTCGATCGCCAGATCGGCACAGCCGGCGACCACTCCTGCCAATGCTGCGGCCAGCGCGCACGACGCCAGCCGCCGAACAACAACTCTCATCGAAACCCCTGGAACTGGAAGCAAAAAATCACCCCAACAAGCCGGCCTGGCGCATGGCGGCACGGACGCGCTCGTGGAACTCCGGCGACAGCGGCGTCAGGGGCAGCCGGATGCCGCCGCCCATGAAGCCCAGATGCTGGCAGGCCCACTTCACCGGAATCGGGTTGGCCTCGCAGAAAAGCTGCCGGCTCAGCCCGCTCATGCGGAAATTGAGTTGGCGCGCCTTCGCCAGGTCGCCCGCCAGCGCCGCCGCGCACATCTCGCTGACCAGGCGCGGCGCGACGTTGGCCACGACGGAAATATTGCCCTTGCCGCCGAGCAGCATGAGCGCGCACGCCGTCGCGTCGTCGCCGCTATAGATGGAGAAGCCCTGCGGCGCGCGGTTGATCAGTTCGGCGCCGCGGTCCATGTTGCCGGTGGCGTCCTTGATCCCGACGATGTTGGGAATCTGCGCCAGGCGCAGGGTCGTTTCATTGGCCAGATCGGCGACCGTGCGGCCGGGCACGTTGTAGAGGATGACCGGAATGTCGACGGCCTCGGCGATGGCCTTGAAATGGCGATACAGGCCTTCCTGCGTCGGCTTGTTGTAGTACGGAACGACCGACAGGGCCGCGTCCGCGCCGACCGTTTTGGCGAATCGGGTCATTTCGATGGCTTCGGACGTCGAATTGGCGCCGGTGCCGGCAATGACCGGAATCCGTCCGGCCGCGTGCTCCACCGTGACGCGGATCAGTTCGTGATGTTCCTCGACGTCGACGGTCGGCGATTCGCCCGTGGTCCCGACGATGACGATGGCGTTCGTCCCTTCCTGCACGTGGAAATCGATCAGCTTGCGCAGGCTGGGCAGATCGAGCTTTCCATCCTCGTGCATCGGCGTGACGATGGCGACAATGGAACCGGTAATCGTATTCATAAGCAAGCCCCAAGGTTTATTTCGACAATTCTAACTGAACACAGGCATGACGAACATGAAAAACGCGACATGCCCGAATCCGCTGACACCGGGGCCGCTTTTTTTCCCGGAATTACACGTAGCTGAAAAAACCCTGGCCGGTCTTGCGCCCCAGCCGGCCCGCCTCGACCATTTCGACCAGCAGCGGCGCGGGCCGGTATTTGGGGTCCTTGAACCCTTCGTGCAGGACCTGCATGATCGCCAGCTCGACATCCAGGCCGATCAGGTCGCACAGCGCCAGGGGGCCGAGCGGGTGATTGGCGCCCAGCTTCATCGCCTCGTCGATCTCGGCCGGCGTCGCCAGCCCTTCGGCGACGGCGAAGACCGCCTCGTTGATCATCGGGCAGAGCAGGCGGTTGACCACGAAGCCGGGGCTGTTGCGCACCTTCACCGGCGTCTTGCCGATCCGCTGCGCCAGCCGCCCCGCGGCGGCCGCGGTCTCGGCCGAGGTCTGCAGACCGCTGATGATCTCGACCAGCGCCATCATCGGCACCGGGTTGAAGAAATGCAGCCCGATCACCTGGGCGGGGCGCCGCGTGGCGGCCGCCAGGCGGGTGATCGACAGCGACGAGGTGTTGCTGGCGAGGATCGCGTCCGGCCGGGCGAGCGCGTCGAGCTGCCGGAAAATGTCGAGCTTGAGCCTTTCGTCCTCGGTCGCCGCCTCGATCACCAGGTCGCAGCCGGCGACCACCTGCACGTCCCGCTCCGCGGCGATCGCCGCCAGCGCCCGCGTCTTCTGTTCCGGCGTGATCTTTTCCTTCTTGATCATCCGGTCCATGCTCGCGGAGATCGTTTCCATGCCGCGCCGCAGCGCGCTCTCCGCCACGTCCGTGATCACCGTCTCGATGCCGGCCAGCGCGAACGCCTGGGCGATGCCGCTGCCCATGACGCCCGCCCCGACGATGCCGACTTTCCGGATTTCCAAATTTTCCATTGCCGCTCCCGTTGTCTCGAATGATCGCCAAAATATCCGCCGGAGGCACTTCCCGGAAATCCGGAGCCGCCGCGGCCGCCGCCTCTTTTTCCCCCGCCCGGCCATCGAGCGATAGAATCGGGCCGGTGACTACATTACCTCATTCCCGATCGTTTCGCGCCGACGCCATGGACATGTCATCCACCTTCCCCGCCTCGGCGTCCGTTGCCGAAGTCATCGCCGCCGCCAACCGCATCATCCTCGGCAAGGACGCCCAGGTGCGCCTGGCGCTGGCCTGCCTGCTGGCGCGCGGCCACCTGCTGATCGAGGACCGGCCGGGCGTCGGCAAGACCACCCTGGCGCAGACGCTGGCGCGCCTGCTCGGCCTGCAGTTCTCGCGCATCCAGTTCACCAGCGACATGCTGCCCGCCGACGTCATCGGCATCTCGATCTACGACCGCGAACGCAACGCCTTCCGCTTCCTCCCCGGCGCCGTCTTCTCGCAGGTGCTGCTGGCCGACGAGATCAACCGGGCCACGCCGAAGACGCAAAGCGCCCTGCTCGAAGCCATGGAGGAGCGCCAGGTGACGGTCGACGGCGAGACCCGCCCGCTGCCCGAACCGTTTTTCGTGATCGCCACGCAGAACCCGTCGACGCAGATCGGCACCTTTCCCCTGCCGGAATCCCAGCTCGACCGCTTCCTGCTGCGCGTGGAACTCGGCTATCCCGACCGCGCCGCCGAGCGCGCGCTGCTCGAAAGCGGAGGACGCCGCGACGCGCTGCCGGCGCTCGCCGCCTGCCTCGCGCCCGAGCAGATCGTGCCGCTGCAGCAGGCCGCCGGCGGGGTGCATGTGGCGCCGGCCCTGCTCGACTACGTGCAGGCGCTGGTCGAGGCGACGCGGACCAGCCCGCGCTTCGTGCACGGCCTCAGCCCGCGCGCCGCGCTGGCCCTGCTGGCGGTGGCCCGCGCCTGGGCCTTCCTGGCCGGCCGGCGGATGGTCATGCCGGAGGAC
>JADHEE010000561.1_pt1 | contig 13968 bp, 15 predicted proteins | sample 8952401 | NCBI WGS metagenome assembly JADHEE01 (sample SAMN16124438, study PRJNA663242) | bioreactor sludge metagenome | isolation source: sludge (ammonium) | place: India:Bengaluru | collected 2019-02-28
CCAGCCATCCGTCATCCATATCACCACGTCAAAGGGTGACAGCAGGCTCATAAGGGATCGTCTCAGAAAACGGAAAATAAAGCACGTTAAGCCGGTGGCAGTGGTCGCAACGGTCTGAACTTGCCTGCGCCGACCTTGGTGCTGCTGCGCCAGAGGTAATCGCCGGTCAGATTGATGTGTTCCCACCCCAGCGGTGACAGGTATTGAAACAGCGTCTCGTCTACCGGTTTGCCGTGCCCGTTCAAAGCATTGGTTGCCCGTTCCAGATAGGCCGTGTTCCAAAGCACGATGGCCGCCGTTACCAGATTGAGGCCGCTGGCCCGGTAGCGTTGTTGCTCAAAACTGCGGTCGCGGATTTCGCCCAGTCGGTTGAAGAACACCGCCCTGGCCAGCGCGTTGCGCGCCTCGCCTTTGTTGAGTCCGGCCTGCACGCGGCGGCGCAGCTCCACGCTTTGCAGCCAATCCAGTATGAACAACGTGCGCTCAATGCGCCCCAGCTCGCGCAGTGCAACGGCCAGTCCGTTCTGACGCGGATAGCTGCCGAGCTTGCGCAACATCAGCGAGGCCGTCACCGTACCCTGCTTGATCGAAGTGGCGAACCGCAAGATTTCATCCCAATGGGCGCGTATCTGCTTGATGTTCAGCCGGTCGCTGCTAATCATCGGCTTGAGCGCGTCATAGGCGGCATCGCCCTTTGGGATGAATAGCTTGGTGTCGCCCAGGTCTCGGATACGTGGCGCGAATCGGAAGCCCAGTAGGTGCATCAGGCCGAAGACATGATCGGTAAGGCGATCAATGACAAGGTGCGGATGTATGGCCGCATCGGCCAAGCCTTGCTGGAAGCCAAACAGAGCGGCGGCGATCCGTTCGCCGCCATCGAGGCCGTAATGCCGTGGGATACCTTCGCCGCCAGCGTCACGGAGGCGCAAAAGCTCGCGCAGCCGGAGAGCTTCGACTTTCTGCATCGCATCGGTGAAAGCTACGCCACGTTGCGCCGCTACGCGCCGCAGTTCCTGGACGTACTTAAGTTACGGGCGGCACCAGCCGCCAAGGGCGTACTCGATGCCATCGAGGTGCTTCGCGGCATGAACAGCGACAACGCCCGCAAGGTGCCCGCCGACGCGCCGACCGCATTCATCAAGCCACGCTGGGCGAAACTGGTGCTCACGGACGATGGCATTGACCGGCGCTACTACGAGCTGTGCGCCCTGTCAGAGCTAAAGAACGCGCTGCGATCAGGCGATGTCTGGGTGCAGGGTTCGCGCCAGTTCAAGGACTTTGATGAGTACCTGGTGCCGGCCGAGAAGTTCGCTACTCTGAAGCTGGCCAACGAATTGTCGCTGGCAGTGGCCACCGATTGCGATCAGTATTTGCACGACCGACTGGCATTGCTGGAACAGCAGCTTGCCACCGTCAACCGCATGGCGGCGGCCAATGATCTGCCGGATGCCATCATTACCGAGTCCGGCCTGAAGATCACGCCGCTGGACGCGGCGGTGCCGGAGACCGCACAAGCCCTAATCGACCAGTCGGCGATGCTGCTGCCACACGTCAAGATTACCGAACTGCTGATGGAAGTTGATGAGTGGACAGGCTTCACCCGGCATTTCACGCATCTGAAGACCGGCGACACGGCCAAGGACAAAACCTTGCTGCTGACGACGATCCTGGCTGATGGCATCAATCTCGGGCTAACCAAGATGGCCGAGTCCTGCCCAGGCACGACTTACGCCAAGCTGTCGTGGCTGCAAGCCTGGCACATCCGGGATGAAACGTACTCAACGGCGCTGGCCGAACTGGTCAACGCGCAGTTCCGGCAATCCTTTGCCGGAAACTGGGGCGATGGCACCACGTCATCGTCGGATGGCCAAAATTTCAGAACCGGCAGCAAAGCGGAGAGCACCGGGCATATCAACCCGAAGTATGGAAGCAGTCCAGGCCGGACGTTTTATACCCATATCTCCGACCAGTACGCGCCCTTCAGCACCAAGGTAGTCAACGTCGGCGTGCGTGATTCAACCTATGTGCTCGATGGCCTGCTGTACCACGAGTCGGACTTGCGGATCGAGGAGCACTACACCGACACAGCGGGCTTTGCCGGAAGCCTGAAACTGCTGCTGATGCTTGTTCTTGGCGGCGTTGAATAGTTTGCCAATGATGCGGTCGTGCAGGTCGATGATTTCGTCGGTGACGGTGGCCATACCTTCAATGGCCAGCGAAACCAGAGTGGCATAGCGTCGTTGCATCTCGAACTTTGCCAGATCGGCAGGCGTCATCTGCCCACCCTCACGGGCGATCTTGAGCAGGCGGTTCTGGTGAACTTGTCGCTCGATGCCTGCGGGAAGGTCAAGCGCCTGCCAAGCCTTGAGGCGCTCGATGTGTTCAAGCATATGCCGAGAGTTCGGCTTGACGGGCGACTGGCGCAGCCATGCCAGCCACGTCAATTTGCTGCCGTCCTTGCGCTTGAGAAGTTCGTCCAGGCGCTGACGGTGGAGCGATAACAAAGAATCGGTCAACGCCGCGTAAATACGCCGGTTGGCACGGGTGATGGCCTCGGCGCTCGCGCGCTCGATGGCATTCATGGCGGGCAGGATGATGCTCTGCCGCCGCAGGTTTTCGACAAGGGTGCTGGCCAGCACAATCCCTTTATCGGTCTGCAAGGCCAGCTCGGTCAATGTATGCACGGCTGCCGGTAGTGACTCATGGTGAAGGGCTTGAACCCGAACACCGTTTGCAGCTCGACCAAGTGCTCCCGCCGCGTCTGCTCGCGCTGGCCGTAATCGTTCCAACTTTCCACCGGCACCTTGAGTTGTGCGGCCACCATGCGCAACAGGGGCGGAAACGGAGGCTCATCGATGCCCAAGAAGATGCCAGGGAATCGCAAGTAGCAAAGCTGCACGGCGAAGCCCAATCGATTCGCAGCGCCGCGACGCTGGCGGATCACCGATAGGTCGGTTTCGTTGAACGTGTAGTGCCGTATCAGTTCGTCTTTGGCATCTGGTAGTGCCAGCAGGCTTTCGCGCTCGGTGGCGGACAGGATTGAGCGGCGCGGCATGATCAGTCTTCCCGCAGGTACTGGTACAAGGTTTCGCGACTGATGCCGAAGTCACGGGCCACCAAGGTTTTTTGATCGCCTGCCGCGACTCGCTGTTTCAACTTGGCAATTTGTTCGCTGTTCAGCGATTTCTTTCGTCCCCGGTAGGCACCGCGCTGCTTGGCCAGCACGATTCCCTCGCGCTGGCGTTCGCGGATCAGTGCGCGCTCGAACTCCGCAAAAGCCCCCATGACCGACAGCATCAAATTGGCCATCGGTGAGTCATCGCCGGTGAACGCCAGCCCTTCTTTGACAAACTCCATCCGCACGCCCCGTTGTGTCAGCCCCTGAACGATGCGGCGCAGGTCATCGAGATTGCGTGCCAACCTGTCCATGCTGTGCACCACCACGGTGTCGCCCTCGCGCACAAAGGCCAGCAGCCTTTCAAGTTCGGGACGTTGCGTGTCCTTGCCGGAAGCCTTATCGGTGAATACCTTACCGACTTCGATTTGCTCCAGTTGCCGATCAGGGTTCTGGTCGAAGCTGCTGACGCGGATATAGCCAATGCGTTGACCTTGCAAGGTGCCTCCAAAGGTAAAAGTGTCAGGATGAAATCCATTACCCTTGGCGGCTTGTGTCAATAAATACAAACTACAACTCTATTCTGACGTGCTTTGCGCCAAGCATCTGACATCAGGTTAGGGTATAGCTTAACCGGACACCTCGGCCTCTGTGCCTTTACTGCTTTTCGGTACAACCGTCAAGAACAGGCAGAGCGCTCCGATAGTTATCGCCACATCAGCGAGGTTGAAGGCGGGCCAGTGCGCAAGTCGCCAATGGAAGTCAAGGAAATCAACAACCTGTCCACGCAGCACACGATCCGCGACATTGCCCAGCGCACCGCCGAGGATCAGGCTGTATCCCATCGCTTCGAGACGGGGCAATTGCTGGCACAGCATGCGTCCCAGCCAAGCAGAAACGACCAGGCCCAGCGTGATGAAAAAGTAACGTTGCCAGCCGCCAGCGTTCGCCAGAAAGCTGAATGCCGCGCCGGGATTCAGGACATGGACGAAGTTGAAGAAGGGCGTGACTTCGACCTGTTCACCGTAGGCAAACGTGCGGGTGATGGCGAACTTTGCGAGCTGATCGGTCATGACAGCACTGGCGGCCACTGCGAACCAGACCCAAGTCGATGTGCGGCGAGCCGATTGCCACACAGGGACGGCCAGCGGCATCAGCCACCCGGCGAGCGCCGTGCAACTCAATCCAAGTACCCACCCCGCCAGCACATCGGCAGGAAAGTGCATTCCGGCTGCGATGCGTGACCAACCGACCAATGCGGCGTACAACACCAAGCCGATGCGGCCACGACGGCCTATCAAAGGCCAGAGCGCGCCGACCACCAGCGCGGCATAGGTGGCATGCCCGCTGGGCAGGCTGTAGTGTCGTTCGATGCCCCCGATAACGCGCACCATGTCGCCAAAAACGGCAGGCGGGCGTGGAAAGTCGATCCATAGCTTCAAGATGGTGGCGACGAGAAATGCCAACGCAAAGGCCACGCTAAAGACTCTGAGTCTGTACCGGATGGCATCGGCCCGCGTTGGGTCAGGTGCCGACTTTGACCATCCCCACATCGCCAAGAGCATCAGTGGTGCAGTCCAGTAGTTGCCTATCACAAGGTTGAAGAACGATGCCAGCGGTTCCAGCGCTGCAGGTGTGCTCATGTTGATGGCTTGGAACAACGCGATGTTCAGACCACCCCAGTCGTAGAGAAAGAATTTCCAGCTCATTTGCGCAACAGCCTCAAGCCATTGCCAACGACGAGCAAGCTGGCCCCCATATCAGCAAACACCGCCATCCACATGGTCGCTTGACCCGTGAAGGTCAGCACCAGAAATACTGCCTTGATGCCAAGGGCCAGCACAATGTTTTGCATCAGCACCTGCGCCGTCGCACGCGACAGGCGCACGAAGGTCGGAATCTTGCGCAGGTTGTCGTCCATCAGGGCCACGTCGGCGGTCTCGATTGCGGTATCTGTGCCAGCCGCTCCCATTGCAAAGCCGATGTCCGCACGCGCCAAGGCCGGGGCATCGTTGATGCCATCACCGACCATGCCAACCTTGCCGCTTCGGGCCAGTTGCTCCACTTCGCGCAATTTGTCATCTGGGAGTAGGTTGCCTTGCGCACGGTCGATTCCGGCTTGTGCGGCAATGGCCTGTGCCGTATGGGGGTTGTCGCCGGTCAGCATCATGGTGTTGATGCCCAGTGCGTGCAGCTCGGCGATGGCGGTCCTGCTGCTGTCCTTGATGGTGTCCGCTACGGCGAATAAGGCATGTACCGCCTTTGCGCCTACCAACATCACGACGGTCTTGCCAGCGGTTTCCAGCGCAGCGATGCGCTGCTCCAGCTCTGGTGTGCACTGCCCCAGCTCTTCGAGCATCCGGTGGTTGCCCAGATGGTAGGTCGCACCGTTGATTTGGCCTTGCACACCCCGACCGGGCAGCGCGTTGAATTCGGCCACGTCGAGCAAGGCAACCCCGTCCGTCTGCGCGGCCTGTGCCACCGCCTTGGATACAGGATGGTCCGAGCGGGCCGCCAGACTGGCAGCGATGCTGCGGCTGTCCGAGGCGAGTGCATTGCCCCATGTGACAAAGTCGGTCTGTGCGGGCTTGCCGTGCGTGATCGTGCCGGTCTTGTCCAGAGCCAGCCAGCGCAGCTTGCGGCCTTCTTCCAGATAGACGCCACCTTTGATGAGAATGCCGTGGCGGGCGGCGGCGGCCAGGCCGCTGACGATGCTGACCGGTGTAGAGATCACCAGTGCGCACGGGCAGGCGACCACCAGCAGAACCAATGCACGGTAGATCCAGTCGAGCCATGCCGCACCCATGAACAGCGGCGGCAACAACGCGACGGCGATGGCAACGCCGAATACAACGGGGGTGTACCAGCGGGCGAACTGATCGACAAAACGCTGAGTCGGCGCACGACTACCTTGCGCAGCCTCTACCGCGTGAATGATCCGGGCCAAAGTGGAGTTGTTGGCCAAGGCGGTGACGCGGTACTCGAACGAGCCGGATTCGTTGATCGTGCCAGCGAACACCGAATCACCGGGGGATTTTTCGACCGGGAGGCTTTCACCCGTGATCGGGGCTTGGTTGACGGCAGAGCGGCCTTCCAGCACCTCACCATCAAGGGCGATGCGCTCACCTGGTTTGACCCGGACGCGGGCGCCGATGGTGATTTGCTTGGCGCCCACCTCGCGCCATGTGCCGTCAGCCTGCTGTACCGTGGCCTGTTCCGGGGTCAGGTCGAGCAGGCCACGGATAGCGTTACGAGCGCGATCCAGCGATTTGGCTTCGATTACCTCGGCCAGCGCGAACAGTACCATCACCATTGCCGCTTCGGGCCAGTGGCCGATCAACATGGCACCCGTGACCGCAATCGACATGAGGGCGTTCATGTTGAGATTACGGTTCTTGAGCGCAATCCACCCCTTCTTGTAGGTGGAGAGGCCACCCGTGAAGACCGCGACAAGCGCCAGAACGACAACCGACCAGTGATTGCCGTTGTGGAGCCAGTAGACCGCCTCGGCCGCCGATGCAGTGACCAAGGAGATGCCCAGCGGCCACCAGTTGGTCGGCGTGGTCACAGGGGCGGCGGATGGAGATGCGACCTCTGCCGTGTCCACGACCTGCGCCTCGAATCCAAGCGCTTGCAGTGCCACGAGCACGTCTGGCAGAACCTGGTTCGCATGGCGTACCGACAGCGTGCGCTGCATCAGGTTGAAATCGAGATCAGCAACACCGGCCACGGTGCCGAGCTTGTTGCGGATCAACGTCTCTTCGGTCGGGCAATCCATCTTGGCAATGGACAGCTTGGTCGTCTGCTCGGCCGACGCCTGATCCATGCGCACAGCTTGCATGCCGATGGCCTTCAGCGCCTGCTCGACGGGAGACAACGAAGGCAATTCGTGTCGCACGGCCAAGGTACGTTGCATCAGGTTGAATTCAAGACCCGCCACCCCCGCCAGACCGGCCAGTTTGCTTCGGATCAGCGCCTCTTCGGTCGGGCAATCCATGTTCTCGATGCGGTACACCGCTTGAGCCGATCCGGTTGCCAGCGGGGCCGGTGCCGTGGGTTGGATGATCGGCTCAGTCGTGCAGCCACACCCCTTTGAAGCGCATTCGCTCATGAGTAACTCCTGAAAATCTTCTATTCAGCCTCCATTAAAATCTCTATAGTCACTATAGAGTCAAGTGATAATTGGAGATTGATGCATGGAAATCAGAATTGGCGACCTCGCCAAGCGCTCTGGGTGCGAGGTCGTGACCATCCGCTACTACGAGAAGGAAGGGCTACTGCCGAAGCCAGCGCGAAGCGGTGGCAACTTCCGGCTGTACGGTGAGGCGCACATTGAGCGCTTGCAATTCATCCGTCATTGCCGTTCGCTCGACATGACGTTGAGCGAGATTCGCGCATTGCTGGGTCTGCGAGACAACCCGATGCAGGACTGTGGGGAGGTCAACACGCTGCTGGAGGCCCATATTCAACAGGTGGAAATGCGTGTGTCCGCGCTGTTGCAGTTAAAACGGCACTTGGTTGATTTGCGCGAGAAGTGTTCTGGCTCTCGATCTGTAGAGGCGTGCGGCATTTTGCAAGGGTTGGGCAATTGCAATTGCCATGGTGAAAGTGCCACGAACAGTCAAACATCTGGGTAAGTAAGGGCTTAGCGTGCTTTATTTTCCGTTTTCTGAGGCGACCCCTATCTTGCCTTACCATCCTCGTTTTCAAAGGCGACAAACTCTTTAAAACAACCTTCATGCCGCATATGCAAACGTTCACAGAGTTTTTGAGAGGCCAGATTGTAAACTTCTACCCAGGCATACAAACGCCTGGCATCTTTTACTTTAAATAAATAATCAAATAGTGCAGCAACTGACTCGCTCGCATATCCCTGACGTTCATAACGTTGATTAAAATGCCAGCCCACTGACCATGTATTGCTGTCTGGCTCGTCGCTATTGTCCGCAAAAAAATGTCCGATTAACGTATCAGTTTCTTTTAGACAAACGGCAAACTGCGCTGGGTCCGTGGCTCGTTTAGCCACGTCGCTCTCCGCCTCGGCTAGCGAATGTAACTTTTCATCATTAAAGCAAGGAGCACGTGGTGAAGAGAGGTAATCGAAAAGTGCTGCCGCATCCTCTGCCTTAAAAGGGCGAATGATTAACCTTTGAGTGACAATGATGTTCATAATGTCCTTGATAATGTTATGCCAGCCAGTTCAGCAAGAAACCTGCTTTAAACTGGCCGGGACACAGGGCAGAGATTAGCCGTTCCGGCTATTCCCAGGTCTGCCTTTTCGCATGCCAGTAAATCGGGTGATCGCCACGAAAAATACCGGAACAAAGAAAATGGCCAGTAGCGTTCCGCTAATCATCCCGCCGAATACACCGGTGCCAATCGCATGCTGCGTGCTGTCGCTGGCTCCACTGGCGAGCATCAGCGGAACAACACCTAATGTGAAAGCCAGAGAAGTCATGAGTATTGGCCGCAAGCGCTGCTTTGCTGCCATCAATGTCGCATCAATAAGGCTCTTTCCTTCATTCATCAATTGTCTCGCGAACTCGATAATCAAAATCGCATTCTTGGCGGAAAGTCCAATCAGGGTTATCAGGCCCACTTTGAAAAAGACGTCATTCGTCATATTCGTAACGGATACGGCGAGCACAGCGCCAAGCAGCCCCAGAGGAACAACGAGTATGACCGCGAAGGGAACGGACCAGCTTTCGTAAAGCGCAGCCAGCACCATGAATACCACCAGTACCGAGAGCACAATAAGACCCGGAAGCTGTGATGCGGACTCCCTTTCCTGTAACGAACTTCCCGCCCACTCACCGGCGAACCCCGGTGGTAAGTGCTTAGCCAGCTTGTCCATTGCCGCCATTGCGGTACCCGACGATTTTCCCTGTGCGGCACTCCCGGTAATGCGTATGGCAGGATACCGGTAAAATCTTTATCAATACTCTGCACCACGCCCTTGACCTCAACCTTTCGGCCACCAATCTTGTCATCCGCTGCAACTTCGTTTTCATCGTAGAATGCGGTTAAAGCTTTAGCCGTAGTTCTTTAAACACTACCATCAGAGTCATCACTACCGGCGTTAGCCTTAACGGATTGCTTCGGACCATTTAAGGCTGCGGTAAACTAAGAAATGACGCTCTTATTTCTGTATAACTGACGAACTCAGTGCAGGAATGAGGTTCGGTTTTGTCTTTAGCGACAACTTTACCTTTTTCATGAATCATCATGCCTGCATCCGTACCGAGGATAATGGTGTCATGAATAATTGAATATGCAGGGGTTCCTTTCTCCATGCCCTGTGTGGCTTGCGCTAATACTCCTTTGGTTGATTGTTCACTCGGTTCTTTGGCGTTGATTTCACCTTTTATCGCCAGCTCACAGGTTGTAATGAATCGCGTTCGGATATAGGCTGCGGCGGAGTTATTATAGTGCTGCAGATTCCAGGTGCTACGGGATGCTTGTTGGCCAGCAATCACAGAAAAAGAGAAAACGATGAAGGACAGCGCTAACGTTTTTTTCATTTCCATTCTAGAGAAAAATAAAAATAAAAATAAAAATAAAAACAAAAACAGGCGGCTTAAGAGGCGAGTTAACTCACGGTGGCTTTGGCGTTTATTGGATGCGGGTTTAAAGGTTCATTACTCGGTCAGACTTTGCCGTCGCACCAGAGAGTAGAATATGCTCCCTTGTATTCAGGTCGATACCGATAATTGACGGTGAAAATTCTCCCGTTGTGTCGTACTGAAGACCATAGTATCGGTTCGGTGTATCAGTTTCACTATCAACTCGTGATTTTACGTTGATAAACACTACGTGGATAGAAGGCAGATCCTTTTCACTTGCTGCTATTCTGATAGCTTCTATATGGGCGATATTCCGTTTAAACGTATCCTGTAACTTAAGCCGCCGTTTATCCGGAAATTTAGCCCATATTGAGTCGTTAATATCACCTTTAAGCGTCCCAGCGTAGTTTCTTTTTTCTAATAAATAAATGCCGTGGGCATAAATAGCACATGAAAAACATGAGTGGTTTGCCTGCTTTTATGGGTAATGTCAGGTCACGTAGCAGAATGACACTATCTCCCTTCAGTAACGTACTAGGTATTTGACTTTTTTGCAACCGTCTAATTGTTGGATATCAAGGTCAGAATACAAAGAATATTAGCTGTCGGCAGGAAAATGACAGTGACGCCAGCGATGTTGGCTATTTCGAAATCCATTTATCATCCCAGATGGTGGATGCTTGTGGATTACAATCTACTGCCCAGTTTTTCTGCATCTTATTTTAGCACATCTGTAGCTGAAATTACAGACTTGTTATACGCCTTTCAGGTTATACGCCTTTCAGAGCGCCCGGTAATTGCAGATCTCTCTACCTTCAGCGGCTATGTTACCAAGGCTTCTGAATTTCTCATCCTGATGTGCTTCGTAGCGCCTGATTTACAAGTTTCTCATGTTCTCCTCCTGTATCCGAATAGTCTACACAAAGGATTTAATCCACTATACCAGACAGGGGAAGATTTTAGACAACACCCATACGTGTTTTGCCAGAATGCACAAAATAGTTTTAAGGTGTTTAAGCGCAGCGCCGATGCTTGATAGGCAGTGATAGGGATTGAGAATGTGGAATGGACGAATAATGGCATGAAAAAAAGTTACTTTTTACGTACCCTGTATATCCGTGAAAGTTTGATTAATACTTGTAACACTTTTACTCAAAAAGTTGAACACGGTCGATTTTTCCATGTTTAACTTTTTATAAAAAAGTTGAACATAAGAATCCACTCCATGTTTAACTTTTTATAAAAAAGATGAACATAAGATTTCACTCCATGTTTAACTTTTTATAAAAAAGTTGAACATCAGAGTTCACTCCATGTTTAACTTATTCATGAAAAGTTAAACATAAGGCAGCATTACCATGTGCGACTTTTATCGAAGAAGTTGCACATAAGCAGTAGACTGAGTACAGGATTTTGTTAAGTGAAGACCACTTCTGGTAAAAAAGTGTTACATGCATTAGCATTGTTCATAATCAGCTGATCTGACTAATTGACTAAAAGTGTTACAGGACAGGGGGTTCAGAAAAGTTAATTTAAACCTGATCTTCTGAGGCTTCAGATTATGTTTTTTCTCTTAAGGGGGGCAGATTTTTACTGCCTTGCATTTACAAGGCCTAAAGGAGGGGATGTACAAGATGCTTGCTGATACACAAGACGCCTTATCCCACTCCCCTCCCGGGTTTTACAGTGTGAAATGCCTATAATTCGGGATTTCATCACCTGACAGAATCCCTGCATTGCTAGGTTTAGTTGATTAAAAATGTCCATATCTCAGTACTGATATTGTTTCAACTTATTGGTGAATGTGAGTTTTTTTCTTAAAGGGTAGCGTATTACCGCCAAAAATATGTGTTATTATCTGGCGTTAATTCTAAGTTTATTTTTAAGTGAGTTCACATGTCTGAAGTGCTCAAATCATTAAACAATATCCGTACTCTTCGCGCTCAGGGCCGTGAGCTTCCTTTAGAAATTCTCGAAGAAATCCTTGAAAAGTTAGAAGTAGTTGTCTCTGAACGTCGTGAGGAAGAATCATCCAAAGCAGCTTCCCTGCAAGCTCGTCAGGAAAAATTTGAAGCCCTGCGTAAATTAATGGAAGAAGATGGTATTAACCCTGAAGAGCTAATGGGCGCATTCTCTTCAAAATCTTCCTCACCGAAGAAATTCCGTGAGCCTCGCCCTACCAAATATACATTTACTGATGAAAATGGTGAGACCAAAACATGGACGGGTCAGGGACGCACTCCTAAAGATCTAACTGAGCAACTTTCAGCAGGTAAAACTCTGGATGATTTCTGATCTAAGTCAGATTTAATGAAAGTGTACGCAATATTCAACCCATTAAAAGTGGCCGTAATCTGGCCTTTTTTGATACTGTCTTTTTATGAGTTTAATATTTCCTATTTATGATAAAGGTTATTGGTTGTTTGAAGGCCTCAAGATTTTCGGTTATTTTTTTAGCATTCATTTAACTATTAAATTTCCCTCACAATGTTATGCTTAAATGAAATTACTATATTATGACGGATGGCCGTTATTTGCATTGGATTCGATGCATAACAATACATGCAATAAAAACCTTTTAAAATTAAGCTTTAATCCATCCTGTTTTTTGGAACAGGAGGTTGCATTTCTCTGTGCTATATAGGTTAGGCAGATATTATGGGGCGCGCCATCTGTTTGTTGATTCGACTTAATGGTATGTGAACTAAGTGGTGACTTATACTACAAATATGTTGCGGATATACAGCCCAGTGAAGTTATAGTTCGGCCATGTTTAAATACAAAATTCGCTTTGCGCTATAGCAGATAAGAATCTGGTCTATAACACATCATGTTTACCATTAAGACGGGATGCTGACGCCCAGCTTATGTATTTTCGAACGGTATGACTTTAGGCTCATCCATCGATGGTAATACCAGGAATGCGAATCTCGTTAATAAAATCCGGATCTATTTCCTCCCACAATTGGCCAACATGGACCGCTACTGGATTTTCCATGGCGCTTACCTTTATCCTTAATTAGCTTAATTTTCTCAAGTGACCCACCCGTTCGGATTGAAAGGATTTCATCCTTAACACCTTAATCTTTGAGCTCACATATGATAGGACGGTATTTGAGTGGTACAGGTTTTGCCTTTATCACAGTGATTCCTTATCAGTCATCCATTGCTAACGGTCGAGGTCCGCATGAAGACGAGACTTCCGGCGCTGTAAATCAGCTCTCTGCGCTCAGGAAAAGACATAGCCGCTATGTAGGGGAAAGCGCCATTGTTCACATATTGTAAACGGGTATGGGCGGTGCTATCATGTTCACATAATGTAAACGGATGGAACGACCGCAAGATGCACGTAATTTCAAAAGAGCCTTTTGAGGAAGCGGCAAAGCAATATCCCAACGATTCGTTAGCCGTTCGGGCGCTGTACCGCTTAGTCCGCGAGACGGACTTTTCTTCTCCAGCTGAGATGCGAACGCTGATACCGAGCCTGGACAATTTTAAGTATCGTAATAAGTGGTGGGTGTTGGATGTAGGGGGCAACAACTTGAGGGTTATCGCCTATATCAATTTCGTGAATAAACGCTTCTATGTGAAGCACATCGCCACCCACGCTGATTACGACAAGTTGACCCGCTATTACAGGGAGAACAAAGAATGATTACCGACACTGCAAAAGCCATTGAAGCAACCAAACAACTCGTAGCTGCTGTTCCCTTCCTGGGGGGCAGTTCGTCCGAGAGCGATTACCGCGAAGCGATAGAGTTGGTGGACTATCTGATCGAAAACGACGACGAGAACCCGCTTATTGACTTCCTGGCGAGTAAAATTGCTGACTATGAGGATAACAGCCCTCGTTTCGCTGAATTCAACAAGGCTATCGCTGAAATGCCAGTCGGCGTTGCCCTTCTGCGCACCCTGATTGACCAGTACAGGCTGTCTTATTCTGACCTTAAGGAGGAGATCGGCTCTAAATCGCTGGTTAGCCAGATTCTCTCTGGTCAGCGGTCACTGACAATCATGCACATTAAGGCGCTGTCTGCTCGTTTTGGTGTCAAACCAGAGTGGTTCCTTTGACTGTCACGTAGTCCATAAACATTTTCTCTGCTGCTCTGGTGATTTTCCTGCAATCGCCAGAGCGTCAATAAACGGCTGCTTTTCCAACGCGAACTGATCAGCCAACTGCTCCAGTCCCTTGTTTTTCTCTTCCTCTTTCTGTAACGCTGCCTCTTTCTTGGCGGCATGAATCGCCACGGATAATCTAGACACTTCCTAGCCGTTGATAATACTGGTTTT
>JADHEE010000565.1_pt1 | contig 13945 bp, 13 predicted proteins | sample 8952401 | NCBI WGS metagenome assembly JADHEE01 (sample SAMN16124438, study PRJNA663242) | bioreactor sludge metagenome | isolation source: sludge (ammonium) | place: India:Bengaluru | collected 2019-02-28
CCCGCGCCGTCAACACGGGGGAAGCTCACGAAAAAACGGCCGCCGGAAACCCGTCGATTACCGTACCGGCCGGCGGAACAGCGCCCAGAGCGACACGCCGAACAGCACGCAGAAACACACCCCCGACCAGTTCGCCAGGGACAGCCCGAGGAACACCCAGTCCTTGTCCTTGCACAGGCCGGTCACCATGAACATCGACGGCCACACGCTCCCCAGCCAGTCCACCAGCCGCTCGACCAGCGTCGGATCGCCGAAACCGCATTCGACCGCGTTTTGCGGCGCATATTGCATCCAGCTCTGCTCGCCGGCCGCCAGCACGCCGCCCAGCGCCGCCAGCGCCGCCAGCAGCGCCCACGGCCGGCGCCACCTCGGCAGCAGCGCCCCGGCCAGCCCGACACAGGCCAGGACCATGTACAGGAAACGCTGGAAGTTGCACCAGTAGCAGGGCTGCAGGCGAAACGCCTCGCCCAGCGCCAGCCCGCCGGCCAGCAGCCCCAGCGACACGGCGGCCAGCCCGCCGAAGATCCCTCTGTCCGAAATACGCATGCCTTCATCCCATGGCCCGATCGACGGCAGATTCTAGCAGGCCGGCCGGCGCTCCATCGCGCGGATCGCGGCGGGTTGGCCGCCCGCGCCGATCATCGAGTATCATTCTTCCGTTATTTACCCTTCGTTGCCGCAACGTCTCCACTACGCCATGAAAACACGCATCCTGCTGGTCGAGGACGATGACCGCCTGGCCAAGCTGACGGCCGAATACCTGCAGAAGAACGACTTCGACGTCACCATCGAGGCGCGCGGGGATACCGCGGAGACGCGCATCCTGAGCGACGACCCGGACCTGGTGATCCTGGACATCATGCTGCCGGGCAAGGACGGCTTCGAGGTCTGCCGCTCGGTGCGCGCCCGCTACCAGGGCGTGATCCTGATGCTCACCGCGCGCGACGAGGACCTCGACCAGATCCTCGGCCTCGAACTGGGCGCCGACGACTACCTGGCCAAGCCCGTCCAGCCGCGCCTGCTGCTGGCGCGCATCAAGGCCCTGCTGCGCCGCACGCCGGCGCCGTCCGAAACGGCGGACGCCCCCGGCGAAAACAGCGAGGCGGCGGAACTCTCCTTCGGCAACTTCCGCATCAGCCAGGCCACGCGCAGCACGCATCTCGGCGACGAGACGATCGACCTGACCACCGCCGAGTTCGACCTGCTCTGGCTGCTCGCCCTGCATGCGGGCAGCATCCTGTCGCGCGACGACCTGCTGCAGCAGTTGCGCGGCATCGGCTTCGACGGCCTCGACCGGTCGATCGACGCCCGCATCTCCCGGCTGCGCCGCAAGCTCGGCGACGACCCGGAAAACCCCACCCGAATCAAGACCGTGCGCGGCAAGGGCTACCTGTTCAGCAAGCATGACTGGCAATAGCCGCAGCAGCAGCCTGCTCAACATCTTCGGCCGCTACAAGCACACCCCGTGGCGGGGCGGCTACAGCCTGTCGCGCCTGTTCCTCAGCTTCTACCTGCTGGTGATGGGCTCGTTCGTGGTGGTCGCCTTCGTCGCCGACTTCGTCATCTCGTCGGCGCTCAAGGGCATCACCGACGACTACACCAGCCGCTTCATGCGCGGCACCATCGTGCTGATCGAGGACGCGCTGTTCCAGAAGCCGCGCTCGGAATGGTCGACGCTGATCAAGGAGCTCGACTCACAGTTCTCGTACCGCCTGAACATCGTCGACCGCTGGTCGCTCAAGCTCAAGCCCAAGCAGGCGGAAAAGCTCGACGCCGGCGAACTGGTCGTCGACTCCGACGGCGACATAATCTATCACCGGCTGAAACAGACGCCGCAGATCCTGGTGGTCGGCCCCTTCACCCCGGACGCCAACTCGGACCGGCCGCGCGCCATGCCCTTCGACCTGCGCATCCGGCTGCTCACCTGGAGCCTGATCGGCCTGTTCGTGGCGGTCGCCGTGTGGTTCTGGGTGCGCCCGTTCTGGCGCGACCTGGAAGCCCTGCGCAAGACCGCGCGGGCGCTCGGCGAAGGGCATTTCGAGCGGCGCGCGCCGGAGGCCAAGAGCAGCGCCTTCGACCTGCTGACCGAAACGATGAACGGCATGGCCGAGCGCATCCAGCGCCTGATCGCCTCGCAGAAGGAATTGTCCAGCGCCATCTCGCACGAACTGCGCACGCCGATCTCGCGCATGCGCTTCGCCCTCGAAATGCTGGCCGAGACGCCGGAGAAGGAAGAGCGCGAGCGCCTGTGGCAGATGATGGAGGAGGACCTCGACGAACTCGACGAACTGATCGAATCCAGCCTGGCCTACTCGCGCTTCGAGCGCGAGCAGCCGGAGCCCCACCTGAAGTCGATCGAGTTCGCCACCTGGCTGACCGAGGAGGTCGACTCGCTGCGCATTCTCTCGCGCAACCTGGAACTGTCGATCGACACCAGCGCGCTGCCGGCCGGACAATGCGTCGAGCTCGACCTGAAGAGCATGCCGTACGCCATCACCAACCTGCTGCGCAACGCCCTCAAATACGCCAAGAAGCGCATCGTGGTCAGCGCCGAGGTGGTGGGCAGGAACATCCGCGTGCACGTCGACGACGACGGCATCGGCATCCCGCCCGACGAACGCCAGCGCGTATTCACCGCCTTCATCCGGCTGGACCGCTCGCGCGACCGCACCACCGGCGGCTACGGCCTGGGCCTGGCCATCGTCCGGCTGGTCATGGAACAGCACGGCGGCACCGCCTTCGCCGACGATTCGCCGATCGGCGGCGCGCGCTTCACCCTGAGCTGGCCCCTGTTACAAAGCGTCACACAATCCTGACGAAAGCGCCAAAGACAGCCTTTTTGGTGCTGACTATAGTTTCCGCCTCATTGATAAGTCCGATGGAGAATCCTGGCATGCTCCCGCGCTTTCAACCTCCCCTGCTTCGCGCCAAGAGCACGTCCCGCCAGGACGCCGGCGACCGTTCCACCGGTCCGGCCCATAGCGTCGCCGCTCCCTGTACCCCGCAACCGGCCAGGAAAACGCAAGCTTGAGACCAGCATCTTCCCGGCCGACGAAATTTCCCCTCGCCGAGGGCATCGGCATTTTCGTCGGGATTCTCGCCTGGGACCTGTTGAGCGAAGGCCGTCTCAATCTCTTCAAAGCGCTGTTGATCGCCGTCCCGTGCACGCTGGTGTGGTACGCCGTCCGCTGTTGGAAACACGCCAACCGGACGGAAAAATGGCGCCATTGAGCGCCGCGCGCAGCTTTCCGAACCGTTACAGTCCGTCACGCAAACGCCGCACAAGGCCAACAGACCGGCGGGCCCGCCTTCCCTATACTGCAAGCGTTGCTTCAGCGTCCCCCGCTGGCAATGTTTGACCCTCCCTGACCCATCGCAACGATGGGATTTATGTCCCGAACCACACCGGTTCGGGATTTTTTTTGCCCGCGCGGCGGCGAGGCGGAATCGCGTCAGGCCGGCGCCGGGCGCGTCTCCTCCGGTGTGTTCGGCAGCATCCGCACCTCGCGCTGCGGGAAGGGAATCGAGATGCCTTCCCGGCGGAAGACGCGCAGGATTTCGAGGTTGATGTCCGAACGCACGCCGCCCGTGCCCAGCTCGGGATCGCCGACCCAGAAGCCGAGCTCCAGCATGATGCTGCTGTCGGCGAATTCGGTGAGCATGACGCCCGGCGCCGGATCGGCGAGGACGCGCCGGTGCGTCCTCGCGATCTCGACCATGAGATTCATGGCGTGCTCGACGTCGGTATCGTAGGCGACGCCGACGGGGGTCGCCACGCGGATGCGGTTGTCTGAAAACGACAGGTTGCGCACCATGTTCCCCACCAGATATTCGTTGGGAATGATGACCTCCGTGCCCGAGAGCATGCGCAGCACCGTGTAGCGCGTGGTGATGCGGGTCACCGTGCCGGTCGTCTTGTCGTCGAGCGCGACCAGGTTGCCGAGCCGGATCGAGCGGTCGAGCAGGATGATGAAGCCGCTCACGTAGTTGCTGGCGATGCGCTGCAGGCCGAGGCCCAGGCCGACCGCCAGGGCGCCGCTGAAGACGGACAGCGCGGTCACGTCGATGCCGAGCAGCGACAGGCTGAGCAGCAGGGCGATCACCGACAGCAGCGCCTTGGCCAGCCGGGCCAGCACTTCGCGCAGGTTGGCGTCCATTTCCCGCACCGCCGCCAGGCGGTGCTCGATCACGCTGCCGACCCACAGCGCGGCGAGCAGCGTGACGCAGACGGTCACCGAGCCGTGCAGCAGCGTCCACAGATCGAGGCGCTGCCGGCCGACGCTGAACGAGACCTGTTCGAGCCCTTCGATGACGTCGTCCGACAGGCCGGTCATCTCGATGATCATGCCGCCCCAGATGACGAAGGCCGCGAACCGTTCGAAGTTGCGCAGGAAGCTGCCGTGCGGAAACACGCCGCGCAGCACGTACACGAAAATGCGCACCAGGACCCAGGAGGCAAGCAGCAGGGAGGCGACGCTGAGCAGCGCCAGATGGCCCACGCCGAGATGTTCGAGGACGCGGCGCAGCACCCCGGCCAGGATCAGCGCGATCAGGGGAAAGGCGATGCGCTTGATGCTGCCCGCGCCGAAGGCGAGCAGCGCGTTGTGCCCGTTCAGGACGTGCGCGTGGCGGTTGCGCCGCAGGCGGTAGGCGAGCCACCAGGAGATGCCGAGAATCGCCGCCAGCGCGCCGAGCAGCCAGTAGAACTCGACGGAATTGAGGTCGCCCCAGAGATGATTGAGCAGGGCGAAGATTTTTTTCTCGCTCATCGACGCTCCATGACCGCGGCAAAGAAACCGTCCGTGCCGTGCCGGTGCGGCGCCAGGCGCAGGCGCGCGCCGGTCTCGACGGCGATGCCCTGCCCGCCCAGCACGTCTTGCGCGGACACCGGCGCGAATTCGGGATGTTCGGCGAGGAAGCCGTCGACCACGCCGTCGTTTTCGGCGTCGAGCAGGCTGCAGGTGGCGTAAACCAGCCGCCCGCCGGGTTTGACCAGCCCCGCCGCCGCGCGCAGGATCGCGGCCTGCTTGGCGGCCAGTTCCGCGACGCTCGCCGGCGTCTGGCGCCATTTCAGGTCGGGATTGCGGCGCAGGGTGCCGAGGCCCGAGCACGGGGCGTCGACCAGCACTCGGTCCAGCTTGCCGGCCAGGCGCTTGATCTTGACGTCATGTTCCGAATCGATGCGCGCGGGATGCACGTTGGACAGCCCCGAGCGGGCCAGGCGCGGCTTGAGCCTGGCCAGCCGCTTCTCGGCCACGTCGAAGGCGTACAGCCGCCCCTGCGAGTGCATCATGGCGCCGAGCTGCAGGGTCTTGCCGCCCGCCCCGGCGCAGAAATCGGCGACCATCTCGCCGCGTTTCGGCTGCAGCAGGAAGCCGAGCAGCTGGCTGCCTTCGTCCTGCACCTCGACGCGGCCGTCGAGGAACAGCGGCTGGCGCGCCAGCGAGGGCTTGCCGGCCAGCCGGATGCCGAGCGGCGAGAAGCGGCACGGCTCCGCCTCGATGCCGTCCGCGCGCAATCCGTCCAGCACGGCTTCCCGCCCGGCCTTGAGCGTGTTCACCCGCAGGTCGAGCGGCGCCGGCTGGTTGAGGCTGGCCGCCAGTTCTTCCAGCTCGTCCGCCGCGAACTGGCTGGCCAGCGCGTCGAACAGCCAGTCCGGCAGGTCGAGGCGGACCGCCGGCGGCAGCTCGTCGAGGCGGACGGCCTTGGCCTGCCCCAGCCATTTCGCCTCGGTTTCGCTCAGCACCGGCTCCAGCTCGCGCCGGTTCAGGCCCTGCCCGAAGGCCAGCGCGGCGAGCACCAGCCGGCGCGAGACGACCTCGTCGAGGCAGCGCGCCGACAGCGAGCGTTTGCGGCGCAGCACCGCGTACACCGTCTCGGCGATGAAGCCGCGATCCTTGTGGCCGAGCTCGCGATGCTGGCGGAAATAGCGGGAGACGACCGCATCCGCGGCGAACGGCGAGCGCAGCAGCTCGGCGAGCAGCGCCTCGGCGTGCTTCAGGACGGCAGGGGAAAAACGCATGTCATTGTTCCAGCAGGATTTGGGTGGCCGACTGCACGTACACGCCGCCCTTGTTGTCGATGTGGCGAATTTTAACCGGCAGCAGCCGGTAATCGTAGGCCAGCCAGATCTCGGTGGTGGTCTCGCCGGGCAGCCGCAGATGGCGGGCGCGCAGGGCGCCCAGCGGAATCTCGATGTCCTCGTCGCCCAGGTATTCGACGCGGAAGACCGCGTATTTCTTGCCCGTGGCGAGCGGCAGCGCGGCCGTTCCGCCCGGCGCGAGGTCGGAGAAGCCGAGCTGGTAGAAGACCGACAGCAGGTCCTGCGTGCCCGGTTCGAGCGCGTGCTCGCTGCGGTCGCCGATGCGCAGGCGCATGGCTTCCCAGTCGAACAGCGCCCGCTCGCGGCCGCGGCGCCCGTCGCGCAGGACGCCGAAGGCATCCGGCCGCAGGCCGCGCGCCGTGACGCGCCCGACGCTCTCCATTTCCAAGCTGACCGAGCGGAGCAGCCACGCCAGCCCCGTCGTCTCGGCCGACGAGGACAGACGATAGCGCTCCCCGTCGAGTTCCCATTCCTGGCGCGCGACGCCGATCTCGAACCCCGAGTCGCCGCGATCCACCCGGAAGCGGATGCTGCCGCGCGGCGGCAGGCGTTGTTCGGACGGCCCGGCCGCTGCGGTATCCGGCGCGGCCGGGCTGCCGCTCCGCGCGGCATCCGGCGCAGCGGAGCCGGCCGCGCTTGCGCCGTCCGGCACCGGCGGCGGGGACTCCACGGGCGCTTGTACCGTGGGCGCGGAGGATTCCGGCGCGGCGGGCACGGCCAGGATGCGTGGTTGCCGGGGCGCCGCGGGCCGGCTGGCGGAGGGTGTCCGTGCCGCGGGTTCCGCCTTGTGCGGCGCGGGGCGGGGCTCCGCCTCGCGCGGCGAGGGCGCGGGCGGCTGCACCTTTGGCGGCTCCGGCGCGGGACGCAGTTCGGCGACCAGCGCGGGCGCCTCGGGTTCGGGCGCCAGGTCGATCTCCGGCCCGAACAGCGCGGCGGCGTGCAGGCCGAGCGAGGCGAGGAAGGCGAGGAAGAGCGCGACGGGCATACGGCCCATGCCGCTAGCGGCGCTCCCGGAGGGCGGGCGAAATCAGGCAGCCGTCCGCGTCCTGCCCGGCGGCCAGCTCGACGCGCCCGCCGGCGAGGCGCAGGCGGCCTTCGGCGAACCAGCGCACGGCCAGCGGGTAGAGACGGTGCTCCTGCGCCAGCACGCGCGCCGCGAGGCTGGCCGCGTCGTCGCCGTCGAGCACCGGCACGGCGGCCTGCGCGATGATCGGGCCGTGGTCCAGCGCCGGCGTGACGAAATGCACCGTGCAGCCGTGGATGCGCACGCCTTCGTCGAGCGCGCGCTGGTGCGTGTGCAGGCCGGGAAAGGCCGGCAGCAGCGACGGATGGATGTTGATCAGCCGGCCGGCGTAGCGCGCCACGAAGCCGTCGCCGAGGATGCGCATGAAGCCGGCGAGAACGACGAGGTCGGGTGCGAAGGCGTCGATCGCCTCGGCCAGGGCGGCGTCGAAGGCGTCCCGCCCCGCGTGCCGCGCGTGGTCGACGACCCGCGTCGGAATGCCGCGCGCCGCGGCGAATGCGAGGCCCGGCGCGGCGGGACGGTTGGCCAGCACGGCGGCCACGCGCACGGGCAGCGTGCCGGCGGCCGCGGCGTCGATCAGCGACGCCATGTTGCTGCCGCGTCCGGAGATGAGGATGACGATGGATTTCATTTGATTCCCAGCGCGCCGACGGGCAGGAAAACCGCCGTGGCGACAGTTTGGGTCAGCCGCGTGATCGAGCGGCCGTGCCGGTCGGCGACGATCTTGGACATGAAGTCGAGCAGGCCGATGACGCGGCCGAACTCGCGCTCGAAGCTCAGGTTGGGGTTGCTCCGGTCGAGCTCGTTGGAGGCCAGCAGCGCCTGCCCGCCCGGAGTGCGCGTCGAGGACATCTTCCACACGGCGATCTCGACGTTGCGCGCGCAATTGTAGAGTTTCTGCTCGTCGAGGGCGTCCAGCACGTAGAAATCGTCCTTGTGTTCGAAGGCCGCGTCGACCATGCCGATCAGGCCGGCCATCACGGCCAGCACGCGATCGCCGGCGTAGTCGGCGCTGAAGGCGTGCAGCGCGGCGGCGCCCTCGCGGCGCCCGCCGAGTTCGGGGAAATCGGCGCGGCCCGAGAACAGGCGGCTGACCGCCGCGTCTAGGCTAGGCTGGCCGGACTTCTTCCATTCCCCCGGATTGCGCCGGTAGAGTTTTTCCGCCACCCGGCGCAGTCCGGCCATCACTTCGGCGCGGTTGGCGTCGATCACCCGGTCGATCTCCGTCTTCGCCAGGTAGCGCGGCTCGAAGCGCGTTTCCTTCTGGCCGCCCGCGCCGACTTTCGTCGCGCATCCGTCGAGCGCGAAAAAAGTCAGGAAAAACAGGAGGAAGGCGGCGATTGTCGGCATCCGGGAATGATAGCGCGGAAAACGCGGCCGCCGCCGGGTTGACCACGGCGACACGGCGGGCACGGCGAGAGGCAAGAACCTTTTAACCACAACGAACACGACGGGCACAACGAAAAACGAGAAACAAGATTTTGGCCTTTCGCCGTGCCCGCCGTGTCGCCGTGGTTAATTAAGATTTTTCAGGTTTTGCCTTTCGTCGTGCCCGCCGTGTCGCCGTGGTTAATTAAGATTTTTCAGGTTTTGCCTTTCGTCGTGCCCGTCGTGTTCGTTGTGGTTAAAAAGCCCGTACCCTGCCGCCGCGACAAACTCAGTCCGGAGCCGCCAGCCCTTCGAGCAGCTGCTGCAGCTCGCCGCTCTGGTACATCTCGCGCATGATGTCGCAGCCGCCGACGAACTCGCCGCGCACGTAGAGCTGCGGAATGGTCGGCCAGTCGGAGAAGGCCTTGATGCCTTCGCGGATCGCCGGTTCCTCGAGCACGTTGACGCTGAAGAACAGCGGCAGGTTGCAGGCTTGCAGGATCTGCACCGCGGTGGCCGAAAAGCCGCACATCGGCGCGCGCGGCGTGCCCTTCATGTAGAGCACCACCGGATGGCCGGTTACCTGTTCCCTGATGATTTCCTGTACGTCCATGTGAAAGAACCTCTCGTAAAAAAGAAGAAAATCGGCAGCGGCCCGGTTTCAGGCGGGCCGCCGGCCGCCGCTGACCCGCTCTATCCCGGCGGCGTCCCGCCACGAGGCCGTTTCCAGGAAACCGGCCCGTTCCAGCAGCTTGCGCACTTCGACCGCCTGATCGTAGCCGTGTTCCACCAGCAGCCCGCCGCCGGGCGCCAGGTGGTCCGCCGCCCCGGCGACGATGCGTCGGAGGCAGGCCAGCCCGTCGCCGCCCGCGACGCCGTCGGTGAGCGCGTGCGGCGGCTCGAACGGCAGGCCGTTCAGCGCGAGGTGCGGATCGCCGTCGGCCACGTACGGCGGATTGGAGACGACGAGGTCGAAACGCTCATCGCCGAGCGGCGCGTACCAGTCGCCCAGCAGGAAGCGCACCGTTGCGCCGTGCCGCGCCGCGTTGGCCCGCGCCACGTCGAGCGCGGCGGCGGAGACGTCGACGGCCGTCACCGCGGCGCGCGGACAGCGGCGCGCGAGCAGCACGGCGACGATGCCGGAACCGGTGCCGAGGTCGACCACGCGCGGCGCGTCCAGGCCCCGCGCCGCCAGCGCCTGCGCCGCGAGATCGACCAGCAGCTCGGTCTCGGGACGCGGAATCAGCACCGCCGGGCCGACCGCGAACTCCAGGCCGCCGAACCACGCGCTGCCGACGAGATAGGCCAGCGGCTCGCCCGCCGCCCGGCGCGCGGCGAGTTCGGCGAAACGCGCGGCTTCGGCCGGCGTCATGGCACGTTCGGGGTGCGCGATCAGCTCGGCGTGGGTGCAGCCGCAGACATGTTCCAGCAGCAGCCGCGCGTCGAGCCGCCCGATGTTCCCGCCGGCCTGCCGCCAGGCCTCGCCCAGGCGCGCCGCCGCGCGGCGGGAATCATCCGGCATCGGCCAGCGCGGCCAGCTGCTCGGCCTGGTGCTCGGTGGACAGGGCGTCGATCACGTCGTCGAGATCGCCGTCCATGATCGCGTCGATCTTGTACAGCGTCAGGTTGATGCGGTGGTCGGTCACCCGGCCCTGCGGGAAGTTGTAGGTGCGGATGCGCTCGGAGCGGTCGCCGCTGCCGATCAGGCTCTTGCGCGTCGAGGCGATCCGGGCGTGCTGCTCGCGCTCCTGCGCGTCGCGGATGCGCGCGACCAGCACCGCCATGGCCTGCGCCTTGTTCTGGTGCTGCGAGCGGCCGTCCTGGCATTCGACGACGATGCCGGTCGGCAGGTGCGTGATGCGCACCGCCGAGTCGGTCTTGTTGATGTGCTGGCCGCCGGCGCCGGAGGCGCGGAAGGTGTCGATGCGCACGTCCGCCGGATTGATCTGCACGTCTTCGAGCGCGTCGGCCTCGGGCATCACCGCGACGGTGCACGCCGAGGTGTGGATGCGCCCCTGCGCCTCGGTCTCCGGCACGCGCTGCACGCGGTGGCCGCCGGATTCGAACTTGAGCCGCGAATACACGCCGGCGCCGGCGATGCGCGCGATGACTTCCTTGTAGCCGCCGAGCTCGGCCTCGCTCGCCGAGACCACCTCGACCTGCCAGCGCCGGCGCTCGGCGTAGCGCGTGTACATGCGGAACAGGCTGCCGGCGAACAGCGCGGATTCGTCACCGCCGGTGCCGGCGCGGATTTCCAGGAAGACGTTGCGCTCGTCGTTGGCGTCCTTGGGCAGCAGCAGCCGCTGCAGTTCGAGTTCGAGCGCCGGCAGGCGGTCCCGGGCGGCCCGCACTTCCTCCTCGGCCAGCTCCTTCATCTCGGGGTCGGCCAGCATGTCCTGCGCCGACGCCAGATCGGCCTCGGCCTGCTGCCACTCCTTGTACAGCGCGACGACCGGGCCGACTTCGGCGTGTTCGCGCGTCATCCGGCGGAACTGGTCCAGGTCGCGCGTAGCCTCGCCGCTGGCCAGGATGCGGTCGAGTTCGTCGAGCCGGCCGACCAGGCTCTCCAGCTTGTCGCGAATGCTTTGTTTCATCGTCAGTGCGGGTCGTGATGCAGGTTGAACAGCTTGGCCACCAGCGCGCGCAGCTCGCCGCGGTTGCCCTCGGACTGGTTTAGGGCCTGCGTCGGGGCATGCAGGTATTTGTTGGTCAGGCGGTGGGAGAGCTGTTCGAGCACGGCGGCCGGCGCCTCGCCCCGGGCCAGCAGCTTGAGGGCGTGTTCCATCTCGTGGCGGCGCACGCGCTCGGCGTTGTCGCGCAGGACCCGGATGAGCGGCACGCTTTCGCGCGTCTGCAGCCAGTGCAGGAAGTCGTCCACGCGCAGGTCGACGATCGCCTCGGCCTCGCTCACCGCCGACTGCCGCGACTCGCGCCCGGACTCGACGATCTGCGCGAGGTCGTCGACCGTGTAGAGGAAGACGTCGTCGAGTTGCCCGACTTCGCGTTCGACGTCGCACGGCACCGCCAGGTCGACCATGAAGATCGGCCGGTGCCGGCGCGCGCGCACGGCCCGCTCGACCAGCCCCAGCCCGATGATCGGCAGCTGGCTGGCCGTGCAGGAGACGACGATGTCGAATTCGGCGAAGCGCTCGGCCACGTCCTCCAGGCGGATGGCCGTGCCGCCGCATTTCTCGGCGAGTTCGCGGCCGCGGTCGACGGTGCGGTTGGCGATGACGATGCGCTTCGGGTTCTGCGCCGCGAAATGCGTGGCGCACAGGCCGATCATCTCGCCGGCGCCGATGAACAGCACGTTCTGCTCGGCGATGCTGCCGAAGATGCGTTCGGCGAGGTGCACGGAGGCCGCGGCCATGGACACGATGTTGGCGCCGATGGCGGTGCCCGAGCGCACGTCCTTGGCCACCGAGAACGATTGCTGGAACAGCTTGTTCAGCGTGGTGCCGAGCGCACCGGCCTCGCGCGCGATGCGCGCCGCCTCCTTCATCTGGCCCAGGATCTGCGGCTCGCCGAGCACCATCGAATCGAGCCCGCTGGCCACCCGGAAGGCATGGCGCACCGCCTCGCGGTCGGGGTGGGTATACAGGTAGGGCTCGATCTCGCGCAGGGGCACGTGCCGGTACTCCGAGAGCCAGCTCGCCGCGGCGCGCGGATCGTCGGCCTGGCAGTACAGTTCGGTGCGGTTGCAGGTCGACAGGATGGCCGCTTCGAGCACCCGCCCGCTGCCGGCCAGGTCGCCCAGCGCCAGGCGCAGTTCCTCGGCGTGAAACGCCACCTGCTCGCGCACCGTGAGCGGCGCCGTGCGGTGGTTGATGCCGAGAGTGAAAAGCGCCATGCCGTCGATGGATCAAGGAGGTTGCGCGGGGTTGCGAATGCCCGCGGAAGGGAGGCGATTATAGCACCCGCCCCCGGCCGATCCGGCACGCGGAAGCGGGCGCGGGCTCAGGCGGTGGACGGGCGCGTGGCGGCAAAGCGTTCGGCGGAATCGCGCACCACGTCGTTCAGGTTCTTGTGCGCGACCTGCCGGGCGCGCAGCCAGTCCGAGCCGGTCGTGCCGGCGAGCAGCGAGGTGCGCAGCACGTCCAGCCAATGCCGGCAGCCGAGCGCCCTGGCGTCGTCGCCGAGCGCGTCGAGCAATTCGCGGAGGATCGTGCGCAGGTCCTCCTGGGCGCGCTTCTGCGGGCAGGAAATCCGCGCGTCGAAGCCGTAGCGGCAGGCCTGGAACTTGTTGTAGCGGGCCACCTGCAGCGCGCCGCCGGCGTCGAAGGCCGGCCGCTCGCGCAGCAGCTTGCGCGCCAGGCACTGGGCGAACGCGGCCAGCGCGGCGGCCTGCACGATGTCGAGCGGCGTGTCGCAGACGCGGATCTCGACCGTGCCGTATTCGGGCTTGGGCCGGATGTCCCAGTACAGGTCCTTGATGCTGGCGACGATGCCGCAGTCGCGCAGGAATTCGAAATGCGCCAGGAAGCCGTTCCAGTCCGCCAGTTCCGGGCACTGCCCGCTGAGCGGGAAGGCCGACACGGCGTTGAGGCGCGCCGACTGGAACAGGGTATCGACGCCGTCCACGTACGGCGAGGACGCCGACAGGGCGATGAAGTACGGCACGTAGGGGCCGAGCGCCTGGGTCAGCCACACCGCGTCGTCGGCGCTGGCGCAGCCGATGTGGATGTGCTGGCCGAAGACGGTGAACTGCTTGGCCAGGTAGCCGTAGCGTTCGTAGGTCATTTCGTAGCGCTCGCCGGGCGAGATGCGCCGGTCCGGCCAGGAATGGAAGGGGTGCGTGCCGCCGCCGCAGAGGGCGATGTTGTTGCGCGCGCACTGCTCGACCAGCAGGCCGCGCAGCGCGTCGAGATCGGCGGCGATGGCGTCGACCGAGGCGCGCGCCTGCGTGTTGATCTCGATCATGCTCTCGGTGATCTCCAGCTTGACGTCGCCGTTGGCGCCGTCGTGCTGCGCGGCGCGCAGCAGGTCCGAGGCGCCGCGCGTCAGGTCGTAGTCGCGCGTGGTCAGCAGCTGCAGTTCGAGCTCGACGCCCAGCGTCAGCGGCTCGCTGCGCGTGAACTCCAGCGTATCGTTGGTATCGCTCATAGGGTCCCTCCGGGAATTTCTTTTTCAACCGCCGTCTCGCCGGCGCGGTTCAGGGCGAAGCGGCACAGGATCGGACCGGCCACGTCCATGATCGCCGCGGCGAAGAAGGCCAGCTGCAGCGAGGCGTTGCCGATCTCCGGGTAGAGCCGGCCGGCCTCGAAAACCATGAACACCGCGGGGGCCGACAGCGGCTGGATGCCGACGCCGGCCAGCAGCCGCTTGCCGACCGGCAGGGTGCCGCCGGACAGCGCCATGGCCAGCAGCTTGGCCGCCGCGCGCACCAGCAGCAGGCCGAGCGCCTGCACCACCAGCAGCCAGGAGGCGTCGCGCCGCGACCATGCCGTAGG
>JADHEE010000571.1_pt1 | contig 13864 bp, 11 predicted proteins | sample 8952401 | NCBI WGS metagenome assembly JADHEE01 (sample SAMN16124438, study PRJNA663242) | bioreactor sludge metagenome | isolation source: sludge (ammonium) | place: India:Bengaluru | collected 2019-02-28
AGTTGGGACCAACTCAGCGCACGGCGGACCACAGCAAGAACAAGAATCGGAGCGAAACCGAACAGAACGCGTAGCAGCACAATTTGGCTGGGTGTCAGCAAGGCCGCAGCCCACTTCATAAACAGGAAATTCGTTCCCCAGACCAATCCTAGAATAACGAAGGCAACGTAGGCGAGTTTTCTCATTCTGTTTCTCAAGGATTCGGTCGTTTTAATGCTTATCCGCGACGGCACGCTGTGTCCGGAGCATCAAACGCACTCGCTGCCAGATCAATTGGCTCGACAAGGCGAACACCCACGTGCGGAGTGCTTCCAGTCTTCGGCAAGAAATCTGATCGGGTATAAGTTGGCAAGTTGCGCCCCGCCGCCTTTCGACCGACTGAACAACCGTCAGTCCACGCCGGGTTAGTCGATGAACGTCGCCGGCGGTCAGCACGATATCTCCGTCGCCATTGTCCTCGGTCACCCAAATCTTCCCGCTTACGCAACGTAGTAAGCATTTCTTCGTCCGAAATAACGAAGCTGCTTCTCCGGCATCGAGTTCGATGTATGTCGATTGTTGTACCATGAGTCTCACCGAAATTGATTGGACAAGGAATTTTCCCGGCCGTAGGCGTCCGGATATAGGGATTTTCAGCCCAATCATCGGCAGTGACTATGGATATTTTTTGTTGCAATTCATTAATACTGTTCATGTGAATATGAATGAAAACTCGCCGCCACTTCATGCCCTTCGTGCACTGATTGCCGTTGTTCGACAGGGCGGGGTTACTCAAGCGGCCCGGAAGCTGCACCTAACGCAAGGCGCAGTCAGTCATCAGATCCATGCGGCTCAGAGTGCGCTGGGAGTGGCGTTGTTTGAGAAACGAGGGCGAAACCTAGTCCCGACAAATGAGGCCATGGCCTATGTCGCTCGGATTGAGGCGGCATTCCACGAGATTGATCGAGCCAATCAGATTCTGCGCGAGGTTCACCGCACAGCACGTCTCCGGATCAGCACGACACCATCCTTTGCGGCCCATTGGTTACTACCGCGTTTGGGCGACTTTGTTTCTTCGAATCCAGCGATTGATATTCGGGTTGACTCGTCCTCGCGGCTCGTGGACTTCAACGATGGTGAGATTGATGTGGCGATTCGGTTTGGGGCAGGAACCTATCCCGGTCTATTTAGCGAGTTACTGATGCGCGACTGGATCTTTCCGGTTTGCTCGCCGGATTTTGCGCAACGGAATCGACTGACGGATCCTCCAAATCTGGAGGGCCTGACGTTCTTGCGTGCGGATGGAGAACCCTGGTCGTGGTGGTTCCCTGCTGCCGGCATTGATACCGAGGAGCCGACACGCGGGCTGGTCTTCAGCGACTCATCTTTGATGCTGCAAGCGGCCGTTGATGGCCAGGGAATTGGTCTGGCGCGCCAATCGGTTGCGAGTGACTCCATCGCTTCAGGGAAATTGATCCGACCATTTTCTGCGTATGCTGAGACGCCACATTCGTACTATTTTGTGTGCCGCAAGGAGATGACCGATATTCCCTCGGTCGCGCGTTTTCGTGAGTGGCTTGACTGCCAGATTTCAGCATCAAGTCTACCGATGAACATATTCCAGTAGCCGCCACGAATGTCGGCCCTAGTCAGAATCCCGTCATAGGACCTTGGGCAACCTATCCGACAGCTCAGGGTCGGTTGTTCGCTTTCGTAAACCAGGAAAGCTGCCATTCGGCTGGATCTGCGACTGACCGGCAGGTAACCAACACATTGCCGCCCGAGTTTGGCGTAACACCCAAGGACCGGATGGGCCGAAGTCGGCCGTATGTTGAGTGCCAGCAAAAACTGGATGTTCTATGTGTCGATGAGCCGTGAGAAAAATTCCTGACGCGCTTCGCTTGTCACCAGGGCGATTCGTTCCGAATCACCCTGGCAAATGTAAACAATTGATAGTAATGGCCTAATATATTTACAGGATATAAATTTTGTCTGTCTTTATTTATTAGTATCACTATGAAATATATATTAAAATACGATTTGTTTACACTTTGTTGATCTATACAACCGTTCTAGGATCGACCAAGACAGAAACGTGATGTTTTTATGGAAAAGCCCCGCACGGCGGGGCTTTTCGCTTTCTGGCGGGTCGCCGGCGTTCTCTCCGCGCCGTCCGGCTAGGGATTGACCACGTTTTGCGCCGCGCCCTTGAGGAAGGCGGACAGGTTGTCCGTGGCGATGTTCATGAGGCGGGTCCGGGCTTCCTTGGTCGCCCAGGCAATGTGCGGCGTGACGATGCAGTTGGGCGCCGACAGCAGCGGGTTCGACGGCGATGGCGGTTCCGACGACAGCACGTCCAATGCCGCGCCGGCGACGTGTCCCGACTTCAGCGCTTCGGCCAGATCGGCTTCGTTGATCAGCGGGCCGCGCGAAGTGTTGAGGATCAGCACGCCCGGCTTCATCTTGCCGAGGGCGGTCTTGTCGATCATGCCCCTGTTGTTGTCGAACAACGGGCAGTGCAGGCTGATGACGTCGGCGTTCGCGTAAAGGTCGTCCAGCGTCGTGTAGAGGAGCGTATCGGATTCCAGCTGCCTGTCGGGGTAGTCGTCCACAGCGAGAATTTTCATTCCCAACGCCTGCGCGATACGCCCGAACGCCTGGCCGATGCGGCCGAAGCCGACGATGCCCAGCGTCTTGCCGTCGAGTTCGATCAGCGGATTCAGCCAGTAGCAGAAATCGTTGCCGCGCGACCAGTCGCCGGCCTTGACGCTGTCCGCGTGGCGGCCGACGCGGTGGCAGAGTTCAAGCATCAGCGCCGTGGCGAATTGCGCGACGGCCATGGTGCCGTAGGTCGGGATGTTGCAGACCGGAATCCCGCGCTCGCGCGCCGCCGCGATGTCCACGACGTTGTAGCCGGTGGCCAGCACGCCGACGAAGCGGATTCGCGGGTTGGCGGCGAAGTGCTCGCGGGTCAGCGGCGTCTTGTTGGTGAAGACGATCTCGGCGCCGGCCAGCCGTTCGCGGACCTCCTCCGGCGCGGTCCTGTCGTAAACGGTGACTTCGCCGAATTTCTCGATGCCGGCCCAGGACAGATCTCCTGGGTTGAGGGTGTATCCGTCCAGTACGACGATTTTCATTGCGTGTGCTCCTGGGGATGAGGCGGCATCTTAGTCCGCGTAAGGCCTTACCGTGTATCCGGCGGCGGCGACGGAATCCTTGATGGTCGTCGCCAGTTCAACGGCTCCGGCGGTATCGCTGTGAATCAGGATGGACTCGGCCGGCATCGGAATCACGGTGCCATCGATGGCATCGACCACGCCGTCCCGCAGCATGCGGGTGACCCGTTCGGCCACCGCCTGATGGTCCTTGATGACCGATCCGGGCTGATTGCGCGAAACCAGGATTCCCTGCGCCGTGTAGGCCCGGTCCGCCAGGAAGGAGCGCACCACGGCGACTCCGAGATCTTCCGCGGCTTTCGTCGCCTCGGTGTGGGGCAGACCCACGAACTTCAGCTTGGGATCGAAGGCCTTGACCGCGTTGATCAAGGTGCGGGCGACGTCACGGTCGACGAAAGACAGGTTGCCGAGCGCCCCATGAAAATTCGCATGGCTCAGGTGCGTGCCGGCATGTGCTGCCACGGCTGCCAAGGCGCCCAGCTGGGTGATGGTCAGGCATTCGAGCTCCTTCAGCGACAGCGACATCGCACGGCGGCCAAAGCCCTCGCGGTCGGTGTAGCCGATGTGCGCGCCCACGCGGACGCCGCGCTTCAACGCCCCGCGAACCGTGGCGTCCATGACCACAGGATCGCCGGCGTGGGCGCCGCACGCGATGTTCGCCGACGATACTATGTCCAGGATCGCTTCGTCGTCAGCGATGCGATATGGGCCAAATCCTTCGCCCAGGTCCGAGTTGAGGTCGATTGACGGCATGAATTACTCCTTGTGTTCATTCTTGATGACGTAAGCGCTTCCACGAGATCGACGGCCTGGCCGTCTTCAGGGAGAGCATCCGGAACCGGAAGTTTCACCGTTGCCCAGGGCCAGCGCGGCCAGGCCGCGCACCGCCGCAAGCAACGCCCTTTCCTCATGCATCGCCTGGATCGCCTCTTCTGGCGTGACACGATGGAAGCGGACGGCCTTGCCGAGTTGCGCCTGGCCGAGTTTCCACAAGTCGGACTGAATGACCACGCCGAGCTTGGGGTATCCGCCGCAGGTGTTGGCGTCGGACATCTGCACCACCGGCTGTCCAGAAGGCGGCAATTGGATCGTGCCGGGCAGGATGCCGTGCGACAGCAGTTCCCTTGGCGTACCGTGAGCCAGCGACGGGCCGATCAGGCGATATCCGACGCGATTGCTGATCTGGTCGATTATCCAGTTGGTGCCCAGGAACTGTTCCCGGGCTTCCGGAGAACAGTCTTCCCACTCCGCCGCCGGGATCATGCGAACTTCGGTCACGTCCTCCGCGAGCCTCATCCCGGCATCGCGTATGGACAGCCCGAATTCCCGCACCCGATGGCGCGGAAAAGCGGCCGGCAACAGGTCCAGCCGGTCGCCTTGGCGCAAGGGCCTGCCCGAATGGCCGCCGAAACCGCCCTTGAGATCCGTCGATCTCGAACCCATGACCGCGGGAACGTCGATGCCGCCGGCGAAGGAAACATAGCTGCGCATGCCGATGCTGGGCGACATGATCTCCAAGACCTGACCTGCCCGCGCCAGTACGACACTCCCGCCTGGCACCGGTTTTTCATCCAGGTACAGTTCGGAAACGGCGCCGGTGACGGCGAACGGACAATCGACGTCGAATCGGCAGATAAGCCCGCCCAGGGTCGTTTCGATGCCCGCTGCATCTTCGGGATTTCCGAGCAGGGTATTGCCAATGCGCAGCGCCAGTCTGTCCATGGCACCGGAAACGCCGACGCCGAGGCTGCGGAAACCTTCGCGCCCCAGGTCCTGAATCGTCGCCAGAATGCCGGGGTGAATGATCTCGATCACAGGATTAGGTCCTTTACGATAAACCTCAGGCGGGAACCGGGCGAGACGAGCGCCGGCGCCGGCTTGCTGGCGTCGAAGAAGTCCACGTCGGTTTTCCCGATCATGTGCCAGCCCGAAGGACTGGTTTTCGATTGCACCGCCGTCTGCGCTCCTCCGATGATGACGGTGCCGGCGTCTACACGCTGTCGCGGCACGCTGCGCCGCGGCGTCGCCAGGCGGGGGTCGAGTCCTCCCAGATAGGCGAATCCCGGCTGGCTGCCGAGGGCGTAGACGATGTATTCCCCGCGCGCATGGAGCGAGACGAATTCCTCGGGAGTAAGGCCGGCCCGGGCGGAAATTTCGTGCAGGTCTTCTCCTTCCCGGCCGCCGTAGACCACGGGAATTTCGATGGTCGATCCCGTGCAGTCCTTGATGCGCTTCTCGGCCCACATGGCCGCCAGGATCTCCGCCATCGCTTCGTTCGCAACGGAGAGCGCATCGAAGACGACGACCACGTTGTTCATTCCCGGGATCACTTCCTTGACGGCCGGAAGCGCCGACGCCGAATCGGCCATGGCCCAGATCCTGCGTTGCCGTTCCAGATCCAGGGCTCCCTCGGGGAACTGGCAAAGGATCGCCGACTCTCCCAGATTGCTCAGGAGCAGGTCTTCAGTCTTGAGGAGACTCATCGTTCAACCATCCCGTTGTCTTGCATGCGCGATCGACCGGATTCCTGCCTATTCGACGATTTCACAGCCTTTTTCCTTGAGCATCTGCGAGACCCACGACACGTCCCAGGCGTTGTCCCTGATGGCGGACCGGATGCCGATCTCCTTGTCGACCGTCGCCCGCGCCTTGTCCAGGACCTCTCTCGCCTCGCCGGGGTCAATGACGATGATCCCGTCGGCGTCGCCAACGATGATGTCCCCGGGTTTCACGACCAGTCCGCCGCACGATATCGGCACATTGACTTCACCGGGACCGTTCTTGAAAGGACCGTTCGGGGTCACGCCGGCCGCGTAGACCGGCATGGACATTTCCCCGAGCGCCTCCGCGTCCCGGACGGCTCCGTCCACGATGACGCCGGCCAGACCCTTGGCCTGGGCCCAGCTCATCATCAATTCGCCGGTGATGGCATTCGAGAGTTCGGCCTGGGCATCCAGGACGATCACGTCGCCAGGCAGGGCCATTTCGATTGCGGCATAAAGCATCAGATTGTCGCCCGGACTGGTTTTGACCGTGATCGCGGTTCCCAGCAAAGGCGAGCTGTTCATCGGGCGGATGCGCGCGTGCATGCATGCCCGGCGATTCATGTTGTCTCCGATGTTTGCGGCCGGAATCCCTTTGAAACCCTGGACGAGTTCAAGGGCGGGCCGGTTCACTTTGGTAAAAATCCTGAATCCCGAATTCATTGTGATCACCGATAGCGTAAAAGTGGATGAAGCGGATGGCTGCGCGTCAAACTCAAACGAAAGCTCTTTTCAGTCGCCTGATGGCTTCCTCGATGTTTTCGATCGACGTGGCAAACGAGATGCGCAAGGTCTTGTCCGTCCCTTGTCCATAGGCGCTGCCCGGCGTCACCAGGACTTGCGCCTTCTCAAGGATGAATTCGGTCAGCTCGTCCGCGCTCATGCCCTTGTACTCCACCCTGGGAAACGCATAGAACGTTCCTTGCGGCATGCGGCAGGAGAATCCCGGAATCGTGTTTAATTCGCGGACCAGATAGTCGCGCCGGCGCGTGTACTCGTCGAGCATTGCCGCGACGTCGGATGCGCATTCGAACGCGGTGATCGCCGCCGCCTGAACGAACGACGCCGTGCAGGTGACCACCTGCATCTGCACCTTGAGCATTTCCTCGACCAGCCGCTTTTCGGCGGCCAGATAGCCGATGCGCCAGCCGGTCATCGCATGGCTCTTGGAGAAGCCATTGACGGTGATCACGTTGTTCCGGATTTCCTTGAAGCTTGCCAGCGCGGTGTGCTTATGGCCGTCGAAGACGATCGTTTCGTATATTTCATCCGAAACGGCAAGGAGGTCATGCTTTTTGACGAAGTCCACCAGGACCCTGTTTTCCGCATCGCTGAATACCCGTCCGGTCGGATTGTTCGGCGTATTCAGGATGATCATGCGGGTCCTGGCCGTCACATGTCTGTTCAGAATATCCTCGGTGACCGTGTAGTTCGAGTCGTAGTCGAGAGGAACGCTGATCGGAGTGGCGCCGGCAAGCTGGACGAGCGCCTTGTAGGAGACCCAGGAAGGGTCCAGGACCATGACCTCGTCCCCGTCGTTGAGGAACGACGTCAGCGCCAGGTAGATGGCGAATTTCGCGCTTGGCGTGACCAGGATTTCATCCGGATCGTACTCGACGTCATTCTCGCGTTGGAGCTTGTCCGCGATTTTCCTGCGCAGCGCCGGCAGGCCCATCGACGATACATAGTGCGTGAAGCCGGCGTTCATGCTTCGCGTCGCGGCGTCGATGATCTTCTGCGGCGTGGAAAAATCCGGTTCGCCGATGACCATCGCCACGATGTCCTTGCCTTCGCTCTTGAGTTTTTCCGCGATCGCATTCAATGCGATGGTCTGCGGCTGTTCGATGATCTGTACCTTGCGATTGACTTCAAAGCTCATTATTTCCTCTTCTCTGACGGTGATTCGCCGCTTGCGCCTGGGCTCCGGGCGGGATGTGCGGCAAATTTTCCATCAGCGGCATACATAAAAAAAGCGAATAATTTTCTCCTTATAAGCATCGCTTAAAGTGATATGAACGGCGCGGTGCCGGAAAGACAGGGAACAGGGCGCCGGCTTGCGCCGGTTGAGCGGTCAACCGGCGCTTTCCTGGCCGTCGAACTGCAGGGCGATGTAAAGCAGCAGGCGGTCGTCGGTCCTGTCGAGATCGAGGCCGGTCGCCTTGCCGATCTGGCGCAGGCGATAGTCCAGGGTATTGCGATGAATCCCGAGTGCCTTGGCGGTGGAGAGGGACCGGCCGTCGTGGGCGAACCAGGTGTCCAGCGTATGGCGCAAGGTGCGCTGGCGTTTGTCGATGCGCATCAATCGGTCGAGCGGCCGGCGCAGCTGTTCCGCCTGCCAGCTGGCATCGAGGCTGGACAGCAGGACCGGCAGGCTGAGTTCGTAGAACGAGAAAGCGGCGGCCTCGGGACGGCGTTGCCGGCCGACGTGCCGCGTGCGGCATGCGCTCTGGTACGACAAGGCGACGCTTTCGACGTCCGGCAATGCGACGCCGAGGGAGAGCACGAACGGCAGCGTGGTTTCCGCGCGCAGGATTGTCTCGAAATACTGCAGCCGCAGCCGCGCATGGCTGGCTTCGCTGGTTTGCGGGGCGCGTCCGCCGAACGACTCGAGCATGACGAACTCGCGCGGGGAAAGAACGGCCGTGGGCAGATCGGGCAGCTGCGCCGCCAGGCGCGCCTGGAAGCGCTGCAGTTCGACGAGGGAGAGGTCGGCGCGCCGGTCTGCGTCCTCCAGCGTCACGACGATGGCGGCATGGGGGCTGCGAAACTCGATGCCGAGCCGGAGCGCCCAGGCGTTCAGGTCAACCGGCGATCTGCGTTCACGGGAAACGAGATGAGAGACGAATTCCTCACGGTAGCGTTTCTCGCGCTGCAATTCGCCGAGCAGTTGAGTCTGCTCCAACAGCATTTCGACCGTGGTCCGGAGCAGCTCGCCGAAAGGCTGGACGGTTTCGGGCTCGCCGGTCAGGCCGACCACTCCGCAGATCCGGCCGCGTACCGTCAGCGGCAGATTGACGCCGGCCTCGACCGTGGGCAGGGTCCGCGCCATGGCTTCGTCGATGACCACCGTGCACGCCTGGGCGAGCGCCAGCTGGGCGCCGGCATGAAGTTCGCCGATGCGCGCCGGCTTGCCGCTGCCGACGATGATGCCGCGCCGGTCCATCACATTGACGTTGAACGGGATGATTTTCGCCGCGCGTTCGACGATTTCCTGCGCCAGTTTCGGCTCAATGCTGATCATGTCTGCCTCGTTGCCTGGAAGCGGTTCTGTTTTGGGCGTGTGCCTAAGAACGGCGCCAATCATAAGCCCTATATCTGTGCATCGGTCCAGTGCTTCTCCGGCTCGTGAAGTTTAGGCTGGTCGCCCATTCGTTCAATCGCCAAGGAGATCGTCATGCGTATCGTCGTCGCACCGGATTCGTACAAGGGGAGCGTTTCCGCGCTCGAAGTGGCCAATGCCATGGCACGGGGCATCCGCAAGGTCATCCCGGACGCCGAGGTCTGCAAGGTGCCGATCGCCGACGGCGGCGAAGGGACCGTCGAGGCGCTGGTCGCGGCAACCAGCGGCCGGCTGGAAACCAGCGAGGTGACCGGGCCGCTCGGTGAGTGGGTCAGGGCGCAGTGGGGCATCCTCGGAGATGGCCGGACCGCGGTGATCGAAATGGCGGCGGCTTCGGGCCTGCCGCTGGTGCCGCCGGACCGGCGCGACCCGCGCCTGGCCACGACCCTGGGCACGGGGGAACTGATCCGCGCCGCCCTCGACGCCGGGCTGCGGCGGATCATCATCGGCATCGGCGGCAGCGCCACCAACGACGGCGGCGTCGGCATGGCGCGGGCGCTGGGGGCGCATTTCCTGGATGTACGGGGCGACGAACTGGCCGAGGGTGGGGCGGCGCTGGCCCGTCTGGCGAAGATCGATCTGAGCGAACTCGACCGGCGTTTGCAGGAGGCTGAACTGATCGTCGCGTGCGACGTTGACAACCCGCTGTGCGGGCCGCGCGGCGCCTCGGCCGTCTTCGGGCCGCAGAAGGGCGCGACGCCGGCGCTCGTCGCGCAGCTGGATGCGGCGCTGGCGCGCTTCGCCGAATACGCGCGGCAGGCGACCGGGCGGGACGTGGCCGGCGCGGCCGGGGCAGGGGCGGCGGGCGGCCTGGGGGCCGGCCTGATGTTTTTCACGCCGGCGCAGTTGCGGCCGGGGGTCGAAATCGTGCTCGGGGCCGTCGGGTTCGCGGAGCTCGCGCGGAGCGCCGATTTCGTGATCACGGGCGAAGGCCGGACGGATTTCCAGACCGCCTACGGCAAGGCGCCGGTCGGCGTGGCCAAGGCGGCGAAGCAATTCGGCGTGCCGGTTTTTTGTCTATCGGGCGGGCTGGGGGACGGCGCGGACGATGTGCTGGCCCAGGGCATCGATGCCGTGATGAGCATCTGCACCCGGCCCATGCGCCTGGAAGAGTGCATGCAAGAGGGGCCGGCCCTGATCGAAGCCGCTGCCGCGCGTTTGTGTCGGATTGCCCGCGCATTCATCGGCGCCGCGCGGACGTGAGCGTCCTCGGCCCCCTGGGAAGCGAGTTGGGAAGCGCCTGGGGGCGGGGGTGTAAACATCGTTTTTTCTCATGCGTTAACAAGAAAATATATCGCTATTAATTTCATATTCGGGAAGTCAGAATCAATCACGGCAGCGCATTTGACGTGGTTCTCGGCATAAGCCCGGTTGCCGGGCTGCTCGAAGATGAGTCAGTGGACGCCGCTAACAAAAAAAGTGTGGGCGGATTCGGTAGATACGCTACGGCACACATTTTTAGATTTGCATCCAAACATACAAGGAGCGAGATCGATGCAAAGTGCGGTCAACGGCAAGATCGGGGCGCGAATGGATCGACTGCCCATTTCCAAATGGCACTACAACGTGCTGTTCCTGATGGGCCTGGGTCTGTTTGTCGACAGCTTCGACAATTACATGGGCGGGGTGATCCTGGCCGACCTGGTCAGGACCGGATGGTCCAACAACTACCTCAACGCCACCTTCGCTTCCGCCACCATGGCCGGCCTCTTCGTCGGATCGCTGTTCGCCGGATTCGCCGGCGATCACCTGGGCCGGAAGTTCGCCTATCAGATAAATCTGCTCATTTTCGGTGCCGCGTCCATTGCCGCCTTTTTCGCCACGGACATGACCATGCTCATCGTGCTGCGGGGAATCATGGGAATAGGCCTGGGCGCCGAGCTGGTGGTCGGTTTCGGAACCTTCCCGGAATTCGTTCCCGCCAATGTGCGGGGGAAGTGGGTCTCGTATCTGTCGCTGATCGCCAACGCGGCGCCGCCCATCGCCATCGCCACGGCATATTTCGTCATCCCGATCTTCGGCTGGCGGGCCATGTTCCTGATCGGAGGCGTGGCGGCGGTGATCGTCTGGGCGCTCCGGCATGGACTTCCGGAGTCCCCGCGCTGGCATGAGTCGCGCGGCGATATCGCAAAGGCCGACGAGATCCTGACGCAGGTCGAGAAGCAGATCGAGGCTGAAAAGGGAATCAAGCTGCCGGCGGTGCCGGATCAGGGCCTCGACGAGCCGGGCCGGGGGGACGAAGTGGCCAGGATTTCCTTCTGGAGCCTGTTCAAAGGCAGCCTGTTGAGGAGAACCATCGTTGCGTCCGCGATGTTGGTCGGCATGAATACGATCGTCTATACGATCATCAACTGGGTGCCGACGATCTTCATCCAGCAAGGCATCAGCATCACGAAATCTACCGGGATGATGACGCTGATCATGTTCGGCGCGCCCCTGGGCGTGTTCATCTCGTCGCAGGTCGTGGACAAATTTCCCCGCAAGGTCATGGGCATAGCGCTGCTCCTGATCATCGGCCTGCTCGGATACTTCTATTCGCTGCAGCGCACCGAAACCGTGATCGTGATGGTCGGATTCGTTCTTACCGTCATCAACTATGTCTTCGTCTGCTTCGTCTGTTCCGTGTATGTTCCCGAGCTCTGGCCGACGGAAGCGCGCCTCCGGGGAATGGGCTTCGCCAATGCGGTGGGCCGGGTATCGGCGGTCTTCTCGCCCTATGGCGTCGCGTGGCTGCTGTCGAATTTCGGGGCGACCGCCGTGTTTATCGCGCTCGGCGCGATTCTGTTGGTAATCGCGATCATCGTCGCGACATTCGGTGTCGAGACAAGGCAAAAATCCCTTGAGGAAATCCGTGCCGAAATGGCGGCGCACGAAGCGGTATCGGGGCGGGCCAGCTGATCGGCCAAATCTTCGGCCGTCCTGCGAGCAGTTCCGGGAGCAGGTTCCACAGGGTCACAGATTGCCGTCGCCGGCGGTCTGTGACCCTGGCAGTTCCGATGCAATGAATGCCGCTCCTGGCGTGGATTCGGCGGAGCCGGACAAGGGCGGCGGAAGCCGCGCAGCGGCTCGGGTTGAGCGGCGTCCTCGGGGCCAATACACTATCGCCTTTGCAGAGGCCGCCCCCCATGTTCACCTGCAGGGGTTATGGGGGTTCTTGGGGCCAATAAAACTTCGGCTTTGCATTGGGCCGCCCCCATTTTCAACATCAAGCAACTTGAAGCCATTTACTGGATCGTCGAGACCGGCGGATTCGCTCCCGCGGCAAAAAAGCTGCATACGACTCAGTCGGCGATCTCCAAGCGGATTCACGATCTGGAGGATCTTTTCGACTTTCAGTTATTCGACCGCAGCCAGCGAACGGCCCATCTCACCGAGAAGGGCGAAATCATGTTCGTCCTGGCCAAGCGGCTCCTGGATCAGCGTGAGATTGCCGTCGATCAGATCGGGCGTCCGGAGAGTTTTGTCCGCAGACTGCGTCTGGGCATCACGGAGTTGACCGCCATTACGTGGCTTCCGCAATTTTGCGGACAGATCCAGGTGCTTTTTCCCAACGTCATCATCGAGCCGGTCGTGGAATCGAGCGTGTATCTGAGGGATAGCCTGCTGAACGACAAGCTTGACCTGGTCATCGCACCGGACGCGGTGGCCGACGCCCGATTTTCGTCAACCCCGGTAGGGGTGAATGTGAATAGCTGGATGTGCAAGCCCGGGTATTTCAAGAAAAAAGGAAAGAAGGTCGCCGTGGCGGAGATCGTCTCCCATCAGCTTCTGGCGCAAGGCGACAAATCGGGAACCGGGCTGCTCTATGCGGAATGGTTCAAGAAGATCGGTCTCGCGCCGAAGTCGAGCATCACCTGCAACAACATGCTCGCGATGATCGGAATGACGGTCGCCGGCCTGGGGATCAGCTATCTCCCCAAGGACTGCCTGCAGGGGATGATCGAATCGGGCCTGCTGGAGGAGATCGAGTCTCGGCCTCCCTTGCCCGAAGTGACGTATGTCGCGCTGTACCCCTGGGAAAAGACGAACACCTTGCTCCCCTCGGTCGCCATGATTGCCCGCGAGTGCTGCGATTTTTCGCATCTGTTCGGCAATATTTCCCTCTAGACCGGTCGGACCGGGCTGCGTCCGTCAGCCCCGGCGCGGTCTGCGCCGATGCTTGCTCTTATAATGGTCGGCCGCCTTTGTCCCGAACGCAGAATCCGATGATCCGAATTTGTCATGGCCAATAACAACAAACGAGTCTCCTTGAAGGACGTCGCACGCAGCGCAAATGTTTCGACGGGAACCGTTTCGATGGTTCTCAACAACAATCCGTCCGTTGCCCAGGCGACGAAGGAACACGTTCAGCAGATCATCAAGGAGCTGGGGTACATCTACAACCGCAGCGCCGGCCAGCTACGCAACAGGCGCACCGGGATCGTCGGCGTCTCCATCTGCAATCTCGCGAATCCGTATTTCGCGGAAAACACGATCGGCATCGAAACCTCGCTGCGCGATCTCGGGCTTTCCCTTATTTTGGGGAATTCCGAGGAGTCGGTCGTCAAGCAGGAGAAATTTCTGGATACCGCACGCCAGCACAACGTCGAGGGACTGATCCTCATGCCCGCGATCGGCACGACCAGAAAGATGATCGATGCGTTCGCCGACTGGGGGATACCTCTCGTGATGGTGTCGCGGTATGTCCAAAGCGGCAAGGCCGACTACGCGGGATGCGACAATATTCTGGCGGCCACGCTGGCGACGAACCACCTCATTGAACTGGGGCACCGGCGGATCGCTTTCGTCGGGGCGACGACGCGATCTTCAACGAGCCGGGACCGGCT
>JADHEE010000572.1_pt1 | contig 13851 bp, 11 predicted proteins | sample 8952401 | NCBI WGS metagenome assembly JADHEE01 (sample SAMN16124438, study PRJNA663242) | bioreactor sludge metagenome | isolation source: sludge (ammonium) | place: India:Bengaluru | collected 2019-02-28
ACTCGTCGAGGGCGCCGCCTTCGTCCTCACCGGCGAAGGGCGTACCGACTTCCAGACCGCCTTCGGCAAGGCCCCGGTGGGCGTGGCGAAAGCCGCCAAACGCCACCGCGTTCCCGTCTTCTGCCTTTCCGGCAGCCTCGGCGAAGGGGCGGACGAAACCTTGTCGCAAGGGGTCGACGCGGTGATGAGCATCTGCGACCGGCCAATGGGCCTCGAAGAATGCATGCTACGCGGCCAGGAACTGATCGAAGCGGCCTCCACTCGCCTGTGCCGGATTCTCCGGGCCGCGCGCCTGTAGCGCGGCCAAAAAAAATCCCGAACCGGTGTGGTTCGGGATATAAATCCCATCGTTGCGATGGGTCAGGGAGGGTCAAACATTGCCAGCGGGGGACGCTGAAGCAACAAGTGCATCTTAGGACCGCGCCCCTCCCGAGTCTGTTGCGCTTGTGCGGTCGTTGCGTAACCGAGTGTAATCGGCGCGCCGGGCGGCCGCCGGCGCCGCCGCCGCGCTGGCGTAGAATGCCGCCCATGCCGGAACTCTTACTCAAGCCGGGCAAGGAGCGCTCGCTCTTTCGCCGCCATCCCTGGATTTTCGAAGGCTCGATCGAACGCCTTATAGGCCGCGCGCGGCCGGGCGACACGGTCGACGTGCTCGCCGCCGACGGCCGTCCGCTGGCGCGCGCGGCGTGGAGCCCCAAGTCGCAGATCCGCGCGCGCGTCTGGAGCTTCGACCCGCAGGCCATCATCGACGACGTCTTTTTCCGGCGCCGCGTCGAGGAGGCCGTGGCGCGCCGCCGGGCCATGGGCCTGCTGGCGGCGCAGGACGGCGTGCGCCTCATCCACGGCGAATCCGACGGGCTGCCCGGCGTGATCGCCGACCGCTACGGCGACACCCTCTGCCTGCAATTGACCGCCGCCGGGCCGGACAAGTGGCGCAAGGCCATCGTCGGCGCGCTGGCCAGGTCGACCGGCGCGGCGCGCATCTATGAGCGTTCCGACTCCGACGTGCGCGGGCTGGAAGGGCTGGCGCCGGTCACCGGTTGGGCGCACGGCGAGGCGCCCGGCGCGCCGCTGTCGATCGACGAGAACGGCGTGCGGCTGGGCGTCGACGTGGTCGGCGGGCACAAGACGGGCTTCTATCTCGACCAGCGCGACAACCGCCTGCTGACGCGCGAACTGGCGGCCGGCCGCAGCGTGCTCAACTGTTTCTGCTACACCGGCGGGTTTTCGCTGCAAGCCCTGGCCGGCGGTGCGAGCCGCGTGCTGTCCATCGATTCGTCCGGTCCGGCGCTGGCCGGCGCGCAGGCGAACCTGGCGATGAATCCGGAGCTCGACGCGGCGCGCGCGGAATGGCTGGAGGCGGACGTGTTCGAGGCGCTGCGCGTCTTCCGCAAGGAGGAGCGGCGCTTCGACCTGATCGTCCTCGATCCGCCCAAGTTCGCGCCGTCGGCGGCGCATGCCGAGCGGGCGGCGCGCGCCTACAAGGACATCAACCTGCTCGGCTTCCGGCTGCTCAATCCGGGCGGCTATTTGATGACCTATTCGTGTTCGGGCGGCATCGGGCTCGAACTCTTCCAGAAGATCGTCGCCGGGGCCGCCGTCGACGCCGGGCGCGACGCGCGCATCCTGCGCCGGCTTTCCGCCGGTCCGGATCATCCGGTGGCGCTGCATTTCCCGGAGGGCGAGTATCTCAAGGGACTGCTGGTCCAGGTCGACTGAACCGGGCGGGTCCGTTCTTCCGTAACCTTTCAAGGAGCATGATCATGGCGAAAGTGGCATTTCTCGGTACCGGACTGCTCGGCGGCGCCTTCGCGGAGGCGGCGGCCAAACGCGGCGACACGGTGGCGGCCTGGAACCGCTCGCCGGACAAGGCGCGGGCGCTGGCGCAATTCGGCGTCGCGGCCGCCGCCACGCCCGCCGAGGCCGTGGCGGGCGCGGACAGGGTGCACCTGATCCTCAAGGACGACGCCGTGGTCGAGGAGGTCGTCGCGGCGGCGTATCCGGGACTGCCGACGGATGCCGTCCTGATCGACCACAGCACGACCCTGCCGGCGCTGACCGCCGAGCGCGCCGGCCGGCTCGCCGCGCAGGGCGTCGCCTACCTGCATTGCCCGGTGTTCATGGGGCCGGCGGCGGCGCGAAAGGTGCAGGGATCGATGCTGGCGGCGGGGCCGAAAGCGGTGTTCGAGCGCGTCAAGGAGGCGCTGGAAGGCATGACCGGCCGCCTGGAGTACCTGGGCGAGCGTGCCGACCTGGCCGCGGTGTACAAGCTGCTCGGCAACGCCATGTTCATCGGCACCTGGGGCGTGCTGGCGGACATCCTGGCCGTTGCCCGGGGCGGCGGCGTCGCCGCCGAGGACGCCGTGAGGATGCTCGGCATGCTGGACCTCAACGCGGTCGTCGCCGGGCGCGGCATGAGCATGGCCCGGAGCGACTTCACCCCGACCTTCGAACTGTCGATGGCGCGCAAGGACGTGCGGCTGATGCTGGAGACGGCCGGCAGCCTGCCGCTGGCGGCGCTGCCCGGCATCGCCGCGCGCATGGACGCGCTGATCGCGGCCGGGCTGGGCGAGCGGGACGCGAGCGTGCTGGCCGTCGACTCGGTGTGACGAGTCCGTTCGCCGCGGGAGGCTGCCGCTGAAACCCGGCACGCTTTCCTCGCTGCTTCGCCTCGGGTGCAATCGGTTCCGCCGGTTGCACCCGCTTCATTTGTGCATCAGGTTGCCCGGGCATTCCATTTGTTGCCAGGGGAGAACATTTTGTGTCAAAAATTTCACATACAAAAACGACTTTTCATATAGCGGAAAATTATCGGCTCGATTACAATACCCGGATTGATTTTTTCCGGTTCCCGGATTCCGCTTGCCGGTCTGCATGTTTCGTGGATCGTCCGGCGTTCTCCGTTGAATCAATTGGCCTGATCCAGCCAGATTCCCAAGGCTGGTTCCCCGGGCGGAAAGTTCTAGCAAGTTTCTCCTCATCCGGCGGGGCGCGCATCGTCCTGCCGTGCGAATCCGGTCGGCGGACCGGACGGCGGTATTTTTTTGTTCTTTGGACGTGGCGATGTATCTCGAAACTGTCGACAAGTTTGCCGATCTGGCGGCCAAGAAGGTCAAGTACCAGAAAAAGTCACCGGGCGCCTTCTTCGTCGGCGCGATGATGGCCGGCGCCTACGTCGGCCTGGCGATCATCCTGATCTTCACGCTCGGCAACGACGTCGATCCTTCGGTGCGGCGGCTGGTCATGGGCGCCTGCTTCGGCATCTCCCTGACGCTGGTGATCTTCGCCGGCTCCGAGCTGTTCACCGGCTACACCATGTACATGTCGCTCGGCTGGCTGCGCGGCCGCACCGCGCTGGGCGATTCGGTCCGGCTGTGCGCGATCACCTGGCTCGGCAATCTGGCCGGCGCGCTGCTCGTCTCCTCGCTGTTCATCGTCGCGGGCGGCGGCAACCTGGTCGGCGGCACGGTCCTCTACGACATCGTCGGCCACAAGATGCACGCGCCGGCGCTGCAGATCTTCGCCAAGGGCATGCTCTGCAACTGGCTGGTCTGTCTGGCCGTATGGATGACGGCGCGCACCACCAATGACGCGGCCAAGTGCATCCTGATCTTCTGGTGCCTGCTCGGCTTCATCGCCAGCGGCTACGAACACAGCGTCGCCAACATGACCGGCCTGTCGATCGGCGTGCTGGGCGGCGGCGATCCGACGGTGAACGTCGCCGGCTGGCTGCACAACCTGCTGTGGGCCACGCTGGGCAACGCCACCAGCGGCGTCTTTTTCATGGGGGCCGCGTACTGGTACGCGTCGCGCCCGTCGATCTCGGAAGAAACGCTGCCGGGGGAGGTCGAGGAGCCCGCGACCGCCCTGCGCATGAGCGCCCGCAAGATCGACAAGGTTTTCGAGGAAGTGAATCGTTGAGCGCGCGTCGTGCGCGCAGTCGCATTTCGCGAATGTCGCGGGTGCGGCGGCCAATTTTCTGCAAACAGGAGGTAGTGAATCATGGCTAGAAGCACTGCGAAGTCCGCAGCCAAGGCGAAAGTCGTCCCGATCTCGGACAGCGTTGCCGTTCCCGACGTCGCGCCCGGCCGCGAAAACGCCTGGGAGGGTTTCGAGGCGGGAACGTGGACCAAGGAAATCAACGTCCGCGACTTCATCCACCGCAACTACACGCCATATCTCGGCGACAGCGCCTTCCTCGCGCCGGCGACCGAACGGACGCAGCAGCTCTGGCAGCAGGTGCTCGACCTCTACAAGCAGGAAATCGCCAAGGGCGGCGTGATCGACGCGGACACGCACGTGGTCGGCAACATCGCCACGCACGCGCCGGGCTACATCGACCAGGGCCTGGAGAAGATCGTCGGCCTGCAGACCGACAAGCCCCTGAAGCGCGCGATGATGCCCTTCGGCGGCATCCGTATGGCGGCGCAGGCGCTCAAGGAATACGGCTACCAGATCGATCCGGAGATCGAGCGGGTGTTCAGCGAATACCGGCGCACGCACAACCAGGGCGTGTTCGACGCCTATACCGACGACATGCTGCGCGCGCGCAGCTCGGCGATCATCACCGGCCTGCCCGACGCCTACGGCCGCGGCCGCATCATCGGCGACTACCGCCGCGTGGCGCTGTACGGCCTCGACCGCCTGATCGAGGACAAGCACGCCCAGAAACACGAACTGCGCCTCGACGTGATCAAGGAAGAGACGATCCGCCTGCGCGAGGAACTGTCGCGCCAGATCGCCGCGCTCGGCGAGCTCGGGCAGATGGCCAGGAGCTACGGCTTCGACATCGCCAAGCCGGCGCGCAACGCGCGCGAGGCGATCCAGTGGACCTATTTCGCCTACCTGGCCGCGATCAAGGAGCAGAACGGCGCAGCGATGTCGCTCGGCCGCGTCAGCACCTTCCTCGACATCTACATCGAGCGCGACCTGCGCGAGGGCTTGCTGACCGAAGCCGAGGCGCAGGAGCTGATCGACGATCTGATCATCAAGCTGCGCATGGTGCGCTTCCTGCGCACCGAGGACTACAACGCGCTGTTCTCCGGCGACCCGACCTGGGTCACCGAGGCCATCGGCGGCGTCGGTATCGACGGCCGGCCGCTGGTGACCAAGAACAGCTTCCGCTTCCTGCACACGCTGACCACGCTCGGCGCGGCGCCGGAACCGAACCTGACCGTGCTCTGGTCGCACCTGCTGCCGCAGGGCTTCAAGGACTACTGCGCGGCGCAGTCGATCGAGACCAGCTCGATCCAGTACGAGAACGACGACCTGATGCGCCAGTACTGGGGCGACGACTACTCCATCGCCTGCTGCGTCTCGGCGATGCGTACCGGCAAGCAGATGCAGTTCTTCGGCGCGCGCGTCAACATGGCCAAGGCGCTGCTCTACGCGATCAACGGCGGCCGCGACGAAATGAGCGGCAAGCAGGTGACCACGCCGTTCGCGCCGATCACCGCCAACGTGCTCGACTACGACGAAGTCATGTCGCGCTTCGACATCATGCTCGACTGGCTGGCCGGCACCTACGTCAACGCGCTGAACGTCATCCACTACATGCACGACCGCTACGCCTACGAGCGCATCGAGATGGCGCTGCACGACATGCACATCCTGCGCACCATGGCCTGCGGCATCGCCGGGCTGTCGGTGGTGGCCGATTCGCTGTCGGCGATCAAGTACGCCAAGGTGCACGTGATCCGCGACGAGAGCGGCCTGGCGATCGACTACCAGATCGACGGCGAGTACCCGGCCTTCGGCAACGACGACGACCGCGTCGACGAGATCGCCACCACGGTGACCAAGAGCTTCATGGAAAAGCTGCGCCAGCACCCGACCTACCGCGACGCGCTGCACACGCAGTCGGTGCTGACCATCACCTCGAACGTGGTGTACGGCAAGAAGACCGGCAACACGCCCGACGGCCGCAAGGCCGGCGAACCCTTCGCGCCGGGCGCCAACCCGATGCACGGCCGCGACAAGAAGGGCGCGCTGGCGTCGATGCGCTCGGTGGCCAAGATCGACTACGAGCACGCCCAGGACGGCGTCTCCTACACCTTCTCGGTGGTGCCCAAGGCGCTCGGCAAGACGGGGACGGAGCGGGTCGGCAACCTGGTCGGCCTGCTCGACGGCTACTTCGGCGAGGGCGGCCAGCACATCAACGTCAACGTGTTCACCCGCGAGACGCTGCAGGACGCCATGGACCATCCGGAGAAGTACCCGCAACTGACCGTGCGCGTCTCGGGCTACGCGGTGAACTTCATCAAGCTGACGCGCGAGCAGCAGCTCGACGTGATCAGCCGGACCTTCCACGAGAAGTTGTCGACGGCGGCGAACGCCTGAGTAGTGTCTGATTGAGCAAGGCCGATTGAACTTCCGCGGTTCAATCGGCCTCTTTGTTTGATCCCGGAGGTAGCAAGCCATGAGAATCCGATCCGGTCCGCGCCAGACGCAATCCGTCGACGGCTACATCCATTCGGTCGAAACGCTCGGCACGGTGGACGGGCCGGGGGTGCGTTTCGTCATCTTCACGCAGGGCTGTCCGCACCGCTGCCTTTACTGCCACAACCCCGACACCTGGCGCCTCAAGGCCGGCCGCCAAGTGGCCTCGGCCGACCTGCTCGACCAGATCGAGAACGCCGCGACCTTCTTGAAGCGCGCCCGCGGTGGCGTGACCCTGAGCGGCGGCGAGCCGCTGGCGCAGCCGAAGTTCATCGCCTCCATCCTGCGCGGCTGCAAGGAAATGGACCTGCACACCGCGCTCGACACGACCGGCTATCTCGGCGCCAAGGCGAGCGATGAACTGCTCGACGACATCGACCTCGTGCTGCTGGACATCAAGTCCTACGACCCGCAGACGTATCGCCGCGTGTGCGGCGTCGAACTTGCGCCGACGCTCGATTTCGCCCGGCGCCTGGAAAGCCGGGGACGCAAGATGTGGGTCCGCTTCGTGCTGGTGCCCGGCCTGACCGACGCGCAGGCCAACGTCGAAGGCCTGGCCGACTTCGTGGCTTCACTGAAGATGGTCGAACGGGTCGAAGTCGCGCCGTTCCACAAGCTCGGCGAATTCAAGTGGAAGGAACTGCGCATGCCCTACCGGCTGAGCGAAACGCAGCCGCCGACGCCGGAATCCGTGGCCGAAGCCCGGCGCGCGTTTTCGTCGAGGGGGCTGACGGTCGTTTGAGGTTGGTTATTGGTTAACCACAACGACACAACGAAAAGCCAATTCCTTGTTTTTTTGCCATGCCCGGCGTTCCGCCACGCCTTCCGCAGTCTGGCATCGGTCTGGCCGTAACCTGAGCGGGGCGGCTGCAATAGGCCAGCCGCCACCGTACAATGTGTCTGTGAAGTCAGATGAAAGGACGTACCATGCTTTCCAGCGCCATGACGACGAATGAAACCTTCCTGTCCTCGGTAGAACTTGAAAAGGCGATTACCGACGATGACGGGCTGGCGGCACGGCAGCACCTGGCGGCGGGGCGTCCGATTTATTACGGCGACGCGGATTACCCCGAAGGCTTGGTGAAGAAATACCCGGACGGTCGAAAGCAGCTCGTATCGGTCAGCAATGACGGCAAAATCACCGTCATCCGCGATCTCTGATGCCGCAGCTTTGGATCGTGGCAGGGCCAAACGGGGCAGGTTAAACGACAATTGCCGACCGTTGGCTCGCCCCGCGTATTCCCGTGGTGTCGCCCGATGCCATTGCCGTGTCGAACCGTCTCAGCCCAATCCAGGCAGGGAAAGCAGCCATAACGGAACAAGAGCGGTTGCTGGCCGCTGGAGCGGATTTCGGGCTGGATACCACTTTTTCAGGAACTCGCGAGCTGTCGCTGATGAGCCGGGCTGCCAGCGCCGGCTACAAAATCAGCCTGGTTTTCGTTTGCGTCGATACGCCGGCGCTCTGTCAGGCGCGCATCGTCGAGCGGGTAGAGAGCGGCGGGCATTCCGTCCCTCCGCAGGACGTCGCGCGTCGATACGGCAGAAGCCTTGCCAACCTGGCCGGCGCCTTTGACCTGGCTAACCGTGTATTTGTACTGGACAACACCGGAGAAAAGCGACGGCTCTTGTTCTCGGTGGAAAATGGTCGCGTCAAGCACCGAGCCGGCAATCTTCCGTCGTGGGCGCGAAAAGCCATTCCCGACCGACTGCTCCTCTCTCACAGAAAGCGGTTCGAGCCTTGAACGAAGCGGCTGCGCCGATTGCGGATCAAGGACCTTTGGCGCGCAGGGAATAGGGGCCTTCCCGCAGTTGGGCCACGAGGAACTCCACGGTGTGGCGGATCTTGGCGCTCGACGCCGAGCGGGTGGTGGTCACGGCCATCACGTCGGCCGGCTGCGCGTGGTTGGGCAGCACGCGGACCAGCGCGCCGCTGTCCAGGTCGGCGGCCACGTCCCAGTCGGACAGCATGATGATGCCGTAGCCGTCGAGCGCCCAGTTGCGCATGATGTCGCCGTGGTTGGAGCCGGCGCGTCCGCTCACCTTGATCGATTCGACGCCGCCCGGGCCTTCCAGGCGCCACACGCCGAACGGCTGGTCGCGGCCGCGGAACAGCAGGCAGTCGTGCCGGGCGAGCTCGGCCACGCCGGCCGGCGTGCCGCGCTTTGCGAGGTAGGCGGGTGCGGCGCATAGAATCCGCTCGCTGCTGACGACCCGCTGGGCGATCAGGTTCTGCTCGCTGACCTCGCCGACGCGGATGTCGATGTCGATGCCTTCCTCGATCATGTCCATGCGGCTGTTGACCAGCTCCAGCCAGATCTCCAGTTCCGGATATTTCTTGCCGAGCAGGGCCAGGATCGGCGACACGTGGTTGCGGCCCAGGCGCAGGCTGGTGCTCACGCGCAGCGGTCCGGACGGGGCGGCCTGCGCGTTCGACATCTCGGTGGCCAGCCCGTCGACGTCGGCGAGTATGCGGCGCGCCCAGGCATACGCGGCCTCGCCCTGCGTGCTCAGGTGCACCCGCCGCGTGGTGCGGTGGAACAGCGTGACGCCGAAACGCCGCTCAAGCTCGGCGATGCGCTTGCTGACGTAGGCCGGCGAGATGCCGAGTTCCTGCGCGGCCGCCACGAAGCTCGACAGGCGCGCGACGCAGCACAGGACGCGCAGGTCGATGAACTCGATGTCGCTCATTTATTATTCACTCATGGTGAATTGTGATTTCAACAAATCGGTGATTATAGTCCAAACGGTTTTTAGTATCGTTACGCCTCACCAGTGATCGCGGGAGGCTCCGTCCGGTTGGCGGCGAAGCATTCCGCCCAGAACCAACGAGGAGCCCGTAGTGAAAAAAGTGCGTATCGCGGTGGCCGGCGCCGGCTTGATCGGCTACCGCCATATCGAGGAAATCCAGAAGAACCCGGCATGCGAACTGGCGTCCATCGTCGATCCGCATCCGCCCGCCAGGATCGCCGGCCTCGGCGCCAACGCCGGGCTGGCCGCGACGGCGGGCGTGCCGATGTACGCCTCGCTCGGCGAGATGCTGGCCAAGGACAAGCCCGACGGGGTAATCCTGGCGACGCCGAACCAGCTGCACGCCGAACAGGCGCTCGAATGCATCGCGGCGGGCGTGACGGTGTTCATCGAGAAACCCGTCGCGCACACGCTGGCCGAGGGGCTGCGCGTCTGTGCGGCCGCCGAGCAGGCCGGCGTCAAGGTGCTGGTCGGCCATCACCGCCGGCACAGCCCGATCCTGCACAAGGTGGTCGAGGTGGTGCGTTCCGGCGTGCTCGGGCAGATCGTCGGGGTGATCGGCAGCGCGGTGTTCTACAAGCCGGACAGCGACGGCTACTACGACGGCCCGAACGCCTGGCGCCGCGAACCGGGCGGTGGCCCGATCCTGCTCAACCTGATCCACGAGGTCGGCAACCTGCGCGCCATGGTCGGCGAGATCGTCGCGGTGCAGTCCTTCACCTCGAACGCCACGCGCGGCTTCAACGTCGAGGACACGGCGGCGATCAACTTCAAGTTCGCCAACGGCGCGCTCGGCAGCTTCCTGCTTTCCGACGCCGCGGCCAGCCCGCGCAGCTGGGAACAGACCTCGCAGGAAAACAAGCAGTACACGACCTACCCCGACGAGGACTGCTACACGATCATCGGCAATCGCGGCTCGCTGGCCGTGCCGACCATGCGCCTCAAGTATTACCGGCAGGACGCGGACCGCTCCTGGTACAAGCCGTTCGTCTGCGAGACGCTGCCCGTCGAGCGCACGGACCCGCTGGCCGAGCAGATCGCGCATTTCGCCGCGGTCATCCGCGGCGAGGCCGAACCGCTGGTTTCGGCGCGCGACGGGTTGCAGAACCTGCGCGTGACCGAAGCGGTCGTCGAAGCGGCGCGGACCGGCTCGGTGGTCAAGACGGTTTGAGGCAATGGCCGTTTGCCGCACGGCGGTTCACCCGCAAACGGGTAAAACGGCCGAAAGCAAGCGTTTCAGCTCTTTGACGCGCCATCCTCCGGCGAAGTCTCCCCCTTGGCTTCGCCGGATCGGCCATGACATCGGCGGTTCAGGCGCGGGTTCGCCGGACAGCCTGAAGAAGACGATGACGGTGATCGCGCCGTCGCCCGGGGAACCGACCAGGATCCACGCCAAGATCGAGCCGATCTCGACAAAGGCCGCAAGAAACGGCGGTTGCGGATGAGGGGCGTGGCGGAAGCCGTTTCGTCCTCCTTGGCATGGGCGTCCGCAGTCGGGATTTTTTCCAACATTCCAGGGAAAAGGTGCCAAGAATGCTTGCCAAAACAGAACGCAGTTCGGATCGCGCCGTGTGGCGGCGCGCTGGTGGCGCGCGGCTTTCGGAGGCGGAGCTCAGGCATTGCCGATACTCGGCCAGAATCCTCGAGGCCTGCGTTCGCCTGGAGTTGAACGTGCCGTTCGGGCAGGTCCTCGACGAACTGGTCGCCACGGGGATTTCGGAGATCGAGGCCCGGTACTTCATGGAGCTGGGCTTCGCCGGGGCGTTCAGCGCGCTGACCGAGCGGGCCGCGGGAATGAGCGGCGCGGCGACCCCTCCCGATTGAGCCCGCGTGCCGCGGGCGGTAGGTCGACGGCGCGCGCGCAGAATATCGTTGCTCCGCTCGGAAGCGGGGTTCCGGCTCATGCCAAAAGATTGTCCGGCAGCACCTTTTCCCGCAACGCCCCCGCGAGATGCGCGCGCATCAATGCCGCCGCCCTTTTTTTGTCGTTCGCGGCGATCGCGTCGAGGATCTCCAGGTGCTCGATCACTTGCGCGCGCCGCGGGCCGCGGCCTTGGCTGGCGTTGCGGTATTCGATCAGCCGGCGCAGGCGGTTGGTGCCGCGCACGCCTTGCAGGATGAAGCGGTTGCCCGACCACGCGGCCAGCGTCTCGTGGAAATGGCAGTTGGCTTCGAACAGTTCGAAAGCCGTCATCGTGACGTACCCCCCCGCGACGATCGTTTCCTGTTCCCGGCGCAGGGCGGCGAGTTCGTCCGGATCGGCGCGGAAGCGGCGGCTGCCCAGCCCGACCGGCTCGATGGCCAGGCGGAAGACGTAGCTCTCCCCATAGGCCTCGGCCGAATCGATCATCGGCTGGAACGCCCAGCCGTAGCCGGCCGACTTCTCGATCCAGCCTTCCTGCTGGATGCGCTGCAGCACCTTGCGCAGCGGGCCGCGCGACACGTCGTAAAGGCGCATCAGGTCGAGTTCGCTGACCTCGTCGGCCAGCCGCCGCGCCAGCCGGTCCTCGGCGATGCGCAGGTAGAGCGGATCGTCCGGCTGCGCGGCGATCTGGCCGGCCAGCTCGCCGAGCCTGGCGGCGTCGCGGTTCAGGAAATAGCCCCGGTGCAGGTCATGCGCCAGCACGCCCTGCGCGGCCAGATGCCGCAGCGCGACGTTGACCGGCGAGCGCGAGATGCCGATGCGCTGCGCCAGGCTGCTTTCGACCAGGTGATCCCCCGCCCGCAGGTTTTCGCGCCGGGCGAAGGCGACGATGTCGCGCACGGCGCGCGCCTGCAGGCGGGTCAGGGGCAACGCGCCGGCGTCGCCGGAGTCTGCGGTGATGAAGTCGTTCATGGCAGCGATTTTAGCTTCCGCATCCCGGCGCGGCGTCGCCGCCGCGCGGAGCGAAATGTCTTGACATTGCGTTTTGTGAAAATAAAATGCGTTTATTCGACATTCTACACAGCTCTTCCGGAGAACATCAATGACGCCAACCATCCTTCCCCTGCCCGGCTTCGACTGCCGCGTGATCGCCCTGCGCGACTGCGTCGAGGCCTGCCGTCCCGGCCTGTTCGAACGCCTGCCCTACGCCCGGCGCGTCTTCGCCGAAAACGTCCTGCGCCGCGCCGCGCCGGCCGACCGCGAGGCGGCGCTGGAACAGGTGCTGGACGGGCGCTCCGACCGCGACTTTCCCTTCCACCCGGCGCGCGTCGTGCTGCAGGACATCCTCGGCGGCACCGCGCTGGTGGACATGGCCGGGCTGCGCGACGCGGTGGCCGAGGGCGGCGGCGATCCGCGCCGGATCAACCCGGTGGTGCCGTCGCAACTGGTGGTCGACCACTCGCTCAACGTCGAATTCGCCGGCACCGACGCCGAGGCCCTGCGCAAGAACATGGCCGTCGAGGCGCGCCGCAACGCCGAGCGCTTCGAATTCATGGCCTGGGCGCAACGCGCCTTCGACAACGTCAGCGTGGTCATGCCGGGCAACGGCATCCTGCACCAGATCAACCTGGAGAAATTCTCGCCGGTCGTGCAGCTGCAGGACGGTGTGGCCTTCCCCGACACGCTGGTCGGCACCGACAGCCACACGCCGATGATCAATGCGCTCGGCGTACTCGGCTGGGGCGTCGGCGGCATCGAGGCCGAATCGGTGATGCTCGGCCGGCCGATCTGGATGCGCCTGCCCGAGATCGTCGGCGTCGAGCTGCACGGCCGGCGCCGGCCGGGCGTGCAGGCCACCGACATCGTGCTGGCGCTGACCGAGTTCCTGCGCGCCCAGGGCGTCGTCGGCGCGATCCTCGAATTCCACGGCGAGGGCGTCGCCCAGCTCTCGCTGCCCGACCGCGCGACGATCGCCAACATGTCGCCGGAGTTCGGCGCGACCGCCGCGCTGTTCGCCATCGACGCGCAGACCATCGACTACCTGCGCCTGACCGGCCGCGCGCCGGAAGTGGTCGCGCTCACCGAGGCGTATGCCCGCGCGCAGGGCCTGTGGGCCGGCGACCTCGCCCGCGCTGAGTACGCGCGCCGCCTGCGCTTCGATCTCGGCCAGGTCGAACTGGCCATCGCCGGACCGGCCAACCCGCACCAGCGCGTGCCGCTCTCGGCGCTCAGGACGGCCGGCGTGGCCCGCGCTGCCGGCGAGCGCGACGAGCCGCGCGCCGGCGGCCCGCTGCCCGAAGGCGCGGTGGTCATCGCCGCGATCACCAGTTGCACCAACACCTCCAACCCGCGCAACCTGATCGCCGCCGCGCTGCTGGCGCGCAACGCGGCGCGGCGCGGCCTCGCGCGCCAGCCCTGGGTGAAGACCTCGTTCGCGCCCGGCTCGCGCGCCGTGGCCGGCTATCTGGCCGCCGCCGGGCTGCTCGACCCGCTGCGCGAACTGGGCTTCGGCATCGTCGGCTTCGCCTGCACCTCGTGCAACGGCATGTCCGGTCCGCTGGACGCGGCGATCGAGGCCGAGATCCTCGCCCGCAAGCTGCCGGTCGCCGCCGTGCTCTCGGGCAACCGCAACTTCAACGGGCGCATCCATCCGCGCGTGCAGGAGGCGTTCATCGCCTCGCCGGCGCTGGTGGTGGCCTACGCCATCGCCGGCAGCATCCGCATCGACCTGCAGCACGAGGCGCTGGCCGTCGACGCAGAGGGCCGGCCGGTGACGCTGGCCGAGCTGTGGCCGGACGACG